>Ga0247758_1000174_pt1 | contig 54486 bp, 66 predicted proteins | sample UWRJL156409C4_FD_180950 | JGI IMG/M metagenome (GOLD analysis project Ga0247758, IMG submission 180950) | Plant litter microbial communities from Arlington Agricultural Research Station in Wisconsin, United States - UWRJ-L156-409C-4 | ecosystem: Environmental > Terrestrial > Plant litter >...
GCTAGCTCTACTAAATCCAGCACGTTCATCCGAAGTACCTACGTATGTAGCCCGGCAAGTCTTGGACCTCAGGTCAGGCTGATGAGGCTGCGTCCCAGGTATCTGTTCCAAGGGTTGACTTTCGTTTTTCCGCCGGTTGTATGCTGAATAAAGTTGATACCACAAGCCAGTACGGTACTGGAGCCGTTTGTCTAGGCAAATACCTCGACATCTCAGCTGGAGGCACCCGACGCCACGGCCCGCTCCTTCCAGGCTAGGTTCCATAGCTCCCTTGGACAGCTTCTTGGGCCGACGTGGAAGTCACTAGAAGATTGCCGAGGACATGTGTAAGCCGAGCCGCGATGGCAGCTGGAAGGTAGGGAGTCGGGGAAGGGCGAATCATCACTGCAGTTGGCCCTCAAATTCAGCGAGCAAAGTCCAGGGGTCTCAGGTGGACCCTCAGCCTGATGATGCTCGAAGCATCATCAACAACCCAGGACCGAAACAGGCCCGTTCGAGCAGCCCGGCATTGTATTTTTGGTGATTGGACGGACACTACCTACCTCCCGCTCCCGATTTAAGGTTGGGAGACAGCTACACAGCTTTCACGCTGTGAGCCCCTGAAACATCTCAGTCTCGTGGAAGCTGCCAAGGCTTGACCAGACAGCTGCGAGAAAGGAGCACGCCATGGAAGCCCCGTCGCTGACACCGTTGCCAAGAGTTCAATGCAACCATGTCCACAGCGGGCTGTACGAAGGCTCGCCAAAAGAAAGGGTCTCTCTTCTCCGTGCGAACATGCATTGTGGGAATCCTCACACAGTCTTATATTTCAGGTTGCTACATACACTACAGGCCCTGACCGCAGCTGAAAGGCATTGATTCCGAAAATTGGAACAGCCCGTCGGAGAATACAGGAAGGACTTTCTAGAATGGGAGATGGTCTTCATAGCAAAAGAACCATGAGCTGCATCGACAGTTGGTAAGACGACAGGGTCCGCACTGGCTGAGGGGACTCTTTCTTTTGGCTGGAGCCGTATGCCTTGGGACGGGACCAACCTTCTAGACGCCTTCGATACCCGCACGCTATACCCATTTCATCTTTGAACACTACGAACAGCTTCCATCTTCTGACCGAGTATGCCGTATCTTACCCCGGTGCCTCGGGCTATGTCGTCTTTCCAAGCGACCCTCCTCCAGCGAGGTATTCCCGCGGCAATTATTTCGCTGGTAACACGGCCTCGGTATGTGACGACGCGATGCCGGCCGGCAATCCACACTTCACCAGCACCGACCCCTACACGGCATCCCAGCGCGAAAACACCAGACGGAAACATGGAGATCATAAAGTCCAGTTTGTAAGGTCAGCGGAACGAGAAGTGCTAGTCTCCACATGAAGTCGCCCCGCACATCCACAGCCCGAGCTTCACTTTAATCCCTGGTCAAACTTTATTTTCACCTGTCATCTGCACCACCTTCCCGATGTATCCGGGCAGGAGCAAACAACCCACTGAGCAAGTGGTGTGCTGGACACAGTGAGGTGTTCGTTTGACCGTGAGACACATCCCTAGAAGGCTGAGCTAGGTGATGATGGCACGGATAGCAATGGCTTTCTAAGTAGTTTCAAGGCTACTAACGTTTACACTACAGGACCCTTGCGCCAGTTCCAGTGTGTAGGAAATGTTGGATGACGTCAGGACGTAGCGCTTGCCAACGTCTCAAATTGGGCTGCTATGGCCTGGCCTGACAACCCTGGTCCCTCACCAACAATCGAGCAGGACATTGGTGGCCAGGCAGACCTCCCGCCATCGCAGCCCGAAGAGACACCATCCGAGATTCTTGCATGCAGGTTGTGTCCCGTCCGCCCTGCTTCACCGGTAGTTGGTTCACGGCACGCGGATCTCCAAGCAGATAGAGCAGACCCATTTACTCTAGGATCACCACCGTCAAATGGCAGCGCCGAGATCACGGCAACCAAGGTGACGGGACTTATTTGCGCCCGCCCTACCTACCCAATTGGGATTTGTCCTAGGCTGGCTCATCCACAACGTTCGGGCTGCCCGCCAGAGGAAAACCCCGCACAAGCCTTCGCTGTCTGGACAAGGTCTTCTACAGCGGTTCTTTTAGCGCAACTGTGAGACAAGCAAGACTGGCGGGGGATTGCCCAGCTGCTTTACCTACCTACCTTAACCCCCTACTGTCGATCGGCCGGCACCTTCGATGATCCCTGGTTCTGGGCCCTGCAGCTGGAGACAAAAGCTTGGGAGCACAAACTGACGGGACAGCAGGCCGTCTGGCTCTCATCTACTGACTAGGGTTGCTGTTTCCATTCCGTCTTGCCGGGTGCGGATTATTTTGACACTTATCCGGGCCCTCGCGGGCACCTACCTATGTTTCCGTCCCCAACTCACACTGTCACGCGGCAGCAGATTTACCTTGGGAACCCTGCTGGCCAACACCCTCCAAATTAACAACAGCGCGTCCCAGCTGAGCCCGTTTTCCTCTCATCACGAAACTATTTTGCTTCGTTAAACAAGCCGTTCCACACTCGGACAAACATACCGTGTCGCCTATAATTTTTTTACCGCTCACCCAAACTTCTGCCCTGCCCACGCCATATAAACAGCACTCACCTTTTCGGAAGGAGCGCCTTTCTGGAATCTTTGACCTTCATTGAGACTCGTCCTGTGCGCGCTGGCTTTTTGCGTCTGTCGTCCTTCGATTCCGAGCTTCGCTAGAGCTGAGTCGTAAAGCTCTCGACCTTTTGATCGACCCGCAGAGCAATGGGTCCACTGACCGCCAAGGATCTCAATGTCGACCATGCGGTTGACGAGTCTGATGACGTCGACAGCGACTTTGCTTCCACTCAAAAGAAGCTCAGCCAGAAGAGAAGAGCGGCCAAGGACAGCCCGGAAGCTCGTTTACAAAAAGCCCTCCCATGTCCGTTTCTCCCCAACACCAGGCCTCTCACCACCTCCGACCTGGACTCGGTGGTGGCGCTGGAAAATGCTGCTTTCCCACAACCAGAACATAGAGCTTCGCGGGAGAAGGCACGTTTCGCCTCCCACTGCACCGTTATGCACGGTTGATTGATATTGACTATACCCCAGCTCGAGTACCGTCTCACAACATGTCCCGAGCTCAGCCTCGGCGTCTTCTGTACCGTGGTCCCCAGCCAGGCCAAGGGCTGGCACATAGAGACCTTGGCTAGCGCCAAGCCGGTCGAGACTCACCGCGCCGACGGCGCTGTGAGCGTCCTACTGGCCCATATAGTGTCCACGAGCTCACTCAGTGAGACAGTCACGGACAGTGACATGGGCTATCCGACGGACTGGCGCACCCGTGCTGGAAAGTCGACGGACGTTGGCCACCAGGAGAGTGGACGGACCATTGCCTTGCATTCGCTGGCAGTGGCCCCGAAGTTGCAGGGTTGTGGGGTTGGCAAGATTATTCTCAAGGCCTATATCCAGCAAATGAACAATTCAGGGTTGGCTGATCGCGTTTCACTGCTCTGCCAAGATGTGTGTCTGCTCTTGTTTTCTTCTGCTGGCCGGTCACTGACGAGCTACCGCAGTACCTGGTCACGTACTACGAGCGCTTCGGTTTTCAGAAAAAAGGGACCAGCACGGCGCAGTTCGGAGGAGGCGGTTGGCACGACATGGTAGGCCCTCTTTTTTTTCTTTTCCGCACCATGCCAAATGCGTCTTACCTCTGGTCGTCGAGTGGGAACTGATTCGATCATATGCAGGTACTTGAGCTGCCAGGCCCCTCGAAAACACCATTCTGATGGAAGAGAATGAGTGTGTGATAACCAGCTTTGACCAGTTAGCCTTTCCCTGGTGGAAACACGAATATCTCGATACCCCTAGCTTAGAGACTTGCTCCGAACCGGGCCGTGCATCTACCCGCATGATCGCAAGATATCTATCTTCCTCAGTGCTTTTGTCGTCCGATCACGAAACAGCCTCTGGTAAACATGGTTGCGAGCCAAGCCCTTGCCCACTCCGGTCTAATCGCTTGCCTTGTACTTCTCCCGATACTCCTCTACCCTCTTGATATCGTCCTCAGAGATAAGCCCCTTGACACCCGCAAGAATGTCGTCCAAGGTTAGAACAGAAATGATGGGAATACCATACTCTTTGCTGAGCGCACCGATGGCGCTGGGTTTGGCCCCGGTCTCGTCGCCGTCGGGCGAAGGGAGCGACTCCTGACGATCCAGGGCAATGACAATGCCTGCAACGACGCCTTTCTGTTCTCGGATTTTGTCGATGGCCTCACGCTTGGCGGTACCAGCGCTTACCACATCGTCCACGATGAGCACTCTCCTGCCCTTGATGGGGGCGCCAACAAAAGTGCCGCCCTCGCCGTGATCTTTGGCCTCCTTGCGATCGAATGCGTACACGATGTCGTCGAATTTCTCACCGTCCAGCTGGCTCAGCGCAAGAGTTGTCGTTGCAGCAAGAGGAATGCCTTTGTATGCGGGGCCAAAGAGGAGATCGAAATCCAAGATGCCGCTTGTCTTGGCCTCGAGGATGGCATGCGCGTATGCTGCAGAGAGAGCCTTTACGAGCTTTCCAGAGTAGAATTCCCCCGTGTTGAAGAAGTACGGCGAGATGCGCTTAGATTTGAGTTCGAAGGTGCCGAATTTGAGAACCCCTCCGTCGAGGGCAGCTTTGAGGAAATCGGCCTTGTAGGCCGGGAGAGTTTGATTAGCCATTGGGTGCTGGGTCGACAACTGAGCTTGATATGCGTCTCGGGGCTTGCTGTGTTGGCGAATAGAAGAAACTCTGGAGGAGAAAGGAAATATGTCGTCCTTAAGTACAATCACGGCTGCGGCGTCTGGCTATCGAGGTTTCCCCTCTTCGAACTTTTGGTTGCAAGTGATGGATGAGGTGACCCCACCACCTGTTATGGTTAAACCACGGCTCCTCTCAGGTTAAGGAACTACAGATAGTGGACTGTCCTTGGGCCAGTTCAGTGCGTGTACAGCTTCAGAGAATATCCTAACTGATTTAGGAAAGAAAGAACAATACCGCTGTAGTATTTAGAACGCCTGTAAATCAGGAGAAAATTGGCCTATGAAGATCCAGGTTTCGTCTCAGTATGTAGATGTTGCGGACGGCAGCTCGATGTCATCGTTTAGCCCTCCATTCAATGTCGTTTAACCAAACAGGTTCCGCATCGACAGCCATCGCGCCATGGCGGGGTACCAATGACCAACTTTGCACCGTGGGTCCCCACTTGGGGGACTATCGCACCCGGCTCCCACAATCTTATCTTATCGAAAAAAACCACCAGAAAATTATTTCCAACCCAGAGTCGAGGTTAGTTTCGCCAGCCATCACCGCCCCGCAGCCGGTATCGCCAACTTTTTCGACCGCCCTGAACACCGAATTCTCAGGACGACCACCTGCGACTTCTCCACGATGACGTGGAAAGATATCGCGCCTGTGCCAACGTAAGAACTTCAGCGCCGATATTTGAGGTTGGTGATCTAGCGGCTAACTCCGAGTTAGGGCACAGGAATTCATCGACATCGTCCTCTCGTAAGTCGAGCCCACGTTCGGCGAGGCAATGACAATTCCAGATCTGACCGACTCTACAGACGAACCCAGCGCCGGTTGCCGACTCAGAGTTCGTATTCCGAACATCAATTGTCGAAATTGGCCTTCAGCTAACCAAAGCACCAAACCCACAGTTCGAGCTGGATTCAAGAGTATGTGCGCTCGGATAGAGACAATAACGGACCCCAGCCGTGATTCCGACGAATTGCTGACCGATCTCTCCCTACAGTCAGCAGAATTCGAGCGTTCTACACGCGCAAAGTAAAGTCAGCAACCCTATTTCCTCTATTCTTGAACGATCCCGCGAGCTTCCACGGAGCGCAACAACAAATGGGACAAAACCCCCATCGCCGATCCTATAGCTGCTAGGACAAGAGTTAACCCGTCTCGAATAGGTTCACACAGGAAACATGCAGCGAAAAGCTTGGCCAGATCGTCTCCAGCTTTCCGATTCTTTCGGACCAGCATCCCTTCCACCGGGATTTGATGAACATCCTTTATGGTACGGACTTGAGGCCATACATGGTTGAATCCTCGTGGCGGAAGCTGATTGTTACTCAGACGCGGATCATTTCAAGGTGGCCCTTGGTCAGGTCTCGACCGCAAAGCACCTGATCGAGACGATTTCGCGCGATTACGTCCGACTGTTGAAGGCATGTCGAGAGCACCGGCCCCGATTAGAAACGTGATCACTAATAGTCTTGTACAGTACTCCCAGAGTTTGTTCCAGTGCAAGCAACTGAAGCGGGCTGCTCTTGGTCGTAAGTATTATGAAGAATTATTCCTGAGTAAGGACTTGACTGACTCATCTCTAGGCATGGCCACGCTCATCAAGCGTCTGAAAGACCCCCTCCTCTATCTCGATCAAGTCCGCCAGCATTTGGCCAGATTGCCGGATATCAACCCAACGACAAGGACGATGCTCGTTGCTGGCTTCCCTAACGTTGGCAAGAGTTCTTTTGTCAGCTCAGTTACTCGCGCAGATACCCCAGTTGAGCCGTATGCTTTCGTAAGTCCCTCCGTTGAATATAACGACGAACAAGCACTAATGCAAACTAGACAACGAAGAGTCTGTTTGTTGGTCATCTTGACTACAAATGTAAGTTCGTAGAGCGGAGTCATCCCACAACGACAGGATAGGCATTCAGGACTCCTTTGGCCACAGTTGACACTAACCACCAAATTTTGAACAGATCTTCGCTACCAAGTTATTGATACCCCGGGAATGTATGTACCCAGCACCCTTGTCCGAAGAGTTGACTATCAGATCGCTGACGCACAATAGTCTTGATCACCCGCTCGAGGAAATGAACACCATCGAAATGCAGAGTGTCACAGCCCTCGCCCATCTGAGAGCTGCAGTTTGCTTCTTTATCGACATAAGGTATGTTGCCTTGAAACGTTGATTATTGCTAGGCTGACAAGGCGCAGTGAACAATGCGGCTACTCGCTCACGGCACAAGTCAACTTATTCAAGTCGATCAAGCCCCTGTTCGCCAACAAAATGGTCTTCATTGTGTTGAACAAGATGGACATCAAGCCTTTCGAAGACCTGGAGCCCGAGCTGCAAGAAGAAGTCAACAGCCTCGCCAAGTCGGGAGACGTCGAGATTCTCCGCGCGTCTTGCGCTACCCAGGAAGGAGTGCAAGAGGTCAAGAACCTCGTTTGCGAGAGACTCCTCACTGAGCGTGTGGCTCAGAAGCTAAAGGCTGGTACGACAAGCAATGGGTCGATGGGATCACGCCTTACCGAGGTTATGCAGCGTATCCACGTTGCCCAACCGATGGGTGGTGTTACCAGAGAGTCCTTCATTCCCGAAGCTGTCAAGAACATGAAGAAGTACGACAAGAGCGATCCCGAGAGGAGAACGCTGGCCAGGGATGAGGAAGAAGCGAATGGCGGTGCTGGCGTGTTCAACGTTGATCTCAGGAGAGACTACCTCTTGGCTGATCCTTCCTGGAAGTACGACAAGATGCCAGAAGTCTTCGATGGCAAGAACGTTTACGATTATGTTGACCCTGAGATTGACGCCAAGCTCGCCGCCCTGGAAGAGGAGGAGGAGCGTCTCGAGAAGGAGGGCTTCTACGAATCTGATGAGGATCTTGGCGATGAGTCAGAGGAGGAGGTCCTTGAGAAGGCCGAATACATTCGTGAACAACACCGCCTTATCCGCAACGATGCGAAGATGCGCAAGTCTCTCAAGAACCGGGCGATAATCCCTCGGAAACAGCAGAAGAAGTCGTTTGCACAGCTGGAGGATCACCTCGACAAGCTGGGTGTTGATACGGAGGAGATTGGTCTCCGCGGCCGCAAGGACACGCAACGTGGCCGGTCTGTGACTCGAAGCCGTCTCGGCACCGAGGATCCGGAATCTATGGACGTCGACATGACGGCCCAAGAACGCTTCCGGTCACGCAGCCGCGCTCGCAGCCAGCCTGCTACAAACAGGCGCGAGGATGGTGTACAGGACGAGACAATGCGCACCAATGCTGAGAGGGTAGCGAAACTCAGCCAGCGCAAGATGAACAGGATGGCAAAGGCTGGAGAATCCGACAGGCATATTGGCGACACCATGCCGAAACATTTGGTAAGTCTCCAGCTTCAACATTTAATCGTCTCCTAAGACACTTCTAACACCTCACTCTTTATAGTTTTCGGGCAAGCGTACTTTGGGCAAGACCTCTCGTCGTTAGTTTCTAGGTCATGTTTTCCTGGCGATGGGCGGATTTCTGAGAGGGGAGTGGACGTGTGTATCCGAGTTCTTTATGTTCCTGTCATGTCAACCACTTCGAGGCGTTTGGAGAGGGAAACGGGGAGAGAGGAAAGCTACATCTTGTCATTCTATGAGAAACTGGAACGTATACTGAAATATTTGTCTTTGCTGAATCTGCTTACCACTGTTAGGAGTCAGTGTCGGGGGTCAAGCTGTGATGAACACTGTTTGGTGACTATGCATCACAATCAGCATTAAGATGCTTCCCTCACATAGACTGAGGGCTGTACCAACCAGACTCGACACTCATATTGAGCCGCGCTCCTCTGCGGGCTGTTTAGATATGCTCAGTAAAAAGCTCACAGTATAACGACGAGCTCGAACATTTAACTGGCCTGATTTACGCCTCCCCTGATCGCCTAGAACATGACTTTGTCAATCAGATTATTTACGCATATGCAACTTGTTATTGCTTGCTTCCCGCTCTCCGTTGGTAGAAGAATCAACTATTGAATGGATAGGTACCGTCGGTTTGCACATGAAGACACACATCCAACCCTTGTCAGGTCGTCTACTCCTCGGCCACCTGGATACCCTCCCTCAAGCCTTCGACCACCAACTCTTCGTTCGCGAGGCGGCGGTAGATATCCCTGACATCGGCGGTAGTAGACTCAAAGTGGCTACTGGCGTCGTAGCTCTTAGAAATAAAGATCTGATCCTTGGCCCCTGACTCGAGAGGCTCATAGAGGGGGATGGGCGCGCCCTATTTGAACATATTAGCAGCTGAATCCGGTATGCTAAGCGCTTGATTTCACGGGCGAGTTACCATGAACTGTTCTTCAATCTTGCCGAGGCGCTCTAGGCCGGGTGCAAGCTCGACGTGGTGGTTGGCGGCTGTCTCGGCGATAGTGGATACAATGGCGATCCAGTAACCCTTGGGGCAGACATTGTGCGCCGAAGAAACGCAGGCGACGTAGATATCTGCCATCACAGGGGGGTTAGTTGCCAAGTCATTCGAGGATAGGCAATGGCACTAACCGTGCTTCCGGCCGACCTGCGACTGTGGAATGATCAGCTGGCACGAGTCGCTGTCGTTCGTGCCGGCAAGAGGGTGCTTGAGGATACAGATCGCGCGCAAAACATGTCCGACAACGCGAACCTTGCCCGGGAAGTAACTTGGGTCACCAAGGATCATCTTGGCCTTCGTCTCGAACTTCATCTCAGGCTCGACACCCTTCATTGTGGCCTTGATACCGACGGCCTTGTCCCCATCGTAGACGACCTCGTCAACGGTCGTATTGAGCATGTACGTGCCGCCATAGATGGCACTGAGGCGGGCGAAGCCCTGGGGCAGCTCACCCAGGCCGTAGAGCGGGTAGATGTAGGGCGACTTGCCGTAGCGTGCTACACTGTTACCATAGAGGCGGATACGCTCGATAGCCTCCGTAGCGCCGCCCTTGTTTTCCAGGTAGGCGTCGTTGGTGTAGAGGGCCATGGCGTGGCCGACGAAGTCCTTAGTAGTGGCCTCGAGGCCAAACTTATCGTAAACCTCCTTCATCGTACAGGTGCTCAGATCGAGGCCTAGTGACATACATAGCACAGTTAGCGGGTGACATATCCAGGAGGACACGGAGAAACTGACCCTTGTGAGTGGCCGAGTCCTTCGCGTTGAACGACCCAACCCACTCAATAAAGCCCTTCATGCGGCGCTTCTCAAAGAGGCCCATGAGTGGGGACCGGAGGGCCTCGCCGGCGTCTGAGGGGACCTTGGCGACGGTGGCCTTGGGTCCATTCCCCTGTTGCACGTAGCTGCCAGCTACCTGCTTGAACTCGAGGTAGCGGGTAACGTCGGTTGAGACAAGGATATTGGTGAGCTCGCCCGATGACATGAGAAACTTGGGCACAAGATCGATGTTCCAGTCGTTCAGGCGGCCGTACTGCTTCCATGGCTCTGTGTCCTTGGCATAGTTGCCATACTTCTTGAACAGCTGTGGGCGTGGAGGATCGGGTTAGATATCGGTAGTGCAACAAGCGGATGGGTAGGGACGAGAGAGTTTCGTAAACTTACCACCTCGAGGTTGACCGATGCCGCATCACTGGGAGAAGCGGTGTCAGCGTTTCCGAGCTCGATCTCGAGCCTGGAGCAGATGTGGGCGCTTACGCTCCGTAGTGGTCGTTGCGATCGATGTGCAAGACCTTCTTCCCCTTCACACTAAGAACACCAGATAGGATGCACTCCGTCAGGCCGGTGCCTAGCACGATGACATCGTACTCTGGGGCGATCTCGTCCATGGCTGCAACTCGTGCCGGGGTTTAAGCTTCAAAAGGAGGGCCTTTGTTCGGTCGAGGGAGCGAACGTAAGCTGGCGCTTAGAGCAAACGTGCTCCGGAAGAAGCTATAATAAAGCAAGAAAATAAAACCGTAGGGCTCTCTGATGTTCCAATTCAACTTGTCTCGGGACAGGAGGACAAATGCAGTTGCTGGGTCGTTGGGCAAGGTTGAGGTGCAGGTTCATGGTGGGGGGGCTGAGGGGACGGGAGAAGAGCCCCGCTCTTCTTGGAGCTGTCTTCCTGGCTAGTGAACGGAACGCTGTGATTCGATGCTTGGGAGAGGCGGTCACAGCTGTCTCGGCTCAATTATGCTCGCCCCTGATTTCTCCATCTTCGGCTGGATACCGAACATACAAGATGAACATCCATTCATACTATCTGTACAACACATGTATGCCTGCCGGCCAAGCTCGAGTATCTATGTATGGTACACCGGACTCCTCAGGTCCACCACTTTCGCTATCCGTAAATGTTGTGGACACGTTGTGAAAACGCCGTGACAAGCAGCTCGATCATAATCTTGGTGCTTCGTTCTGAGTTTTGGGTTCCGCAGGCATTGGTGTCGCAGGAACTGCCGCGGCCGGCTCTTTCAGTGACTGTTGCTCATCTCCCGCAGTCTCATTCACTGCGTCCTCCGCGGCCTCAGCAGCTTCCTCTTCCTCGGCCATCTCTTCGATCTCCTCCAAAAACTCGGTTGGTGTAAACGCAGGGCCGTTGCCAGAGAGGTCAATCTCCGGGTCGCTCTCGGCCAGCTTGACAGCGTCCTCCCATACATATTGACGCTCCGTCAAAACGTGCTTGATGCCTCTCATTGTAACTTTCACCTACACCACAGGAAGAGCGATCCGTCAGCAAAACCCCCCTAGCATCACATCAACCGTACTCACCTCGTTGTCCCGTGCACTCGCCTCGGCATCGCCGAAGCCCAGGTCGCTGCGTTTTCGCTCGAACGAGGCCGTTGCAATCCGGTTGCGTTCCTTGACGCAGACCCACCACAGCTTGTGCAGGTCATCCCATGACTTAGAACGTAGCTCTTCGACCATCCACCCCCGGCCGTGCTTGGCGTCCTCCTCGGGAGGGCTTGCGACTGTCACCCGGTTTGGGAAGAAATCCCACAGCCCGTGGTTGGGGTCCGTCTCATATGGCGCCAGGTCTTCGGGCTTGACGGGCTTCGGTAACGGCTCATCTGACATGGAGAGGCGCCAGCGTGTGCCAGTCCGCCGGATGGGACTCTCGCCACGGTGCTTGTTGTGGTCCTTGTTGTCGCGCGCGCCCGGGTACTTGTGGCGCTTGAGGAGAGAAGCCGTAGTCGAGAGGCCTGCCGCATGGATTCGGGACGAGGTCACTCCCCTTGCCGGCAAGGGCATGAGGCCGTGTGCAAAGCTGCTGGACGCTACTACCCTGCAGGAGTGGAACGCGGCGCCCACGGTGGGACGAATCGAGGCCGGGCTGGCCATGGGGGGCGATGTTAGAAGCGCAAAGTCTTGCTTCTGTCGTCAATCGGCTACAGATTGAACGTCCAAACCAACCCTCTCTTGTTCGTTGCCGCCGTGTGATGAATGCCGGTGCTGTTGGCGACAGGCAATCCGTTCACCTTCATACCCGTCAAAAATTTGGGTGGCCCGAGCTCGTCATGTCAACCTGCCGGATCAATTCGCTCGCCGCTCGCCCAAGGTCCCAGCGCGATGTATTTCCGCCCCAACCTAGAAGTGGCTAGCGTGTTTACCGTACCCAGCGAGCCAGCATCCAACTGCCTGTGGCTCCGATCTTGCTCACAAGCAGCTTCAGCCCTTCGAGAGCCATCACAACCCATTGCCTGGAAATCAGTCACTTCATCAAGAACACAATACACCCACGCTCGCCGGGTCTTGCACAATTTTTACAACAAGGCACTCAAACGATCAATACAGCTCGTTTGCCCCCGCCTTGCTAAGTAAAACAGGTCCAATGTCGCTCTGGCAGTAAGTTGTCAACACACTTTGCCGTCTCACAAGACACGCCTCACAAAAGCGGAACCCCCTGACTTCGTCCTCCACATCCTCCACATCCTTCTGCATCCCACTCCACATATGTGTGTTGGCTTCACGGCGCGTTAACAGTCAGCACAAAGGTCATATCGAAACCTATCACTAAGGACAAAGATAGGTCTCGGCACAAGTCTTGTCCTATGGGGTCTCGCCGGCCCGTACTTGACTGACATGCTTGGGGATAAGATGGGGTTTAAGCCTACCGAGGGCGATAGAGAAGCTTTGGAAAGGCTGAAACCTAGGATTCAGGTCATTGATAGGAGTGACTCAAAGAGATGACACCTCATCGCTTGGAGAAGGGGAGCACAAACAATTCACAGGGCTTGCAAAGAGGGGGTTATAGGAATGCTGTAGTCTTGTGCCAACCCCCCCACTCTAGTCTTGGCTAACGCCTGGCCATGCTCTAACATATGTAATGTAATGTCTGACAGTTGATGTACATTCCTTGAGCATGCTGTCCTTCGCTGCTGCTCTCTAAAATGTCCCTCTTCGCTGACTCACATCTTCCTAACCCTCGGCCAGCCTTGTGAAACATTAACGCTGTGGAGAGAACAGCCCAAGCCATGTGCGTGCCAGCATTGTCAGACTTAACCGGACAGGGTTGAAGACCGGACCACGAGGTAGTTTAAAAAAAAGTCATTAATCTGCGGCGGCGAGCCATCCATACCCGTCTTCCTTGGCAAGAGACATGAACCGCTTCTCGCCTCCCTCCCCCGATCTATGTGCCACTGGGAATAGGAAGAAGGTCTCTAATGCAAAGCCGTAGCGAGTCTATCGTCGCAACCCATCCTCATGATGCAAAGCAAACATACCGCCGTTTCTGCCAATCTGATGCAACAAGAGGATAGTAAGGGGAATCGTCATAACTTTTTTTTTTCAGATGTGAAAGCCAGACCGCAATGTGCAGAAAAAGGAAAGAAAAGAAATCAATGAAATGACAGGGCCCCATGAAAGCAGTGGGGTGGAAAATGCAACGCCAACCATGCAGAGAGTACTCGCAGAACGCTGGATCACATCATGCTGCCATTGCCGTTCCCGCCTGCGCCGGCCTGAGAAGTCGTGATCCCCGGAGATTTTCCCATCCCAGGAAGAGGTCTGAAGAGCTGTGTCATGTCGAGGGTCAAATTCGTGACCCCGTATGCAGCATCGATATCGCCAACCGATCCCAACTCCTCGCCACGAGAAGCGCCATCTGAGAGAACCCAATTCTTGACAGATTTCAGAACATGGATGACGTGGGAAAACCGCTGGTCCGGAGATACCTCGAGATCGGCCGATCGAGTATTCTTCAGAATGTAATTGGCCAACCAGTAGAAATGGATACCATCTCGAGAGAAGCCGTACCGGCGGTGATGCACCGTCACAGAAGGAGGAAACTGGGTGGCCATGTCGTTGTCCCAATTCGATTTGAACTTGTCCAATGCTGTGGCGAAAGTCTTCACGGTCTGCCGATCGAGGAGGTTGGCGTCTGCTTGGACTGGCGTCGCCCGTCCGCTGATATTGGGAGTAGTTCCTCCCGTCGCCCCCACAAACCAAGCATTCTGTGGGAGAGGCGTGTTGGAGCGGTTGATCTGGACCGCATTCCCCTCCAACTGGACCCTTCTCATCATAGCCAAGATCGCGTGAATCAAAATGAACTTTCCATACAGGTTGGTTGCGCCAGGCTGGATTTGGTATGAGGTTTGGAGAAGAGCTCTCAGTACCAAGTGCATCTCGGGCTGGTTACATCTTTGAGTACCATCGGGATTTCGACGCTTCGCGAGCTCAGGACCGTGTAGACCAAGGGCTTCGGCACATTCGCTGGCACTGCTTGCATCCCAAGCGGCGTCATCCGCCGGCAACGGCAGTTGAATGTCGAGCGTATCGTATTGTGGACTGCAGTTGAAATACAATCCATGGGCCACATCGGTGAGGAAGATGAAATACATTATCCGAATCAGCTTCTCCTGCTCCAGCCAGGTTTGCCAGTCGAATGCCGAAGCGTTAAAAGCATGTGCAGAGAAGTCGGACTGGTGAATCGGGCTGTACAAGGAGCTGCTGTTGGAAACACGGAGCAACCCAGCCTTTGCAGCAAAGTTGGCGATATAAGGAAAGAGCCTCCGCGCCTTCTCCCGCTGCATTGGCGTACCGTGCCACGTGAGCAAGACCTGCGTAAGCATGATCGCCTGGAGCTCCTCGAGATCCTGCTTGTTGCCGCCCAGAGAGTGAATTTCATGCTGGCCTGATCGGCTATCGTGTGACAAAGAGGCGAAGATGCGAGAAGACTTTTCGATAGCTGCATCCAGGTAATCCATCACCTCACGAATGTTAGCAGGGGGAACACGGTTCGTATAGCACGCCCCAATACAGCACATGCCTGCCAAGAGGCCAACATAAGCTTCCGTGACATGAAAGGTGGGGATGTGCAGTATCGAGAAGTGAGTATGGAAATGAGTATAGTTTTCTAGAAACTCGCGGATGTGAGCTGGCTGAAAGACAAGGTTGATATTGTTGGAGTTCGAGGCTCGGGAGCCTGTTTGCAGGAAGTGGATGATCTTTGCGGAAAGTTGGTGATACGAATTCGGGTACGCGGACGAAACTCCCCATGAAGGGAAGAGAGTCGGGTCGGTAGGAGTGCTGCCAGGAATACCGACCGCTCGTGCGGCACTGGCAGCACTAGGCTCTTGTTTGATTGCGGTCTGCGTCTGTCCAATATTAGGTGGGAATGGATTGACGTAGGTAGGTTGCGCACCAGCCTGGAACATTTGCGACCAATCGGCCGACCCTGATCCTCCAAACATCATCCCATTCTGAGGCTGAGGCATGTTGTAGCTGCCCAGCTGCGGGTTGATATTCGAACCCATGTTGTTCGAAACGTCGTTGCCGTTGTATGACTGGTCGAAGCTGCCACCTCGCGTGGTAGCGCCCATTACCGAACCCGTCATACTTCTTCTGTCGCGGTTCGCGTCGTCAAGTCTCTGGATGCTGCTAGATCTCGAAAGCTGGGCTTCGTTGGCAATGTTGCTCAACCCATCAGAAGCGGGAATAAGGCCAAACGGATGAACCATTCCGTCAGCAGGCATGTTACCCATACCGTTAACATGAGTCACATCATCACCCATTGCTTTCTGCTGACCCGCAGGATTCTTCTTGACATGCGCCTGGGGGTGAGACAGGTGCGTAGCCCCGGTAGGGTTGCCGCGGCGGACGGAGCACTTGATGAAATGACGTTTCAAAATATCAGAGCGCGAGAAAGTGTCCCGGCAGAGTACGCACATGTACGGCCGGTCACCGGTGTCTGTCAAGTGAGCGTCAGGTTAAAAATCACAACGGTTGAAAAAAAGTAAAACTTACGTCGCAGGAGATGGCGCTTCAAATGCTTCGCGTGCAGATAAGTCTTGGTACAGTGAGGGCAGGGAAACTTTCCGTCTGCATCTTTCTGGGGAATTGGGGTCTTGCCAGCAGTTCCCGCAGCAGGCGCGGCAGGTCTTCCTGGTGCGCTGGGGAGGATCCCACGGCGACCCTGAGATCCCACCACGTGGGTCGGCTGATCGCCCTCGGGAAGCATAGATTGCTGAGCCATCAAAGGGCTCTGGCCATACGGCGAGTTCATGCCAGGCTGAGGAATGACACCAGATGCCGGCATGGGCCGCAGAACCGGAGGGGCGCGCCCGACCTGGACGCCGGGAGAGGGTGCAGGTGCAATGGGCTGTGGGTGAGAGGCAGCTGTCGTCGTCGCGGTCATTACAGCAGAGGTCGCTGGGTACTGCTGCTGCGAGTACGGGTTATTACCCATGCCCGGACCATAGGCAGCACCACCACGGCCGCCGTTCTGCGGGGGCGGGGGCGGATAGCTCGTCATATTGTTGTTATTGTTGTTGTTGTTATTGGAAGAGCCCGAGGAGTTCGGCGTTCCTGGTGTTCGTTGGTTATGTTGGTAGTTACCGTAGGCAGGCTGCTGGTGCATGAGCTGCTGGTGGCTCGGCTGTAGTGGCGGCAGGGTCTGAGAAGAAGCCGCCGAAGACTGCTGCTGTAGCTGATGCGGAGATATCGCTGAGGGCGAAGGATACGAAGCCGCCGACGTGTTTATGACATTCGTCGAATAGTGCGGCAATCCTTCCATAATCCGTCGCGAAATATACCCTGAAACAGCGCACGCTGAAAAACCATCCGGGCCGAGGCACGAGAAGGTTTTCTGCTGCTCCTCGTTGGAAAGAGAGGGAGGCGCGCAGGTATCTGCAGCGAGTGCTCGAGTAGTGTCGAGGACCAGTGGTTAAATTGGGTATCAAGGCAATCAAGCGGGTGGGCTTTGGCGTGCGTGACGACCGTTTGCCCGACGCTGCACTCCAGCCGTGCCGATCACGACGTTCTGGATGCCGCTGACCACTTGTCCTGGGGATCTATCGCGCGGGCAGGAGCTGTCGAGGCCTGCGCTTGTGGTATCGGCGTAGAAGGCGTCCAAGTCAATGTCTCCGAAGCCGGTGACAACAAAGACAAGACGAAAGAGGTGTTATGGCAGGTGGAGAATCCCTAAGCGGAAAGATGAGGCTCAAGGGAAAAGGTGGTAAGTGGAGAGAAATGGAGAGGTTTGAGTGGAAAGTCGAGAGTGGAGACCGCCTTTTTCAGTGCTGCCGCGCCCTTTTTATTTTTTTCGGGGGCTGCCAGGTACTTGGCTGATGGTGGGTGGCAGGCCAAAAGGGTGGGTTACGGGCGCGGGCAGACAACCGTTGGGTACCTTGGCGGGGACAAACTCGAGCGGGACGTGGAAAATTTCGAGGGACCCGTGGGACTCTGCCGAAACTCTTGCCAGATACAGCCTGCTTTTTACCTTCGCGTTATAGGGCAACGTCGAATGCTGTTTCCACCAGAGAGCGAAAGTATGGGAGGAGAGGGCTTTTGAGGAGGAGAAATGCTGCCTAGGTGCGTGGTGCAAGTGAGGAAGGGAAAGGTAGAAAGCGGATAAAACAAGTGGAGGGAAAGAACGGAAGGGGGCCGAGGACAAATGGTGGCAGGTGCCGGGGTGCGGCCTCTGGTTAGGGCAAAAAAAACCAAAACCAGCGAAACGGATGAAAAAAATCGAGCCGGCGCTTGCCGTATGGGGGCAATGTCAGCCAGAAACAACCACTGTAATGCGAATGCAACCTGCTTCTGATGACTTCGCGGTCGTCCCTCTCGACTTGACATTTCCATCGCCTCTACCAACTGCGTCCTTCCCAAGGGCCGCGGATGCGTTTGCATTCATCCGACGCTGTTCTCTCATACCAGCCACTACACTACCAGAAAAACATACAGCACATCGCACTCTGTCCGTCCAGAAGATCAGCATAATTACTCTCGATGCATGCGGTCCTCTGATGAGAGGCGGGCAGCGAACAGCGGACACCAAGCAATGAGTGACCTCATCGGGCACAGTGCCAGTCAGCTCTGCAGGGCGTGGCGCGTAGCGATGTACCCATGTACTCTCGGCACGCACTCTGCTACAGCGCCAGAGTTGCAAGGCAAGGAAACCACGCTCCGTGCAAGGCAATTCTCGACGCGGTATTGTCACCCAAGAAGATTGAAGCCGATTCATGTGATGGGAAAGCCAAGGTCCTCTTGCGTTGCAGCTACAAATGCAACGGCAGATTCCATACAGCCACGGCGTCGACCGAGGCTGCTCAGGTCGAGGTCTATCCCGGCTCAGCTCAGGACCGCCGATGACTGGCCTATTGTTTTGCCATCCCACTGATAGGTACGCAGTAAGCCTGGAACTAATCGCGGTCTCAAAAAGTCCTGATGGGCACTCGATAATGCTCCGGTATGGGCAGCAGCGCAGTAACGGTCGTCTGCGACCCGAATAAAAACCAAGCGCAGCAAGCGGACATATTTAGTTTCAGGAGGGGCCTGGGTGACATCGTCCAGCTCCCTGTGGCTTTGCAAGGCATCGTCCCTGTCTCCTTCAGGTCGGGCTGCACCGGCATTCACTATGGCAGCTCTGCATGCCTCACTTGCGAATCGTGCCGTCCGAGAAGCCACCACCACTCTTTCGGAGTTGCCATCGTCAAAATGGTAGCAGGGTGGCTAAAGACACCCGTTTGGCAAATCCCTCCTCTCGGTACATGCATATCCAGCCAAACCGAAAGACAATGGCCAAGACACAGAGTAGGTGGCCAAAGACAATATCATGCTCAACGACTTTTCCACCGGGGTACCTCGCTTTGATATCAAACAGCTCGGTCATTACCGTCTCACCAATGCGTCGATGCTGCGAGTACCTTCAGAAACTCGGTACGGTGACTTGAAGTCCTCGCCATGGACTCCCAGCACAACTCCCACTAACAGGGGATTAGGACATGTAATATAGTGTTAAATGAGACCGTGACCCGCGAAATCTTCTAGAACCAAGAGTCAAGACGAGGACGTGAGGGCGCCTCCCACAACAAACCCAACGGTCCAGCATGATACATTTCTGCACCCCTGGTGTGAACGTGGATCAGTCACGCTAGATCCCTTCGGGGAGGGCTACGTTGGAGTGGAGTGGTCCCGGGGGCCTGAAGAAACTCTACCCATCTCTATGACCCCATCACCAGCATCCTGGCATCGCGCCCCAGGCCACAGCTTGCGGTAGAGAAGCCCAAGTTTGCACCAAGTTGCGGTGTGGGACCGCTTTTCCCATTCTATGAACGGCTGTCAGGTGCCAGTCTGCAAGCAAACAACCGCCCGCCGCGCCGTAGACTGCTGTTTATTGCAGGTTAGGGCTGCCGTTCCAAGCCTGCCAGCTCGCTGTGCATATACAAGACGGATGAGTTTCCTCGCCAGGGGCTCCGGTAGCCGGAGCAGGAGACGTCCATCCGCTTCGGCTACAATAGTGCGGTTCCGTGATCAATCCTTTGGCGAGGAAGGCCGCACATGTCTGCCCCTTGGCCGTCATTTGCGGGATCTCATTCGAGTCGCATGGCCCGATATGCATGGCTTTGGGCTTCGGAAGGAGGAGGGATGAGAGTTGTGAGACTGACCGCCCACATTCCACACGCGCGCTTCGGCTCAGTGGTCGGGGGTACGGCCCTCCTGACGAAATGGGTGGGATGATGTGCAGCATCCACGAGTCAAGAAGGCGAGCGAAACAAGCCCAGACACGACATCCGTGTGGCCCTGTACCCTGTCAGCCTCGGCCAACCTGCTCACCAGCCGGGGCCAACTGAGCAGTTGCTGCCGAGAAGGGGCCGTTCATCCTCGGCCAAGCTCGCACTGTATTGCCCTTGTACCGTCTCATCGGCGAATAGAGATGACGACAGCTCGGCCGCTTCGCAATCTGACAATCGTGTGAAGGAGGGGTTGACGGTCGATACAAAGTCTTGAAACATGCGCAGCTTTTGCCCAAGAACTGTTGGCTGATTCAAGAGAAAAGGCGAGAAATACCAAGATACTACGTCAACAATCTGGCTGTTCGGCTCATATGATGTCGCAGAATGTTGATGCGTTGCTGCGCCTTCAATTCGCGGCACGGCTCGGACAGAGTTCACTTGTCGAAGAAAGTAACCCTCACCTGTCAACCGAATACGGCCCCGCCCTCCCATTAACTTTTCGTCACGTTTTGTTGAAATTTTAGGTTTATCCTCCCTCAATCTTATTAGCGTGTGTACACTAAAGAGCAGCAACAGGGGGAGGGGAGAGGGGAGAGGAGAGGGAGCAATTCCACAACCCTCTTCACGCTCCTCTGGTCGTTGGCGCTTCCCGGGGCCTGGCGGGTCAGCTACTCATTCTTGACAACCCTTCCATGAGGTTGCTGGCGCCAATATTTGTAACAAGTTACAATCCACTGAAGGTGTGTGGGCGCGCCGGGGCTCTGGCACAGTGGGTTGAGGGCAAAACGGCGGGTGGGGGAGCTGAGCGGGCGGCCAGATCTGAGATCGAGGCTCTGGGAGGGGCTACATCGTGAACCCACACCTCCAGGCTGCGGGTTCTGTGCGACATACACTATAAAATTGGAGGTATTGAGGGGCGTTTCCTTCTAGAAGCTCTGCTGTCAGCTCCACTGAAGCTGTCAGTATGAAAGCCCGGCTTCCCCTCCCGTCGAGCTTTCCTTTGATATCAGACGACAATCGACATAATCGCCCACGCCCTCTGTTCGCTGTCCCTCCTCGGTGCTGTACTCCGACGGCTCTGCGCGCCAAGATACAAGGGTCATCATTGCACTCCACGACAGAACAGCGTCGAGGAGGAAACATGCCACGTTGCTCGCGGCGAGTCAGGCTTTGGAGCGACAACGGCCACCTGCCAAATCGAACCGCGTTAAACCGGCGTTCTATCGGTAGCTAGAGACAGCGGCCGGCGATCGGATGCGAGCAGGCTAGGCGGAGAGCAAGGCCAAGAGGAGGCTCCACCGTCATCTTGCCGACGCGAAACTTTTCCCACACGCGATATCTTTCAATTGGCTTTGTACGAATACCCTAGCTTGACGGCTGCTGCCCTGGAGTGGGGATACGGCGCCGCTTCTCGCTTTCGCTATCCATTACACTACACTATATCTCGACATTAGGGAGAGCGCGCTGAGACTCTGGCTGAATCCGCTGGATCCATCCTCCCGCACAAGCGGGCTCGACGGGCTGAACGCCGCCACAGGTGAGAGATTGGCGAGAGGTTGACGCGCGAACCATTTCCGGCGTTAAAGCCGGGCACAGATGCTTCCGTCGAGCAGACCCCTGCTTCTATCAGTTCAGTGGCGTTCGAGATGTGCGACCGTGTGCTGCGGTACCGAGAGCAACCTTGTGTGCTTGGCCCACTCGCATCACAAGCAAAAAAAAAACCAGAAGTTTGCGTTTCTGGAATGAGCGTTGCTGATTTGCCAGCCACCTTGGAGGCGACACAACGTTCCAGAGAGTGACATGTCAGAGGCGCTATGTCGGTCAGACTCGCGCACGGCATATCAGCAGGCAGTGTCTTTGAATTCGCTCCGACAATTTCTCCCTTCCCTACTAACAAAGACAAGACGAGCGAAGGCAGTTGAGGTGGTCTCCAAACGGAGCCCAAGAATGATCTTGGCCCGGCTAACCGTTTCGGGGAGTATCCGTCGTCAACTCGCCATCGTCAACACCCATCGTTGTGCGATGAACGGTAATAGCAATGTCCCTAAAGAAAGAGCTGCAAGAACCGCCGAGGCTGGGCATATCTCACTGTTTTATCATTTTACTTCCCGGAGTGACGGCACAGACAGGTCACGCCACCTGCAACAAAGGGCCTCCGAGTTACCCCCGAAGGCTCCTGCAAGTGATAGGCTCATACCTGATACATGCATAACGCGACCTGCCCCACATGAGCTCTTCCCGAACGGGCCGCGGCAAATGGAATTACACTTCGCGGCTGCTCGTCTCCGGAAGGGCGGCCCATGCGGACGCATCTGTTACATTCATCAAGTGGCAGAGTGCAAAAACTTGGTCGCACGAACCACGGAGGCTGGGGGCCGAACAGGCCTTCCAAGCCTTGATCTCGGTCGCGTTTCGAGGTCGCGGACTGGCAACTCCCAGTGCTCATCAGCATAGGCGAAGGGTTTCTCCTCTCTTCAGGACGCCCTATCATATCCTCGAACTGATACCTTGGTCGGCAACTTTCTCCGGCAATGGAGGACCGCAAGCCGAAGAGCTGGGAGTGTAATTCCATTATTGGTGCGCCTCCCCGCCAGCCTCCTCAACTAGTGTCGGCCAAGTAAAAGCGAGCAGTGCTCGAGAGCATCTGTGAGATTTCATCACTAATTTCGCAGCGGGAGGCTCAAGCACTCCCTGAAAATCAACGCTATCAACCTCCAAAAGAGCGATTCCTTGCTGTTCTCGTGAGCCGAAATCGCCCCATTCCTCTTCGGGTCAGGTACGCAACTCTGGTCGGCGGTATTGCCGGGAAGGGCAACCCGCTGGCAAGAGCTGGCTGATTTTCCGGTGGCTGGCGATCGCCGTCCAGGATCCTGACAATTACCCTTCTGCTCTGCAGCCAGCCCCAAAGAGGAATGGCTGGTTTTCTCATTAAAAAGCGACACACAGTCCCCAAATGATGCACAGTACGGAGTACTCTCCGTGCGACCCAACCTCACATACGTGCCTCGGCCAGAGCTTCCCCGCCGTCATAAATCAGATTCGTGTGTGAGGGCATTCAACAAACTCGCAGCCATTTGGCGGATCCGCGGGGATCCTTCTGTCTTCCTACGGACTAGGTCCGTCGCCGCGTAGCGGGCCGGCAGTTTGACCGCAATGCCCGCCCGCACACGCGCAAGCACAGGGGGAAGGGAAGCATTATACCAATCTCAATAATACGTCGAGAGGGGGCCGGCTGTCGGTTGGCAATGACTGTCAAAGGAGGGGGATACCCAGCAACCTACAGCTGCGCGCCACATGCAGGTGTTGTGGTCAGGTCCTGATTGACTCCTTTCTGCGGCGGGTGGCGGTGGGAAAGTTCGATGTCGCGCTAGGCCCGGGAAGGAAGTATTCCTACGAGCTCTGCATTCTCCGACGAGTTGTCGGTTGCTCTCATCTCTGTTCGCAACAGTGTGCATGGTTCTCACATCAGAATGACAGCATCGAGACCTTCCTGCTGTTGTTGTTTTTGTTTCTCGATTCATTCTGCCGTGGGAGCTTCCTGTTGCTATATTACACCGTTTCTGGAAGACTGTTTGAGTCTCTGCGCAGTGTTGGCTTCAGGACACGCACGCGCGCATCCCTTCCAGCTGGGTTGGAGTTGTGACGGCTGCCTGGGTGAGCAGATTATTCCAACTTTATGTTCGTCATGTTGCTGCCGCCACTAATACAACATGGGCGTCGGAAAGGACAGCCCCCGCCCGATTCGGACGGCTTGCCGACGGCCGACAGGCGGACACGAGGAGGTAGATGGCATGGCCTGCTTCCGGTGTGCGGAAAGCTCCCACCTTGCTTTCCCGTATATCCTCTACTTGGTGTCAAACGTGGCAGCCTCTCCGTTTGACTAATATCGGTTGGGTGGCACGCCGTCTGCTGTGTAACACCGGCGCATTTTTACGCATTTTGGCCAAAGGCGGTGATGAAGTAAAGGATTTTTGGGGGTATTTTTTCCTCGCCATCTATTCTTTTTCGGTGAGTGATGTGGCAAAACCAGGGTGAGCCGTAGTCATGTGCTTGACAGAAAGACGACATGACGCAGCGGTATGCGGGCAACGGGGTTTTGCCATTCGTGAACGTTTCGTTTATGTTACAGCAGCATTCGATTCGACCGGGCGTTCCGGGGATCCACTGAAACGGCGAACTGGGCCGGCTTTCGGGGATGCGGAGACTCCACTTGTTCCGATCCCCTCCCCCGGTTCTGTGTGTTGGAGGCCTTCAGATACAGGAGGCGTCAGTGAGCACGCGACTAGTGCGCATCTATGCCACGACATCGCACGTGGTGGTTCTGCATCTCATCACGGGCAATACTCAATGGCGGTCCAGAGGAAGGGGGGGCAAATACTTTACCGGAATGACGACTGTTGACCTCGCCAAACAGGCTTGGTATCAGTGGCCTGAGTAAGGCACAGGATAAGTTTTAACCCCCGGCGTGGTAAATCCGAAAGAAAAGGGGCCTATGTGTAATCTGTTACACTACTATTTCACCCTCTCGTCGTGAGCATAGTCCCGTGGGACAAACGGAAGCGGTCTGGTTTTGGGCTAGCTCCTGGCGGTGCGCGAGTGGCTCGCAGCGGTGAGTGGTCATGTGTGTGCCAGGATTTGTTCACTACGTACTCGGTGCTGGAGATTCCGCCTACGATAGGTATTCGCTGCTCCGCCCGGCTGGGCATGGGGTGGTCGCTGGTTGGCGTGGCGATGGCGAATGTGGCTCGGCTTTTATATTGAGGACGCGTACCTGGGGTGTGGATTATCCTTGTGGGGGAGGTGGGTTGGAGTAGTTGTTGTGATGGGGACGGGACGGTGCTTGCGGGAGATACCTACGTGGGAGGCATGCCCGCCTGTGTCCGTGTCTGTCGTCGTATGACAGGATAGGGAAAACGACTACTGCCGCCTCGGCACTCTTATGTTTGGCTGGGGTGATCGAGACTGACCTTGAGATGGGAGAGATATGTGTCGTGGCTACTGTGAGCTTTTTGCTGAGATGGTGAAGGTCTGAGACATGGTACGTGATGTATTTGTGTTTAACTTGATAACTTGGCTATTTCCAGTCCAACTAGACTTTGAGGATGATGAACTTTCTACAGCGTTACATAATTGATGTCGAGAACGGGGGCGTCTGTCACGGCGTCCGAATATCAGATTTCTGTCAGTGATCATCCCCCTAGAGTACCTACCTATTGCGTATCCTACCACTGCGAACCATTAATGTGCACTCAGAGACGGGGGCCATCATGTCAAGCCCTCGTAACCACTGGATTGAGTTTTCTGACTGCTCGCATACCCGGTGACTTGGGTATGTTTGTTATCCGAGTCAACATCTTAACTCGAAAACACCAGTCGCGAGAGCCGACGTCTTCTTTCGTAAAGATCAACTTCAACAACGGTCCCCTATGGCGACTAGCTGATAGATAATCGTTGAGGCTATTGAACTGGTCCTTCGACATACCTCCAGAAGGTACTCTCGAGGGTGCCGGGACATTGGAATCCACAGCACTGTAGTTCGCAGGGAGAAACAGGTTGTTAAGTTTATCGTGCTGTATCATAATACCAATCAAAAATCTCCCCGAATCACTGAACCTGTGTTCACACCAGGAGTATAGGAATAAGCTGCGCTTTTGGTTCGAGAGATATCTATGTATCCTTCACCAGCATCCACTAGTTGATATGCGGTGGACTTGTACACGTCACTCCTTGGCCAGACACAAGAACACGAACAGAGGTGAGTCAAAGGAAGGCATCGGCACGACTGCCTAGATCTAGATCCAATGGACTATCGATTATCACGTACTACAGCCTTGACTAATCGCGACTAGACTGTTTCTTAGCATAAAATTCCGACATGTCTATCAGGAGCAGCAGCTGCTCAATTGAGTTTTCAGCCGGCCTGTTCTGGGCGTCTTCCTGCTTCCCCTTATTGTTCGAGCAAGTCTTCTCCCCCAACCCCCTGCACACTGTGAGGAACACCTCGACTTTCTTCTTGAAAATGGCGTAGAGCTTTTCCGGACTCTCGCCCTTTCCTATATTTACCCCGGTGTCCCTGACACGTAACTGTTTGGCGAAGCGTAAAATCACTGTGAATGTTTCCTCCAACAGCTTCAATACAGGCAACTGGCGCTTGCGGAGCAGCAGAGTGCTGAGGATTTCGTCCAGCACCTTCTCCTGGCGTTCCCGTAGTACATCCGGGCTATAAACACTGCCTCTGTCTGTAGCTCGTTTGTCGCTATATGAGTCTAGAGACTCAGCTTCCACCAAGTCCAACCACTCATCAAAACGCCGCCACGGAGTTGTGATTCCTGTGACAAAAAAGTAGGCTGCAATTTGGCGGACGAAGTGGCGGGCCTCTATGCAGAACCGAAGAGACGCATTGCTAGGTTGTTCATTACGGCGTCCGGAGAGCGGAACATCGTGGAAGAGCTGGTTGACCACATAAAGCATTCGCAGAATTCGGAGAAGAGACATGAAGATGCGGTCATACTTGACGAGGATTGCGGGCGTGATAATTGGGCGTAGCGGCACCGGGGCTCTGTAGGAAAGGCGTAGAAAGTCGAGGGCCTCGAGTGAGTCAGGGTCCATACAACGGTCAATCTCCTCCGGGGAGAGATCCCGCACTGCGAAGCTCAGCTCCCCTGGCAGATCCGAGCTAAAGCTGCGTGATGCCATTGTTGAATTTTCCCTTTGATCACACCCTTTGGGCAGCTCATAACTTTCCGATAACACACCCATAAGCGCCAGGCGGAGCTCAGAACTGCCAGGCGGCCAGTTTTCTCTCCCACCAAGACGAAGTCCCATAGCACCACCGCCAAGTGCGACGCCAGCCTGCCGCTCAGCCGTTTCGAGTTCGGGATCAAACAGGGCATGCGAGAGGCGGCTACAGATCAGACCGTTGTCCAACAAGTAGTATTGCTTCAACAGGTCGATATGGACCCGGAGGTCATGAGAACTGAAGAGGACTCTCATGCATTCCCGGTTGATGAGCCGTGACTGTGCGCCAATGACAGGCCCAAACGATAACAGGGCTGCTAAAGACCAATGAGGGTCGAGATGGTTGCTATCTATAGTTTGCGTCGGCCTAGGGTACAGCTTCTCCCGAAGAAGTTCATAAAGCCCGTCTTGCGCAAAAGGGTTAGTCAAGGGCTGGTCGAACCGACTCATCGTTGCGAGGACACTGTTGGCGATCTGGACGTCGCTCTTCCCGAACAGCTCGAGCTTGTAAGGGCGGCTGTCCAAGCCCCCAGACTTCGATGCTGCAGCCCCAAGTATCCTGCCCCGGCGAGCGCCCTCTAGCGCGCGAGATAGATTATCACGGTATTCCCGGACTTTGTCTTCCAGCTGCGAAATTGCATCCCAGTCAAACTTCCAATCTAGACATGGTGGGTTTTCTGTAGAGATTGTCTCCTGGTTGGACAGCAAATGTTCAGGGTGATGTTCCCGTAAAAAGCGAAGGTTTCTCCCAGCCTCAAATGCTGCCCGGGCCGTTTCCTGAGGAACAAACGACGGCAGCTTGTCCTCATCGAGGAAGTAGTCGGCTTCTTCGAGCTCGTATCCCATGTCGTCGACCCATATTTTGTCGGCAACTTTGACGAATCCTTTTCCGGGCCCGGTTTTGGTGATAGGGACTCCTCCTTCAGCCCTGAGTCCCACCCATTCCTCGACGAAGTCCGTCCACGGCTTCGAGACGAGCCGAAGTATCTCACGAGTGACTTCCTGTAACAGCACACTCTGATACTCGGCTGACTGGGCCTCCTGAAAGAGGCGTGATAATATTCCTTCGTCTGATTTCTGTTGCACAAGCTTCTCAACAAGCTTTTTGATATACGTCAAGACTGTGTGTGCTGGCCGAACAGTCGACTGAAGCTGTAGAATAGATCTTGCAGCATGGCCGCGGAGGTCGAGCTCCGACTGGACTCCCTGAACAAGCCGATCGACTGCTCCTGCTAGCGCGACGCGAGTCGGGGTGGGCGAGGCCGAGTATGTTTTCTCAACAAAGGAGTTCAGCCGCCTTAAAGCGTTTGCGCATTCGACACATAATCTGTCTATGCCGTCCATAGACTGAGGGGAGAGCCCAGAAGTCCTCATTCGAGGTATCGTCTTGAAAAAAGAGGCCTTTTCAGAGTCCCATAAGAAAAGAAGAGAGCTTCTCCCAAGTGCCAATGTCAACAAACAAGCCGCGTACGATGCGTCGTCTATCACATTAGATGTAGTGGGGCCATCTTGTTTCTCATCTAGCAGGGCATTGAATGCAGCAGGACCTGCTTCCGTAATAAAGGCCGCTGAAGCTGATCCCTGGTCATCCCATTCGAGATTGTCCCAAGTCTTGAATTCGGGGCTTTTGGCAGGAATATCGGCAGCACCAAGCCACAAGTCTTCGTCGGCGATTGGCGCTTTCTCTGTCTCAGCCTGGACACCTGTTGACAGACGGACCTCGGGAGAAGCTTTGATTTCTCGGGCGGCAAAGTCAACGAAAGTGGCCGGGAGCTTGAAGAAACCATCGACAGCGGGTCCATCGATAGCGATGCTGCCGTTGAGCGATAGCTGAATCTGATGGGCAGAACCACACCAGGTTACCGGAGGGCTGGGCGTCCCTGCCTTACGTTAACAGACCAGCCGATATAACCGAGGAAGCTTGGAGAACATACGAGATATATCAAGGGAGAACAGCGGGTTCTTTGCACCTGCGCTGAGGATACCCTGTTCTAGCCAAGTCGACGACTTCCAGAAGTTGGGAATGGTGAACGGATCCGCTAAATCCTGTTCCTCTTGCGCCATGTTTCCGTTTTAATCGGATGTTGGTCTAAAAGCACTGAGAGTGGTTGTCCATCAGTAATAAGACCTCAGCTTTCTGTCTTTTGCGTCTATATCAATTTCCATCACAAAGAGTGTAAACGAACTTTCCAAGGAGGTACCTAGGTACGCACGAGCCATGAAGCGATTAAAGTGCTTGACGCGTCAGGTCGCGCCTGTGTGCCCCGCGAATTTACCTGCCCCCTGTCAATGGCCCCCAACTTTGGCAGGGGCAAGCCACGGCGCTCAACAAGCTGCCAAGGATAATTTTGAGCAGCAAAGCAGGAGCTGTCACAGGTCATCGACCTTCGCTGTCTTTGTGCATCTCTTGCCTTTGGCTCAAATATTCTTGACATAACAACAGTCAACATCTTATTTTCCGCTCAATTGCAGCTGCGTTGGATTGATGAAGCTCGCAGCACCGCGCTGGTGCCTCTAAACTAAGATGCCGCCTAAGAAGAGAGGCGGGCGCATCAGCACCCATGCGACGGCTACTCCATCGGGAACAGCTACACCTTCTCGCGATGACGATGCGATGGACGTCGATACCCCGGTGGCGGCTGAGACACCTACTGCCCCAGCCCCGCAGCGACCCCAGATTGATCTCAAGGATCCATGGACAGACGACCAACTTGCGTCGCTCTTCAAGGGGGTAGTGAAATGGAAACCAGCTGGTCAGTCACTTCATTCAGCACCGCAGTCACAAGAGTCGTAACTGATGTTTGCCACTATCAGGGATGCACAAGCACTTTCGTATACTCGCTATAAGTGAGCATCTGCGAAATCACGGGTTTGACCCCGAGACTTATCCACACACACGCCTCCCCGGTATCTGGGTGAAACTCCGCGAGTACTTCGACCTCGAAGCCGTCGACGAGCGCGAGAATAGCCTAGACCCGCCAGAGGAACAGGGCCGACCGCGGCGCTACCTCGACTTTGATCTCCCAAAAGCAGAGTACGGTGAATTGATCCTCGCGAAGGCCCTCGCCGACCCTAGTGAGGCTCCCAGTAGCCCTGCGCAATGGGATCCCTATGCCCCGCGCGACAACAGGAAACGCAAACGAGTCGCCTCCGAGTCCGCCCCGAAGACACGCAGTAGTACTGTGGAAGATACTGAGGGCGAGGCTTCTGCCCCTAGTCCGGCACGGAAGCCTGCTCGTGGAGGCCGCAAGCGAGCTACCAGCAAGACGAGCCGGGCCAAAGAGGAGGCGAAGCCAGAGTCGTCATCGAGCGAAGCGGAAGCCTCGCAGCAAGAAGATTCCGAGTCTGGAGATGCGGATGAGGAAGGGGAAGAAGAAGACACAGGCACGCCCGCCTCTAAAACTGGTCGGGGAGGAAGGGGACGGGGAGGCGCCAGAGGTCGAGGTCGCGGCAGAGCGCGTGGTCGCGGAAGGGGCTGAAGCCACACCCCAAGCCCTGGAAGGAACAAGCTTTTGTATTATATGTATGAATGTCACGACGGCATGCGACAGGACTCGCACACCCCCAAAGGTCTGTGTCTAGGATGATACCCCAGTAAAGATCGTGCAACAGGAATAATTGTATTCGTAGGAACGACCTGAACAGCTGCTTTGCCTAGGTAATTGGTAAATTTATCACTACCTACTCTACCAAATATTCGTGCATACCTTAATGTTTTGGCCCCTGAGCCGTTACACGTTGAGCTTTTGGGACCCCGCCCCCGCACTCAATCGCGTGAATCTGCCCACGACGCGCCTTGTCAGAGCAAACCCATCCCCAAACACTCACCCACTGGCACTTTCGCAGCCACCGAAGATGTCTCGCCCGGGCTCTGCCGCTCCGAGGAATCTTACGCTCACGGAGGAGCTGGAGAAACTCGAGCAGTCGATTACTTTGACTTTACAAGGTCCGCTTGTGCTTCTGATTTGGTCACTGACAAGGCTATCAGTATGAAATGCTAACGCGAGGCTGGTGCTTGGTCGCAGAGATCGACTCTAATTTCAGTAGGGCACATCGCATTGTGACCACGAGTATTCTCCCACTTGTTGAACAATATGGCGAACACTCGCGTTCTGTTTGGGAAGCCTCCAAGGTATGTCGGCATCTTGGTTTGCCTGCATTCTTTCCTCTTGAAATGCGCAATTTACGAGACTGATACTGCCGGCGCCCTAGTTCTGGAAACAGTTCTTCGAGGCCTCGGCCAACGTATCTCTTTCAGGGTACGAGGAGCTAGCCAACGGCGAGGACAGCACCGCCATGACGGGTGAGGAGGAGACCACGGTCCAGGACGAGACCACGGTCGAGTACACTCCGCGAGCCCGTGCCCCCAGCGGCGGTGATGGCACTACTGTTGCCGGCGAGGACGAGTCGTCTGTCTTTCAACAAAATACCGCCCACCACCATGCAAGAGGACAGGAGGGCTCCGTGCTGAGCGACGATGGCGGCGATCTGTCGGGTAGTACCCCACGGCCGCCGGCAACTAAATCGCTATCGATGCGCCCTCAATTTGCTGGGCTGGACTCTCCGTACGAAGCACTGAAGAAGCGGGAACTTAGTAAGGCCGCAAACACTGCGGATGACGAGGAGACGGACACGGAGTTACTGTTCCAGCAGCACACGGCACGCTTGCCAGACATGTCGATGACTCCACAAGAGGGGAGAGGGGCAGACTACGACGACGAGAGCGATTCTCAATTTGTAACCCAGAATAAGAACCACGACCCGCTCTTGCACCGGATGCTAGACAAGAACTACCGTATCATGGCGACGCCACACAAAGGCGGTGCAGGCGTATCGCCCATCAAGTGGAAAGTGACAGAAAAGCTAGCACAGGACGTGGGCAAGGGCAAAGAGAAGGACAAGGTCCCAATCTGGCAGGATTCTCCAATGTCTAGCCCGGAAATGGCGGTACCGCAGCTCCGCAGTGCTGCTTTCATGTCGCCAGTGCGCGCGGCATACCGAGGCAAGACGGCGGCTGTAAGCGCTGCAAGAGGGGCGCCGAGGACGCCTGGCGTCAGCGTGCAAACACCGGCGACGGGTAGGAAAACGAAGGACGTGTATGGAGGCGGACGCGAAGAGGAGAGATATACGGAAGAGATTACGTGGGAAAGCGACAGCGATGAAGGTTTCGGGGGGATGAGTCCACCTAAGACAATTCAGTTCGCACTCCCTCCATCAAAGCTGCTTCAGACTCCTGGTAAGTCACCTTTGTCTTTGCTGTTTACGCTGTGGGCATCCCGAAGACTAATGTGTCCTGGCAGCCCGCGAGGCAAGCAGACGAATTATTGGCGATATCTTGCTCACCGCCGGAGCGGAAGTGGATTCAGAGGAATACTCTCCGACAATGGTGAAAATGAACCCCAATATCCTAGACGACACCTTTTGAGCAGTCACGAATCTGGAATCTGAGCCAAGAGGACATGTATTTGGGATACCAGTTGATTAACGAAGCATCTTAGTCTATTATGGTCAAATGAATGTGATGATACCCCCCTATTATGAAGCTTCTTCCTCCTAACTCATCTCCCTGGCAAAACAAAACAGAAGTTTTCCGTAACTCGTACTAATAGCTGCCTTGCTAACAAGACTGTCCGCCCCCTCTCTCCCGATGGTACCTCTAAAGACGGCACCATCCGAGCTCACCCAACAGCAATGGATGAGCCCATCACCCGCGGCACGAGGCCGCGGGTTGCCCGTACCAGCGCCATGGTGGCGGTGGCTCTCCTTCGGCGCATCGGCCGTCTTGTTAGACGGCGACGCGCTCGCGAGGAGTATCGCGCTCAATGATGAGCAGTTCAAGATTCGAATTTCCCTCCATACTAGCGGGAAAAAAGACCAAGAACCGAAGTTGCTCCCTCGAAAGGCAAAAAGCAACTTATTGTGTTTTTCTTTTCTGTCGGTGTGCACTTCGTGGTACCAATATCCAGTTGCTGGCACTTAGACACCGATGTGGATCTGGGCGCGCATGATGTTCTCCTGCTTTAGCATTGGGGACCTCTCGTTGCGGTGGGAGCGGTGGAGACGCTCCTTCATGAGGCTGGCGCGGCTGGAGATCGAGGAGAAGCTGCTGGCAATAGAGTTGCGGCGGGGAGCAGCGGGCTGAGATTGGGACTCTTGTTGGAGTTGACGGCTGGCCTGAGCGATTTGAGCGCCCTCGTTGCGGCTGACGGGCATGACGAAACCGAAGTCTGGCGGTGTTTGTTAGTAAGTGGTGGTTTAGGAGGTGGGGCTGACCAAGGGGGTGAGCGTACTAGACATGTTGAGCGGTGCTGTCTGGAGTTGTGTAAATGGTGTGGTTATACAGTGTGATTGGGCTGGAGAGCAGCTGATTGCTGTGATTGCACGATGGTGAGATTCAGATGGAGTTGTGTGGTTCTATTGGGATCTGGTGCCCTGAGGCCGTCTCTGGTCCGACTTATATACAGAATCTGAGCTCTCGGAGCGCCCTTTCTTCAAACTTCAGCAATGGCTGCACATGCGTGCAATTTGCTGTCCACCTGGCTGTTGACGCAGTAGTCTGCGTTCAAAAGCCCCTGTCATCTTCAAACGCGGGGTGAGTCACTACGTAACAATACGCAAATACCGCGCATCCACGGGCTTTCCACCACGACGCCCTGCCATATCGGCCATGTCGTGGGGATCTTCCATAGCCTGCTTGTACACTACACCATTCGCGGCGTAAGCAGGCTGACGCTCAGAGCCGCGTATTTGCGGACCCAACCTGTGTGGCAGAGTGTGGGGGAGGGGAGGGGTTAGAGTCAGCATCGCGATGTCGGCTGGATCCAGGAACGCCAGTCATGCGCAGTTGTGCAAGTGATGCTACAATGGACAGCGTGGCTATGGCGCTAGGCCTGTCTATTGACAAATTTTGACAACAAAAATGCCTTGAAAAGCTGGTTCGCTGTGTCGGGAAACCTCAGGTTGGAGGGTTGGACGCGTAGGCGATTCGACGAGGACGCCGCACGCACAGGCATTCCGTCCTGAGTCACCGGCCTCATCCCCCAGCCTTGCTGGGGATTATTGGTAGGGCATGACCAATGACGCCAAAGGTCGGGTCGCCGACGAAGGACCCGGGGATCCTCGGTCTTCCGATCGGTCACCCGGATCTCAAGCCGAATTGAACTCGTTGTCTGCGGACCACTTGAGCAAAGAGACGTGAGGATGCGGGTTGAGATCGGAATCGACATGTCCCTTCGAATTGATGACGACGCTACCAAACAGAGCCACAGCCGATATTTCCCTAACTTGAACCCTCACTGGATTGCTTTCTCAATCCCCAAAGTCGTCATATCGAATGCCGATTTTATCGACGACAGTGGTTTTTGGTACAGCTTGCGCCTTGGCATTGATCCTAGCTCATCGTATTTGCCGACAAGGCGTTGACTCTCGAAGCAGTGGTTCTCCCTGAAACCAGGCGTTTCTGCATCCGTCGAATTACTAATATCTGCGAGGCTGTGTGCTGGTACATGTGACGCTCGTCTGTTGGCTTCTGGAAAAAATTCCGGATTGCTTTGGTTGATGTCATGAAGGAGAATGCCCGATACTGAGAGTATTGGACGATCGCTCAAACCACACTGGCCTATCCCACGTCAACTTTATCTGCGCCGTAACAGCCACTCCCGTCTTATGGCTGAGTAGTTAGACGTCGAAGTGCGCCTCGTGGGTTTAGATCCTGCGATAGTACCAAGGGTACGTTGAAGACCAGACCCAGGCATACGAGTTGGAAACTATTAACGCGGACAAAGGTTCTGGCCAACAGAGAGGATTCTCTTAATTAGCCAGTGCGGAAGGTGCCTTCTTACTGTCAGAGCAGCCCATGTTTTTGTTTTATTTAGGCCGTCTCTGGTTCCGAAAACGTGTTCCACGGTGTAGTCGAGGCCTTGGTGTTCCTGAACACTGTGTAGGATTCCCACTTCCTTCTGGCTGGAGCCTTCGTGTGCGGCACATCCCCAGCCACATCACCGCCACAAGAACCACCCGGCTTGAGACCGTTCGGCTTTTCTGTGGTTAAAATTCAAAAGCGGTGAGTGCTGCGTCGGTTTCGCTCTTGGTGCCCAATTGACCAATAGGAAGCCTACTTTCTGCCAGCTCGTGTTCGTATTCGATGTCGCGCATCATCATCATCCCGTCCTGCATCAAAGGGTGATGCGGGCCGTGAGAACCCCTTGGCAACACGGCCCATGATGCTCTTCATCAGGCGATGAGAATATAGAAGTATGTCAGGACTTGGTCGGAACCTGCCAAACCTGTTCAGCAATCCAGGCAAAGGGAAGCCTCGAGAGCTCATACTACGTGGATTGCAAAGCATCGGACGGGTGACGGACGAAAGTGCGATCATGGGTTGAATATAGGGGTTCTTTGGTCGAAGCCCCCTGGCCAATCAGGAGGTCGGATTTCCGTTTGTTGGGATTCTTGGAAAGCGGGGTCGGCGCAATCGATAGTTAATTCGAGAGCCCAAGCTCCAGCTGACGAAGCGGTGACTGAAAGGCGTACACAACCGATAACAGAACATCAGTGTGAGTAACCTATGAAAGTGGTCAAGGTTCGCCGCGTTACGGATTAAATCCTGTATCCTTAGTTAATACTGCCAAACAGGATACACTGTGAAACTTTGGCTCAGTAAGTGTTGTTCTGCATCTTTGGAAAGCAAACTGGTGGGTTCTTGGATTCCTGAACCGGGAGATTGGTTGCCGGCTTGCTAGCTCCCACACCCCATCTCGCCAAATAGACAGTGGGTAGCTAAATGATACCATGGGCGCATGGCTTTCTCGAACCACCACTCTTGATGTTCTTGCTGGTTCACTTTGCCGCAGAAAAAATCTCGAGGTGGCGAAGACGACCTCTAGTCCAATGCAATGACTTGCCAGATAACTAGATCCATGGTGACCTCAGGCGGTAGTACCTACTGACCTGGGATCTTCATCTGAATTGGCTCGCCGGATTGGCTCGTGCCTGGCCAATACCCGTGATAAGAAAAACTCAAAACCCTGGGGTCCAGTAGGGTATTCCTTCCAAAAAAAAGGAAAAAAGTTGTGACGTGTGACTCTTGATATGTCACCCGAGGAAAGTTGAGTGGGAAGACTTCGTTACAGAGGTTAACCTCCCCAACGAAAGTGCTTGCTGTGGGTGACAGTTGATGTCTCCTGCAGATTTGTTGCATGTCGCCCACCATGCTGCTGTTGCAGCTTGCCTGTCACCACAACTTCCCAGGTTGCTTCCATGTCGGCGGGCAATTTACCGCACCCCACACACTCTGCTCGCTCAGAGTCGCCAAATTTCCTCCATGATTGACCCCGGGCCAGACGCCAGCTCCGAGTGACCCAGGGGAAAATACCCGCCCAAACCCGAACCCATTGTTTCTTTCACCGTCGCTCATTTCAAGCCCTTCACACCCACCCTTAAGTCCCAGATTGCTGCTTCCCACTTGATTGTGGACTTCGCTCCTGCAAAATCATTCCGCGCTTTCCAACCAAGTCGAGAGCCGAGCAGCAAGGGCGCAACCTGAACGCTCTGATCGCCCGTCGAACGATTTCGCAATGGACGCCACCAACGCGACAGCTTTCACGTCGCCGCTGGCGACAATCGGCCTCGGCGCCTTGAATGTGCCCCAGCCGATCGAATACGTCGTTGAGACCATCATCCAGGCGACCCGTTGGCAAATCTTCTTCACTGTTCTCGGACTCCTAGTCGCCTATGATCAATGTGTGTAGACTGCGCAAAGCTGGCTGTTTGCGACGCGCGCGCTGACCCTTCACAGTCCGATACATATGGCAAAAGGGTTCAATTGTTGGCCCTGCGTGGAAGATGCCTTTCATCGGGCCCTTCCTGCAATCGGTCAATCCCAAATTCCAAGAGTACCATGCCAAGTGGGCGAGCGGACCTCTCAGTTGCGTCTCTGTCTTCCACAAGTAGGTCGAGTGTGGCAAAAAAAAAAAGGGGGCTTTTGTTGCTTACATGGCTAACCCAGTGTCGCTTAGGTTTGTAGTGATTGCTTCCACGCGCGACATGGCCCGGAAAGTGTTCAACTCGCCCGCGTTCGTCAAGCCCTGCGTGGTTGATGTCGCTCACAAGCTGCTCGGTGCCGACAACTTCGTCTTCCTGGACGGCAAGGCCCATGTCGACTACCGTAGGGGGTTGAACGGCCTCTTCACACGCAAGGCCCTCGAAGTGTACCTTCCGGGTCAGGAGGCTGTTTACAACCGGTACTTTGATAGGTGGCTGGATATCTCTAAGTCTGCCGATAAGCCGGTTGCCTGGATGACGCATTTCCGTGAGATCATCACCGCCGTGTCTTGCCGCACTTTTGTTGGCCACTATATCTCGGATGAAGCGATCAAGAAGATTGCTGACGATTACTACCTTATCACCGCTGCTCTCGAGCTCGTCAATTTCCCGATCATTCTTCCTTTCACCAAGACCTACTACGGGAAGAAGGCGGCTGACATGGTGTTGGCCGAGTTCTCCAAGTGCGCGGCTAAGAGCAAGGTCCGTATGGCGGCTGGAGGCGAGGTTACCTGCATTCTTGATGCCTGGGTCTTGCAAATGGTGGAATCCAAGAGGTGGCGCGATGCCTCCGAGAAGGGGGAGATCCCCGAGGGTATGGAGAAGCCGAATCATGTCCTGAGAGATTTCAGCGACTACGAAATCTCGCAGACCATCTTCACATTTTTGTTTGCTTCTCAAGATGCGACCAGCAGCGCTGCTACCTGGCTCTTCCAGATCATGGCCCAGCGCCCCGAGATCTTGGACCGTGTGCGGGAGGAGAACCTGAAGACTCGCAATAACGACCCGAACGCGCCTGTAACCCTTGAGCAGCTCGAATCTATGGCTTACTCGCGCGCTGTCGTTCGTGAACTCCTCCGGTACCGCCCTCCCGTTATCATGACGCCATACGTGGCGAAGAAGGATTTCCCTATTACCGAGACCTATACAGTTCCCAAGGGTAAGTACCAGGTTCCCCAACATCGAAGAAACAACAGCTAATGAATGAATCAGGCGCCATGGTTATCGCAACGACGTTCATGGCTCTGCGAGACCCCGATGTATATGAGAGACCCGACGAGTTTGACCCCGAACGATACTACACAGGCGACGCCGAGGAGAAGGGTGCGAAGAACTTCCTTGTCTTTGGCACTGGCTCCCACTACTGCCTTGGGCAGCATTATGCGCAGATGAACCTCGTCCTCATGATCGGAAAGGCATCTTTGCTCCTGGACTGGAAGCACCACGCCACCCCTACGTCGGAGGAGATCGAGGTCTTCGCCACAATCTTCCCCCAAGACCACTGCCCGTTGACCTTCGAGAAGAGGAAGTGGTAAACGAAAAGGAGAAAGATGAGATAAGCAGATTAGGACTATCAAACTCCGTGCAGCTCACCAACCCAAAGCTTTTCCACGAGGAAGGCAGGTCAGCCCGTGCCGGAAGGTTGGCAAAATATTACCAGCCCGTGCGCAGCTTGAGCCAAGTGGGTGTGGGTGGGCGACTCGACAGTACAGGGGCTTGGAAACAACAATTAGCCAAGGTATTGGAGGCGCTTAGAAATAATTGTAATAATTAGACCTGTATATAGCCATTGCATCGGCCGGTTTTCTAGCGGACGACGGTTTGGGGAGTCGAGGAGTCTGGCTGGACGGAGGATCACTGCGAGGGGTAATTATCGATCTAGACTCGCAAGGAGATATGGGGACGAGCCAGAGACGATCTTATGGGAACCTAAAATACTTATATCCACGACGCGTGCATGGTTTCTCTCAGCGTCAAAGCCAAATGCATGAGATGTGACGTCGGAATTGGCTCGAGGCTCTCGGACTGTTGGCTGTCTGCCCAATAATGATTGGCGTGGTGTCAGCACCCAGTCATGGGATAGACTCGTGACCTTCAATCTGGCGTTGGCCTGGACCACGATCCTTTTCAGCGTGTGCGCGGGGCAATCGGGAAACTGCATCAAGGGATGGCGGCGAATGACGTTGGTGGTGGTGGAGTGGGCGGATTGCGGCTGTGGCTACGGTTTGAGAATAAGCTCTTTTCCGCATTCGTTGCGCGATGTCGGCTTCGCCATCTGTTTGTGTTGGATCCGATCTAGGCCCGTCTGTTCATTAGCAGAGCGTCTCCTTTTCTCGTTCGTCGACAACTCCAATTTGCGTTCAAAGCTTCCCCAAATTTATTCCTCATTACCTCGCGTCCTTGTCACCTACCAACGTGACCCAATGGCAGCAAGACAGTCCATCTCATCGCTTGCGCGCACAGCGACCCCTTCATCGCTGCGCGCGCACACGACACAACAGCAGAGGCGGCTGGTCCATACCCACCACCATGCCATCCTCAGAAGCTCCGTGTTTAACACCGCAGCGCGCCGGCGCGGCCAGGCCCAGGGGTTGACGGCAACGTTCGGCCTGCAGAGCCCCAAGACCGCAACAGCAAAGCTCATTGCGCCGTCAGCGCGGAAGTACTCTACGGAGCGGAGCGTGCCAGCGGAGAGCAAGATTTGGGATTTCAAAGAGGTGATTTCCGACCTGCTGATAGCTGTGGGGAGGATTGCTTGTTTTCTACGTGCCATGCTAACATGTCTCCAGCTCTCAAAGTTAATGGAGGACACCAAGCATAAGATCGCGCTCATCGGTACGTCATCCACCTACCTTTCTGTCAATATACCTGTTGGATATTCGGAGGTGTAAAGAGCTAACACGCTGTGTAGACGTGCGCGAACCAGGCGAGCTTCAGCAAACAGGCAAGATCCCAGGCGCAGTCAACATCCCTATCACGACGAGCCCGGACAGCTTCCACATCAGCGAGGAAGAATTCGAAGACCGCTTTGGGTACCCGCGCCCATCGCCCGACACCGAGGCTGTCTTCTACTGCAAAGCCGGCGTGCGCGGCCGGGCGGCAGCGGGCTTGGCCAGAGATGCCGGCTGGACGAATGTGGGTGAGTATCCTGGAAGCTGGCTGGACTGGTTTGAGAATGGCGGCAAGGTGGAGCGGTAGCTAGGCAGCCATTTCATGGCGAAGATAATAAATAATCAAAACCAAAAAAGGTATGACAAGGCAGTCTAGTATTCAGTTTACACGTCGTGCCTACTGCTACATGGACAGCCAGCTCAATGACCTGCACCCCCTGAATGCTCCCTGACGCCGTGGCCCGATCGCCCCTTCGTAGCACATGTGACTAGGTAGAGCTACAGTGGAAAATAGAAGAGAATACACGTATAAACCCCCTTAAAACATCTGTGCCGGCTTCTCATCCTCTGAAGGCTCGGTAGCTGGGATATGCGCCAAGGGACTGCCGTGCGCGAAGAAGAGCACCTTGATGGCGATGGCCAGCCCAAAGTGCAGCACCACCACCAAGACCAGGAGTACCTTGCTCGTCTGGCGATCCGTCGCACTAAGGACCGGATAGAGATTGCGTAGCAGAAAGGCCACCGAGAGACCGAAGCCAACTATCACAAACACCCAGTTGAGGATGCTGATGGACGACCAGCTGACAAGCGCAACCGGGATCCAGACAAGATTGTTATAGCCGTACAGCGACCAGCATTCTAGCAAGTTGGCGCTCTCGGATCCGAAGTACTTGAGCGCGAGGTAAAGTGCCACGGGGATGACGAACGTGTATCCGTAGATGAGACCAGCCGCACCTAAAAACACATATCAGCATCTGCCAAATCCAGACCGGCGCGCTGCCAGGGAAAGAAACCTACCACTCAGCAACCCGAAGTCATACGCAAACTGCTCCCCTGCGGTGTTTGACCGGTAGTCACTGATTGTCCCGCCCAGGAACAAAATCAGAACCACTGTTGTTGCAATCCAAAACGGCCCGTACAGGTCCGGATTCCCTTCCAGCACGTCCAAGAAATTCGCGCGGGGGTACAGCGCGGCCCAGCACCGCGACAGAACTGACGACGTGTCGACGTCGAAGAATTGTGCGTAGAACGACAGAGTCCAAAGGAATCGTTTACCGCCCCCCGATGATGATGACGTGGCGGGTAATGGAAGGCCCGACGAGGTTCCGCCGCCGCCGCCGCCCTTGCGCCCGAGCGCGGGCGCCGTTTCGGCGAAGTTGGAGTTATGGAATTCGAGATCCTCTTGAAGATCGGTGTGGCCTAGGTCTCCCTACAATGAATCCAAAGACAGAATATGTTAGCCTGGCTAGTCAGATTGGTGATTCGTGCATGGCGACTGACTTCATCATCGATGTCGACGACGGCATCGTAGCCGGATCCAGCCATGCTGGCTTTTGTGCTTTTCTGTTCAACGGGTGCCTGATGATCAAAGAAAGTATAAATCTGCCAGAGAACCTGGGCAAGATTTGGGCAGGCGATGCACTGGTGAAAAGTACTTGGGCGCGGTTTACTAGTTTATACGAAGAAACGAGCTCGGGACAGCTGTTTCGATGCGACAATTGGAGATGCTTCTCCAACTGCGCGAGGCTGATTACGTATGTCAATGCCCAATATTTCAATCACGTGATATATTTAGCCTCGGTCATGATTTCATTCAGCTATTGACGGCTCGAAGTCGCAGCACCAGGTCTGCATTCAGAGGTTTGTTTCATAGATAGATTGCCAGGAGTCTCATGCTATGGTCCGAATGTACAACCATACTCATTCCCGTGATCCCCTGCCAAGTCTTCTCGGAAGAACTCGATAATGCCGAAAACCAAAGACGCCAGAGACCCATGATATGAGAAACCGTCTATTTAAGCTTCTTCTTGGGGCGGAGCTGGTTGGTGTGTCCGCACTTGCGCTTTCTGCAGTTGGTGGCACGGGGAGGGAGACGGGCCTGGTTCTTGGTTAGCTTCAGTTTGCTATAGATGATCAACTGGAGAGAAACGTACGTAGCACTTGCGGCAGATCATCTTGTCGCAGTTGAACTTGCTGGCGAGGGCCTTGAGCGAGGGCTCAATGAGGCCACCGCGGAGGCGGAGGACGAGATGGAGGGTCGATTCCTGTAAACCAGCATGTCAGCAACCGAACCTTAGTACCGTGCTTCCGAAGGCAACCAAGATTCCCCTCTTTTTGATCTCATGTTGCATCGTAGCATATCCGCGATTCCCGAGTGTGACTAACCTTCTGAATGTTGTAGTCAGAGAGAGTGCGGCCATCCTCAAGCTGCTTGCCAGCGAAGATCAGGCGCTGCTGGTCCGGGGGGATGCCCTCCTTGTCCTGGATCTTGGACTTGACATTGTCGATCGTGTCCGAGGACTCGACCTCGAGGGTGATGGTCTTACCCGTGAGGGTCTTCACGAAGCTAGAGAATCGACCGCATCAGTTTCCAATTTCGTTTGCGCGCGAGGCAGCTCAGAGGCGACATTCGAAATATCTCGGGGGAATTCCAGGAGGAAAAACCTACATCTGCACTACAAAATTACAGGCATGTTAGCATCACTATCATCAAGAAACAGTATTCCGCTAGGGCGCTGGGGTATTAACTTACTTTTGCTGTGATTCCCGTGAAAATGCTCCCAACGAGGATGATGAAGTCAAGGAAGTTCACAACAGTGTCAATTTTTGGTGGGGTTAGAAATTTGGCCAAGACTAGGGCTCGGTGGCTCCAAAATTCAAGGCACGTGCCGAGACAGTGCGATTAGTGCGACTGCGCACTAATTTCCCTTGGGTCTCTACAATTGCTTCTAGCTTCTGGAAGCTGCAAGATGCAAGACGCCACTTCAAAGCTGTCACATCAGCGCAGCTCTGATTGTGGTGGTATTCCCAACGGCTTTTCGATACACTTGCTCTCGCAGCATAATTACTACAAGTGACTACCACCACAGCCCCTCGTTTTCTTCTCCTGGACACCTCTAACCCATCCATTGGCACATTCTGAAGGCAGTGTTACAAGTGTTGAATTCAAGAGGCATGGCGGCCGTAGATCCCGACTTGACATCTGAGACTGAATGCATTATACAATAGCTTCAAATGTAAATAATGGTCCAAATCATTCATGTGGCCCCGTTATGCCTCCCATGGCTCTCCAAGGCGACGTTTCTCTCGCTTCTGCCAACTAATCATCATCTTCTCCAGACTGTACACAGCCTTCACAAAGTCCTCCAGCGCCAAACCTGCCGTCTCGGCAGCCACCTCGTATAGCCTTTTGGTGGGCCCTTCGAGTTCATTAACTTGCTTGAAACATTGGTGGAGGTCGCCCAGTCTATGAACTACTTCTTGTCCCTGGAAGCCTTCAGAGGCGAGTTTAGGTCGCGGGACCACGAAAGTCATCGCCCCCTGGACTCTTTTTGACCGTGCCAGTAACTCTTCGTCTCCCATGTCCTTGACCACAGGTGGTGGCTGTATATCCCCAAGCGGGAACAAGAGGTCTATATCTGTCTCGTCTTTTGTGCGCAAGTCTTGGTCAGCTCTTTGTCTCCTGGCCAGAGGCCATTGATTTGATGGAGGACTCACGTTTTGAGTTCTTCTCTATTTGCGTTTCTTGGAACCAGTCCATGTACTCATGCAGCTCTTCTTTGGTCATGGACCAGACCTCTTCCGGATTGAGACTCTCAAAGTCGATCCGTGTCCGCGCCTTGGTCGCCGATTTGGGAAACTCGGTTATCCATGCAGCCCAGTCCATTTTAAGGGTCAACGGATCTTTGCTGTCGACAGGGAAGCGCTCCACCCCATCTAGGGGGTAGAGATATTTGGTGACCACTACCACTGACGCTGCTAGCAAGACGTCTGGGATGTCAAGTAATGAGTGTTTTGAGACTTTCATTGGACCGTGGTGCTGGTTTTCCCTCGTCGGAAAGGTAAATACTAGCGTTAGACGAGAGCAGAGCTCCTGGGCGTAGTGGTGTACTTCGGCTGTCTCTTTATATTAGAACCTCGCATTGCGTTCTGGGGGGACAACTTACGTGGAAGTGCCAAGTCCTTGATCCAAACAAGGAGCAAGGGGGCAACCGGAAGTTTGGGGAATACCAGCTCGTAGTGTTCCCGGTATCCTAACATCAGATCCGTGACGGCCACATGGAGTTCGCTTCCTTCAAACCGCGCGTATCGTGTCAATAGAGCCTTCTGTGCCCAACCTGGTAGACGGTCTCTCCAGTCCTGGGGGACAAGATCGATCTACATGCATACCCATTAGTAACCAGTACGACCCTCAAATGGTTAGTAGACCTACCGCTCTTAGAAAAGGTATTTGGTTGCTCTTCGCCCATCGGAATATATCGCCAATTCTCACTGGCTCTTGCCGTAGCAAGCATCCCAGGTAGACAATAGCCAAGGCATCCAGCGTCGAAGGCAGCGTCCAGTTCTCCGTATCCCAGCTTCTAACTCTCGACCTCGAACCCTTCCGCTTCGCCGCATCGTCATCCGTAGACATACCCCCTTCAACCTGCGAGCTATACATGACCAGCCCAGCCTCTGAGCTGAGCTGCTGAGACTGAGACTGAGACTGTGATTGTGACTGCGACGAGGCCAGTCCCTTCCCCTTTGCATCAGCAAGAGTCAGCCCCACGAACCCGCGCGTCCTCAAGTCCCACAGGTCTCGACAGACAGCCTCCAGCTCGGGGTGCGCACCTCTTCCAACCATCCAGGCGACTTGCTTGCGCAGGATGAGCTGGAAACACTCAAGGTACAGCTCCTTGGCGGCGTTGCCCGCAAGGTGCTTGCGCACCTTCTCGCGGACCTCCTTCTTCTTGCGCGTGGTCCGGCCCATCTTGCCGAAGTTGTCGTCAAGATCTACCTCATATTGGACGTAGCCCTGGTTTTACTGTTAGCAGGCTGTGATGGTAGGCTTGAGCGCATGGTTGGGCATACTTCGACCTGGTGTCCATTTTCGCAATACCGACGGCCGCTCTCTAGATACCACCGCCGCGCTGGGCAGTCCGCGCAGGTTTCTCCTCGTGGGAAGCGATGGAATTCGCGGTCTGCCATAGCGAGTTGAGATCTGGCGAAACTGGGTGAGCTGTTGTAAGGTGTGCCCGTTTTGGGCGAATTCAGTTTGTTGGAATAGAAGTTTCTTTGCGGGCAAAGGACAGAGCGGGACGGTGGTTGGCTACCTGGAGTAAAACCAAAATAACAAGTAGCTTCAATCAACTCCAATTGCCTCTTTATTTCTCTTCCGCCTCTGCCTTTCAAGCAGATGTTTTGTCATTCCTGTGATTCAAGAAGATGGAAAGTGGAGCCTGGCGTGAAGAAATGCAGCGCGGCGAGCTTCTGAATCGTATCTATTCCCCCAAAGCGCCGTTTTGGGCCGATTAATACAAAATTGAGTCACCCCTCCAGGGCTGTTTAGGAACTGAGAGCAAAGGTGTTGCTTCGGCGTCTTCAATCTGGTGTGGAGCAGTGAAATATATCCATCCGATGCCCTTCCGTTTTAAAACGGGTTCATCCAATACAATAGTGCAATGATGCATTCAACACACAACCCTCTTCCAGATGGGTCACGGTGTGTATGGCCCAAGGAACAGAACTATTGCGAACAGTGGCAATGCCATGCAACTTGACCTAGTTTACCCTCCTATTTTCCTACTGCTTGCCCAAGCCAAACTAGCAAGTCCACGTGCGGAGAGAAATAGTTGGGACAATCGAACTCTTTAGCAAGGCAACTTTACCTAGCTGAGCGGGGTAGAATGATAGACTACAGTGCAGCATGGGTGATTGATGCCAAGAGCCGATGTGGTTGAACAATGATGGGATGAGCTCTGGATTCCAATTGGTACTGTAATTGTCGCCACTCGCAAAGTGCTCTGCTCTCCTCCTTCTAGGCTTCCCAGGAGAAAACTGATCCTGATAGAATCGATATGCTCAAAATAAAACGAGATGACCGTTTTAGTGCGGTGGCAAGACCAACAGTCCTGTACCCGGCAGAAAACAGCTCCCAGATAGAATCCTCAGAACAGCGACCACGGGAAGCCCCAATGTTGGACAGGCCCAAGAAACATCGACAGATATATCTCAGCTGACCAAGCCCCCAGAAAACAAGCAACTGCACAATGTCACTGTTGATGGGGGGACGGCGTCCCTCAGAAACGTCCACCTTCCTCCCTCTCCTTCCATTTATTTGGGGGCCTCCTTGGCGTCAATGGCCGCCTCCTCACCCATGGCGGTCTGGACAGTAACGTCTGTAGTGGTGTGTGTCAGTTTACAACATCTAGGGCATGTGATTCCGTAATGTGAACTTACTGGTGTCCTTCTCCTCGGTCTTGAACAGCTTGTTGATCTTGTCGCCGACTTCACCATCGGGCATGCGAACATCGTTCTTCTCCTGACCCTGGTCATCGATGAGGTTGAGGAAGCCATCATCCGAAACGTCAATCTGCAGAAACATGTTAGGCGCGAAGAGGGTACAGTATGTATTTCTGGAGTCACCTACGAGCTGGTACTCAGTGCGCTTGACGACGGGGACGTCCATGTTGTGGGTTGAGGGGCAGAGATCCTCGAGCTTCTTGCCGGTGAAGATATCAATAGCGATCAGATGGACCTTGGCGTGACCGTGCTTGCCGGTCTTGGAGGTAGACATGTCCACGATCTTGCACGGGCGGCCCTTGATCACGACGTGTCCGTTCTTGCGCAGAGCAGAGCACTGCATGGGGAACGTCGTCGAGGCGCCGGCATCGGCAGAGTCGAAGGTGTGCTCATGCTGAAAGACCAACCGTTAGCACCACGAGCACCTAGGCAGCGGATTGATAGCCAGCCCTCGGGGAATGGATGATGGATGATGGGCGACCATCAGCGCAGCTCCGTCGACGACCGACGACGAGTGCGCATCCTGAGGTCTCGTGGGGCTCGCGCGATGGGATGCGGGGTGCCCAAGCGCACAACAGAACGCGAAGGCCATGGGCGTGGGCTACTTACATCGGAGTCAGCCATCTTGAAGGTCCTGGCAAATAATACTAGTCTGAAAGGAGAGAAAAGAGGCAAGAGATGGGGGAGAAGGACGGGAGGTTGAAGTGCGGTTGGTTTATTGGGGTGGAGGGAGAAAAATGTGGTTTTGAGCGAAGAAATGGCCCCTCTGCCAGGCAAGCCCCCGCTCCTTCTGCGACTGCTGAATTTTGACCTGTCCCTCTCTTTTGCTACCGAGCGCGGTTACTTTTTACCCCACTTTCGTTTCCATAAGGTGAGCCAACCCAGGTATTGTTCCCCACCGACAAAGCAAGCCAAAAGGCGTTGTTTTCAATACTTGAGTTTGACGCCGCGCCGCTGGATGCTGGCATAAACTCTGAGCGCTTCTCGCTCGCTTCTCGCTTCCGCTTCCCATACTTTCACGTCTCCACGTAAGATACGAAGGCTCTGGCCAAAAGAAAGGGTCCACTTAACCAGTGCGGAGAATGCCTTCTTAACCGTCAAAGTGGTTCTTTTGTTATTGTAGGGCATCTCCAGTTCTGAAAAGCCGTCCATGGTGCAGTTAAATACCTGACGGGACAGGCCAGGTCTTGATGTTCCGGAATAGAACGTATGACCTCCACAGCGTATTCTCGTACGGAGAAGAGAGACCCTTTCCCTGGCGATCTACCGCCCATGGAAATCCTAGAATTATAGCTCTATGCTTTTGGCAAATGCGAGCATCCGTCAGGCTCCCACACCAATTCCTGAGAAGTCGACCCCTCCAACCTGCCCCGCCTTCAATTGGGGCCCGGGCGCCCCGGCAGTGGCTGACAGCTGGCCAATCAATAGGCCCTGATGTGAAATCGGGTCGCCAGCCTTGCTCAGTAAGCTGGGGGAGCTGAGCTGTGCTGCATCGCAACGGAGATCTGAGAGGCCAGCTAGCATGCGCCTGCTTCCGCGTCAACTATCTGCGATATCCTGTTTCCTCCCAATCCGGCATGCGGTAGCTCGAGGCTCACCATGTGGCTTGATCGACGTCCCGGCTCACTCCCAGGAAGCGGAGCCGGCACTCCTCCATCTCAATCCAGCAGTCGACCAATATCGCCGTTGCGTCGCACCTCTAGCTCTCGCGGTCCGTACCTGACATCCCAGCGGGCCGGCGGCACTGCTAGAGGCTCGACGCTCTCGCTGGTGTCAAACGACTCGTCCTCCTCGCTTCTAGCTGCATCAAAACGAGCTAATGGCTCGACATTGAAGCACTCCACAACGGTCGAGGATGCGCCCGACCCCGAGGCAATCCTAGCTGGGATCCTCGGTCCATCGCCAAGCGGGACGGTGTCGGGAGACGTTCGGAACCAACCACTTGATGAAACAGACTTGGATCTGGAGTTCGACTTTGGCGGCCTAAGCCTGCGTGCGCTTGCAAACAGCGATGCTCGTCAGGAAGGGGGTGGTGCCCCGTACCGATCGCAAACAATCGAAGCCTGTAAGTTGTCGCCGGTTCTGGCTGGTAGAGCTTGCCTTGGTCATCTTTGACTTACTGTCCAAAATTTCCGTAGACGAACGAGACAAGGCCAAATTTGAGGAGCTACACCGGTCTATCCGTGCGTGCGATGACATCTTGTCATCGGTCGAGACAAACCTGACGAGCTTCCGCAATGACTTGGCAGCTGTTTCTGCGGACATTGAAAGTCTGCAAGCCCGTTCCAGTACTCTGAATACAAGGCTGGAGAACCGAAAAGCTGTAGAGAAGGGGCTGGGACCAATCGTGGAGGAGCTCAGCGTGTCTCCCATGGTTGTATCGCGGATATCAGAAGGTCACATCGACGAGGCGTGGATCAAGGTGCTGGCTGACCTCGACAAGAGGGCAACATCTCACAAAAGGAGCTCGCAACAGATCCAAAGTAAGGCTGTGGAGGATATAGGGCCGTTATTTGACAAGCTTATCCTAAAGGTTGGTTCATCTCCCCCACGCGACCCCTGTTTCGACTGACCAGAGAAGGCCGTTGAGCGAATACGTGACTTTCTTGTGGCGCAGATCAAGGCTTTAAGATCCCCTCACATCAATGCTCAGATCATCCAGCAACAAAACTTCCTCAAGTTCAAGGATTTGTACTTGTTTTTACATCGGCACCAGCCTGTCCTCGCCAGTGAGATATGTCTCGCATACATGAACACGATGCGCTGGTACTATCTAAACCAATTCACACGCTATGAGAAGTCTCTGGCCAAGATCAAGCTCCATTCCATTGACAAGAGCGATGTTCTGGGCCACGAAGATGTCTCTCGACGTACTACCGTCCTTTCGGGCTCGAAGCTAGCCGGGCCACCGCACGACGCCTTCAACCTAGGCAGGAGAATAGACATCCTTCGTACTAGCAGCCAGACGGCCATGTCGTCGTACTTGGCTGAGGAAGACCAGTCTACGCACTACCTCGAGGTTCCGTTCCGCAACTTCAACCTCGCACTGGTCGATAATGCTACGGCCGAGTACACATTCCTCGCCACCTTTTTCAGTCCTGCGCTGTCCTTTTCCGTCATCTCGCGCCACTTCAATTATATCTTCGAGCCAACGTTTGCACTCGGCCAAATCCTCACTAAACAGCTCGTCGCGGATACGCTCGATGGTCTCGGGGTGCTACTATGCGTCCGGCTAAACCAGCACCTTGCCTTCGAGCTGCAGCGACGTCGCATCCCCGCTGTGGACGGTTATATCAACGGTACCGCCATGGTGCTGTGGCCGCGTCTGCAAAGCATCATGGACGCCCATCGCGAGTCTGTTCGCTCTTTGGTAGCCGCACTGCCGACTCGCGCACCATCTGCGACAAGCATCAAGACTGCGCCGGCGGCACCCCACGTCGTCACGCAGCGCTTCGGTCAGCTATTGCACGGGATTCTAGCGCTCAGCACCGAGGCCGGCGACGATGAGCCCGTCGTGACGAGCCTGCGCCGGCTGCGAAACGAAATAGACGTGTTTCTGACCAAGGTCAGCGGCGCAACGTTTGGCGCTGACAAGCGGAAGCGCGAGCGTTTCTTGTATAACAACTACAGTCTGATTCTGACTATCATCGGCGATGTAGCGGGGAAGTTGGCGTTTGAGTTTCAAGGGCATTTTGAAGGTTTAAAGATAGCCTTTCAGGAGGGCGCCTAGAGGAATGAACATGTAGATAAAAGTGATAAAGATAGGGGCATAAAAACAGGACCGCAGATAACCGCATTACTCATCGCTTTGGAGTGTGATATGACTAAGAGCCTAAACTATCCATGTAACCCGTACAAATACAAAAGAATGATGACTCCTTCGCCGCGGATGTGACTCCCTGAATCTTGTTCTAAGGTTTTGCAACGCTGTCAAAGCGACCCCACCGTCTGTCCAACCCACCCGAACGCCTGTTTTATGCGCAAGCCTCACCATCTCCCGTAAATTGAGATGAAAGCTACTGGTGAAGCGAGTCCTAAACCACATATACGTCATAACACACACGGCCTTCTACCTGACCCATCGTGCCAACAGTCCGTACAGATAGGGTAATCCTCCCTGATACTTCCTGAACACGACGGCCGCGATGCCCACAAGGACAGCGAGACCCACGGTGCGCACTGGGCGGCGATACTGCCAAAGAAGCTCGCATGCCTTATCACGCCGCTCGAGCCAGCGTAGCTCGGCAACCTGCCGCTCAAAGTAATCGTAGCCATCGGCCATGGACTGGGTGGCATAAGCCTCTGGATGCCGGGCGGTGCGGAGGACGCTGGCGCGGGAGATAGTGCGCCAGGCGCGAAGTTGCTCAGGCGGGTGGGCTTCGAATAGGACGCGGGCCGCAGAGATGAGAGCTTCGAGGTTGAGCGGGCGAGGCAGCTTGCAGAGAATGCTGTGCAGCATCTCAGGCTCGTCTTGTGGTGTATCAAAGAGTTCGTCCCGGCGCGAGCGCACGATGGCAGCAAACATGTAGACGCTGAAGACAGGCTCACGGGCAAGAAGTACGTCAAACAGGCGGGCGATCTCGCCGAGCGTCGTAATGTCGTGCGCATACATGGTCAACATGCCAGCAAGGGCAAAAAAGGGCTCTGTCCCCGACAGGTGACGCCAGAGCTGGGGGTCGCAGGCACGCAGGATGTCCGGGATGAGGCGCAACTGGCTGACGGCCGGTCCGAGCGACGGCAACATAAAGTCACGGATCCGCAGGGCCGAGAGCCGTGCCACCGCCGGTGCGCGGATTGGGGGAGGGAGAACCAAGAGGAATACCTGGCAGATGTCATGGTAGCCCTGAAAGTAGCAGAGGTAAGGATTGCGGCGCAGCACCTCGACGATCAAGGCAGAAAGTTCATCCTTTTGCCTCGCGAGTTCAGCATCATTCTGATCTGGTACTATTTAGCTTGTGGATCAAAAGACTGTATAACAGACAGATAGAACCGATTTGCCTTTGCTGTCATGCACGGGCGGGATACTGAAGGGAAAAGGGGGGGACGCTCCGGGCGAAGATGGGGCAAAAGGGGACAGAGCTCGGCAACGACTTACTTTCGGGATAGTAGATGAAGGCTCGGTTCACGTCAAGCTGGACCTGATCTTCGTCTCTGTGGCGAGGGAGCTCTTTCCATGGGCCAGCTTCGGTAGCCTGAGCCAGGGGAGTAGTGGGCGTGTCACCGTGTCCGGCTGGAAGTCCCAACAGCACTGGCCCTGTGACACCATTGTCGATCAGCGAACTGGCCTCCGTACCTCTGGTCAGGGCAGGGGCAAATGCACAGCACAAGCTATGCTGGGAGAGCTGAGAGTGGGAGCCCAAGGGGTGCACTCACACGCTTGCTGGCGAATTTTGTCTGTTATGAATCCGCCTTGAGACTCGGCGAGCACCCTCAGAGCGTCCAGGTTCCTCCATCGACATGCCTCGAGAATAGCATGCTCCTTGTCGGTGCTAAGAGTGGCATGACCAATGCTCTTCTCGGGGGAAACTGGCTCTTCCGGGCTCTCCATCCTCCCCAGAAAGTGATACCCGACGACGGGGCGGGTTCTGGATGTTAGGCTACCAGTCTGGACGGATGCATGGCTGTGCGGCTGGTCCCCGTTTCACACACAGCTCAGTCGGACTAAGCCTGTCAAGGGCACTGGACTTCAACTGAGCTCGAGATGACACGGAAAAAGTGTAAAAAATTCCACGACCTGAGCAGGGATCGAGCTTTCGGATGGTGCCCTGAGATTGTCTGCCGGTGATTCTTCCCCTCGAGTGGCTGCGGATGATGCGAATGAGACGCTGAGAAATGCGACAGTTGTTGCAAGTGTCCCAGCAAATGTGTGGGCCAAACCAGGACGGCGTGCTGGATTTGCCTTGCGATGTTCCGAGAGGGCCCGCTTGCAGCTTGCTTTGTTCCTCTGCAATTGTGTATGGCGGTTGTGCTGGTCTCGTGGTGTTTCGACGTTGATAGGTGGCCCATGAGGCAGTGAGAGAAGAGCAATTACGCGCGTGACAAGCGCCGACTTACAAGGGCCGCATTGGCCTGCGGCTGCCCTGGGCGTGCTTGTGCAGTCGTGAGAGTGACGTAAGGCGGGGGCCCGGGCTCCGTTCTTCAAAGTTCAGGCACCTCAAGTCGGCGGGACCCCCTGCAGCAGCAACGGTGGGAAGGAACGGAGTGACCTGACCTGAAGCTTGCGTCCCCCCGCTATCCCCGCCATGTTAAGAAGGTACTTATTGTTGGTCCGTACCAAGGAACATAACTAAAACTAGGCCCCGAGTGCTCAATAGTTCAATGTATAATCCCTCAAGGTGGAAAAATGCCTCGAGAGAATATAAGTGCTGCAGGTGGTGTAGACCGTGTCTGCAATTTAAGCACCAAAGCACAAAGCGCAGATAGGCGAGAAACCAAATGCGCAGTCTGCAAGCAAGCTCCGACACTTCACCATGCATGGAAACTGGTCGGTGAAAGCCGTCCTAGTCTTCGGTGACATGGGTTATTATTCTAGCGCGGCTGGAACGTGGCTAGGCGGAAGGGTTTGGCTCGCTCAGATCTGCTGCGAATTTTCCATTTTCCTTTGCCCTCGGAGAAAAATCTGATCTGTCGGCGGGCCTAGCTATTGTTCAGCATTGCCCGGACGAATCACGGCGGCCTCCACACGGGCCCCCGAACCGCGGAACATTGCGTTTGTTTCCGGGGTCTGGTCGACCCGAATCGTGGGTGGGATCGAGGGATCAAGGGGGCGATTTATCTGTAGACCTACGGCGTAGAATGCGGAATGTGGAGCGGCACTCGCAGCTGTCGGAGGGATTTCCGACCTCGAGGCAAGCGGGCAGACCGGCAAGCAGGCAAGCATCTCGTGCCTTTCTGGGTCATGTAAGTCTCAAAAGGGGTGCTTGAAGTGCATACATACACACATACATTTTGCATGCTGCGCACCCTACTTGCCGAGGGAAGGAGATACGATACAGGAACATGCGTACCTAGTACTACATTCTTAATATTTGCTGTTAGTAGGGCCCGTTTAGCAGAGACGTGAAAAGCCTAGTTTGGCTTCACGAAGGCAAGGTGGCCGGGCAGCGGGGAACTTGGCCCGGTGAGTGGAGCGAGTTGGGGGTTTTGATGGTGCCCCGCCCGGTACCTGGTAGGGATAGAGTCTCGGTACTGTCTACCTGGACTTTTGCGCATTTGCAAAGGTTGGGTCGGGCAGATGTTAGGCTCCTTGGCTTAACACAACTGGGCTAAAACAGCACGGCGAGAGTACAAAGGAGAGCTCCAGCTTCCATACCAGCCCGGTCCGTTTCTTTCCCCACGAGATTCGAACAGGGAGGAAATATCACGCCTCAGCTAGTCGCGAACTTCGAGGCTGTGGTACGACAGTGGAAGCGAGCAGGCGAATAGGCAACGCATTCTGGAGCAGGTACCTGGTTTAACATCGTCGGACCAGACCGTTGGGAAAGGCGTCTGTGGGTTCTGCAGGCGGGTGTGCTACCGAACTCCAGCTCCCTCTTCAACCAGAAAACGGAAAGAGTCCTGCACCTCCAGGGCAGGCAAGTGAGGCTGCCTCAAGGTTACCTACGCAGCTACGTCCACAAAGAGGCTGCGGCCGCTCAGTCTGAAAGAGTGTAATTTCTCCTGGGCTGGCGCCCTCTCTTCCTTCCATCCAGTTATACACAACTCCACAGTGCAACACCACACGAGCTAAAATGCGCCAAGCGGGCCGCACCACAGCGCAACGCTAATCCGACCACCAGCAACTGGAAGCTTACCTCATTCTCTCCGGGTTCTGTCACCGGCGCTGTTTCGGCACTCAATTCTCGTTTGGCCGGCTCTCCGCTGTGTCTCGTGCGGTCAGGGCACTCTAGACGGGTCGCTGCCTAAACACCTGGTGTTGCATCCAACCGTCTGTCCTACCTGCCTGCCTAGGCCGAAGAGTCCGAATTTTGCCCTCCTGCTTTCCCTGGATATTGAAAAATAAGCAACATCTCCCTCCACGGTTGCCTGCGGTGCAACCGCAAGAAGGAGAGAAACAACAGAGAAATCCCGCCATCAAGCTCATGGCAACGGATGAACACGGCCGGATCCTCTAAGTCCACCAGTCTGCGATGGCCTTCCAAACAAATGTGCTGCGAGGAGGCGAATGGGTAACGGAGACCATCAACCTTCAGACCGTTCTGAAGGCTGGCTCGAGCACTCCAGGGCAAAAAAAAAAACGGCTGCTGAAGGCTCCGCAGTGCGGCCTTCTTACAAGAACAGTGGTCGAGAGCCATTTGGTCAACTCGATATTGCCCATCCGGCTCAGATCACCTCGGCACAACGATGTTGCCTTTATAGGGGTAAGTCTGTTTTCGCATTTGGGGATCAAGCCTACCCCTTACCACAGCCCACTTGAGTATCGTTGTTGGCGCGGGCTTTGGTCACTATGCATCCGTCGATAAAACCACCACGGATACACTACTAGCTTGCCAGCTCGAGCTAACTGTCCGGCTAGGACCATGACGTTAGAATCCGCGAGCTGCGGAGAGACGGGCAGCTCAAGGAGGTTGCAAGAAAAAGTGACTTCGGATCGCGCATTCGAAATGCCTGCGTTATCGGCTCTTTTGACATTAGGGAAGCCGACGACGAAGGTGCGGCGCCTACTCCGGTAAAGACGGAAGATGGTGATTCCGATCCCTTCATCTTCCCATCGTCGATATCGGCAGGTTACACGACCATACTACCTCCCCAGCTGCTCATGCTAGTGCTGGAGTGTGGCGACTGTGTATTCTTGTTCATGCACCGTGGGTCAAATGGGAGGCTCGAGTTTGTGACGTCCCGCTGCCCTAGCCCCCGAGAGCAACTCGTATACCCAGGATTC
>Ga0247758_1000175_pt1 | contig 54239 bp, 50 predicted proteins | sample UWRJL156409C4_FD_180950 | JGI IMG/M metagenome (GOLD analysis project Ga0247758, IMG submission 180950) | Plant litter microbial communities from Arlington Agricultural Research Station in Wisconsin, United States - UWRJ-L156-409C-4 | ecosystem: Environmental > Terrestrial > Plant litter >...
GTCAACGCCTGGATCCGAGCCGACGAATCCGAGCGCGATGAACACACGCTCACCTGGGCCATGTTCCGGGGCGTCATGGAAGTGTACGACCGTTTCAGCGCCCTGGGACCGGGCCTGCGGGGGAACCTGGCCCAGTGGATCCAGGCAAACACGAAGGTGGCCAAGCGTTGGCAGAAAAATATGAAGAAGGTGAATCCCGACTGGTTTAGCGACGATCAGGGAGCGTATCAGCAGCTCCGGGCGATGCAGGATTTGGGGCTTGCGATGCAGGATTTGGACTCGCCGACGGGGGTTGCGCATGCGAGTGGGAATAGGTCCCGTGGCCGCGGCAGCGGGGCGGGCGGGGGTGGTGATGATGGCGGAGATGGTGCAGACGGTGAAGATGAAAACGATGGCGTGCATGATATCGGGTATGATCCCGTGGATGGGGAGGCGGACGGAGCCGAAGAAGAACTACCCCTTGGAATCAGAATCCCAGCCGTAATGGGGGAGGATTACAATGGGATGGCGCAACAAGAGATCTGGTACCAGGCGATTCGGGACGCGCGCGAGTATGTCGAGATCATCCGGGATTGGCTCGACGATGCCAAGGACGCTCTGTCGAAGGACGATCCGCTCATGGACGGCATCAGGCAACTCAGCATGCTTCTTCCTGACTTGAGCGGGTGCGTCCAAGTGGCTCGTGAATGCTGCCGTGAGGTCAGAGAGGCATATCCTACCATTCTTTCACCGGAGGTAAGGAAGGGGAGAACACGCATGGCCCAAGTGCAGCTTTCGGGGGGCTCAAGTCAAAGGGCTAGAGGGAAACGCCCAGCCGTTGAGTCCGACAATGACGACAGCGAAAGCGATGCTGTAAGCCACGTTGTATTACATTCACCGGCCCTGGATTCTGAAACTAACATCGCTCTCGCGGTACAGCAGGAACCAACAGCAAGTAAAAAGGCTAAAGGGAAAGGCCGCGCTCAGGCCGACGACGACGAGAGCGATGATGTAAGTCACCCTGTATTCCATCCCCCGGCTCTGGCTTCTAACACTGAAACCGAAATCAAGGAGCTGCAGAAACCGGTCAGCAAAAAGAGCAGAGGGAAACGGCCCGCCGAGCCCGACGACGAACGCGACAGCGATGATGTTAGTCACCCTGTCCCTGTATTCCCTCCACTGACTCTAGTTTCCGAAACTGACACCACACCCACGGAGCAGCAACCGCCGACGAAACGCCCCAGGAAAAATGGTACGTACCACCCCAAGCTCGCAGAGCACTCACTTCGAAAACCTCACACGCACACTAATAACACCCCGCAGCCAAGGGAAGGAAGAAAGCGCCCGTACCAACGACCATGTCCGGGGCTATCCCAGCCGCTGACAATCCCGATGATGGGGGCTCCAGTGATGGGGGCTCCAATACCGGGGATCCCAATATTGCATCGGGCGCTGACGATGCTGGTGGCGGCGATTCCGATGATGATGCACCGGCTGACGATATCAATGCTGTACACTCTAGCGATGAATCGACTGCGTCTAGGGTCAAGAAGGCCACCGGGCAGGCCAAAGGGAAAGCAAAGGCAGGTGCCAAATCAACACGATCAAGGAAATAGACGTTGTCGAGTAGGGAGATGCCAGCTTTCTTGGGGCTGAGGACCGCATTGGTGTGGTTTCAGTTGGCTCCATGTCCGTCGCTTGCAGGTCGTTTTCTTTTCAATTTCCTTGTTCCTTTGTCTTTTTTGGATTCACAGGGAGGGGGTTCCGGAATATAAGTTGTCAAAAAGGTTTATTCCGGGAATCATAAGCGCAGGAGCTTGTCGCTCCATGTCGTTGCAGGGGGTGGATGCAGTTGACTCTCTGTCAAGGCACGGAAAAACCGTATCCACGCGAATGATGCTCGAGTCGTCTTTTCGGGCTTTGACAACCCGAAATAAAGTAGCCCTAAAAGCCATCCGCCCCACCACACACAAAGATGATAGCCTTTTCCGGGGCTCACCGGAACGGCGCTAGCGTCCGGATTCGGGCTCACCCGCACACCCGCACAGTGCTAGTGTCCGGATCCTAGCACTCTGGCGTCGAATGGCTGATCGTCGCCCACACACCTGCACCGCCGAAGTGGCGCTCAAGCAGGACTGCGCTGCATAATTCGATCACGTAATTTGCGTTTTGATGCGTCTTCACGCGCTTAGCCAGCCGTGGTCCCACTCAAAAGCGGGCGGGGGGGGGGGATGCTTGAGCAATAAAATGGGGCTTTCGACCGTTCCATCACCTTTCTCAGCATCCAACTTTCCTGCTACTTCCGCGACCGAGGATTTGGTTTTGAGATCAGGGGGTTTCAGCTGTCGCTCGGATCATTTATAACCATGGCCACTTCCGAGCAGCCTCGGGAGCAGGCCTCACCGGAGTTTGTACCGGTATGTCAATTTTCCCATACCAGATATCCGCATGCATGACGTGAGCATGCGGACTCCAGACTGAAAGAAAAGAATTAATTCCTTTCCCCCTGATCAGGACTTGACTTTAATCGAGGATGGAGACTCTGTTGCCGATGACCAAAGGCAAGTTATCATTCACAAGCTCTAACTACCAGATAGGTAGCCGACGCTGATAGCCCAGTATCAGTATCTCCGACTCGACCGCATCCATCACGTCCAGTCTCATGGATTACCGGAGGATCCACGGGCGAACATATCAGGTTTCTCGAACGACCGAGTACTGGCAAGTTTTTGCCCAGTAGTTTTCGATCCTGGGAATACAAGTAGCATATGCTGACCCTTTGTAGGCAACCCAATGACGACAAACACATTGAAGCGTTTGACGTTGCGTGCGTTTGCCTAGAATATTGTCTAGTGTTTAGTTTAGAAGCTTTGCTAATCTTCAAGCTTTTGCAGACACCATTTCTTGACGTTGGTGCTCGGCGGTAAGCTGTATACTCCTCCTATCGGGGATAACCCGCAGGTGAGCCACCTCTCCCGGCCGCTAGATGCGATCTTCTGACCACGCCCCAGCGAATCCTCGATGTGGGCACGGGAACCGGCATTTGGGCCATGTTTGTCTCTCACCCCGTCATTTCTCCAGCGTCTAACCAACCCCCACAGCGACATGGCAGACAAATTTCCGTCGGCCGAGATTATTGGGGTGGACATTTCGCCCATCCAGCCGAGCTGGATCCCATCAAACTTGCACTTCCAGATCGACGACGTCCAGCTGCCATGGACGTTCAAGCCTGAGTCGTTTGACTTCATCCATATCCGCTATATGCACGCGGCCGTTGCTAACTGGCCACGGCTGTACGAAGAGGTATACAAGGCCCTCAAACCTGGCGGTTGGTTCCAGCACCTCGAGCCCAACCTTGAAATCCGGTGCGACAACCCAGAAATACAGATGGACGATGATCATGTTTACCGGCAGTGGGCTAAATTGTTCTACGCTGCCGGTGACAAGATTGAGCGCACATTCCGTTTCAACGAGGAAAATATGGTCGAGTATGCGCGTAATGCCGGGTTCACCGAGATTGAACACCGCAAGTTCACAATCCCGCTCAGCCCGTGGCCAAAGGACAAGCGGCTCAAAGAGATTGGGCTATATACAGGGTTATACCTACAACTGAGTCTGGATGGGTTTGCTGTATACCCGATTGGGCAGATTCTGGGCTGGTCGCTCGAGGAGACCCAAGTGCTGGTGGCGAAGATGAGGTCGTCACTTAAAGACCCAAGGAATCGGAGCCTGTCTGATATGTGAGTTTCTATCCCTTCTTTTTTTGCTCGTGTGTATACATGTATGCAGGCGCTGACCCGGCGGGACTGGATTCAGACACTGGACGATTGGGCGCAAACCAGAGAAGCCAACGGCCACTCCCTCGACTGCTCCTGCTTCCGCGTCTCAGTCGTAGTGACCCGAAGATACTTGAAGTTACCCTCAGACCACAAGCCCAACCTTCCAATACGTCCCAGTATACTGTTAGTGTCCAAGCTCATCACGATGTTCGTCGAGTTAAGAATCGTTCAAATGCTAGTCGCGTACACTAAGGGTCAGCCCTGGTGACCATCTTCTTGGGAAGCACAGTGGCAAGAAAAAGCTCTGGAGGTGAGATTCCGGCGAAGAACTCAATCGCCTAGGTGTGCAGGGCTTGGAAGACACGTACCAAATACCGCCACAATCAGCACTAGACAAAAAACCATACGTAGTCAGCTTCTTTCCATCATCTCTCACTCACTCACTGAAAAAATCACACGCTGTGACAACCCTTGCCAGCCCATCCCTCGCATCGACCAGGGGGGGGGAGAAGAAGAAAGGAAAAGAGAAAGAAAAAAAAACTCACCCCCCGTTCTTCGGATCGCAGTCATCCCTTGGATCATCAACACACCTCTTCCTCGCATCCTTGCACGCAAACCCGGCATATCCACCACAAAACTCGGGCTGCACACAAATCCCCGGCCGATCGCATGCCATGCCGCATCCCCTAACATACGGGTCATCCACGCAGATATATCCCTTCGGACAATTCACCGGCGTGATGCGCCTACCTCCGCACGACTGGTACGTCTCGCGCGGCGCGGGGGGGTTGGCCGTCGTGATGGTTGTGAATGTCGGTTTTTCGGGGGGTGCGGGTGTGGGTGTGGGTATTGTTGGGACGCAGAGGCCAGCGCAGTTCTCGCCGCGGATGCACGAGGGATCGGTGCGTTCGCAGATGGTGCCGGTCGGACAGGGGGTGGTTTTGTAGCCGCAGGGACGGAGCTCGGACGACGACGCAAGGGCGGTGGTGCCCAGGAGGGAGGCGAGGAGGAAGAGGGAGAGATGCATTTTGCGGCACGGGAGGTGAGGTATATTCGATGTTGGACGAGGGAGGTGGGATGGAGTACGTGGGTAGGTACCTTAGGTCGGTAGGTAGGTAGGTAACTTGAAGTGGCGTCTGATTTATAGCCGGCGTGCAAAATCTTTACGTCTGGCTGGTGTGTCCGAGGTTAAGGTAAGGGGCCCATCGCAGGAAATACGAAAAGGATTGCGGAAAGGATTGTGGGTCGGCTCTAGATCGGGCTCATATTATTTAAGTCTAGGGTGGACTTACTGGTAGCTAGCCTTGATCAAGGTTGGACTATAGCAATTCTCACTGTGCGAGATAATCTCCCAGTCATAACCATAGCGGGGGATTGATTTGCGGGAACGAAACGGAGAGTTTCAGCCCGGTGCCCATTCGGGCATCATTTTCGTTGTTCAGTGGTTGCATTTCTGTTCTAGTGGTTGTATTTAGTGCTATTTTTAGGGCGCTGGATAATATCTGACCCTGGCGCTAAGACGTTGTTTTGCGGAAACCTGGAATCTGGGGAAGGGGAAACATCGCCTTTTGGCGGGTATGAAATGCTGGTCCGGGATTGGGCATCGATCTCGGGCGTGAGACGGGGCAATGTATCCCCGCAGAGGGTCAACCGAAACAGGGGGAACTTCAAATGTGCACCTAATATTGACGGTAGTTTATGTCAACAGCACATAATTTAGTTGCCAAGATGTCCACCATAACTCTCCTCTTGCCTGCCGCCGCGCCGCAAGAGATCCTCTTTGAAGTTCCCGAAGCCTGGACCCAGCCTGCAGGCAAGAATCCGTTTGACGACGTCGTCACGAGGGAGGCTGTGAGAGCGAGGACGGGTCGTTCGTGATGGTGGGGTTCATGTAGCGGTGTTTATGGGGGATCCTTCCGACTTTGATGGGGTTGATGAGGATAGAGAGCAGTCGTAGTTTGTGAAGGGTCGCGAGATGAGAGAGATTACCATTCTGTAACGAGGGTGGCTACCAGTAGTTATCTACAGCTTGGGGCTATGCCTTTTCTCCCTGCCTTTTTGTCTCCCTGGTCGCCCTCTCTTCGTTGTCTAGGGTGTAGCTGTCTCGCCTCCGCCAGCGACAAGTTTGGCTTGCCGAGGAGACCCTGCCGAGCAGTCGTTGGACCCAAACTTGTCACTGAAGTTCCGACCCCGATTTAGGTATCAATCTTGATAGGATAATCCCACAAATCTCCAGCGGCGATTTCGATGAGAGTGGTGGCATAAGTGTAAAAGTTGGTAAAACTCCACGCCCTCCTGTTCTGGAGACTCAATCTTCTAGCTCCGTCAGGGCGGAACAGCGGCGCCAACTCCTGATTCCCCCCCGCGCTGTCAAGCGTGGGTGCTTCTTCCCAGGCACGATATTTGCCGTATTCCGGCACGAGGCCCGTCTTCCAAGCGGTGAAGATCTCAGCCGTCGAAATCTGCAGCGCGTTGAAGGCGTGGTTGCGATTGTCGGCGTTGACGCTGTCCAAGTACCGCTTGTCGCCGTAGGCGCGCCACGTCGCGCCGCGAGGGTTAGCAACCTGGAGCCCGATGGCGTTATCCTCATCGTGCATCTTCTTGGCGCACAGGTCGGCGAGCCCGAGGTTGCTGTGAAGGACCCGGCGCGGTGTGCGCAGGTGGCCGGCCGAGAATGCATCCTCGAGAAAATGGTCGGCGAAGGCATTGGTCGCGTATGCCATCAGGAGGTCGCCTTGCTGGGCCACGGTCAGGGCAGCGAAGTGGCCGGCATCATAGGCCGTGCGGGCGTCGGCGCCGAAGTGGTCCCAGTTGATCTGGGCCAGGCCGAGATAGCCCGGAGAGCCGGATTCCCGTGACCAGGTGATGGCTTGGTACGTGACTGTAACGTCTGGTAGCGTGTTGTAGACTTCGGACGGATCCTGACCCTTCTCGACGGCCTTGACGAACTCCGATGTCTCTTGTGCCGCCGTCTCCAGGATGGCCACCGCTTCGCTCGGCTGGCGCGTGGTGTCGAAGGCAAGGCTCGAGAAGGCCTTCGTGAACCGGGAAATGCGGTCTGCCATGTTTGGGCCGTCGCTGATGGGCTGGTCGGTGGCGTAGAAGTCCCCAGCCAGAGCTGAGATCTGCCCGTAGGTGACGTTCAGTCCGTTGGGAAGGCTAAACTTGTAGAGCGGCGGAAGCAAATTTCCGTCTGGTCCGCTCCGAGGGATCGAGTCGGCCAGGTACGCGTGTTCGGCGAACTCCCAGCCTAGGCATGCAGATGTCAGTCAGTGGTCGCCCAAGGCGGTAACCCACTTATTTGTGCCTTACGTGCGGCCAAAGTGCCTCTCTTCTTCAACCTTTCTTCAACCCAGCTAATGTAATTGGGCTTCCGGGCCGCCTGGACCTCCTCGGGCGTACGTGGTACAGGTGCCAGGCCGATGAGCGGGTGAGATGTGAAGCTCAGCGTTTCGTTGTATGGTAAAGGACTGCGTGCGTCGACGGTTGTTAGCTCGGTGGCCCTCCATCATCCATCATCCGTGACGGTTCCTTGGAAGAATGGCGGACATGACTTACCTGGGGCTTGACAGGGCGACATGCCCGGGAATGTAAGCCGCCAGTGTAGCGGAAAGAAGAACAGATGGAAACATTTTCGTCAAGTCTCGGCTCCGAGGTCGTGATTAGCCGCAGGTCTTCTAATCAATACCGCGTCCACCGTTCATATTATCCTGGAGACGCGACGACGACTGCGGGTTGCCCAAACCACTAGTTGCGGGGTTAATCCTCAGGTGCCAAGACTCTTGTGTCAGCTGACCACTTGATGGCGATTACATGTAGAGAACCTAATTAGTGCTCATTGAGCAGGCAATGAGTTAAGAGTAGTCTATAAGACCGGAAGCCAGAGCCAGAAGAGCAGAGTTCAACAAGCAATACAATCACACTGTTGCAATCTAAGAGTGCCGTGCATCTAATAAGGACGAGTAATATAATCACACCATTGCAACCAAGAGTGCCGTACATCTGATAGGCACGCCTGTAAGAAGCCAGACTCTAAACAGACTCTAAAAAGCGCAAATTCTACACTATTAGGACTAAGTTCCTAAGTTTTATTACCTTAACAGATAATGTAGAAGTGTACCTCTTTAAAATCGCCACTGTGAAACATTAGACAGTCCTAAGATCAATAAAAAGAGCATAGGCCTTTTTAGGTTTAATACGGCGTCGTTAGCTATTTCTAGTAAAAGTAGGGTAGATAGTTTAAATACTTACCGAGCCAGAGATTTTTGTTGAGTGAGGATTCTCGAATCTTTTCGAGTGCCTTTCCGTGATAATCATGGCTACCTTTCCATAGATCATCTGTTCCCGAATCATCGAACCTGCTCGTTCTCTCATCACTCTGTGAACGCGTTCGTGCGTGCCTCCAATGTAGTGTTGGTGTGATACGGTGAGTTCGCGCGTCCCAGCAAAGATCCGCGGTATACCGAGGTGCTGGTGCGCAACCCTGCGCACGACCTGTACCATCACCCACACATCCAGGGCAGCGGCCGCGAGGCCGACACATCCTACGCCAGCTTCCGGAAGGGCTACAATATCTACAGCCTAGGCATCGTGCTGCTGGAAGCGGCGTTGTGGGAGCCCGTCGCGCAGACTATAGGGCTGCGGGACGGGAATGCCGCAACGTCCAGCGACACCATGGCGGTGAGGCCCAAACTCAGTCCGCCTAACGGATTTTGTTCCTCTTCATCTGCAGCATCGTCTTCGTCCATGGTCTCATGGTAGACCGCGAGAGGACCTGGAAAGCCCACGACGCATCCGAACCATGGCCTAAGACCTCCTGCCGTCCGAGGGTACTTAGGGCCACGTTTGGGTAGGTATGATGCGTACGTGGTGGGACTGGCGAGGCGTCGTGTCGCAGAACAGGGTTGGAAATCACGCGTCCAATCTGCTCACATCTCTGACCTCATATCGAGAGACAACCTCAGGCCGGACGGCCGGTCATCTTTGTTTGCAATAGTTTGGGCGGTCTGGTATGCGAAAATGCGAGCTGACACACGCCCCCCTTGATTGACATGACCTGGAAAGCACCCTTACCTCAGGTAATGTCTGCTAATACATTTTGTACCTTATTCTAGGCTTTGATATAAAATCCAAAGAGCGCCCAGAAGTCAGAGATGCTCGCTCAGACCCAGGATAGCTTTCACGCGATGGTAATGGCGCGCAACTCCCGTCAGGATAACAGCCTGCACGTGTAACACCCGATCAACATCAGCTGCTCCTACAAAGAACTACCTATTCCAGGCATCGGTCAGATTGTTCCGCGAGAGTCGGCTATTCTCTTGAAGGAGGCCGAGTCGACGTTCCAGCGTGTTATGGAGGGGACCGTGAGGTTGCTAGGGGAAGAGGATCCACTATATCTTACCTTTATGGGCAATCTGGTGCCCGTCTACCAGGACCGGGGCGTGTGGCATGAAGCGGAGGCGGAGGCGCTCGAATCGCGGGTTATGGATGTGCGGAAGAGGACACAAGGGGAGGAGCATGCCGACACGCTCGTCACCATGGGAAACCCGGTGTCTACGCTCTGGAATCTGGGCCGGCTGCAGGAGGCGGAGCAGTTGGAGCTGAAAGTGATGGAAGTGACTGTCAAAGTGCGAGGAAAGTGACACCCGCTGGCGCTCACAGCCATGGGGAATCTGGCATCCACTTACAGAAGTCAACGCCGATGGAGCGAGGCAGAAGAGTTGGAGGTGCGAGTGGTGGAGGCAAGCATCAAGGTGCTGGGGAGGAAGCATCCCGACACACTTAGCAGTATGGCCAGCCTGTCGGCGACTTGTACCGGAATCAAGGCCGATGGGACGAGGCGGAGTCGCTAGGGTTGCAAGTGTTGGAGACGAGCAAACGAGTCTTGGGCGAAAGTCACACCGAGACCCTGATCAGCAAGGGTGGCCTGGCGACTCTATACCGAAACCACCATCGATGGGAAATTGCTGCCTCGCTTGATGCGGAAGTCCTGGAGGTCAGAAAATGGGTGCTGGCGGGTTGAGTGCGCGTGAAACGATTTAACGCTCTCGCCTAGTCGGTGAATATCGTTCTTTTGGGACGGGCTACCAGAATATTTAGCTATCGTATCTTTGATTTAATAACCGAGCCTCGTCCTCGTCGTCCTCTCCGTCTCATCTCACCCAGCGAGACACCCCGCTAACCTATCTCTGATGTCCGAGTGACCACCGCTAAGCCCTGCCAACCGTAGCGGACGAAGCCGCATCACTCTCAGAGCCCTTAGACCCGGTGGGCGTCGGCGGTCTCCCCCGCAGTGCGCCTTCCTCGTACTGCATGCTTCCGCCGCGAGAAGCGGCCTCCTCCAGTCGCTGTTCATGGCGCATACTATTGAGGGTTGCAAAGTACTGGGCCGCGTCAGCTTGGATGATCCGCTGCGCCTCGGTGTCGCCCTCGCCAGGCTTCTTAAGCGGACCAACGACCCACAGCTCCCGCAACTGGCGGGTGAGCTTGAGGAGGTCTTCGATCGACTTGATCTGCGGGGGGTCAGCGAGGAGCGAGACAGATTGAGTGGAGGGGGGGAGCTAACAAGGCCACTCGTCTGGATCTCTATCGCCATCGCGTTGGAAGCCGCTTGACCGGTAGAGGCCGTGTTGTTAACCCGGTCGGTGCTACTGCGGACTAGGGCGCGGAAGCCAGCGAGGATCTCCGCAATGAGCTTGTTTTCCTGGTCTGGGGTGGGTTAGCCGGGGCGGGCGTTGCCAGGGGTGGAGAGCGCTGCGCGTGCCGAGTCGTGCCGAGGGAGAGGGACCGCAATTGGAGCATGGGGCTTCTGGGGGGATGTGGTGAGCGGGAGAAATACTGACCAAGCAGGTTCTCCGATGCAGTTTTGTCCCTGTCCATTTTGCATGTCGTGTCGAAACCTGGGGCTGGCGTTCAAGTTCACAGGCGCCTGCGCCGCTTTGTTTGTGTCCGAAAGGTGAAATGCTCCCCAGTGTCAGACGTTGAAAGAGAGAGGGCGGGGACTGTGCAAGAATCTGTTGCAACGGAGCTCACACTGTCCCCACAAGTGGGGCTGCCTTCTCTCGGCACTGTTCAGTCGATCTGGAAGCTTGGCAAGAGCTGACGGCTTGGCTGGAGAGCTTGACTTGACATTGCATCATCACCTTGACACTCTGCAACGCGTTTGCCTGACGTTTCCATTCGGCTGCAAATTCTACGAATGCGGATTTGCTCTACGTGAGCTCTTTCCACCAAATTGCATCGCCCAAGCCCGTCCCCATTGCACTCGAATGCGCGGCCGAGCCAGCCGATTCCTCGCTGTCGCGTCCGCAATGCGCGATTGCGCCATCCCGAGGTCCTCCATCAGAGCTGCCACTGTCAGTTTTGCTTTCGCCATTGCCGAGGGCAAGTGAGGTGATACGTACAAGCACGGGCTGGTCGAGATCGTAGCGCCCTCCGCAGCTGAGTTGCGGCACCTGCGAGTAATTCTCGACCAACGCGGTCCGCGTGTTTTGGAGCACCTGCTGACATTAGTTCCACTCTCAACGACCCCCAGACCACTCACATTCTCATAGCTCTGCTCGGGATTCTCCCGCATCGTCTTCATGTACGCCCACGACATCGCGCCCGTCGCCGCCCCCGCAATCGTTGCGTCCGCCGAAGTCTGGTCGTCGCGACAGCCCGAAAACATCCATACGTCCTTGCCCTCCGAATGCCAATCCTCCTGGAAGCTCTCCGCCGCCAGCCCCTCGTCGTCGGCGCCTCCCGATCCACCATACCGCAAGCTGTGGAAGAAGTCGGTCGCGCCGCCGAGCAGCATCTTGGCGTCGTCGACCTTGTCCCTCGTCAGCCCACCCCCGAGGAGGTCGCCCGCGGCCCGGACAAGACCAACGCCCTTCTTGAAGGTGTCCAGCATATTGATGTTTCCCTCGGCGTCCGGGCGGTATACAAACGGGAGCTCGCATGCCGAGCCGGAGTGGCAGCAGTCGAAGAGGATAGTCAAGCGCGCTTCGGGGTGCATCGGAGATACAATCGCTCGGTGGAGCTGCAGCTGTCAGTCTGCGGCCGCGGCGAAGGGGTGGGCGCAACCTACCACATCGCTCGTGATCTGCCCGTTCTCTGCAAAGTCAATAGGGCAGATGGTATCGTCGAGACTGGCAGTATTAGCAAACAACCCCGATCCCCACAGATCTGCCTTACCCCGATGCTCGCTCGCCCTCCAGATCCTTGACCTGTCCTGCTCCGCGTCAGCCACGTCCTCGCAATCGCACCTCCCAGCTACCGGACGCACCTCCATGTCCAGAATACGAAAGCCACAGCACGTCTCCCGACTCATTGCCGCTCGCCAGCCACTCGAACGCGGCCAGAATATTGGCAGTAGTTGGGTAGAGCTGCGTGCCCTCGTTCTCGGGCTCGTCCGTTAGGATGAGCATGTCGTCGTCGCCCTGGGCCGGGAAACCCCTGTCGTTGACGAGGAAATCGCGCACATTCATCGCATCGTTGATGCACCCATTGAGCTCGTGCTCGGTGCCGGTGTAGTTGATGCCGATAAGGAGGGCCTTTTTGCGCGGCATTTTCGGGGCTGGATCTAAACCGGTGATACGCTCTTGATATGTCTCGTCGGTACCGGTGCAGTATCGTCAGTCAATGCTAGAAAGGTAAGCAGGTATGAGGAGGGAATACTGATCGCGCAGGTACGTCGCCGACCTTTGTGAGGGGAAGTTTGGGCTGGCGCTTCACTGTTGAGCGCCAGTGGTGCGCACATCTAAGACGGGTTGCACTTGCTGGGTCATCCGATTGGGCCCGGCCGCCAACCACAAAGGGCATCCCAAACATGCGCCAGGACTAACCGATTGAGGAACCGACTCACCTTGCCATGCTGTCCTCAACTTGGCGATTGAGAGCGACGTCGTTGCCAACTCACTGCACCCGTGGGATTGAACGGCGCTGAAACGCTCTCGTCGGATGGTTAGCATGGCTTGTAGGGCGGGCGGCGGTCACAGGCACCAACACTGCACTCGAATCTCAACAATTCAGTTCCTTATAGTGTAACGGTCAACATATCGCGCTTTCACCGCGAAGCTCCGGGTTCGATTCCCGGTAAGGAAGATTCATGATGTGCAGCTTGCTCCACAGGTGATTCGATTGTGGAGCTGATATTTTTGCCTCTAAGACCCATGACGCGGACACCAGATGGGTGTCTCTGGGCAAAGCTCTTGCTTTTTGTGGGATATCTGTAGCAATACGCACCAAAGGAAATAAAGTAGGTAAGGACTGTATACAGGTTGGTTTCCATTTTGTTCATGCTCAGTCGTTGTCCTGGTCTCGGTTGTTGGTAACCTTGTCCATCAGCTGCAGTGGTTGTTGGTAACCCCAACGCCGGTTCGTTTTCCTTCCTTCATCAGACGGCCTAATTCTGCTTCCGCACAATCCCTTTTTTCGTCGACCAGCTCCCAGTAGATGGCTGTGTTGAACGCCACCCCGCTTGCTCTTTGTCCATATCTTCTGACCAGTTTCGGCACGCAGAACGGACAGCAGCCCGGTACCCAGACGGTCTCACTGTCCCAACCCAAGCAGCACCAAATTCGCGACGTTCATCACCGCGATAAGGAGCCACACCAGGCCAGCAATGATGGCCAACCACCATGAGTTTGCCATCTTGACCCCTCCCGCGTGCCCACCACCGTGAGACAAGCCACCCTTTCGCCGAGCAAAGAGCGCTGTCTCCTCGTCCTCTTCGACGTGAAACCGAGCCATGCCAGGCCGAACAGTCATGTACTTGTTCAGACAGGTGAAGTAGATCAGCGGCGCCGTCACAAATGGCAAGACGCTGCTTAGCACCACCTGCGACGCCGTCAAGGCGGTGTTGAGGCCGGACTTTCCCACGGCGCCAGCGATGATGATGGACGGCGTGATGCTGATGGAGCGGGTCACCAGTCGCCGCACCCAGGGCTTCATCTTCCAGTTGAGAGCGCCCTCGCTGACCATCTGCCCGGCGATGGTGCAGACTATTCCGGCCGAGATACCAGAAAGGAGCAGCGCGAGGGCAAAGACGGTGCCAGCGGCGGGGGATATGCTGCGAGATAGTAAAGCGTGGATGGCAAAGATGTCCTCTTCGCCAACGGCGTCGGGGTTGTCGTAGAGGGAGGCGCCGGCTACGATGAGGATGGCTGAGTTTACGAACAGGGCGAATGTGAAGAGAGACAGTGCGAGCTCTACGATCGAGTACTTCAGGGAGTGCTTGATAGCGGCTTCGGACGGGATGTAATAGACCTTGTCCACGCCTTCGTTGGTAGAGGAGGCAGCTGAAGTGGGTTCGGTAGGAAGGAGGCCGCGTTTAGCGTCATATTCCCGGAGGCGAGGTTGGACAATGCCGGAGCCGAGGAACAGGCTGTGAGGCATGACGGTGGCGCCGAGGATGCCACAGGCTTGGTACAGTCTAAGAGTGGTTATCAGTATCTTCCAAGTTCCTTGCATTGTTGGAATGCCACGACTGACCCTTGTTGTTCAACGACTGCCCCCGAAGGTAGGTAGCCTCTGAAAACCTCCCCCACGCTGGTCCCTGTGATGAGGGACAGCTGAATGCTGAAGCAAATCACAACCCCCAGCACCAAGAGACACACGAACATCTCAAAGAGCCTGAGCCCTTTCATGGAGCTCGAGGGATTGTAAAAGAAAAGGATAATCATCACATCGAGGATGGAGAGTGCGCATCCAGCAATCAACGGGAGTTGGGGAATTAGTAGGTTGAGGGCAATGGCGGTACCGATGACCTGATGCTGTTAGACTGACGAATCTCTGCATATTCTCTCGGTTTTGGTACCTCTGCGATGTCTGTCGCGATGATGGCAGCTTCGGCCAGCCCGTACAGGAGATAATTCAGCCATCGCGGGAGGAAGGCGCGGCAAGCCGATGACAGATCGAGTCCGGTGACGGTACCAAGTTTGATTGCGAGGCTCTGCAAGAGAATGGCGAAGAGGTTGCTGAGAAGAACGATGAAGAGAAGTTTGAAGCGGTAGGACGCACCGGCGGCGATATCGGTGGCGTAGTTTCCGGGGTCAACTTCGGCGGGTCAGCAGGACGAACGGACGGGAGCTTGGGGTCTGCAGTCTGCACTAACTGTACGCCACGGCAATCATGAAACCGGGACCAACAAACTGAGCATAAGTGAAAAGAACCTGCTTGAGGCGGGCGAGACGAGACTGATCCTTGCGAATGCTGCCACCGTTCGAGGGAGAGCTAGACCCAAAGGGAGCCGCCACAACCTCGACAGCGGCAACCTTGGAATCGCCATCTCGTCCAGCCCCCGCCCCACCAAGCCGACCGATGGAGAGACCATCGGGCGACTTCTCCCCCAACACTACGCCGCCACCGGGGGGTTCATTCGGAGCGGCGCTGATACTGTCGTTCAGTGCGTGGGACGAGCCAGGTATTGCGTGGGCAGCTCGGTTTCTGATTTCTCTAGTATTTGCAATGCCGTTAAGGTCTTGATTCGTCGTCAAATCGGCCGACAGGTGGTTGGGGCTCTGATTGTGGCCCTCGCCCTCATAGGGTTCGTCGGTCCGGGACGGGCAAGAACACATGGCTGGAGAGCGGCCTCAGCCGAAGGGATCTCCCTCCTCCTGCGGTTGTTGCCTCCAACCCGAATGCCAATCTGGTCGAAATGGACTGGATCGATTGATTAGCTGACCCACATGGAAATATCCCATCACAGTCGAACTGCGGGGGCAGGCGCAATGAACTAACTTTGGCTGCTCGGGTTCCCGCTGTCACTTTGCGCGATTGACAATTAGGTTTGCCGCTAACAACAAGACGCAAGTGCGGCCTTCCGTATTAGACGAATCACGGATACGAAGGTCGAGAAAACTTGCGCCGAGACGGGAGGATCATGTAGAATTTACAGTCAGCTCGCTGGCCAATCTGATGGATGTCTCTGATCGGCGAGCAACACCGATCGCGTTGCTCCAAATCCTGGATCCCGAAGGTCGGGAGATACCGCTTTGTCGGCGGCTCAGTCAGATTATGGTCACATGCAGACGCCTTCGTGCCGCCCGCTGACAGGGGCGCATTCTAGCAAATAGTCGGCGTGGAAGCCACCGTAGGCGGTGAGGGCGCAGCCGGAATACCACGGGACGCACGAGGAGCGGTCCGTCTGATACCACGTTGAGTGCTCGCCCGCGCGGATGTGCAATGGCCCGACTTCGACGATGCACCACACCGCTCAACATTCCCCAGCTCGGCAAGCACACGGAAATTCGTCTTCACGTTATCAAATTCCAGCACCGGGAAGGCACTGAGGTGGTGTTACCCTGATTCATCACAACGCTGCAGAGCAGAGGCCCGAGACAGGTTAGCCGTCGACGCGCAACCAATCGGACGTCTGTCGGGGCTGCATCTGCATCTGCCGAGAGCTCTCCTCCCAGTCGCTGTTCCTGGCGCAAGTCATCGCCAATCACGGTCCGGTCTTCGGAAGGCGAACGGGAAGCCAGCATTTGCCACCGACACAGCAAAAGCAGGTCAGAGAAGCCAGCCAGTCAACAAGCAGGCTAGCAAAACAGCGTGCCCGGAAACGACCGCATCCCCCTGGGCGGCCCGTGCTCCCCCGCACTTCATCCGGACGCGATTGCTTGTTTGCTCGACAAACTCCGAAACATCAACCCGCTTCCCGACTCCCCGGGCTCTTTTGTGGTATGGAAAGAACTGCGACAGTCTGTGTAAGACTAGCAGCCCCTCGGCAATCTGAGACGTCCCAAACGGGGGCTCTCGGCAGATCTTGCACTGGATTTTGCCCCAATCGTTTCCTGCTTGGAGCTCAATTGACCAAGGAACTGAGCTTTATCAGAAGCCAAGCCTCCAAGCCTCCCTTCTAGAATTCTTCCCTGCGCATCACCCCGAGCCAAGCCGGTTCGCCCTCCCTCCCAACGCTACCCCGGAAAAACCACTTGCACAATATGGCGTGCGGCTCCAATTGCTGTGGGCCTCCCGAGGCTCTAGCCCAGGCGGCTAGTCCGCCAGAGACTCTCCAACAACCGACTTCGAACCGTGAGAATGATGACGCCAGCGGCTGCGCTGCTGACGCGCAGAGTGACGGCTGCTCGGCGGATTCTTGCTGCGGGGACGCCGATGAGCCGTCCGTAAACAAAAAGTCGGGATCGGCTCCCATCGGCTGCCAGACCGGTTGTTGCGCCGAACAGGCAACGATGGAAGCAAACAACCCGAATGCTGATTCACACCTGGGCGACCACGGACAAGAATGCTGTGCGCCCCCCGTTGCCGCCCACGAAATCAAGGACGATTGCTGCGATGCGCCTCAGACACCCACGGAGGCTGCCAGCCCAGTAAATCCTGAGTGTTGTGATGGCACGACGGTTCCTTGCTGCGACGATACCTGTCTGGACCGGCTCGCCCTGCGCGCATGCGAGGGTGAGAAGAAGCCCGTTGTCGAGGTCTGGCAGTCACCTGTTGGTACGTTTGTTTGCCCGCCACACGTTGGCAATTTACCTCGATGAGTTGTGCTGATCTCCTCCACTTAAGGCACTTCTTCTTCAAGCGTCTCATTGAAGAGCTCTGAATGTTTGGGAGTCGAAGACGGCAAGCCATGCGGACATCATACCCGCGTCACCCGCGATCGCTACGCTACTACCCTGGCGGCTCTCGGATGCATTTGTCGCGCTCTGCTTGCCCTTGGTCAGGAGTCCTGCTGCGCGCCGAAGCAGCGCTCATCCATCGATAGGAAAAGAAGTATGAAGCGCTCCAGCTCTCGGTCGAGCAGCGCGAGCGCCATGTCGCGGCGCTCCGTTGATTCTTGCTGCGCGAAGCCCTCGTCGAGCTCGCACCCGCACCAGCACGCTCGCGCCCATAAACACGCTCACGCATTCGGTCATAATCACAACCACCCTCACGAACCAACGATTCATGGTGCCCACGAGCTTCATGGCCATACGAAAAAAGCTACACGCGCCAAAAAGGGCTGTTGTGGCGATTCTCCTGCCAAGGGCGGCGATGTCAAGACCCAAGTCGATTCCTGCGGGGATGATGATTCCTGCTGTGGCGATGATCACGGCGAGGAAATTAGAACAGGTTCTGGCGACCCTTTCTCTGCAGCAGACCTTGAAAAAGGACACATCGACTACGAGCATATCGTTATCAGCGCCACTGGTATGACATGCACTGGATGCGCCAAAAAGTTAGAGAGAACTTTGGCGACGGTGCAACATGTCAGGAACGTGAAAGTCAGCCTGATTCTCTCAAGGGCTGAATTCGACATTGATCCCCGTTATGGCAACTCGGAAGACATCATGCAGCACCTGGAGCGAACCAGCGAGTTCAAGTGCGAGAAGGTTGAGGATGAGGGATTTGGCTTTGATGTCACTGTATCCGATCCCTCCGGCTTTGTGGAGTTCCCGCGGCCAATAGGAGTCAAAGACGGCACGGTCGTCGACAAGAAGACCGCTCACATCGAATACGACCCAGGTGTTGCCAAAGCGAGGGACCTCGTTGAGAAGGGTTGGAGCACCCCGTTGGAACTTGCCCCGCCGCGACCCGACCCATCGCTTGGAGCAAATACGAGACATGTTCGCAATATGGGTTGGAAGACGCTACTTTCCATCGTCTTGACAATCCCTGTGTTGGTCATGGCCTGGGCCCCTATTCCCGACATGGAGATCACCTATGGCGCCGTCTCCCTGGCCCTGGCTACGATCGTCCAGGTTGTGGTCGCCGGGGAGTTTTACAAAAATGCATTGAAGAGTCTGATTTTCTCTCGAATGGTCGAGATGGATCTCTTGATTGTGCTAAGCACAAGCGCCGCTTACATCTTCTCTGTCATTGCTTTCGCCTATACTGCCACAGGAAACCCGCTGTACATTGGCCAATTCTTCGAGACGAGCACTCTTCTTGTCACTCTCATCATGGTTGGCCGCTGGGCCGCTGCGTGGGCCCGCCAGAAGGCCGTCGAGTCCGTTTCCATTCGCTCACTTCAAGCGTCCACCGCCACCGTTGTGGACCCGACAGATGACAGCACGAAGGATATCGATACCAGGCTACTACAATATGGCGATATCTTCAAGGTTGCGCCTGACTCGTTGATCCCAACAGATGGGACAGTTGTTGAAGGCTCTTCTGAAGTCAACGAATCGATGATCACGGGCGAGTCACAGCCAGTTGAAAAACGGATCAAATCTGCCGTCATTGCTGGCACCATCAACGGATCCGGAACGCTCCTTGTCCGGCTGAGCCGACTGCCCGGCAACAACACCATCAGCGCGATAGCTGGGCTGGTCGACCAGGCAAAGCTGGGCAAGCCAGAAATTCAAGAGCTCGCGGACAAAGTCGCAAGCTATTTCGTCCCGGTCATCCTCACTATTATGCTGATCACATTCGCCGCTTGGATAGGCGTTGGCATCCAGGTTCAGATGTTGATCGGATCTAATGCGGCTATCCAGGCTGTGACATACGCCATCACCGTCCTCATTGTCTCCTGTCCTTGCGCAATAGGCCTTGCTGTGCCAATGGTGGTGGTGGTTGGTACGGGGGTAGCTGCAAAGCATGGTGTCATCTTCAAAGACTCACAGGCCATTGAGATCGCGCTCAAGACCTCACATGTGGTTTTTGACAAGACTGGAACACTCACAGAAGGAAAGCTCTCGGTCGCGACGGAGAAATACGTCAACAGCGATGTGATCGCACCGCTGCTCCTTGGGTTGGTCAAAGACATCAAGCATCCGGTCTCAGTCGCCATCACCACGCATCTGAAGGCAAAGGGGGTGACGCCGGCGGTCATATCTAACGTCAAAGCTATACCTGGTAAGGGCGTAGAGGGAACGTCTGCATCGGGCCAGATCCTCCGCGCTGGCAACTCCCGCTGGCTAGAGCAGAGTTCGAACGAACAGGTTCAGCAGATCCTCGCCCAATCGCTCACAGCGTTCTGCTTCACCATCGACAACGCCGTCGCTGCCGTTATTGGTCTCAAGGACACCGTCCGCAGCGACGCCCTCGATACGGTCCAGAAGCTTCAAGGCCGCGGAATCGAAGTCCACCTTGTCTCCGGTGACGACGACGCCGTGGTCCGCGCTCTGGCAGCCGACCTCAAAATCCCCGAGACCAACGTCCGCTCACGCTGCACCCCCGCAGATAAGCAGAAGTACATCCAGAACCTCCAAGGCTTCGACGCCACCACAATCCCAACCGCCCAGCAGAAGAAAACGACCAAGCAGAAGAACCCATCACAAGTCGTGATATTCTGCGGCGACGGCACCAACGACGCAGTCGCCCTCGCCCAAGCATCCATCGGCGTCGCCATCCAGCACGCAAACGACAGCCAAGGCATCGGCGCTGATGTCGCCAAGTCCGCCGCGAACGTCATCCTCGTGACGCCCCGTCTGACCGGCATCTTGACCCTCATCAACGTCAGCAAGAAGTCGGTCACCCGGATCTGGCTCAACTTTGGCTGGAGCTTCGTCTACAACATCTTTGCCATCCTGCTTGGAGCCGGCGTGTTTATGCCTCTGAAGAATGTTCGCATCCCGCCTGAGTATGCTGGGCTGGGAGAGATTGTGAGCGTTTTGCCCGTCATTGCGATGGCGGTTCAGCTGCGCTGGGCGAAGGTTTGAGTGTGAGTCTGGGGAGCGAGGGGTAGATGATTGTGCGTGCGAAGTGGATGTGCTTTTGCTTCTGTTTCGGCGACGTCGAGCCGAGCGGCGATGCGGTTTCCTAGGTGCGTTAACTGCCCGATATGTTTGTTGAGTGTTCATTTTCGCGATGTTTTTCGGCTTGTTACGAGTTTGCCTACCGGCTGATCTTACTGTCTCTCGCTCTGGAATTTATGTACCTGCCTACTTAGTCGATTGCGATAGTAGGTTCAGAGTAAGAAGGCACAATCCAAATTTGTGTTGTGCTAAATCATTGTTTGCCTCATGCCTCATGCTATGTGTTGATGTGGTGCTTCTCTTCTTATTTTGTAAGAGGCCATGCCAGATCGAACACCTGACTGGCGAGACAGGTCTCGATCACCTGTACGCAGGTGGAATGACGAGTCATGGACTGCTTGTCAATACCAGCTTCTACTTACCGTGACCTGCAACCAGCCAAGAGGGAACAAGGTTCAAAAAGAACGGTTGCATCCTGGGGCTATACAAAATCTCGCAAAGCTTAGGGCATCTGTGAGATTCACGCAAAAAGAAAGGCAAACGCCAACATCGAAGACGGGAATTGAGCCCGACGTGGGGGTCGAGCCCACAACCTTGAGATTAAGAGTCTCACGCTCTACCGATTGAGCTAGCCGGGCGATGCCGGCGATTTGTGCTGCCTTGATGTTTGGGATGTCGGTATGGGTGTATTTGTGTAGGGTGGAGGTGAGCTATTCGATCGTGTTGGACGAGATGTCTTGTTCAACGGCGAGGTCTCACTTTTTGTGACTGCAAGGAAGTCCTGTTATTTGAGATAACAAACGCGTTTTCTGCCACAGAGTCATCGACTTTAGAGCAGTCGGCATGAGACTGTCTTGTAGGAATTAAGGAAAACGACAGAGCTCGTCACTAGTGATGCAAATCCCTAGGCCCTGCACGTGTGTGTCCCCAGCTGAATATCGGCGATAGGCAAGCTCAACCCCTGCAGCCAATTAAATTCCCTTTGTATCTCCTAGGCTTCGCGAGGTCTGTATCAGGTTGATTGGATTATTCTCGTGCCATCGGAGATAGAGACTTGTGATTGTTTCGCAGGCAGGAACAACCGATGTGGTGTTGCTGACTCACGGGTCGTATTGCCACCGAAATCTGCAAAATCCCATGTCTCACTAGCAAAGATCGTGAGCCTCCGATTCGATATCAATGACCCCCCTGGACAAATTCCTTCCCGCTTTGGTAGAGCGCTATCTCTTGCGTAGCATCGGCACTCGTATCGGTGTTAATTTCCCATCGCCGCCATTTCCCGTTTCAGACCACTGCAGTCAGCACCTGCAGGCAAGGCTGCACCCCTGCCTGAGGCCGGCACGTCCAGACCGTGTCCAACACCCCGGGCCCGACCGCATTTTCAGCTTCCCATCCATCCATCGCAAACTCACCCACCATCTTTTTCACCATCACCACAAATCTCAACTAACTCAAGTTGAAAATGTCCACAACCCCCCACTCCACCCGCGCCCCCGGCGCGCGCCGCCGCCCTTCGGAATTCCTCCTCCCCGACGGGCGCAAGGTCCTCGTCGCGCTCCCCTCCGACATCGACGCCCTCCGCCAGCGCTACGCCCGCTCCCACGAAGCCAACCCCCCCATCCAAGTCGAAGTCGTCGTGCACGGCTCTGACGAGCACCGGCACTTCCTAGGGCTAACCAAATCGCACCACGAGACGCGTCGCGCGCAGCTGCGCGAGAAAGTCGGCGCGGATGTGGTCGATGAGCTGGAGGGCACGAGGGCGCAGCTGGATGCGGTGAGTGCGCAGCTGGAGAGGCTGGAGAGGGCGGCGGCGGAGAGGGAGGTGGGAGGGCTGGGGAGGAACTTTGAGAAGTTTGGGTTTGATGCGAAGGTGAGGACGTATGCGGCAGATGATGCCAGTGGGGAGGAGGGTGAGGGGGTGGCCTCGTCGGGGGTGAGTTTGGCGGATTCGTCAGGGGGGGAGAGTTCGTTTTGGGAAGGGGGGAGGAGGGGGGATGGTGAGGCGATGCGGTTTTTTCGGCGTCCGATTATCAAGCAGTACTTCCATCGCGGATTATTATGGTTGGTTGTCCTGTTTTGGGTTGAGATGGGATTTGTGGCTGATAGTGCTTAGGCGCGCTGCTGAGCATACCGAGGTGATGAGCTTTGAGCTGTTTTTCGACCTTCTTTATGGTGTGTCTTGGCTATTCTTTTCTGTCTATTCCGGCGGGTGCTAACCCTCGCAGTCGGAATCATCGCCATCAACGGCGACCACGCCTTGGAAGACCCCACGGGGTTGGAGCTGTTGCGTTTTGTTGTCACCTTCCTGATGACTTGGAAGATCTGGGCCGATGTCCAGCAGATCATCAGCTGGTTTGAGACCAACGACATCCTCCAGCGAATCCAAATTCTCTTTCTGATCGCCTGTCTATTGGGGTTGACCACCAACATGCTGCAAACATTCCACGGCGAGCAGGACTCCTTCACGCAGCTGGTCACCTTTTACCTGGCAGCGAGGCTATTCGGGGCGATCTACTGCGCTATGGTCGCCTTCTGGGTGCCACTCGTCAAAGGCATGATGATATCGACTGTCATTAACGTCTTGGTCGGCGCCGCTTTGTGGATTGCCAGCACCTACATGACCCCCGACATCGCCGTGCACCACTTGGAGAGAAGAGCAACCGAAGCTGCCGAACCCGCGGCTACAACCGAAGAGGCCCACGGAGGTGGCCTTGTGGCACAAAACCCAGCACGTCTAGCGCTCATCTTCATCGCCCTCGCCATCGATCTGTTCGGCAGCGCCCTCCCAGTCGCCATCTTCCGCTACGGCCGCTCCCACACATCTCCTATCGCGAAGCGTTTCGACCGCTTCTTCGAGTTCTTCCCAGCGATCAACATCGAACACAAGGTCGAGCGCACCAACATGTTCATCACCCTCGTCCTCGGCTACTCTGTCGTCGCGATGATCTACCAAAACACCGGCGCCTTCGTCCTCAACGCATTCCTGGGCAAAGCCTTCCTCGGCCTCACTCAAGCCTTCATCTTCAACTGGCTCTACTTCGAGGTCGACGGCAGCAACATCCGCACGCATGCCATCCGCTGGCGCGTCCAAACCGCATTCCTCTGGCAGAACGCCCACCTCGTCTTCACCCTTTCGTACATCCTTGCCGCTGCTGCAATGTGCAAGCTCGTCGTCATCACCGACTGCGCAAATGCTCCGCTGTCGGCACTCACACCGTTCTACCAGCACCGCTCAGACGACCACATCACCGAAGGTCTGCGCCTGTACTACTGCATCGGTCTTGCTCTCGCCCTCTTCTCCATGGGCCTCATCAGCCTCAGCCATGAGCACCGTGTCCCGCTGGGATCATGCAAGCTGCCCAAATGGCTCCGTCTTTCGAACCGTTTCTTGGTATGCATCATCATCTTCGCTCTCCCGGCGGCGGGCACCAGGCTCAACTCACTCGCCCTGGTGTCCATCACGACCAGCCTGAGCGCGTGGACGCTGTTCTTCGAGCTGTATGGGAAGACGTGCAGGACGCAGCCGTTCTTTTTGGGGGGCGAGGATTCCAGTGCGAATAAGTGTCAGTATACGGCGAGATGTACGGAGAAGAGGCTGGAGAAGGCAAGGAAGGAGGATGGGGAGATTGATATTGTGGAGTTGGGGAGGTCGGAGAAGACATCGGCTGTGATGGCTACTTCTTGAGTTTGTTTGGGCTCTGTTGTTTGGGGGAAGGGGTCGGGGGAAAGGGGTTGGCGCGGATGCTTGAGAGCGTTGGAAGTTGGAAAGGTTAGAAGCTGGAGATCCGATAACGATTCTTGGGAACTTCCAGGTTGTAACTGTTTTGGATATCACGAAAAGGGAACAGGGCGCAGGTCTGTGGCTTCAGGGGCTTGAGAGCGATTCCATCCAAAGATCATCAACTCGCCAAACAACCAATCGCGTTCTTTGGTTAGCTGTCTTTCCCGCATGAGCTTCGAACCGTGCATTGGATTGATAATCAACGGACTACCCTCAGACATCCGGAGAAGTACGGATAATGGTACGAAGTATTAACGTGGCTATCATATTCAGAAGGATGCGCCCTGGCGGATGCAAGGCGGGTACTATTGCTCTCGGCAGACTTAACCGAATGCGATTGCGAAGCCTCGTCCAGCCAGCGGCCAGTGGCGGTATGCATGCTGACAAGTTGGTATCAGTCAGTGCTCAACACCCTTGCCCACTACCTACTTTGATTCTCAGCAACAGGACAAGTCATGCTCGACTCTGGCAACAGGTGCAACTTTGGCATAGCTCCGAGCAACCCGGACTCCCCCACGGATCCGCGAGCATCACAGGCATATAGCCCTCCCTGCCAGGGCGGCTGACGCGCCCTTACGCTGTGCGGCTTATCACCCAACTGCCGACGCCACCATAGACTCAACTCCAGTCGCTCACTCTGGCCAGCAGGTATCACCGTACTTCGTCCGCCGGCCGCGGACTCCGAAATATCTCACCAAGCGGTAAGGTGTATAAGTTGAGACTCGCCCGGTCCATTGTCTAACATCATCCAACGCCATCAGCAGATCAGACACCAGAAACCAGACCTCGGACATTAGAACATCCAACACCAGATCACACACCATCCCAAGTATCAAACCACCTACCTCAACCAACCCTCAATCCCAAACCGCTACCATGTCCATCCAAATCATTAACAAAACTAACTACACCCTCCAACGCGCCGTCCCCACCCCCTCAGACCTCTCCCCCCTCCCTCCCTCCTCCGTCCGCATCCGGACCACCCTTATCTCCCTCACCACCAACAACCACTCCTACGCCCAGCTCGGCGGCCTCGGCCTCCCGGGCCTCGCCTACTGGGACGTCTGGCCTTTCCCAGCCACCCTCCCAGAGCCATACAATGATGCGGAGACTTACTGTCGGATTTCGGCGTGGGGGTTTGCCAAGGTCATTGACTCGAACATCGTTGAGCTGCCGGTTGGGCAGGAGTTGTATGGATATTGGCCGATTGCAGACAGGAGTGAGGTGCTGGAGTTGGAGAGGGGGGGAGAGGGGCAGTGGCTGGAGGTTTCGGATGGACGGGGGCGGTTGAATGGGATTTATAACCGGTATTTTGAGGTCAAGGGGGACGGAGAGGCAGAGGGAGAGGGAGGAGAGGAGGGAAAGGGGTGGGATGCCCTGATGAAGACGCTCTTCGAGACGGGGTATTTAATGGACAAGTTCGCGTTTGCTGCCGGGGAGGGTAGGAACGCGATCCACCCCTCCGGCAACCCGCACCTCCCCTGGACCCCCGCCGATGCCACCCTCACCAACGCCGTCGTAATCCTCATCGGCGCCTCCGGCAAAACCGCCCTCTCCCTAGCCTACCTCCTCCAGCACCGCCCACCCCCCGCCCGCCCCGCGGGTATCATCGCCGTGGGATCCACCCGCTCCCAGTCCTTCGTCGAAAAAACCGGGTTCTACGACCGATTCTTCTCCTACGAAGACGCCTCCTCCTCAACCCTCGACATCGCTTCGGAGCTATACACGGAGGGGAAGAAAGTAGTCCTTGTCACCTTCGACACGCGCACCGGGTCGGTAGAGAAGTGGGCCGCTGCCGTGCAAGGGAAGTGCGAGAGGCTGCAGATTGTGATTGTCGGCGCGCCTGGGGATGGGGCGGGCGGGCTGCATATGGGGCTGATTGGGCGGGCGCAGGATCCGACGAGCGGGGTGGTGATTTCTGATGCGGGCGGCACGAGGACGGAGGCGTTGGCTGTGCTGGGGGAAGGGAAGTATTTTGCGGGGTTGGATGAGGCGTGGGAGAGGTTTAAGGGGGATGGAGCGCTGCCGGGGGTGAGACTGGTGAGACAGAAGGGGATGGAGAGTTTGGTGAGGGAGTGGGATGCGCTGGTCAGGGGGGAGCATGGCCCGGAGACGGGGCTGTTGTTTGAGTTGAGCTAGGGCGGCAGTTGATTTGTGTAACTTGTGCTGTGTTGAGTGAGGTTGGTGTTACACGGTACGGGGGGGGGAGATAGCTTTGTTACTGTTGTGTCCGGGGTTATTCTGGGGCTTCCATCCAATATGCAGTAGCACTTTCTTTAGTCAATCATTATCGAGCAACTATTGCTTCCAGCACTTTTGTTCCGAGTGAACCGAAATGTGTGTACCGGCTCTCGGGTGGTTGTTATTGATGTGTTTGGGATTAGCGGAAGATGTGAGATGTGGCTCTCAGGGACTGGCTGATGGATGCATACGACCGTATAATCTGAATATAGAGAACTCTATCTTCATGTGATTTTGATTCCGATGTGTGTTCTTATACTTAAACCAGATTAGCACCGCGTGAATTGTACATTGTGAATCGGACCTGATATGTTGCAGGCCGTGAATAACAAGGGGTTTTCGGCTGTAGACCCGTAATTCGGAGTGGATATGGGACACTCCGAAACTCACCTTCTGTCGGCGGACTTCGGGAATCACGGTGTAGCACTTCCGTGGATAATGGCTTCAAACCATGCTTTCTGCTTACCCCGAATTCTAAACAATACTCAGATCCTCTTGTCGTTCGATCGTCTTCTAAGTGTGCATTATACTCGGCGAAACAAATTCGCACAACCGACCTGTCAGATGGGTACCTGCTGTTCCTGTCTTCGCCCCCACGATTACGGCATTGGATCAGAGGGTATGCGTGTGTCGAATGACGGGATACCCGAGTCCCAGGGGTCACACCCACCCCCAAGCGAGGATTCCGGTCGCGGGGTTCTATCCCAACGAATAACACAACTCTGGAAGGATTCTGGTTTCCCCTTAAAAGACGATGTTGATTCGATCGAGAGCTGTTTGGAGTCCTGCCAGTTATTTCCACCATTTTCCGATGATACTCCTGGCAAGCCCTTCCTTGCAGAGTGAGTGCAAAGAAGATCGACAGTGGAGACGGCTGTAAGTCTGCTAAAAAAAAACTCCAGCATTTGGTTTGTTCATGGTTTGAGGGGACATAGTGTCGATAGCTTGTCTAAAGGTATTTCAACACGCGCGTTCCTCTGTTCACTGATTATTTGCTGACTTTATATGATTCTCCTTCTTGCGTCTACAGGGAACGTCTGTTGGCCAAGAGACATGCTGGGGAAAGACCTGCCCCAACCATGCCGCATCCTCACTTGGGGCTATGGCTCTGCTCTTTGGGAAGCCTATTAGACCATGCTGAGAACTTCTTGGGGTATATCAGTAGCACAAGAAATACCGAGACTGAAGTGAAGATTCCCGCGATTTCTATTTCACGCCGCTGCTCCGGGTGCTAAACGTTTACAGAGATTCGACCTTTGATCTTCATCGGCCACGGTCTTGGTGGTCTTCTAATCAAAGAGGTATGAGGCTCTCTCTGTATTGGATAGAATGCTTGAAAACATGATTAAAATGGACTGGTTTCTACATCTTAGGCCCAGGTTCGATCACACGCGTTGGGAAATCAGGTAAACTCAGCAACGGGTCCCGACAGTGGGACAGGATATACCGGTACTCAGCGACCGCTGGGGGGGTAATGAATATCTTTCGAAGTAAGATAAAACAGGCCCGATGCCGACCTGTCGTACGCCGAAAATGACATGTCCTTGACTGAGTGAGAGCAACTTCGGGAACAGATTCGAGCCCGGCTAGTGAGCAGATGCGCGGGATTGCTCGAACCGAAACAGCGGAGCATACTGGAGCTGAAGGGGCCACTTCTCGCGTACAGATGGCAGAGAGATGTTTCGGTTGTCACTGCGGAATTCCTTCATCAAACGTCCAGCGATTTTGTCGTCGATCCGGTCATTGGGAAGATTTATTGCTGGAACCACTGAGACAACCGTTCGACATCCACGCGGCAGCGCTTGCGGCAGCAATATCGTTGATTCAGTCGTCACTCGACAACGACGAGAGGTGGCCGCTGGGTGGCTTCTCTGATTCAACACCAGGGCAGGTGCCGCTGAGAAATGGGTTGAAGCTTTTCTGGGGACCGGAATGGCTATTTCTCGGTTTGGCCTTCAAAGGCAACCGGGGGTGGACGGACAACTCGCCAGTGTCCCCCATGTCTTCTTGACGCGTTTTCCAATGTCTGTTCAACAATTCAGCGGCGATACCCGAAAGAGTGGAAGCGCTGGGCCAGTACCTACACTGTCAAGACTCAGTAATTAGTGAGTCTTGGGATGTGAGTTGTTTATTGGTCAACGAAAACTGAAGCTTATTGGCACGGGAGCAGCCCAATGAGACGATCGTCTCCAACTTGTCTGGCGTTGTTGATACCCAGTGATAATGTTCGATGGGCCAGATTGGTGATGCCTAACAGACAGCTCGATGATACCCAAGCCTCGATGCCACATGAAACATGAAGCAAGTATGCCCCAACTTGTCAGTTCTCACTTCCTCTTCTTATTGTCATCCTTTTCTGCTCTTCACGCCCAGTATTGTTAGCTTCTTCCCACCACCATGGGTCGTGTCAGGAATTTCGCGGCCCACCTTCTCCATGTTGGCCACGCCCCCACGGGGTCCGCCATTTCGGGTCTCGTCAAATCGACTGTTGCTTCACCTGTCCTTCACCATGCACCGCCAAGCCACCACGGGAGCCACCACGAGAGCCATCATGGGAGCCACCACAGACCCGGTGTCGACACTTCTATCGTCAACAAACCATCGCAGCATCCTTCTACCCCTGAACCCCAAACTGCCTGCACTCCCACCACCAACAACCCGCCTGCGTCCGCCCAATACCACGAGCCCGCATCGCGAGACCCAAGCATCTGGGCCCGCGCATTCCGCCACTTCTGGGAGAGCCGCCCCGAGCTCGCAGCGTACTATTCCGAGCACCTACAGTCCCTCGGCGATACACCCTACAGCTTGAACCCTGAAGAAAAGACCGTTACCAGCTCCACCCTACCAACCTCGCTGCAGACAATCGACTTGATCGTCAAGAAACTCCACCACCACCGCGAGCAGCGACAGTGGAAGATCCCGCTCGCCGGAAAAGACATCAAGATTCGCGAACAGGCCGAGAAGTTCGCCAAGTTTCTGTTGTGGTCGGATCCGATCGTCAAAGACGCCCTGAGCGCACAGCCCTATGCCGCGCTGGCTTGGTCTGGGGTGTCGTTCATGCTTTCTGTGAGTCCCCTTACCTCTTGTGCCGCAGCCCCTGACATGCGCTTTCTAACCCATCCACCCCTTCCTCACAGCTCCTCACAACTGGAACCTCCCAACACGCCACCATGCTCCACGGCTTCGACATCGTCAACGACACCCTCGTCTACTGGCACATCTGCGAGGAGACGTACCTTTCAACTCCTCCCTCCCAAAACGCCGAACATCTCGACCTCGCTAAGTCCCTCACGAAGCTCTACTCCCTCCTCATCGAATACCAAGCCCTCTCCATCCGGCACCTCTCCCGCAGGCAACTCTCCCGCGCCTGGGAGAAAGTGGCCGCGGGCAACGAATGGGCCGATCGCATCGCACACATCGAGGCCGAAAACAAGCGCTGCAGGGAGATGATCGACCCCGTTAAGGAGCAGCTGATCCAAGCGAAGGTGGATGACCAGCTGAGGGTGATGCAGGAGTCGCAGGTGATATTGGGGCAGATTCGGGAGGCGTTGGAGGAGAGTAAGGCGCTTAGCCGGAGCCATCATGAAGACCTGTTGGAGAGGGCGTTGCTGCATGATCTGGCCACGGACTATGAGGGGTATAAGAACTTCAATCCGAGGAGGGTGGGGGGGACGTGCGAGTGGTTCTTCCGGGAGGGAGAGTTTCGGAAGTGGCGGGATGGTGAAGAGCTGGGGGTTCTTTGGGTGTCTGCCGGGCCGGGGTGTGGTAAGTCGGTGTTGGCGAGGGCGTTGGTTGATGAGGGGAGGCTGTCGACGAGGGTGGCGACGTCGACGGTTTGTCACTTCTTCTTTAAGAAGGAGGAGGAAGGGCGGGCGTCGGCGGCGAGTGCGCTTTCGGCGATTATCCATCAGCTGTTTACGCAGAATGGGGAGAGGCGGGAGTTGATGGACGAGGCGCTGAGGCGACATCGCAGCTATGGTAAGACCTTGGCCGCGAACCTCAGTGAGCTGTGGCAGATTCTCGTCCATTTTGCTCGGTCTCCTAACGCGGGGGAGGTGGTCTGCGTCCTGGATGCGTTCGACGAGTGCGACGAGGGAGATCGAGAGGCGTTGCTGGAGCAGATTCGGGGGTTCTACCAGCAAAAAAACGGGGTTGACCACGGAAACATGAGGTTCTTCATCACAAGCCGCCCGCACGATGGCCTTGAGCTCGCCCTTACTCAGCTGTCCAGTGTCGGGGCCTTGGTCCATATCGATGGGGACGGCCTTTCTCGAGAGATCGGAGAGGAGATCAACCTCGTCATCGACGCCAGAATTCCGACCATCACAGCCAGCTTTGCCGACAAGGACCGGAAGCGGATCTCCGACAGGCTCAAGAGCATGAAAAATCGGACTTACCTCTGGCTGCATCTCAACTTCGACATCATCGCAAAAGCACCAAGTCGGTTCGGCCGAGCCCGGGACCTCGAGGACTTCCTCTCCAAACTGTCGCCAGAATTCTCAGGGGCGTACGAGAATATCCTAAGCAGGAGCACAGACAAGAGACAGACTGTGACTCTTCTTAGTATCGTCGTTGCCGCCCAGCGGCCCCTCACTCTGGACGAAGCCAACATCGCCCTGGCACTGGCCCTCGATGACACGCCCGCGTCCATCGATGATCTGAGCCCCTGGCCTCAAAATCGCTTCAAGACAGTCGTTCAAAGCTGCGGGGGTTTAATCACCGTCAGTGACACTAAGCTCTGGCTCATCAGTCAGACCGCCCGGGACTTTCTCCTCAGCCCAAAGCCGAGCAACATCGACGGCGCATGGCAAGGTTGTCTCTCACTCCCCGAAGCTCATGCCACCATGTCCCATTCGTGTGGCCAATACCTTCGCCTTCTCGCCAACCACACCTCGGCAAATCCTCTCGTGTACCTCGACCCTGAGGAGTACCAAACCCTCCAGCAACACCACCCTTTCCTCCCCTACGCTGTGGAGCACTGGCCGATGCATTACCTCGCAGCCGGTGACGCAGCCGTTCCTGCAACCGACGCCCTTTCCCTCTGCAACCCCTCCAACGCGCACATCTGGGCACCGCAGCACATCTCTCGGTTCCTGCGCTGGTGGGCCTGGAGTGACCTCGCACTTGCAAGTTACATCGGCCTTGCGCCTGTGGTGGAAGATATCCTCTCCCAGCAGCCACCTGACAGGCGTATTGATCTGGATGCCAGCTGCAGCGACTTCGGCACCGCCCTCCAAACAGCCGCAGCAGGTGGTCACGAGTCCGTCGTCCGGGTCCTTCTGGCCAACGGGGCGGGGGTCAATGCCGATGTCGATGGTCATGCTGGCGCTCGGACGAATAAGGGGCGATGTAAAGGATACGGTACCCCGTTGCGGATCGCTGCCGCAAGGGGGCACACAGCGGTAGTGAGGCTATTGTTGGAGCATGGAGCTGATGCCAGTCTCGGCGGCCGTGGGGGACGCCAGGGGGCGGCGCTTGAGGCGGCCAAGGCTGGTGGGCACGAGAAGGTGGTGGAGATTCTCATAAAGGCTGCTTTGGCTGGCGCTGAGGCGGCAAGCGATCCGGCGGAGGAGGATGCTAAAGGTGATGATAATGAACGGGATGACACGGAAACGCCGCTGATTCCAGGCTGGTTCATCTATGATGCCGATTTCGAAGCGGCAACACCCCGACTTGGGGACGCGGTCGGGATCTCGAAAAAGGCTGCTGCTGCTGCTGGAAATGAGGGAAAGAAAGCAGGAGAAGCGAGAGAAATTCCCCCATTGGAAGGGGCCATTGGCATAGAAGACAGCGAGGAGAAAGTCGAGGTGCCACTGCTGCCGCGCTGGCTCGATGATGTGGATTACGAAGTGGCACCAGACCGACTGGAAATGCCTCGGTGGGACTCGGCCCATGTGCTATCTTGGATTGACGATGATGACGAGGGCGTCATGATGCCATCGCCGACGTTTGTGTTGCCGGACAGTGCACCCGTGACAGCGCCCTTGAGACGTGCCATGGCGCTGACGCATGCAGCCGAGACGGATGGATCTGTTGGGTTTACTTCGGTGGGCGAGGACAAGTTTCGGGCGGACCACACAAACTTGTCGTTTCCGTGGTTGAGAACGTAGCGGTTGTCGATTCTCAGTGGCAGATGCCATCTGATTGAGAACAGTGAATAAAGCTTGAAAGGTGGGATTTTCTTAGAAATCGAAGAGGTGGTTGTATGTTAGGCACAAAGCTCTCGTGACCCTCTTCGTGCGTGTGTTTGTTCTTGCAACAATTCAAAGTGGCCCTTCCATCCAGGTTGGTTTGCGTTTGCGTTTGCGTTTGCGTTTGCTGATAAATTGCCGCTGATAAAGTCGCTGTGCCGGGCCGGGTTTGCCGACCAAATTGCCGAGCACAACAAGAAGCCTGATCTCGCGTCCGACCAGCGCCAAAATTACTTCATCGGCATCCTCGAAAAGGTGCGAGAGGTTCTCAAGCCTCGCATGCCTGCGCCCACACCTGAGGACACCACAACTCAGCCAGAGGGCCTCAATCGTTTGAAAAGCCGCTTCGAGGGCTTGACAGTCTACAAAAAGGATATCCCATGTGCCCAGATTCGTCACACAAAACAGCCTGGTACTCTAAGACGAATCTGGGCTCGCAAAATTTCCTTTTTCGTTCGTAATCCTGAGCTAGCGTGAGCTGGGGTGAGCTGTGGCTAATTTATTCTAAGCTTTCCCTAATTCTTCTCTAAGCTAGGGTGATCCCATACATGGCCGCTATATAGCCTCAGAGGCTCGTTTTCAGTCCCCCCGGCTAAAGTTCCCTGTCGATGGAAAGTAAACGCGTAATCTGTAAGGATAGCTCCCAGGCAACAATTCCAATACAATTCCAATTACGATATACGTGCGTACTACGTGTGTGTGTAACACGTGTGATGTGTACTAGAAAGCCCTATCGCCAAAGTAAAGTAGCCTGCGCCTTGCAAAAGAATTTAAAATAAACTAAAAGGATCCAATTACACCAGTGCTATGCTACAAAAGGACGCGGCACAGATGGAGTCGCTGACGACAGTGGTAACGTTACCCGTCTGTGCTCTTATTTAGTTAATAAGTATCATTTTCTACTATTAGGGATATATAGGCTGTCCTAGCAGCTTTTTAATTTGTGCTAAGGAGATGTTGGGGAGTTGAGTGATAATGCTAGCAGTTGGTTTGTGATAGACTTTTACCTTTAATATTAAGGATAGAATTCCTGCCTCGTTAAAACTCCTGCATAGTTCTGCCAGGTACGTACTTATTCTGCCGGCAGAGAATTATGCGCAGCGTTTAATTCTCGTTCCTCCGTATTCTGCACCGTTTCTGCCGACAGAATATTTACGCCTATAGAGACCCAGTTCTCAGCCACGAGCCCATATTTTGTCCCCGCTACCGCAAACCCCAGCGTGCATTTTCGTCCATATGATGACTGCTAAAATATAAGCTGCAGCGTTGGGACTGTACTGTGAAATAGGTAGTCCCAGCTATCTCGCCGCTGAAGATAATAAGCAAAAAGAAATAGACGAGTAATTGCAGTTTCTATATTACGCGCTTCTGATATAATAAGTCGAATGGATCGTCTCCCAGCTGATTGAAAGATGAAAACGTAGTTATTTGAGTCTCCGTTAAGTATCGCAAGAATTAGAACTAGGTATTTTAGACATCTTCTGTAGCAGTGGTTTTATTCATAAATTGTGAGCCAGATGTGACTATCGTCCTAAATCTGGGCTTCTGTGAATGAGGCCGGAAATTGGGATGAATTCCTATATATAGCACTACCCTAGTGGGTAGCCTAAATTTGGGCCAGAACAGCTTAGCACCCTTTTGTGGCCATTTTGCACGCTTCCTGGTACTGACCAATCAAATGGCGTTTTGCGCCCTCTGGCGACGTATCATCGACGCTCCCAGCGCTGCTTCACTTACTTGGCAGACACAATCCCTGCTTTTGCTGGCATTACCGCGCACTTTACAGTACCAACCTCCTGAACGTGTGGGCGGCCGTGCTACCCGATCTAGGCGTCCTACCAGTTCGTCACGTACGTCGCCCAGCTGGCGTCCCCATAGGTAGCGGGCACGGTACGCGATACACAATCATGTGGTTGGGCCCCACCCCCCTTCTTGAACACCGTCTGACCAAAACGCTGTCAAGATCTAGGGAGTGCGGGGTTGCTCCTGCCCGTTGCCCTTGGGGGCCTCTGGCAACGTCGGGGTTTTTAGGCAGCAAGAGGCTGAACCTCGGAGATGATTTGGGCAACCTCCACAGAGCCCCGCCCTCCAGCAATGCGCACACCGGTTTCTGCATCCGAACCACTTTCATGGACCCTCTTTCCATCACCGCAGGGGTCGCCACCCTGCTCGGAGCATGCGTCAAAATTGGTACGGAACTGAAGAAGTTTCATGACGATGTCGGCTCAGTTAGCGACACCCTCAGCGGCATGCTCGAGGATGTCAGCGCACTCGGTAGGGTCCTTGATGCTATGCGAGTGAGCTTCGATGGCATGCCAAAGCCGACAACTGGACACATCGGCACACATTGGGAGAATATCAAATGCAGCCTGGAGGACGGCAAGGAGACACTCACTGGCCTCCAGGTGATGGTCAACAAGGTGAACAAGGATGTTTCAATCTTCAGCGGGCCGCGGAAGCTGGTCCGCCTCAAGAGCGCCGAGGTCAAAATCAGTCAGTTTCGGCAGCAGATACGCTCTTTCAGGGATACGCTGCAGCTGTCTATGCAGGCCCTCATCTTGTATGCAAACCTCCCCAGTACCCGTGCGCATAGGTTGCCTGGATTCTGACATGCGAGGCACACCTGCCCAGATGGAATCAAGTGTCTACTCGAAATGCAAATTCCGCTGTCGCCCCAAACATGGAGAGGCTCCAGAGGGATGTAAGAGAGCTTGCGACCGGGCTCAACAGCCGCATCAACTCGCTTGAGACGCTCGTTGTCGATGGCGAAGACGGAGAAAATAACGCAGGCTCGCTCGCCGAGATTGCCGCTCTGAACAACCTCAAGTCTTGCGTTCGCTCCGCCGCAACCATTGTGTCATCTGCTTCGACGATCCTAGACCGTGACCGCGAAACGACATATCTCCACTCCGAGTTCGGCGACGTCTTCATGCCTGATACGAATGATACCATGCTCGAGTGGATCTCGTCCAGCGCCTTGATATCAACTGTGTCGACCTCGGACGATGTGTCTCAGCCCCAACAGCTGGCCCAAGCTGGCCTAGTCGTGAAATCCACACAGATGCAGTTCCCAGCCGGAGATGTTTCCGACTCGGACTCAGACCTCGATGCCGAGCTGGCTCTAGGGTTGTATAGGAAAGCCCAGGTCAAGTTCCGGGCGTGTGACTATCAGAGCGCCGAACCCTTGCTGCGGAACTGTTTATCGCGGCTCAAGACGACAACACTCGATAGCAGCGTACGCATAAACTCAAAGCGTGCGAGCGTCCTATCGATTCACGAGGTACTCGCACTTCTCTGCCAGACATGTATGCGGCTGCAAAAGTGGGATGAGGCCGCGTCAGCAATGATGGACAAAATCGCCCTCACCCCGCGCGGTCTCGATACCAGAGATGAGGCGGGCCTTAACGACATCTCGGCCCTGGTGACCATCCTGTACGCTAAGAAGGATTATGTTCAGGGACATCTTTATGCGCGCAAGCTGCTACGCGGCTATAGGAGGCTCGGTACCAACGGTGCCGATGGCATTGAGGGGACCTTGATCTTGCTGGTCGAGATATGCAAAGCTAGTGGTAACACCAACGAGGGTGAGGCCTACGCTATTATGCTGGAGGATGTGCTTGAGAAGAAGGCTGCTGAGGCTGCTGAGGCGGCGGCGGCGGCGGCTGAGCCTTCTCAGGAAAGTCCGAGTCTGGAAGAGAATGTGGAGAGCCCTGCTGTCTTTCAAACCAGTGCTCCCGAACAACTACAGATTACAGATGGCCTGGGAAGCCACCATCATACCGAGGCGGTCGAGCTGCCTGCCTTTCCACCGGAGACGAATCCACCAGAGGAAGCCATCTTACAGCCGCCTCAAACCCAAAACACGGTAATAGCACTTACAGAATACCCCACAGAGCCCCTACTGCCATACGCAGCGTTCGCTACACGTTCGCCGCCCTCTAACACCCGCATTGTTACTAAGAAGTTGGTCATTGTCGGGGACGGAATGTGTGGTAAGACCTTGCTGCTCTAGTAAGTACCCTAATGTATTCAAATATGGAAGGTAGTGGCTAAATCAAGTCTGTACGCAGCCACCAAGGGCATGGGCTGGAGAAGGTACGGTGATCAGGGAAATGGAGCTCTAACGGATAACTCGCAGCTGACATCGAATGTCTAGGCAATGAGGGCCGACGTCCGCCTGACATCTTCCGCATCCGTACTCGAGAGCCTCTGCGCAGTCGTGCCTCTCGGGGACACGACGGTGGAGCTCGTCATGCACGACACCCCGGGTCAAGAAGATTTCGACAGACTGCGTCCCCTGTCATATCCGGGTTCTCAGGTGGTACTGATTCTATTCGCTAAAGACGGCCCGGACTCTCTGGATAATATCCTGGAGAAGTGGTATTCTGAGGTTATCCACTACCTTCCCGGTGTTCCGATCGTTCTGGTCGGGAACAAAAAAGACCTCGAACATGACCCGAGGGCGATCGAAGAGTTGCGAAGGACCAGCCAGCACCCGGTAACATATAGCGAGGTACGCCAACTACCTGACCGGTCACGGCCGGACACAGAGACATTAAAAGGAGAATCCCATAACTGACGTGCTCACAGGGCGCAGCTGTAGCAAAGAAGATTGGTGCACAAGGGTATCTGGAGTGTTCGGCCAAGACCGGCGAGGGGGTCCGCGATGTGTTCCACTTCGCCGCCCAATGTGCTATGGCCTACGAGGAACGAAGGCCAAAGAGTCTGTTCCGTCGGATTTTTGGACGTAATGGCTGATATCTGGTCGCTTAAGTCGTGGCTTGAGCCCTACTCACACGCTCGTATCCCACCATCTTCCTGGTGCAGACATGACGGGAAATAGATAGTTGCCCACTTCAGCAGGCCTGCGGACCCAAGCGGCATCGCCAGCACCCCTAGTGTCCTTCAACAATCTAATGGGGCCACCGATATCTCAAAAAGACATCAGCATGAGAACTTTACCTACGATCAACTCCAAGTCCGTCAAGTACACCGCCCAACAGGCCACCCACGCCCTGTGTAACACCCCCGAGAACAGACCCAGCTCCGCCAAGCAGATCACCCTCACCGATCTTCCCAACATCGCCCCCAAGCCCTCCGGTAATACCCGTCACGGCACTTCCAACTTCCCTCCCCAGTCCCCCGACAACACCCCCAACGGGACCACCAATAGCATCACCCACTCCACCAAGTCAGCACGCCTTTAGCCGACCCCAGACCCTCTCATCCCGCTACAGTACTACCAAAAGTTAGGTAGACACGCGATTCATGGGGCGCGTAATCTCGCTTTCATCCGCCAAGGAGCCAGCTGGCGACGAATGTTGGCCTCGCAACCACCGCCCGTTCGGGTAGTACGCGTGGACCGTGAGCTGGCCTCACACGAGGTCAAGGACCTGTCGTGGAAGATGGTGGAGTTCACCTGACGGGTTACGAATGGGGGAGCTGTTTGATGAGGTGTTTACCATAAATTGGTCCGCCAGCCGACGCTGCGCTGCCATGAGGAGCCGGCCAATATCGCGTGGCGAGTGCCGGTGGAGATGGTGATGTCACGGGAGCACCCAAGGTGGTGGCACAGGAGCGTCTGGGAGGACACCGCCGCCAGACTGGTTGGCCGGGGTGGACTTCGTGCTTGCGGAGGACAGGTGCTATGACCGCAAGGCGCAGTGCTCGCATCCGGACTGGAAGGACGGCATGGGCCCAAGGTGCTTTCTGTGGCAGCAGGGCCATCGGAATGACTCTGTACACGTGTACTGGAAGCGTAAGAACAGGTGGAACCCTATCGGTGGGAAGGGCATGAAGTGGCTGTACCAGTGTATAGACTACAAGCCGGGCGGGCCTTTGTCACGACCGCCGCTAGAGAAACGGAAGCCAAGATAGGGGCGGATGGCAAGTTAGGAATTGTTGAGAGAGGTTGATCGATCGGAGTTCAAAGAGGACCAGCATTCCCCATTTGTCCCTAGTGCCTTATCCACTTGTTGGCATAGCTAAAGGCCAATACCTAATCACCGCAATAGCACGGGCCGTACTCGCCATACTCGCTGTAAGGAATGCACACGTCTCGAAACGTGCTCAGGCTTCTGAGCATCGACCCGCCACGCCACACCGCTGTCCTAGGGTCCGGGAGACTCAGCGCTTGCACCATCGTGCTATGCGGAGCGACAGCCTTGAGATCCTGCTGGAGTCGGCCCGTGAGGCCCGGGACGAGAGTAATCCCGCCAGTCTGACACCTATCAGTCAGTACTACTCATCATGAGCCACAAGCACAAGAACTCACCAACACAACACCACCCCACAGCTCTTCTCTCACGCTACGATCCGAAGCCCCAATAACCTAGCACGCCGTATCTCTCAACCCCAAAAACGGCACAAAGAGCGGTTCGTGCGTGCGAAACGCCTATGTCCGAACCGACACGACCTGTCCATCAGGTAGGGTGTAGATCTACTCCTCCCATGTCTTCTCCTCGAAAGAAGGGTCCAGAAGTGGCTGATGCGGTTGAAAAGCGGGAAGAGGCATGTGGTGGGACGGGACCTCGGACTCGGGGAGTTTCGTGGCGGACACAGTGTCCGAGAGACTTTGAATAGAAGGGGTGTCGGCCATTGCGCCGATGTTGGGATGGAGTTCAAGAAGTTGCTCAGCTGTGTTTGGTAAATTGGAGTCCGGTGCGGATTTTCACAGAAAAGGAAAGAGAACGAAGGTGAAAAGGAGGTTCTTATCAATGGGAAGAGTTCGTGAGTCAGGTCGTGGAAGGAGCGGACCTAAACTCTAGGGGCGATGCAGTCTCGTCGAATGACCGCCACTCAAACTGATGACTCAAACAAACATGCGAAACGCGATCGAATAAGTTCGTTAGGATGCAGTTTGTTCGTCGCAGCCGAGCCGATTCCCTAGAAATGGAAAAGTGCACTGTTCATCATCAAAGAGCAAGTTTTCGATCTCAATTTTTGCCCTTCTCGGCGCGCTAGACGAGTACCTGAGGTATCTACTTGCTTTCATGTTCCGGAAGGAGGGACCCGGGTTTCTTGTCCAGACTCGGCCAAGTCCAGGGCCATTTCAGCTTGGGCCAGTATGATCTATCTGTTTTGGTGCTGCCACCACTGACTCCAGTAGTACTCCCATCGGTGCTGGTTTTGTCGGTGCCAGTGCCGTTCGTCCTGGCGCGATTCCTGTAAGACGAAGACTGCGAAATCAAATACCGAATACCGATGGTGTTGAAACCGCCGTCGCCGTGGGCTTTTGGCCTACTTCGACCGCTTAGACGATGGAGAATAGTCCCGGCATTTGTGTCGTTTTCGTTGGTAGACCACCACCACCCAATGATGGTGACGGCGGTGAGAAAGATGGACAGTGCGAGGTATAGCCAAAAGTAGCCAGACAACACGGGCGTGTCCAGAATCTGCCCTCCTTTGATAAGCTGGGCGCATCGTTGCCGGAGGGGGTGTCCGTATTGGTTTCGACTGGCTGGAACCGGAGATTTACCCATCGGTTGTGGAATTCGAATACCGGCATAGAAAAGACAGTCTATAATTGAGTTGGTATCCTGCATTGTGTTTGATTCGGATTGATGCTCTGGGCTTGCTTATCGCGACAGCTGTTGTGGGGAGATATAGCATGGCCACAAAGGCAATCACCCTGCCAACCTTGTGTTAGGTTGGCGATGCACACCGTGCATATATACCGTATAGATAGATAGTTACACTGGCCTCATATGGGGCACCGTAGAGGTACTTGGTCGATGCAGCGCACGATCCAGATTAGAAGAATCAACCATCCTTCTAACCAGTCTTTCACTTAGCTTGGTGCGTACTCGCTGTGGCCTCTTGTCTTGACAGCTCGGCCATGTGCTATCGATAAGGTATGAATTAGTACTCGCTGGGGCAATCGGGGGGCTCTCGATGCTTATAACTTCTCGCGTGTACGTCATCTCCTCTGAAGCGATTCGGCACTTGGCAGCCATTGACTCATACTCAACGTTAATTTCCTCGAACCGGTGCTTAAACCTTATGGTGCTGTCAGCCGATTCTGGGCACATCCAGTGTTCAGACCTTACAGTCGGCGTTGGACTATTAATCGATTCTTCAACTCTCTGGGTCATCTTGTGCAGCTGTGCCAGGGTGGCTCTCAGCTCCTCCTCTGCTACTTTGGTTTTTAGGCGGCACTCCTGCAAATCAACGTTGATGCCCAGAATCGTGCTGCTCATTTCCTTCCCCAGGCCGGAAAGTGTGTTCAATTTTTGCAATTTCAGAACCACCTTATCGCACTGGTCAACGACACCATCGACCAATTTCTCCAGTCTGTCCCGCTGAAGCTCTGCGAACACGCCCACCATGAGGAGCGGGTGGGACTTGACTTCCGGGGAGGCATTGAGCAGCTCCACTATCCTGTCCATCTGGTCGTTGTCGCAGCCATATATTACCGCCGATGACTGTTTAAGGCTGTGGAAATAGGTCGACGAAATGGCAATGGGGTATGGTGACTCCCAAGATGTAACTGCAGTATACATCTCCAGGGTTTCCTTCCCGTCGCGGTTACGGTCCACGACATGGGCGTAATACGAATTTCTCTGTGCCGTGGCTTTGACAATGGCATTGTGCAGGTGGAACTTCTTCGTGATTAGTTTCCATCCATCGGCGGAAAATGGAAGGTAGCGGAGGTTCGCAGGGACGAATGTCGATCCGATTTGAACTGGAACCACGCGACTAGAGAGACTTTGGAGTTCGAATATCAGGTGCTGCCCCCTCGGCACATCCATCCCGTGTGAAACTTACATGAGTTGGACTGAGAACCCTGATGGGTCCTGAAGGCTTATTAAACCATGTGGCTAATTCATTGTCGTCCTCAATCCTAGTATCATTTACAACAACTGCATCTGCCTGTGCCTTCGGTCAACTTCCCGTCTGCTGCAGCAGAGCTTCAATATAGCTGTAGGCAATCTTACAGGGAGTCGCAGGGCCCTGGTGGTGAAATCCCAATCCCTTTTGTATTTGAACTGGCGGAGAAAGGGTTCGGTGAGGAGTGGGCTTTTGGTCGCCGGCCAATCCATTACGGACTTTGTGTCGAGGCACCTTCTGCCTGCAACTACGACCGAAGATGGCCTGGCGTTCATCAATGAGCTTCGTCGACATGGTGTGACACTTGGCGACTTTGGTAGGCACGGAGTTCCGCCCGGGATATCCGCCAAGTTGGAAGCTGTCTTCTGCACTCGACTGTGGTCCCGCATCTGGATCGTTCAAGAGCTCTCGTGCGCCAAGGAGGTGCTCTTGTTTACTGAGAACCAGTCACTGAGTTGGAAGGAGATTCGCAAGTTTCTTGCACGCGCACAGAGGACCGACGTCCACGACTTCCCCTGGGGTCGTGGCATTGTCGAAAGCGGACTGGCCAAGATCTTCTTTCGAGCAGCTGAGATCGATAAGCAGCGGGATGTCGAACGTCGGGGAGGCCAAGGCGACGACTCGACCCTCCTTGACGTGTTAGCCCGATTTTGCGACAGGGAGAGCACCAAATCTAGAGACAGGGTTTACGGATTTTTGGGCTTGGTCCCTCAGAAATACCGTCGCCTGTCCGTTGACTACAGGATTCCCGACGCCAAGCTGTTTGTCGACGTGACGGCCGAGATCATTCGACAGACCCAGAATCTGGATATCCTCTGCCAGAGTCCTTGGGAGCGGCGGGGCGTTCCGCAGTGCTCACGTCTCGGTGGGAGGACCCAAAACCTGCCGTCTTGGGCCGTGGACTTTGCCGCCCGAGAGTTGTTGTGGGATGCTGGCTCTGGTTATCGGAGCCGCGAAATTATGTTTGCCGGGGATAAGACCAGGAGGATCTTCTCGGCTGGTGGGGACTTCACCCAGGGCAGCTGGTCATTCCAAGACGACGTGAAGGTGCTAAAGCTTCACGGCGTTTTACTTGGTCAAATTGGTACTCATCAGCCCCAGCCGTCTGTCGACATGGAAGAAGTTGGCCAAGGTAGCTGGGGCCGCGACCTGGCTGAGGGCAAATACGCAGCCACGGGTGAACCCAAGCTTCAGGCGTTACTCAGGACACTGGTGACGGATTGCCCGGCATATCCGATGCAGCGTCTGCGTGGGGACGAGATTCAGTTGTATGTCTCGGCCTTCAGGAAAGTTCTCAAAACGGGAGAGAGCTGGTTCGAGGCAGTATTGGGTCTTTGCGAATATGAAGCCATTGAAAATATGTGGGAACGTATCGAGAACAACTGGGCTTTCTTCACGGGCGGAAAGCGGCTTTTCATCTTGGCAAGGAAGCATGTTCAGGAGAGCGACTATATTGCTGTGGTTGAGGGTGCAAAGGTGCCCCTGATACTTCAGCGTGTCGGCCAGGATGGCGAGAGCGAGTATCTCGAGATTGTGTCTCCGGCATATGTACACGGTTTTATGGACGGAGAGGCGTTTGCGCCAGGATTTCTGGGTCGGTTCTTGAAGAGGGAGTTGTTGATCGTCTAGGGTCCATCTTTCACGAAACACCACAACATGATTGCTTCTCCAGCTGGCGACGATATGACTTAGCCAATCCACTTGCTAGGCGAGAATTCATAACTAGACATGAAAGCTGCATCGCGTGGACTGGAATTCTTGGTTGAGGTACACCGACAGTTCGGCCAAAAGAGACCAAGCAGTCGGCCGGTATGCCTTGAAAACAACCTTCACATCGAGGGCTGGGGCCAGCGCCATTCAACACTTGACTTTTCCGTATTCCAACCAACTACATCGCAACGGATGTTAAATCGAGCATACCTTACCTAGCAACGATGGAGACCACCCGCGTCGGCGCCACTGAACCAAGTGATCCCGGCCCCTCGTCAATTGACGTCATCAGCACAGTCGGAACCTGGGTTGCGGCTGTTCTTGCCGTGATCGCTCTTCTCGGCATTGTTGGCCCATTCATTGCGATTCGAGCAGCCAAAAGCGATAAGAACAGCGCATTGAATGCCGTGCGCGACCAGGAACATAGATATATCACTGCAGGGCTTCGAATCAATGCCCAGGTCACTATATTCCGTCGTGTCAACATCCCGAATCTTGCTCCGACATACAACACCAACAAGGCCGACGTGCCCAAAATTGCCGGGAACCTCCGCCCAGCAAGCCACTAGTCTTTGGTTTCCCCAACCATAAAAGATAGAACACTGGATGTTTGATGCTAGTCACAACCATTAATACATACCACAGGGCCAGAGAAAAACTGGTCAGCTCCGGCAGTGGTAGCCAGAAGTGATCAATGCAAATTGCACCATTATTGTTAGCAAGTATTAGATTCTCTTCCTGGGCTTGCTAGACTGCTACACCAACATATATCAATACAATACTTCTTTTGGGCAGGAGGATAACGGGGTTCAGGAAGACCAGGATAGCTTGGGAGAGGATTTATTCAAAAGGGAAAGCAGTACATCTAACTCTATCATACAGCAAAGTCTACAGTCTGCTCTAGTACCCGCATCGCTTTTTTTCGGCTTACGCGTGGGGAATACGGCAATTGCCCGCATTATAAGAGACCTTAACTGCATTATGAGCGGCCTTGGCTGCATTGGAATAGGCCTCGTAAAGAATGTGAGAAGGCGTATGGCATCAAAGTATAAGCCTTGGGTACATTAGTGTAATGTGTGGGGTCATAGTGTAAGTAAGACAGAGGCCATCCTGCAAAGAGAGATTCTCTTTATTTAACGCAGCTGGTATAGCTTCAACCTACCTACCTATATTACTAGACGGCCAAATCCAGCTATGACATACCTTCTGTTAAAGAGTTTCCAATCCTTGCCAGGTGGCCAGGTATTAGCCGGAGTTCGCCTGATAGTTTTTGAAAGAAGACCTTATGTCACCCAGATCTTATATTATCCATAATTACACCATTATTAAAGTTGAGGAGCGAAAACGCAGGGAAAGAAATCGATTTGCTTTCTTGGACTTCCCGTTCTGTAATAACCTGTTTGTAATGTCATATAAGTTCCGTTTCACTGCATCTGTCAAGGACATAAGGCACAGAAAGCGAACCCAGTAGGGAAAAAAAGGGGAGCATTGAAGAGAGACAAACTGGTTCGCGAACCATCGAAACCCTAATCTGAATGAGACCTAGTAAACCCCGAAAAGAAGGCAATCAGGCGGCATCCACGCAAAGAGACAAGGCAAAACAACATCAAGTCTGAGAGTCCCAATAACCCCCCATTGTCCGAGCATGCATTGCTGCCTGTTGCCTAGCGCACCTGAAACCCCACACCTTCTGTCTCTAATACTCCGCATCCCCTTTGCCAATTTAATCACCACCTTCACCTCACAACATCACTTCGCACCTCGCACAACACCTAAATACCAACCCGGGCACCTACCTCCCACCAAGACCAACACCATGGCCCAACCCACCACCACTACCCCCTCCCTAGACCCCACCTCCGTATCCTCCTTCCGCCAGCACCTCTCCCAATCCAAACGCATCGTCGCCATCCTCGGCGCCGGCCTCTCCGTCGCCTCCGGCCTCCCCACCTTCCGCGACACCAACGGCCTCTGGTGCAACCACGACGTATTCCTCATCGCCTCGCCGGCTGGCTGGCGCCGCGACCCCGGTCTCGTCTGGCAATTCTACGCGGAGCGTCGGCGCGCCGCTCTCCGCGCCGCGCCCAACCCAGGGCATTACGCGCTTGCTGCGCTGGCGAGGCAGAAGGCGGGGCTTGTGGCGCTCAGTCAGAATGTTGATGGATTGTTGCAGAGGGCGGGGATGGAGAGTGGCAAGCAACTGAAGCTGCTGCATGGAAATCTGTTTGACTTGTCCTGCGCGGGGAGCTGTGGCTATGTGGAGAGGGATAACTTTGGTGAGCCGCTTTGTCCGGTTTTGAGTGGAGAGGTGGGCTATAGCTCGTCGAACGTCATGGGCGCGGGTGTTCCAGAAGGGGAGAAGCCGCCTAAGGCGAGCGCGCTGCTGTTTGAGGCTATCGCGGCGAAGAATAAGAAGATTCTGGGGGAGGAGAGGTTTGCCGACGTGGTGCCGACGGCGGTGGATGCGGCGCCGCTGAAGGAACCGGGCGAGGATGTGGCGAGGGTTCCAGACGTGGGGCCGGCGTTGCATTCGGGGATTGAGAAGAGCTCGCTCCCGCAGTGTCCGGGGTGTGGGGAGCATTTGCTCAGGCCCGCGGTGGTTTGGTTTGGGGAGGCACTGCCGGAGGAGATTATGACGGACGTGGATGCGTTGTTTGAGGAGGAGGTTGACTTGTGCATGGTGATTGGAACATCGAGTATGGTGTGGCCAACGGCTGGGTTCTGTGAAAAGGCGAGAAAACAGGGGGCGAGGGTTGCGTGGGTCAATATGAAGGTTGACGATGCGAAGAGTCTGAGGGAGGGGGACTGGGTCTTTGTTGGGGATGCTGCCGTGGTTCTTCCAGAGATCCTGGGAGGGGTGGAGGAAGCGGAAAGTCTGGCTTGATGGTCCCTTCGAGGCCTTGAACTGAGACAGTGTCGTGCCAGATCTGCTGTGCCTCCAGACACCATCGAAAGTGTTCGAAGTACCCATCGAACGAATAGAATCGCCCCAAAAGATCGTCGAAGCCACGAAACCTTGGTCTCGGTATTTTTACATCCAGATTGACGCATCCGCGGCATCTAACTCCGGACCAAACCCGAGGCGAACTAATGAGGCTTCCATGAACGTAGGGCATGGTCGTGGCGGCCGTAGAGGATTGTATACCAACGGCGGGAGTGCGTTCCCAGCTGAGTATACGAGGGAAGGTGCTGGCAACATAGAAGCCTCTTTCCTGAACCGCCCGCTTCATTTCGTGAGGATTGGATGAAAATGCAGTCTTCGCGTAGGGGCCGGGAAGGGCGTGGAGTATGCGATGCTGCGAGCACTCGGCAAGGTGCATGTTCTCGTCGGTCAGCACCTTCCGGGCCTCCTCGCCAACTTGCCAAAGTCGGAAAACACGCGAGCGGCTCCTATCTTGTGGCCAGTCAATGCACCTCAAGCATCCCTTTCGGAGGGCCGGAAGGAAGACAAGAGTCGCAAACTCGCCGCACCGGCAGTTCTCGGTCTGCAGGGCGGCCTTGACGTCGGATATGGTGAAATGCGGCGCGAGGCCAGTGGCAACAAGAGCCAGCAGCGTCTTTCCCGCAAACTTTGCCACCGCGCGGAGTTCTGGCAGGCCAAGAACAAGCTCCCTGGCCCGCCTGTTGACCTGTCGCAGGCTGTCAAGCGACGCGAGGTCCAGCTCGGCCAGGATGGACCACGCAATCTCGGCCGGTAGCTTGTCGAAAAAGAGTTGACCCAACCCCGCTGTCGGGGGCGCGATTGCTTTGGTGTTGGGAGGTAGTCCGAGGTGAACTTTGGAGACGTACATCTCCTCCAAGGAATCATCGACAAAAGTGACAGCGCGGATGACAGCCTCCTTGTCGAGTGAGTTGTCCACCGAGAATGGCTGCTCCGAACGTCCAGGGATTGTCATTTTGTCATACTCGTTGACGGGATGTGCGAAAGGCCGCGCAAGTCTATTCTTGCCCGTTCGCAACCTCCTGAACCGGCTTCCCATTGGCCTCGGAGCATACATATTTAGTTTATGTGGTGGAATTGAGGCCATTGGGACTGGGGACCAAGGTGCTCAGCAGCCAACTAGGCCCGCGCTATTTATGTCGTTTTTCAGCATTGGATTGATGCATGGCAGCGGCACCCACAGAACTCGGGCGGATTTCCCAATTAATTGCGTTGTACCGTGCAGGCAACCATCGCCAAGAATCCACCCACGCCGTCCAATGAATCAACGGCATCCTTCGTTCCCCCACGAGTCTTGGAAAGAGCGGGGCTTCGCACCTGCCTCTGACACCGTGCTTGGAGAAAAATTGAGCACATCCCAAATTCCCGGTCCGTCAACCCCGCCCCAACAGAGGTCCGATCACCCTTTCACCAAAAACTCGTACTCCTCCAGCCCACCGCCCGGTTCATCGTTCTTTGCAAACGCCCACGATCCAAACCTATGAAGAAATTCCAACAACCCTGTCCGGCAGACGATGGCAAACACAATGTTCCGCAATCGCAACCCCCCAGCCGTGTAGGGCGCAAACACACCCGGCATTCCCATCGGGATCCGCTGCGCCTTGTCCGCAATCGGCCGCATGCGCTCCTCATAAGCCTGCAGTCCTTCCTCCAGGCTCCCCGGGTGCCTGGCTACCTCCCCGGCAAGTACGTACGCCCCCGCGAGCGCCAAGCTTGTTCCCATCCCCGTTGGCCCGGGCGCGTACCCTGCGTCTCCGACTAACACCACCCGGCCTTTGAACAGGGCGGGAGACTTGACCTGGACAATCTCGGTTGCGTAGAAGTCGTCTGCCGACGCTAGTCCCTCGGCAATCTCCTTGCATTTCCATCCGGCGTCGGAAATGTGGGCGCCGACAAACCGCTTGAGAGCGTCATCGCCCTTTGCCGCGGCCTCGCGGAATGGCACCATGTCGTCCGGGCCGTTGGGAGAAGAGGGGCGAGGATGGATGGCCATGGCCACGACGCGGTTTCCCCCGCTGGCATCCCCTCCAACCGCGATAAAGCGGCCCCCAACAGCGCTGTAGGCGTGTCCGATGCGGCTGCCGTTCACTAGGTCCTGCGCAATGGTGAAGTAGGCGGCCCACGAGTTGACCGGCTCGAAGTGGTCGCGGACTCCGCAGTCAAAGCCAAGAGCGCGGGTTCGGGAAGTGGCGCCGTCGCAGGCCACAACCAAGTCAAAGGGCGCAACTGGAAGGCCGTTGGCAAACTCGACAGTGACGGGTCCAGAGTTGTCGTCTCGGCGGATCGCGGCAATATGTTCGTTGAAAACATACTGAATGTTCCTGTCGTCCTTGGTCATATTGTAAAGGATTTTTGACAGGTCCCCGCGGAAGATCTCATACTCGGACACGAGCGATTGCTGGTCAGGGTCTCCGGTTGTTTTGATGGTGCCGTACGGCTTGCCTTTGGTGTCGATGAGACTGATGCCTTCGATGGGAGCGACCTTGGCCCGCACGGCAGCTTCCAGACCGGTCATGCGGCGCATTGTTGTGACGCCGATGGTACGGATGTCGACACTCTGGCCGCCCACCCGAAGTTTGGGGAACCGTTCGATGACGGTCACGCTGGCTCCGGCCTTGGCGAACCAGTAAGCCGCGGTCGGGCCGGCGATCGATGCGCCCACGACGAGTACCCTGAGCTTCGACATGATAGTTTTGCTGAAGGTTTTGGATGAGATATTTGACGAAAAACAAAGGTTTGCCAGAGGTGGTGATCATGTCGATTATGTAGACCCGAGAGTTGGTTTATCGGCCGAACAGCTTCGCGGCCTGTAACCCCTGAATCGGCCGGCTCGGGCCCGAGCTTTCAGCCAATGAGAAGCGCCGATTCTCACCAAGACAATTGACACCCTCTGTACGAAGGCTCCGTCCTAGCTGCAGGAATTGCAGTTGCTGGCTTGTCGAAACCAATTCGATTGGCTGACGAATACCCGCCCCCAGATCTCAGAGCGTGTTGTAGACCAAATCAGTGACGCACATGGTGTGCCTGGAACCTGGTCAGAGACTGGACAACTTCATCTCGCAACCTCCGTACTCAAAGGCCCAGCCTCAAATGCTTCTGCGAAATCAAGATGGCGGCCTATACACCATTGGACGCTATCAACAAGGAAATACGGGTTCTCCTACTAAATTCGGGCTCGGGTGATGAAACGATTCGGTGCTCTCTGCAAGTCGCCAGCTTGTGCAATGGCCCGTCATACGAAGCACTCTCCTATGTCTGGGGCTCTCAAGATTCCAACACTTTTATTGACCTCGACGGTCAGCTATTCCAAGTCACCCCCAACCTTCACGCCGCGCTGAAAAGACTGCGCCTTGTCGATTCGCAGCGCACAGTCTGGGTTGATGCCGTCTGCATTAACCAAGCCGACAACGCCGAGAAGACCATCCAAGTTGCGATGATGAGCGACATCTACACCAATACATCCCAAGCTCTCCTATGGCTAGGCGAGCAGCCAGACGTCCCCGTTCCCACCGTCAGCCCTTCACAGAGCCAAGAGATCGACAAACTCATCCTCAAAACAGACAAGTCCCTTGCCGACTTAGCATCCTCCCTCGACTCATGGCAAGACACCGACATTAGACCACTAGCACTCGACCTCCAACGCTCAGTCCACACGCCACCTCCCGACCCTATCCCAGACACATTCCGCATCACCCACACCCGTCCACACACCTGGTACGGCGACGAGGGCGACATCCCCGCCCTCTCCCACGCCCTCTCTCCCTCCCACTCTCTTCATCCCCCCTCCCCCTCTCCCTCCCCCGACCTCATCTTCCAAGCCTTCGCCCTCTTCCGCCTCCTCTCCTTGAATCACCATCTCCACTCCATCCCCTCCCTGACTTCCGAAACCCCCACCCACCAAACCACCCTAGCCCACGCCCGCTGTGCAGCCCACTACCTCATTAACCTGTTATGCGTATGGAAAATCGACGAGATGGTAATCTATGATGTAGTTTTGTCATGGAGAAGAATGGGGTACAATAAGGTAATGTCATGATACAACCAGTGGCCACCCACTGATTGGTCGATTTGCCGCCAAACCCTGACCGGTCATGTAAGCGCCCAGCCAGCTGTTCTAATCCGTAATCGGATAAGTAAGTATCTAGGTGCAGAAGATATGCAGATACGCAGTTTAGGCTTCTTGTTAGGCTCTTTCGCAAAGCCTCAAACCCCAGCCCCCCGCTCCGACCATCCTCATCTCCCTGCAAATAGAACAGTCTCTGCGTCATTACTAGCTTATTTTCCATCCAGATCCGCTCTGCACGGTACCGCAGCCCGGAAAACCTCTGCTAGGAATCCCAGGCTGTTAAACACCCTGCCCAAGGAACATGGGGTGGCGGAGGCTTTGGTGCTTCGGCGCTGGGTCTGCTGGGGAACACTCCACCCGATCGGTGCGACTTCTATCTTTCCATCCGCGGAAACACTTTTCGCTTTACTGCCTGCTAACCGGCGATTTGTTACGTAGTCATTGCCCCACCACTCCCCGCCCGTGGTGCAGACTGCGAACGAAGATGCCGAAACGAGCGATGTTGGCCGTCGAGAGATGCCGGTTGTGCGACCCCAACCCCCGTCGTTGAACATTGGATCGAAATCCGGAGCTGCACTGGAAATAACTCCGAAGAGCTCGGCCCCTGCTGTTGGCACGCAACAGCCACGCAGGTCACCGCAGATCGGCATGAAAAGTCGGTTGGCAGAAGAAGCGGTCAAGAAGCTCCGAGACGAAAATCCTGATTGGAAGGGGATTGACTACATCATGAAATACGGCGAGGGGGTGGGTTCAGAATCCAACAAGACAAATGGAAAATTCACAGTTAAGGAGCTGCTTGACGGAATGGATGAACTCCAGAAGCGACGGCGCGAAATGGAGGATACTGAACAAAACATATGGAAAAGACTGAAGATCGGCGAGCGCATTGATAAGAGTGCTGGAGTTCTCACCCACTTTCTATCTGCTGGCGATGTCGCAGTGAGCTTTGATCCTGTCCATGCTGCGCTCCCCTGGGCCGCGATACGCGTTGTTCTAGTTGTGAGTGGCCTAATTTGTGTTAACCCGTGGCCCAAAAAGCTAACGAGACAGCTTCTCACATCACACACTAAGGTTCATAATCTCGTTATAGCCTGCTTTCACGAGGTCGCCTTGCTAGTGTTCCAGTGCGAGTCATACGAGCAACTTTATCTCCATGAAGCCCGTCCTACAGACGCGACTATCAAGGCGCTCGAGAGCGCTGTGGTAGCGGCCTACTGCGAATCGCTGCTGTTTCTGGCCTCCGCGTGTCGATATGCTAACCAGGATTCTGCTCCTCGCTTCGCCACCGCACCGTCTAAGCTCAGTAAGATGGCGGATCATCTAAGTGGATTGAGTAATTGCATCAGCAAACTTTCTCACTGCAGCGGCGTTTGTCAGGCAGAGTATTCCAATCGAGCCCTTACCCGTTTGCAGCAATGCCTACTTAATGCGACCGAGAAATTAGAAGACCTCGACAAGAATTTTGGAAACTTCTCTCAACTGCTGTAAGCGACTGGAAATACTGCACTGAGCGTATGGAAGAGGCTAACTCGGAGGCGGTAGGGTTAAGATCGACAACGGGGCTGAGGAACGCCTAGACATTGCAAAAGAACAGAGAGATATTTTGCGGGAAGTGGTCCAGCGGCGATTGTCGGAGAAGGAAGAGAAGTGCCTGCAGTCATTCCGCCTGACGACAGCCAAGGAAGATATCACATACGAGTGGTACAAAAATCGTGTCGACAACCGACTGAAAGGCACATGCGAGTGGTTCCTCAGGCATCAACATTTTACGACTTGGTTAGGTCAAGAGTCTGGCATGTTACTTGTCACAGCGGACCCTGGCTGTGGGAAGTCTGTCTTGGCCAAGTACCTTGTGGACCACGTTCTTCCACAATCGGACGCTATCTGCTATTTCTTCTTTAAAAGCAACGACCAAAATACAGTTCGCCAGGCACTTTGCGCAATACTCCATCAACTCTTTTCCCGGCGCCCATTCTTGATCCGACACGCGATTCCGGAATACGAGAGGAATGGAAATGACCTTAAAAACGTCACAGCATCTCTCTGGAATATTCTGGAAGCTGTTGGAAACGACGCAGAAGCCGGACCAGTTGTTATATTGCTCGATGCTCTGGATGAGTGTGCTCTCACGGACTTCAAGGACTTGGTTCAAGGATTAAGCACACGCATCGGGGGAAAAGTGAAGGTTCTCGCCACCAGCCGGCCTTATGAGCAAATCTTGGCAAAGTTCCGGAGTTTACTTGATACCTTTCCTCCGATCCGCATACCAGGGGAGAAAGAAGACAAGATCATCAGCCAGGAAGTGAGCCACGTCATCAAACACCGCATCGATGGGTTGGCAAAGGAAAAAGAACTCGATCAGGATATAAGGGCCCATCTGGAACAGCACTTGCTGAAAATTCAGCACCGGACCTATCTCTGGGTTTACCTTGTGTTTGACCATTTGATGGAGACGAACTTCGACAGGACGAAGAAAGAGATCATCAAGGCCATCAGTACCCTCCCCGAAAGTGTCACCGAAGCCTACGAGAGGATCCTGAGCAAACCCAAGGACAGTAAGAAACTTAGAAAAGCTCTGACGCTCATCCTGGCAGCAAACCGACCACTTACCTTGACGGAAATGAACATCGCCATTAGGGTCGATCTCGGTTCGACGCCCGAAGATCTCGAGCTTGCGTCATCAAGCGCCTTTGAATCCTACCTCAGAAACCTGTGCGGATTATTCGTCTCCGTTTACAATGGTAGAGTGTACTTTCTGCATCAAACGGCCCGAGAGTTTTTACTTGCAGACGGCGCTTCGACCGTACCGAAACCCACGGCCTGGCAACATTCAATCACCAGTCTCGACGCGCACGCACTTTTTGCTGAGGTTTGTTTAGGCTACCTTAACTTTTCCCATTCCGACACTATTCCTGAAGATTCAGAGAAACGCGATTTCCTCAATTATTCAGCCGAGAACTGGGCGATACACTTCCGAGAAGCTCAGGCCAATGCGAATCGTACGGTGTCCGCGGCTGTCAACGTCTGTCAGACTGAAAAGTGCTTTGCGACTTGGTTTTCAATTTTCTGGCAGACTACGATATGGCGTTATAGGACCACTAAGTTCCCACCGCTTGGGATAGCGGCATATCTTGGCTTGGATAGTGTGGCTACTCAGCTACTGGAAACTGGGGCACGCCTTGAGACAAAGGATACGGAATACGGCCTGACACCGTTGAGCTGGGCTGCCGCAAATGGCCATAAAGCAGTTGTGAAGTTACTTCTTGAAAAGAATGCTGATATCGAGGCGAAGGATAAAGTCGGCCAGACACCGCTAATCTGGGCTGCTAAATATGGCCGCGAAGCTATTATAAGGGTTCTTCTTGAAAAGAATGCTGATATCGAGGCGAAGGATAAAGACGGCCAGACACCGCTAATCTGGGCTGCTGAAAATGGCCATGAAGCTGTTGTGAGGGTTCTTCTTGAAAAGAATGCTGATATCGAGGCGAAGGATAAAGACGGCCAGACACCGCTAATCTGGGCTGCTGAAAATGGCTATGAAGCTGTTATGAGGGTTCTTCTTGAAAAGAATGCTAATATCGAGGCGAAGGATACGAACTTCCGCCAGACACCGTTAATCTGGGCTGCTGAAATTGGCTATGAAGCTGTTGTGAGGGTTCTTCTTGAAAAGAATGCTAATATCGAGGTGAAGGATAAAGACGGCCAGACACCGCTAAGCTGGGCTGCCGCAAATGGCCATGAAGCTGTTGTGAGGGTTCTTCTTGAAAAGAATGCTGATATCGAGGCGAAGGATAAAGTCGGCCAGACACCGCTAATCTGGGCTGCTAAATATGGCCGCGAAGCTGTTGTGAGGGTACTTCTTGAAAAGAATGCTGATATCGAGGCGAAGGATAAAGTCGGCCAGACACCGCTAATCTGGGCTGCTGAAAATGGCCGCGAAGCTGTTGTGAGGGTTCTTCTTGAAAAGAATGCTGATATCGAGGCGAAGGATAAAGACGGCCAGACACCGTTAAGCTGGGCTGCTGAAAATGGCCATGAAGCTGTTGTGAGGGTTCTTCTTGAAAAGAATGCTGATATCGAGGCGAAGGATACGAACT
>Ga0247758_1000176_pt1 | contig 54237 bp, 62 predicted proteins | sample UWRJL156409C4_FD_180950 | JGI IMG/M metagenome (GOLD analysis project Ga0247758, IMG submission 180950) | Plant litter microbial communities from Arlington Agricultural Research Station in Wisconsin, United States - UWRJ-L156-409C-4 | ecosystem: Environmental > Terrestrial > Plant litter >...
GAGCGCCACAAATCGCCCCTCCAAAAACCCCCGGAGCCGCCGGAGCCTCCAGAAATGGTCGACGACCCGCAAAAAGTTCCCAGAAATGCAGAAAGGGTAAGGAATCAAGATTATATCAACCCCCTCCCACAGGCGGCCGTTTTTGGACACATGACATCTCTCGTCAGATCATCGGCGTCCCACGCGGCGGATCAGCGACACCGGTCTCGACTGCTTGATGAATCGCACCATCCGCCGCGCCACGCGCCGCTTCTTCCCCGCACTGCCGCTCACCACCTCCCCGTCCTCGTCGTCCTCGTCCTTCCCTCGCTCCAGGAAGGCTGACTCCTCCTTCTTGCCGTCATCCGCTGCCGCCGCCCTCCGCAACGCCGCCAACCACACGCTCGCGTCCCCCTCCCAATCAAACGCAATCGCTGCCTCCTTGAAAGCCCTCCGCACCTCGACAAAGAATTCTTCGATCCCCTCTAGCAGCTCGCTGTGCTCCTTCGGCCACATGTCCTTGCCCAAAAGGGGCACCCACCGTGGAGGGTCCGTGAAGAACCCGCGTCTGGGATCTTTGAACAGGTCCTGATCCATAGGCTGCAACGCCGGCGTTCGATCCGTTGCCCCGCCGTCCATTCTGTATACCTTGCTGGGGAGGACCTGAAACGTGACGGCCCTCAGCTGTGGGAACCCCGCAGGCAAGCCCTCTCGGTCCACACCGCCGTACCGAGCGGTGGACGCCAGGCGGAGCAGCATATTTTGGATCGAGGTGCGGTACGGTGTGTGGGCCTCGAAAGGACAAAAATAAGAATCAATGTCTGCCACCGTGTTGGGGAACTTGCCCTCGACCTCGGAGATCTGATTGATGGCAGGATAACCAAGTTGCGTCCTGCGGCGCTGCTCCCTTGCTATGGCGTCGATGGGCCAGTCGTCTCTGATCGTCAGCTCTACCAAGCCCGACGGGAGAAGCTCAGCCAGATCGGGCTCGCTGTCCAGTCTGTTTGGATGGCCGAATAGAAGCTGCATTTGGATGGTGAGTTTCTTCAGCCGCTGAAGCGATGGTAAACACGACAGACGCCGACCGGGTCCAACGTAGTATTGGTACTCGAATGTGTAGTCAAAGATGAGGTGAAGTTCTTGCAGCGAGTCCGCCCGTAGAGCAAGGGATTTGTTGAGATTGAGCTCATTGCCTTCCGCTTCGAGGTCGGTGGCGTGGAGAATTGCCGCGTTGAAACGTTGTTTTGGCCGCTGCCTGACATAAAGAGTCCGTAATCGTGGTGTGACTTCGGGCGAGAGAAGGTGCGAGATCGCTCGAGGCCCCTCGCTGGTGTCGTGGAGATGGATATGCTCGATTCCCTCGTGCACGTAGCCCTCAGTTTTCGCGCCCACCATCGCCATTTCACCGCAGCTGGCGAGTTGGAGCGTATGAAGAGACGGAAATAGCTCCAGTAGTCGGCTATGGTGCCCAAGGCGGTAGTTCAGAATATCGGTTTGTCGCTGCCGGTGCTCTATTTCCAGAGAGACATGTTCCTTTGGGTCCGGTCTCAGCTGAAGCCGCTTTAACTTAGGCCATTGGAACGGGCAGATAATGCTCCCTCTCGATCTGTCCAGAGCGTAGCACTTTTTGAAGCAGTTCACGGTATCCCATAAATATTGGTACGCATGAGGGTCAGGATTGAGCGCCATGTTGGGTCTGGGTATATCGGCGTTGAGAGGGACCTGAAGAGATAGCTGGTCCAGTTGTGGCGTCGTCCGCAATAAGCAAAAGAGTAAGAACTCGGCAACATCGCACCGATTCAGTCCATCATCGTAGTCGTTTAAGATAGAATTGACTTCCCTAGCGAAAAATTTGGCGAGTTCGCTGCGGCCCACGTTGAATGACCCCGGACCCGAATCCAAAGCCTTACCGATCCGCTTCAGCAGTCGGCCGCTAACAAACTGGCTGTTCAAGGTAATGAAGACAGCAAGATTCCGGACATGTACCCCGTTGTGCGGGGATTCTAAAAGGAACCGCAGGAAGAGAACGAACTGCTTTCTGCTGGAGATGATAACCGACTTCAGGAGGACGGGTGTGACAGCATCGCAGATCCTGGACGACACAAGACGCAGATCGTTGAGCAATGAGACACGCTCATGATACTCGCCCTCCCATTTGGTGGTATCTCGGCGGCGGTCGACATCCTGCAGCCGCGGTGTTGCCGAGTCGAAGGCCGGAAGCTGCGGGGCAAAATGTCCGAAGATCAGGGCGTGAATTTCGGCTGGCAACGTCTCAAGCCGGCCTGGGGTCGGGGAAGCCCTATCGTGGTGCGGAAGGCCGGGAGCGCCAAACATTGTCGTCACAGCCCTCGACGTCACTCAGATCGAAGTTTGTTCGATCCATGGAGAAAAGACATCGGAGCTGTGTGTCAAAATGCGGTCAACGTCGGAAGAGCCTTGTGAGACATCTGCCCCACCGAGCAGCCCAATCACCGGACCAGGAGCATTGAGGTTTAGGCACCCGCCCGCTCCGCTGAGTGATGTCTGCAATTCTCTCGGGCGAGTGACGCCGCGGTTGCAGTGCACTGCAGCAGACAGAAGCGCCCCCGCCCCGCTGCAGGCCAACACGGGCCAACGGGGCGGAAGCGGGGAAGGTGCAGCTGGTTCCAACCAAGGGAGACCCAAGGGAGAGAGCCTCAGACACATTCACGTCCTGTCGCCGACGACAAACCGTCCAAATCGATGTTGTCGGCGCAAAGTGCGTGATCCGGCCGCCGAACCCTGCGTCGGATCAGCAAAGAGCTCCAATCCACTGCATTGGAAGCGAGCCGCCTGGGCATTCAAGCACTCCAACCAGGTTGAGTAATCGCGCCAAGCCACGCTTTGCATCATCTGACTGCCGTTTGCTTGCAAACCTAGTGGAGGTCGTGGAAGTCGACTTTCGTTTGGATTGGCAGAAACCTGCAGAGGGAAATGTCTGTGAAGAAAGTGCTGCTTTCTTTTCCCCATGTTTCATATTCCTTTTGCGAGCGCCATCCTCCCTTGCCAGTCATTGCTTGGGCTTTCTTTCAGCTCAAGCCTTCCGGTGCCTGCCGCGAGGTCCGATAAGAAAAGCGGGGAAGCATGAGAGAGGAAGCAATGGAAGGAAGTGACGAAATCCATTCTGGAAAAGCTCCAGGCTAGCCACTCACAGCGACGCCTTTTCACAGGCCTGTGCCGCTGACCGGAAATGTTTCTGTTTGCACAATACGGCGGCTTTGGCTTCAGACGGAACAATAAGGGAGTTGTTTTTGGACGCGTTCAAGGGTAAATACTATCCCCCCTCCTGCTCTGCGGTTTCAGTTGGAAGCGTGCCCGATGGAATGGACGAGAGCGCGGGGACGATATTGACGTCCAAACGCTTGGTTCATGGACGCCCTTGCCTCGGGTAAGTTATAGCGCAATTTCCTGGGTGTGGGTGCCCCCTGCCAGGGGGCGGCACCCCACTGATTGCCGTTGGGGTGCATGGCACGTCCGTCTCGAATTTACTTTCTAGAGATGCGTCCATATTTTGCTCGGGATTCCGTCTCTGCAAAGTTCGTCCTCGTTCCTTCTTTGGTTCGCGCCTCATGATGCTCCTCGTGGGCCTTTAAACTCTCGTTACCGTAAGACCTTCGCTGTGCAAGGTCTCAGTCCATTCGCTTCACCTCACTTTCGTTTTTCCATCAACGGCCCAAAAATGCCTACCAAATCCCATCATCGGTCGCGGTCGTCGGTCGACCACGTCCTCGAGCTGCTGGCAGTTCTCCCAGAAACCGAAATCGCCCATTTACTCGACGACTTCAACCACACCACATCCAGCAATGTTCCCGTCTCGGAAGCAATTGCATTGTTCGATCCCGCAAAACCCAAACCGAGGCGAATCTTTCGATCCTCCTCTCCCGTGAGAAGGCTCGAGGCAGAGCTGGTTCGACGAAACAGCAAACGGATATCCTCGGCACCCGAGCCTACCGCGCGCCCGAAGTCAGCTTCGCGGCCCCCGGCAGCAAGGCCACCACCGCCACTGCCGAGCCCATCATTTACACACACCTTCGCAGTGCCAGAGCAAGAGCCAGAGCTGTCGTTCCATGACCCACCTAGTCGTCCATCGCTCACACTGTCTCCTCCCGATTCCTTTGAACGCCCCCAGACGGCCGATGCGTCAACCCGCGAGACTCGAGCCTGGTCATACAAGAGGATCAGTCGACCCTTGATCCTTTCCCCGACAGCAACAGCTGAACTCCACGAGCTGTTGCTAGCATACCTCTCCGAGACACCAGACTCGGCCAGCTCGACAGCCACTTCGTCACCGGTTACCCCGAACGCAGCGTCTATCTTTTCGCCCTTCGGCCCCATCCAGACAGACCTGGATACCCCTGGCGTTGACCTGCTCGAGCCATCGCCGACCCGCATGCCGCAGTTCGCATTTGGAAGAGGCGGAAAGAATACCGCAGAGAATATGAGCGGAATCTTTGAGATCTTGACATCTCACTAGGCGGGCAGTCGGTTTACGGATTCTGTTTTCTTTTGGGGCGCTCTGCGGAATACCAAATTGTACAAATATCCAGCAATCACAAATGAAGTTGGCATTATTTTTTACAAGGGATCCATGTCTTCGCTTGTTTCAACGGGACGATGGTGAACGCGTCATGCGAGAGAGCCAGCACTGACATCACCAGGCAAAATGAAGAGTCGCGTTGACCCTTCAATAACGGCTAAATATATGGTTCTTTGTTCCTATTGTTTCGCCCAAACACAACGAACAGTATTGGCTTGGGGAAAGGAATGCACGTCGCAGGGGCAACGGCGCCGCGCATTCGTGCTGTCAAAGCGGCGCCGCAGCTAACTTGGACAACGGTTCGAAGGCCAACCGATCGATTTCATGATGGCCGGCTTGAAGTTTACCTCCCTCACAACCCTATTTTCTCTGCACACCCCCGTTTTCTTGCATTCGAACCAGCTTTCGATGCAGCCCTCACAGCCTCTGCCGTAAGCACCTCTGCTCCTCCTTATCAGCCCCCTTTTGAATTCACCTCTTCGCTGGGTCTGCCACTGGGATGACGAATGAGCCAGCCCATCTCCCCGCCCTCCATCATCGCCTTGACCCATTCCGTCCCATGCTCCCACCAAAGGTGCCTCTCGGGCCTCACATGTCCAATGCTCTCGTCATCAAGCGTGCCCACTGCAATATCTACTATCGGCCCTAGCGTCCAGCCAGAACTGCTCCTGTCTTGTGAGAAATGGTATGTCACCGGGGTTCCGCACCGACTGCAGAAGCACCGCTGTGTATGGGCCGCCGACTCGTAATGTCCGAGATACGTCTCCTCGATCGTCGCAGCCGTGGGATGAACAACCTCCTCGCAGGGGTAAGACTTTACAGACTCAGAGCCCCGTGTCCGCAGCTCGAACTCAACCCACGGCAGCTGGCAGATGAACCAGCACTGAACGAGCCCGCCGCAAGCGTGTCGGCAGTCGCTGCAGTGGTCGACTGCGATAAGGGGCAATCGGGTGGGGACTGTGTCTCCGGTGTGGCTGACGGGGGTGGGCAGAGCGCTCCGGATGAGGGGTCGAGCGTCCAGCGCGGGGACCTTGATGGTAGCGGACTGCAGCGTACATGCACCCGCCGGTAAGGGTCAGGGGCGATGGAGGGAGGAGAGCCATTGGGGGCAGAGTAGTTCTCGCGCCGTGCGGGATGTGAATATGCAACGCTAACAGGGTGAAGTGGTGCGGTCCTTATGTCTTAGGCTGGTAGCTGCTGGTACGTCGTCGGTTTGGCTGCCTGCCGCAAGGGTCGTTGACGTCAACCTAGGAATACCGAGAACGATCGCGCGGGGTCGCTGATGGTCGGCGGGTTGATGACCCGTGCCACAACTGAGAGTCATCAGTAGGCAGATATGGCGACGCAAGCTGTCGATGCTGGTTTTTGAGGGCCTGGTCGACATCGGTATTTTGGTCCGAAGCCTAGGTTAGTTTACTAGTGTTTGCATCACTCAGCGGTCCTCGGCGTTCGTCTTGCATCCGGGTCCCCACTGGCTCACGATAGATGGTGAGCTCATATGGCGACGGCAGCTAAGGACAGAAACCAACGCCCATCATCGCCAAACATTGTCGACCCTCGGGAGAAGGTACCGCGTCAATTGTCGGCTGTTCGTCCGAAGTTCACTTCCTAGGGGAACAACCAAATCTCCCAAGAGGAGAGCATATTTGCGGCTACGACGGTCTATGGTAAACCGCCCGGCGCGGCAACCAGACACGGCGCTAATATAAATGCACCGAGACGCCGCAACACCGACCACAAGCGACATTAGGCCAGACCAGGGACGTCGCAACAGCTACCAGCCACTTACATCCAGTCGCAATAGCTTCAAACTCGCCTTTAGAGATCGACCCGAAACAGTATTAGCCGTGAAGCAGCATTCTTACAGACATAGACACGTCGACGAGGAGTAAACTGCCGTCTCATTCTCCGCGCTCGGTCCATTTGTCGTTGGGCCTATGAGCCCACTTTGGCGAACGGCCTTCTGGTGTCAGCCAAGACTCGAAGACGCAGCAAAACTGGCAAAGGCCCTAACAAAAGAAGGAAGAGACAAATTCAGGCCAGCGACACCAGGGGTTAAATATGCAGAACTTAACGCCTTGTTTAGCTGAGTTCTGTGTTCCTTCTTCGCTGGCAGATCCACCTACAACCTCCAAACTAGAATCCCTGATCCCCGAATCTTGGGGAACCACCACTAACATTCTCCACATTTACAGTGTTCCACCAGTGCCCCAGGCCCCGGGTTGAGACTCTGAGAGCTGGCTTGGCTCTGGCCACCCATTAAGCCGCGCCAATCGCAAGAGTCTCAGCAGCGCTAACATACGACATAGCGGCCGGAATCGGGCAACTTTTGGCGAGGTACCATATTGGTCGTGTATCTCCTCCCAGAAATATCGAGTCAGTTCCGGGAGAGCGTTCCCGACTACTTACACTACTTGCACCATCAGAATCAAGGGCTGGCTTCTAGAATAAGCTGCGTCATTTTCGGGTTTCAAGATGACGTCGTTTACGCGCATTGATGGGGCGGCCCAACCCACCATCTCGGTCAACCCCCACAACATCATCTCGCGCATTTCAGATTTGACCTATGGTGGCTTCACAGAGTTTGTTTGCCAGTTTTCAAGTTCTTGTTGGTACTTTTGATGCTGATACCTCCTTACAGACACATGGGACGATGCATATATGGCGGCATCTACGATCCTGGCAGCCCGCTGTCCGATGAGAACGGCTTCCGCAAGGATGTCATCGATGCCATGCGGGAGCTCAAGGTGCCCGTGGTCCGATACCCCGGAGGCAACTTCGTCGCCACCTACCATTGGCTTGACGGTGTCGGACCTCGCGATCAGCGGCCCAAGAGGTAGGAGTTGCAACCCGCTGCCAAGAGGACAATGACAACGACGACGGCTAACCCTACCTACTCAGACCCGAGTTGGCCTGGCAAGGCATTGAATCAAACGAGTTTGGCACCGACGAATTCCTGAAATGGTGCGAGATTGTCGGGACGGAGCCCTATTTCTGCCTCAATTTCGGAACCGGCACGCTCGACGAAGGTAAACAAATCCCCTTTCCATATTATCCCTACCCAGTACTAAGAATCCCCTCTCCCCCCACAGCCATGGCCTGGGTAGAATACTGCAACGGTACTAAAGACACGCACTACGCCAACCTCCGCCGCAAAAACGGCCACCCCGAGCCCTACAACGTCAAATACTGGGCGCTCGGCAACGAAGTCTACGGCCCCTGGCAAATTTGCCAGTCCACCAAAGAAGACTACGCCAAAAAAGCCTACCAATGGGCCAAAGCCCTCAAGCTCCTCGACCCGTCCCTCATCCTCATCCTCTGCGGCGAGAACGGCTTCTCCCCCTGGGACTCGTACGTGACCCGCAAGTGCATCCGCCCGCACCAGAGCGGCCTCAGTGGCACCGCCACCACCTCCCTCATCGACATGCACAGCATCCACCTGTACACCTCGTCCAACGACCACGTCCAAAACACCACCGCCCCCCTCGCCGCCGAGCGCGCAATCCAAATCGCCGTCGCCATGATCGACCAGGCACGCATCGAGAACAAAGTCCCGGCCTCGGTCCCTAAGCAGAAAATCTGCTTCGACGAATGGAACGTCTGGGACGTGTACCGCTCCCCCGGCGAACTCGGCGCCGAAGAGAAATATACATTGTCTGACGCCCTTGCTGTGGCCGTGTGGCTGAACGTGTTTGTGCGGCAGTCGAAGCACATCGGCATGGCGAACATTGCACAGTCGGTGAATGTCATCTCGCCGCTGATGACGACTCCGGAGGGGGTGGTCAAGCAGGCGACGTGGTGGCCGCTGCTGCTGTTTAGCAAGTATATGCGCGGGAGCACGCTGGCGGTGCATCTGAGGTGTGCCGAGTATGAGGGGGAGACGAAGCCGGGCTGGATCAGGGGGACGGTGGACACGCCGTGGTTGGATGTGAGTGCGGCGCTGAGTGATGATGGGGTTATTTCCCTAGCGGTGGTGAATGTGCATCCGGAGCGGGATGCGGAGGTGCTGCTACAGGGCCCAAGAAGTATTGGGATTGGGGTGAAGGTGTATACGGTTACGGGGGAGGGGGTGGGGGCGACGAATATGGACGGGGAGGAGGGGGTGGTGGTGAGGGAGAGTAGGTGGGATGCGAAGGGGCCGTATACGTTTCCGAGGCATTCGTTGACGATGTTGAGGTGGCCAGTGGTGTCTCCGGGTCCTTAGGAACGGGATTAAATGGGATGAGGGTTTGAAAGTACGAGAAATCTACGCTTCTATGGATTACTATGGGACTTTGTGCTAGTTATTACGACCGAGTAAATCTCCGCAGGCTCCAACTACTACACCAGGCGGTATTACTACAGAAGTTCACTTCTCCCGGCTGACATTACCATTGACCTTCACGCCAGTCTTGATACTAACCATCCCCTCCCCCTTCCCCTCTGCCCATTTCACACCTAACTTCCGATTCCACTCGCTCGCCTTCTCCTCCGTAACAGCACCCCAGTGACGCCTCGTGGCAAGTAGCTCCTCCCGCCACAGAAACCCCAGCCCTGCCGCGGCTCCCGGCCCCAGCAGCACGACACCCGCTACTGCATACCCCACGATCCGCGCCCATCCCACACTCAGCATGCCCGCGTACTTGATGTCCCAGAACAAATAGCCCAGCCAGAGGAAGGTATTTCCAAACAGGAAGGCCGAGTCGAAGCGGAGAAATTCCCCGGCAAAAGTGATCAGGTCTGGTGCGTCCTGGGGGGAGTGCATCGGCGGGAGGATGATGTCGAGGACGGTTTGGTATGAGAAACTGGCTTTGTACAAGGTATACAGCCATACAACAGCCGATTGGAAGACCAAAAGACCTATGGTCGCGCGAATGACCGGCAAGTCGCGCGTGACGGCGTCGATGCGGTCGGTTTTCGTTGTGTCCTTGGAGAGACGGAACAGGAACTGCGAGGCAATCAGGGAGGTCCACACGGGGAAGAGCTGCCAGAGGAAGTTCCAGGAGATCCTGTCGGCTAAGGAGGGGGTGAAGAAGGAGAAGTATAGCGGGAGGTAATAAACCAGTATGAGGGTGGGGAGGATGGACTTGGTGTAGGCGATGCGGGTCAGGCGCATGTCGGAGGCTTTGAAGGCCTCGATGGGGGAGAGGATGTAGTGGAGGAGGTAGTACAGGGGGGAGATGACGCCCACGCCGAGGAACTGGCTGGACAGGGTGAATAGGAGGGGGAGCTGAGCCGGGGTAAAGGTGTTGGCGCGGCGGGCGGATTCGATGAGCCAGATGGCGAGGATGACGCCGTAGTCGACGAGGAAAAGGAAAGCCTGTTTCGAGACGGCGTCAATGTCGGAGAGGACGGGAGAGAAGAAGACGACGATGGGGGCCAAGAGGTTGTCGAGCCACATGAGGCCGTAGAAGCTGGTGGTTAAGGGAGTGTCCGTCCAAGGCAGGGTTTTGGTCTGCAGAATTGAGGTCGCCCAAGGGATGAGTGGGGCTGGGTCCATGAGGGACTTCGCGAGGAAGAATAAGACAAGGAACGGTAAGGCCAAGGCGAGGCGTTTGAGTTTGCTCTCCTTCTGGCCTTCACCCTGGGTTGGGTTGTAGGGCATGCTGGCCGTCGCTGAGCGACGAGGCAGGGGGAGGAAACTGAGATTCGCGGCTCCAATAACCATATCGGCCTGCATATTGGCGAGGAAGTCGCCAGTGTAGGGCAGGGCGTAGCGCACGAAGGCTCGGTGGGCGCCGAGTTGAAGAGACTGCAGGCGTGTGACATCGGCTGAGACTTTGACGACCGCGTCCGCTCTTTGTTTTCGGGACTCCTGATAAGACGACAAATGTTTCTCGATTTGCCCCTCGGTCAGGTGACCCTCATCCGCTTTGTCGGCCATCTTCTTGATGACGTTGGCTAGAGCGGCGGCACTCTCGATGGCGGCGTTGCCACCGTATCCAACATTTGGCGTCATTTTGTGAACGCTATCGCCAACGCAGGCAATGCGGCCATGAGTCCACACATCAAATGTTCCCTCTTCCAGCACGACGAGGTTTGAGGCTATGTTCTTCTCCCAGAGCGCTTTGAAAGTGACATTCGGTCGGATCTTCATGTCGAAGTGGGCTTTGGCGAACTCCTCCACCTCTGATTTCGAATAGCGCGGAAACTCAAGTCCCCGGTAGACCTTTTCCATCTTCTGGAAGATGAAATAATACGTCCGCCCACCCTTGCAAACGACGACGAGCGAACTTCGATCTTGGTCATAGCCGTAATCGCCGTCGCCAGTATTCACGCCGTCCACCTTTGAGCAAATGCCGAAAAGACACTGGTACTCAGCTGTCAGAGCCTCTCTGTCCTTCTTGACTTTTTCCGGGTGGTCCTTTGCCGCAAGATCCCACAGCACCTCTCGCGTCTTGCTGTACACGCCATCGGCACCGACCAGAACATCGCCTTCGTAAGTTGTCCCGTCTTCGCACTTGACGGTCACTCCGTCGGCGGAGTGGATGACATCGGCCACCTTTTTGTCCATGAGTATCTTGCTCTTGTTTTTGACGCCGTCGTACATGATCTGGAGGAGGGCCCGTCGATCGCCGAACGAGATTTGGTATCCCGTCCTTGCAAAGCCGAGCTGCGCAAAGTCGGATCCCGGCGCGAAAGGCCTCCCATTGCTGTCTCTGTCGCGGACTAGCTTGACCGGCACCTGGTGCATCAAAAGTTAGGACAAAACATGGACATCGAAGTGGGGTAACACTCACTGTTGACTCGAAGAAAGGGTCGTAGAACCCAAGCTGATCGAGAATCTGGACACAATGTTAGCAAAACGATGACTGCTAAAGAATCCGGGGGTTGGACACCAATGAACCAACTTACCCGACATCCGTTCGGAACCATGCAGATCGACGCGCCAGCGCTGGGCGCAACCTCATTACGGCGTTCTAGCAGGACATAGTCGACGCCCCCTCTCTGTCCAGAATTATTAGCAGCGTTCGCCACCAGCGTCAAGAAGCAGAAAAGACTGGAAGATTTCCGGGCGGGACAAAACAGAAACAAACCTCTAGGGCATTGGCCAGAAGCAGACCTGCGACACCGCCGCCAGCGATAATCACACGGAAACCCGCCTTTGGCGACTCAGTGCCGGTGGGTATGAGAAGTCCGGGTGCCATGGTAGCTCAGCGTTCAGCCTCAAGTCTGCGGTTGGGAGTCTGCGAAGAGCGATGTGTGGCGCAAGAGTTGAGGATGAGGAAATACAAGATTTTGAAGAATAAGCCGCCCGGTCGCAATAGCGAGGTATTCACCAGGCACGAAAAGTCCGGGTGAATCGTTGGTGGCCAGAGGCACCTAAGCAGGTCTGAGAACCTCAACGGCTAACCTCTATGAAGAACGCCGGATGGAAAGAGCGTCCCAAGTCTTGATCACACCACACTGAAAGACGCGATAAGCCTCCAGACACCGATGCACTCAGCATGACAGAACCCGGGCTCTTGTTCTACTTATACAACCCCCACACTGCCACTGCAAGCACCCTCAGGGGCACGCACATAGGTATCGGACGACACACGTGATGCACCCCAGCCACACGTAACTTACACGGCTTCTGACACCGCTTCTGGAGGCAGATTTCGATAGCCGCCTCCGTCAAATCGGATATCACCTCGCAACCCCAGTCTTGCTAATCACCCGCCCACGAGACCCAAAAAGCTTAAATACGCCCTGAGTACTAATCCAGGTGCGGAAACGGGCGTATTCGATAGGCAAAGCCTTTGCCGAGCAATCCGCATTGCAACGTCCTTTTGGTCAATCTGGCAAGTACGGCTTGCCGAGAGGTATTTACTGAGTACCATCCCGCAATTGTGAATGCTGACCCGGAACATGCGGCCTAGTGCTGATTGTGTTCTGTAGCAAAACGTGGTCCCGATGGCAGAGACGCATACATAGCACGGGTGGGTGGTGTTTTGTGCATCCGATGGCTGCGCAGCAGGCTGCTGTGTGGCGCCCCGTTCCGATCGCGGTGGTGGTCTGCTTTAGGGCAATGCTCGGGCTTGGCGTCCTGCCTGCCGGGTTTATGAGTCAATGTCGACGACGGGACGGATACGACCTATTCTCCTCGGTCGGGCTTGCATGGCGATAAGTCGGACGCTTCATTGGGCAGCTCTTGGGTCCTCGCCGCTAGGTCGAGGACCGGATACTCTACTAGATTATCCAAAGTTGGTATGGTTTCCAGATTTGGTGTTGAAAGCCGCCAAGAGCAAGCTCTCGGGCGCACGGGACTCCCGGAGATGGAATACGCTCACTACCGCCCGTCCGAAGGTGGGGTCTTCAATGCCTAATATTTCCAGGTCAGCACTCCACCAGACGCCGGAGCTGCCGTTAGCTCAGCCACGCGATTACCAAGAAGTTGGGGTTCTTGAACTCCCAATAGTGGTAACCTCCTCCCTGCGCCGCCGTCTCTCAAAGATATCCCGGATCCACTAGAGGCTCGTAGGAAATATTGTCGGCGCACCCTCTTTCGATGCTGTGTATCCACACCCCCCAACGCTTGACACTTTGGCCAGGCTGGCCGCGAAAAGACCCAGTGAGTAATGATTATAGCTCAAGTACGAGCATTCCCCGCAAATCAATCTCCGTTCTTGAAGGTCGAGTCTCCTGCTGCCGCCGCCACCGTTTCTACCACTGGCATCGTTAAGGCTCTTCACAGTAGGTATCCAGCCTTCCAACACCTCAGCTGCCGCGTTGCAGAGCTGATGTCGCTTGTAGCACCTGGAAAGACAAGACCTGTCCGCTGCAACGCATCGAGCTGGATGTTAGTCGCGCGTTAGCGTCGCCGAGCCGGTTCGGTTCGGGAGAGCATTGACAGGCGATGCCGAGGCGCAGACTGACGGGCTGGGCGAACTGCCCCCGGCCCACGGGTTCGTTGCCTGAAAAATGGTCATTTTGAGGGGGTGATCCAATACTACCTCATCACGGCGATGGACTGCCTCTCGTTGAGTCTTTACTCCGAAATCCAGAGCTAGCCGAGTCTCTAGTAGCTAGGTCGCAGTCTTGTCTATCCTCCGGAAAATACCTCCTAGCAGTATCTTTCGCACATCCCCATCCCAATCTGTCGTGTCAACTATGTCCCCGTCAGCAACCCCGTTGGCTTTTTGAAATCGCTTCCCCAGCTTGTTGTCTAGATAGTGCAGCCTGGCCGCTCCATGTTCATCTTCCTGGTGCCACCGTCGGCTATAGAAGCGGATGAATTGGACACCCACATGGTTACTTTCCCTGTTCTTTTCCTTGATCGTGTTGACCAATCTCTCAATTCCGCTACTAACCCCGCAAATATTGCGAGGGCTGTTAGGGGGTGGGTCCCACCGACCGTCTGTGAGAACGTAGACGCTTGCACCATTTCCACTCTCCTTCCTGTTCAAAATCTGGCTCACGATCTCGCCAAATCGCTCGCCGATGCTGCACTGGCCGTCTGAAAAGTGGTGACTTTCAATATCCTTTTCAAAGTCGCTCGAGTCGACCCCGGCCTTCTGGTCCATGCTACACGTGTAAAAGAGCTCAATCTTTTTGTCGGGGTCAACCTTGCCGTGCTTGATCAGGTAGGCTAAGACACGTACTGTCCTGCCGAGATCTTCTTGGTGTGGCTTCATCGAATGAGAATCCTCGACGACAATGTACTAGGTTGAGGGCAGACCGGAGTTAGTATTATGGTTTCGGGGAAGATGATCAATGCCCGGCGGAAGAGACTGCAAGGAAGCCGTGCCTACATACCTGATCGCGTCCGTTTCCCAGGCCCTTCAGCTCCCTCAACATTCTTCCAAGGGCGGAAAAAGTTCATAAAGGTCTGGATGTTTTGAGAAGAGCTTGAAACTTGCTTTCTTCTTAATGAACCCCTTGTAGATATCTTCGATGGTAATTCGGCCAGCAGTGTTGGTATTGGGGACCTGGTGTATTTGCGTGGAGTACGAAAAAGGGCGCGATTGGTGATCTGGGCTTGAAAGCACCCTATCGGTTGGGAACATGGGTTCCGAAAGCCTGCCCCCCGGTTTCTCAAGCCGGTGTGAATATTGAGCCCGCGACTAGATTTTGAACAAGTCTCCGGACCGAATGTACCTTGTGGGAATGTCTGGGATTTTGTGACTGGGTGGAAGAAAAACTTGCGGTTTCTGGCGGACCATGACCATCATCACCGGATGTCATGTCCCATGCGGAGTAATCGTCGTCGTCCTCCTTGTTGCGACTCCTCCTTTGGTACCCAACGGGTCCATCCCCGCGTGTGCGGCGCGTGTTTTGGCTGGGGTTTCCATGTCCTCTTGAACGTGGCCATGTCCATCTGGGTCTCCTGAACGACGCCTAGGGACCGAACTCCATGCTGATGATTTCGGACTTGCGCATGATGGTTCCCCGTATGAGCCCTCTGAGTCTTCACCGCCATGTGGAACCTCTGGTGTTTGTTGTGCAAGAGTTGAAATGCTGCTGTGCCTCTTCTGAGAGCTTCTGATTTGGTTCGAGCCATGACACCCGCCCCTGGTGGGCGTTCGTGGGGTGTACGGGGCGCTTCTGTACGATTCCTCTCGGGAGAAATGATTTGAGCGGATGGTAGCTTCGCGAAGCTCCATCCATCGGCCAAACACGTCCTTGGCCGGGAAGCTTTCGGGAGGATTGGCGATAAGCATTGACTTGAGGATGATATGGCTGACGCCGTGTGAGAGGGTGTCACCATCACCCACTAAGCTGAGGACGTCCTCGTGTTCTTTTGGATGATTGGGAGGCGACAGAAGCCATCATGAAAGCTTCCCACATGATATCCGCCGTCCATGTTTGGCAGTTCATCGGTAATTCTGCAGCGCTCGCGTTGGTATTGGACTCGCCCGGGCTCTCCCTTGATGGTCCACACCATAGCTTCGCTCGCAACGGCGCCTAGTGACCAGATATCGCCGGCACCTGATCGCGCCCGTGTAATGTTATCGTCTCGGTAGGACTCGGGTGAGCCTGTCAATTGCTGTAAGCGTGGCTGCAACGCGAAGTAAATGAAATAGATTACCAGACTCATCGGAGTCGGCGCCGGTGACATGGTACTCCTTCAGAAACACGAAGGATGGCTTGAGGGTGAGAACGGTTAGCCTGTGTCATAGGATGATGTGGATTGGGAGGTGACGTGACTTGCTGGAAGGGATCCAAGGCATAACCTATGCCCCTGCGCTTTATACAAAATGACATCATCCTCAAGATCGACTTGCGGGTCAATTGAGGTCTTGCTCGTAATGGGCAGGATGTAGAAGGGATGTAGAGATCTCTTGAAGGGTCTCGAGTCGAGCGTGAGGGGGCAGAATTTCCATTGCTGCTTTGAGAACAGAGGCAAAAAGTCTGCCACCCCTTGCTCTCCGGTCCCGTGGATCAATCTGTCGTCGATGGGAAGGTTGGTGTCGTCGATGCCGAGGGTCTTTATGATGGATATCTTCTCGGGCTTCTTCATCCAGACCAAGATGGAAAATATGGCAATGTATCGCTTGACGAGGTCGGTCGGATCATCTCGGATTCGCGGCTGCACGGACCACAGCACATTCTTGACTCTTTCTGTTGTTTGAGACGCATCTGGGCACACGGAATTTTCTTTTTTGCACTCACCCACGTGATACTGCTCACCCCGGCTCAGGCCCGGCTCAGTCTTTGCTCAGCATTTACTCAGGCTTGCTTAGCTTTACTCAAGCTAAGTACCATTTTCGGTACGCTATACCACAATATAGTGAGTTGCTTTAACTTTAGCTAAGCAGGCTTAAAATTAGTCCCATATATAAACTGTCAGAAACTACCACTTGCATCAGAAAGTCGGGGAACCCAACTGCTTCTTAACTATGGTAGCTGTGATTATATCTGACACTTGCCTCCGCACCTCCCTACCTTCTTACCTTACAATACTACCCTTAATAATTTAGTTGTCTTCCAGGCAGGATTTCTGTCGCTTCATCACTTTTGCTCTACTTCGACTACTAAACTAAACCTTCGAAACCGCCGAGGCAGCCGTCTCGGAGCGTAAAATTGTCTTCCAGACCTTAAAATCGGGTTTGCCAGCCAGGCGACTATAACTTCCTTCAATCCGGAAACCTTTGGCTTTGCGATAGAAGCCATCATCTCAATACTATAGGTTATCCGGACGAGAAGGTAACCACCTACCCTCTTCAACCAGGTGGGTAAGCAACCCTTCCACGATCCCAATGCACGGTTAACCTCCTTTGCGCGCAGTCAAGCTTTTTCGCACGCGAACGACCCTCTTCGCGCGCCAACACTCGGCTTCAACCCTTCGACCGTATGGATCGCCCGATTCCGGGCAGCACCCTTTGACCTGCTACTAAGCCTTCAAATCCTCTTGCGCGCAGGTAAGCCTTAAATCTTCTAAGCAACCACTCGAAGATCCGACTGACGAGACCCCTTGCTGCGTAGGTCGTTGCTGCGCGATGGTTGCGCAAGGTGGTCAGTGCGGGGGCTGGTGTGCTATGTCCTTCTCTGGCACACCAACTGGCCAACATCACATTCCATTATCATTTCCAATCCAAGCATTCTGATTTGTTAAAAGATACATATACAAGTGGGCTCTCCAAACTGGCTATCTATGTGTGCCACCGCGATGTATCAGGAATTGGTAGCACGTGCACGCACAGAACTGGCGCTCAGATTGTGATGTGAGCTAACGAGCAATGGATCTAATTATTTGACTATCGTGGGAAGAAGAGATCTCTATGGTGGCTGGCAGGAGAAAATACCATCTAATGTACCGGGTTGGAAATGTGGAGCCCCGAGCCCTTGCGACCATTCCTAACAGTTTGGAAAACTGAAAGTGCATCCAAGGTGGTCTCACATGTGGCCTTGGATGGCACACAGCTCGTGCCCGGCATTTTGGTGTGGGAACGTGGCACGGTACACCGCCCCTTGCTCTGTTGCGTAGATGGACGGCGTGGCGACTGGATAATGCCGTTTTGCACGCCTGCTAGTAGCAAGCGATTGGCCCGGAAAATAGACGGCCGCGCCGCTCATAGCAGAGGCCTCATTCAGCTAGATGCATACAGGCCTCCCATGAGGTAGGCACCTAGGCAACTCCCCGCCAACGAAGCGTGGGCAAAACCTCCCGGCCTCTTCCTTTTGTTCTTCTTCTTCTCGCGAGGTTGATCTGCAATTTCATCTATTGTTGATGATGGATAGCGCTTTAAACGTTGCGGCAGCAGTATCGGGGCTGCTGAGCTTGACGATTCAAATCACCCAGGTGACCCACCAACACCTATCAAACCTGACCGAAATTCCGCGCATCGTATCGAACTACGTTGAGGAGCTGGTCTGTCTGAAAAGGGTTCTGGTCGATATCCAGGATGCGCTTCTCTTTGGGCCGAATTCGATCGGCGCAGACGATCTGCAGCTTCTACTGTTGCGTACCGAGGAATTCGACAGCGAGATGAGCCATCTTTGCCAAAGACTCCAGGCTGCGCAGCGCCCCTCAGCATCGCAGGTATTGAAGGGTTTGTTTCGGCCACTGCAGGATGCTGAGGCCGCCCGCTGGGCAGAAAGCATCGCCCAATTTCGACGTCGCCTCCACGAGTTAGTTATCGTCAGCAGCCTGTAAGTCTAGTGCGCTGAGGTGTTCGTTCGTTCGTTCCCTCCGTCGAAACGACCTGACTAGGAGCATTGGTAGGAGGATCCAGTTAGAAACGCTGGAAGAGGTGCGCATGGGAAGATACAGGAGGGAAGTCTGCGACAAAGGTTAGCCATCTGGACCTCCCCTCTCGTAGGGATCTCACGGTGCTGACACAGAAGCGTTGCTGCTCCTTACTACGAAGAAATTCGGAGAACCGAGATTCTTGACTGGATATCGGACAGCAGCATGCGAAAGAAGCATTCCGAGCTTCTTCACTCCCATCATCCAGGCACCGGACTATGGGTCCTTGAAACGGCCGCTTTTAAGGAGTGGAATACGGGAGATAAGGCAATTCTATGGTGCTATGGCAATCGTATGCACCACCTAACAGTCCTTAAATTTGTCGCGGACTGTGGCATGGCTAACTTGGAGTGCTTTACCTACCCCCTAGCTGGCGTGGGCAAGACTCAGATTACGTACGTAAAAAGAACCGAAACTCCGGAGCCTGTCTTTTTTTTGTATTTCTTTTAAACATACTGACACTCTGACCTGCGTAAAAGGTCTCTCATGGTCGAGCATCTCCGTCGAGATTATTGTGTCGCCTACTTCTATTGCAGCCACGAAGATTCTTTTTCAGAGACCGAGGTCCTGATCGCTTCGTCCCTTCTCAGGCAAATTGCCGAGCAAGAGTCTAGTCTACCTCGTGCCGTAGAGGAGCTGCACGCACAGCTGGACCACGGTCGAAGACCGCTGAGATTTGACGATGTCGCGCGTCTGTTGAGCACTCTCTGCGCGAATACTGGAAAACGGGTCTGCATCCTGCTGGACGGTCTTGACGAGTGCAGCCGAGCGGTGAAGGGAAAGATTACATCGCTGATCGGCAATCTCGGCTGCGCCGGAGCAAAGGCTGTCATCACAAGCCGTCCGCACATCGTCCCTCCGAAACGGTGGCTGACTGCCAACTTCGTCACTCTCGAGATAGAAAGCGATATCTCGGACATACGGGCTTACGTGGAGCACATGATCGACCAGAGCGACGACCTCTCCGAGCTCCTATGCGAAGACATGAGAGACGAGATTGTAGAGCGGGTGGCGGAACAGGCCAATAAAATGTAGCTTCCGAAAGCTTACCCTCTTTTTTCTTTTTCTTTTTCTTTCTTTTTCCAAAGCTTTGTGAGTCGAATCAACACATATATGAGCGCTAACCAGAATTATGTTCTAGGTTCCTACTTGCTGTCTTCCAATGTCTTCATTTGAGCCGCCTAACCCGCCGCAGCGAGGTTAGAAAAGCTCTCACATCGCTTCCAAGAGGTCTGGAGATGGCATACGAGCAGTCCATGCAGCGAATCCTCCTCGAGTCCCCAGAGCGGAGGTCTCTGGCCCTAGCCGCTTTGTCGTGGATTTATCACGCGCGGAGGCCGCTGACCATCTCCGAACTCCTTCAAGCCCTCGCAATTAATCCAGCTGCACGGCGGCTCAGCGAGGAGGACCGTGTGTCCAGCAATCTTGTCTTGGACGTCTGTGCCGGCTTGGTCGTCCTCGATCGCCGAAGCAGTGTTGCTCGTTTCGTCCACTACTCCATATTTGAGTATTTCCACCAGGAATCAGCGCACCGGCGATGGTTTCCTTCTGCCACGCAAGACATCGCCAGGGTCATCCTCGCATATCTGATATCTGAAAATTTTGTCTGCAACGGGTTCGCCGTTAACGCAACCGTCGAGTCGCATCCGTTTCTCAACTATGCGGCACATTTTTGGGGACACCACGTCGAAGAGGGCTATCACGAGGGATGGGACAAGATGGCATGCGAGTTTCTGGAAGAACAGCCGCGCGCTCAGCTGGTTGCGCGCATATTGGACGGCGACAGTGAGTCGAGACTGCGACCACGGCGACCAGCCCCGATGTATCCTTGTTCGGATCTCAGCGTACTGCTGGCCGCCCGCGCTGGTGCGCTCGAGACACTGAAGATGCTCGTTAGGAGAGGCCACAGTCTCGCGTGTCGGGACGCTTCTGGGAGAACGGCCCTTCATTGGGCTGCTAGGGGGAGCTTCCACCAGACTCTGACGCTAATCCTGCAAGAAGTGGACGTCGACGCGATTACGCCCGACGGACTGACGGCCCTTCACTGGGCTGCTAAGCACGGCCACGTCCAGGTCGTAGTGGACTTGATACGGTACGGTGCGGATCCTGGAAGATCGGCAGCGGACGGCAGGACGGCACTGCACTGGGCCGCAAGTCGTGGGCACGAGCCCGTTGTGAGAGTGCTGTTGGCTGACGACCGAGTCGACTCCAGCTGCCTGTCCATGAATGCGTGGACCGCTCTGCATTGGGCAGCTTGCTGCGGAAACCCTTTGCTGGTTGTCTGTGGGCTGGACTCACGGGAAGAGGCATCCAAACAGCTTTTTACAACCGCAAAATCGCCAGCGCGCGAGAGGCTGCCGTGCGTGGGTACAGGTACGCAAGGTGCCAAAGGATACGAAGAGACGGTGATCCTCCTGCTCGAGGCCGGCGTTTCGCCAGACTTTCTCACCAAGCGTGGGCGAACGGCAATGCATTGGGCGGCTGCCTCGGGATGCAGCAGCCTAGTCCAGCTGCTTAGGGACCGGGGCGCGGCATTATCCACAACAGACGTTGAGGGCAAGGGCCCGTGGCACTTTGCGGTTGAAAACGGAGCGACATCAGTCATTACCTTGTTATGTCCAGTTGCATAGGTCATCTACCCACCTAGGTAGCACAATCAAGCTTTCTAGTTGCCATGAGCCCTAATTCGCCTTCGAAACAGATGAATTAGAGGCTTCCGCAGCCTCCTTGTGCGCAGGCTCGCACGTTGTATCCTGGCACTGAGCCAGCATAACTAGACGGAAACGTAGCTCGCCTCACTCAAGGAAATAATCCCCGACCAAACAAGCGCCTCCCTAGTCAGCTAGGGAACGCTCACTCAACATGCTGATTGGTGATTGATCTCATGGCGAATCGCGTCCAGCCAAAGAAAAAAAAAAGGCGCAGAGTGGAGAGAAATGCGGGGTTGTCTTCAGTTTTTTTTCCCCTCAGTTATTATTTTCTTCACCACAACAAAGCGGCGGTTCCGCACGTTTTTCTTGGCTTCATTTTGCTTCACAAGAGCGAGCAGGAACAGAATTTGACGGCCGGGCAATGCACCTCCTCGAACGAGTCCAACAGTAGGGAAATTATGACTTCGCCCGGTTTGCCGGCGCTGAGGCGACGATATAATGTTTCGACGCCGAAAAGGAGCCCACTTGACGAAACAAGCAATCAAGCTCGCACTAGACCTGGCGTCACAGGTATTGCATCTTTTATCTGCCTCGCAATCGAGCTGGATGTGTACCTGTTCAGCGAACCCATAACATCCTATGTGGATCCAGCACGGTCTGGAGAAGGCGGCTCATTCTCCGTCAGCCGCTTCGGCCTCCAGTACGACGACGTGGGTTTTGGGGACGAGGAAGCATATGAGGACGGCACATCACGGTTCGGTGCCTCGCTAGTTCGGGGCGATAAGATGGTAATTAAACACGTTAACGCCTCCTCAGCGGACGACGGTAATCCGAGTAGCGTTGCAGGGGACGACGGCCCAGTCTTGCAACCCTTGACCACGGAGATGCGCATCCTCCAGCATCCGCCACTCCGGGACCACAAAAATGTTGTCAAGCTGATAGGCGTCGCGTTTGAGCCGCGACTCGACTTCGAGAACCGGTGCTGGCCTATGCTGGTGCTGGAGTACGCACACTGCGGAAACCTGCAAGATTTCTTCTCCTTGCCGCACCGGTGGGTCGAGTTTGACCAGTGGGAGTTGAAGCAAAATCTGGGTCTCGACGTTCTCCTAGGACTATCGGCGCTTCACCGCTTCGGAGTGGCGCACGGCGATTTGAAGCCTGGCAACGTCCTCGTAGCCGTGGACAACAATAAAGGCTTCGTGGCGAAGATCAGCGACTTTGGCTTTTCTATCATCGAGATGGACCATGTATTTCCGGCTCCGCTGCCGGGATTCACACCGCATTGGGCTGCGCCAGAGGCTGGCGCTGGGTCGTTCGACTGGGGCGCCATGTGTCTCATGGACTTATACTCGTTCGGACTTGTTTTCGCGTACATCATCCTGTCTGGGACCAGCCCCCTCTCCAGAGCCGTGAGTTCCGAATTGCGCGTCCGCAATCCCCCTCCCCCCTTTTTTTTTTCTCTTTCAGGCGCGTAGCATATGCATCGTAGTATTTACTAAGGAGAGGCAACACAAGGGAGTGGAACTTCCTGCCGAACATGTCCGGCATCTGAAGGACTCCGACAGCGTTTTGGCCTTTGTCTTGGACCATACGTTGGCGCTCCATCTGCCCGGCTCCCAGCGGCAGATCGTCCAGAAGGTTCTGAATGAGACCCTTGCGAAATCCCCCGCCGACCGGTGCCAATCCGCCGAGATCCTGGAGGGTTACTTTGCATCGGATGGGTAGGCAGTTCACTTGCCTTACAAATCATCAAGGTTGCTTACCATGACACACATCGTACCAGGCTGTCGATAGCGACTCCGGGAAGCCCCGACAGCGGCCCCTCCTCCGCCGCCAGTTCCATGCACATCTCGGACTCGCAGACGGAAGGGGGATCTGAGACGGAGGTCTGCGGCATGGTCCCGCCCGCTTTCCACACCGCTGCGGATTTGACGGAAGGAGTATTTGACGTGAGTTTCGAGAGCCGTGAGCCGTCGGAAAACGAGGACGCGGCAAGACGCGGCTCGACGGGATAACTGACACGCATAGGCATCGGCCGAGGCTTGGCATTTGGTCCTCCTTCCCCGGGCAGCGCAGATGGAAATCTGCCAAGATCTCGAGCGGAAAGCCGCGAGACTCCACGTTACGACACCGCCCGACCAATTCGGTACCTCGTACGCGGAGGCCGATACCGAATCTGCAGACGCTGCATACGCGCTTTCCATCCTCATGAGCATCGGCATCGGCATCGGCGGGTCGTATGACCTGGAGCGTATCACCAAGTGGTTGGTAGACGCCGCGAGAGGCGGGTGTCTCCAGGCCGCAGCAGACCTGCCTCGAGTGCTCGCGGCCCTGGGCCGAGAAATCAGCCCCGAAATAAAAGGGCGGATCATGGAGCCACTCGGCGCGGCCGTGGCTCTCGGCTATGGGCGTTTCGTTCGTGATACATTAGCAGAGTACGACCCAGTCGCATTGCGGGAGGCCCTGTCAACGCTCTCGGTTACCAGATCGAGCGGCCGCTTGGCAAACCCCTGCTGGGATTCGAACTTCACTGAAGCCATGACTTATTTCTGGGAAGAGTACGCGCGATTTCACGGCCGAAACGTCGAATATTCGACTGCCGCTGCAGCCATGGTGGCCCAGGAGCTCGCTGATGTACCGAGTTTGACCGAATTTGTCCAGCATCTCCTCGTCAGCAGCAGCAGCAACGATACGGTCTACCCGGGTGGCCTTAGCCTCTTGCACTTGACGGCCAACCTTGGCGTCACTGACTTGATGGCCACTGTCTTGTCATCTCCCGGCTACCATGTGGACATGGCCGATGAGGAAGGGCGGACGGCGCTCTACTATAGCGCCGTGGCTGGAAATGCGGCTTTGGCCAACCACCTCCTGGACCAAGGGGCTACCCCGTGGGAGCTGCTTTCCGGTAGCCCCAACTACAACCATACCAGCCTTCACTTCATAACGCGCTTCGAACGTCAAGCCATACCGGACCTCGTCCGCAGGTTTGTCGAGACAAGCGCTGACGTGAACGCTCAGCACCACAAGAGTATGGAGACGCCTCTCCACATGGCGTTGAAAGACACTGGGTGCGGCGCCGCCACCGTGTCATGCGCGACGATCGCGCTCCTGAACTACGGCGCGGACCCGACCGCCAAGGATAAGGATGAGGATACACCCATGGCGTGGGCTGCCATAAACCTCCAGGTTGACATGCTAGAGTTGCTCCTGTCGCGGCTTTCGCTGTCGCCCGAGGACATGGCCGAGCTAGCGGCTACGCTGTTCGACAGTCTTATGAACACGCCTGAGCTCGACCGTCTCGTGTACGGAGGCGAGCAGTACCAGCAGCGGATGGGGAAGATGCTCAGAATGCTCCTGAACAAAGAGAGCTGGGCCGCGTACAAGCTTCTCGAGGACGGCGGGGGCCAATCCCCCTTTTTCAGCGCTGTGCAGTCTGGACATCTCGACCTCGCCTTGGCCATGATCCACTACGTTCCCTCCCTCGTGGATCCCGACGAGCCCGACGACCGCGGACGGCCGATTCTGAGGTACGCCATTCGAAATCGCACGAGATATGCTGTCGAGACTCTAGTGGCTTCCATGGGGGCCAGCCTCCGCTTTGCCGATCCCGAAGGCGAGAACGCTTTCCATGTCGCCGCCGAGTACTACCCGGAGCTCCTTCCATACCTCTTAGAGAAGATGCAAGGCGCCGGCACGCCCATCATCACAGCCATGCTCACTGCCCCATGCGGCAGGAACAATTTCACCCCGTTTGACAAGGCCGTTGTGCACGGCCATCTGGATGCGGCTCGACTGCTGGCCTCGTACCAAGTCGATCTTGATGGGTGGCGCATCCAGAGACCCGTGTTAGGGGAGGTCGGCCTGGCTAGCATCCTAGGCGCCATCCTCAGTCGCTCCACGACTTCGCGGGACCAGGTTGCCTTTCTCCTTAATATGGGTGCATCGCCAGCTACCATGTCGGACGGTTCAACCGTGTTTCACTCGCTCGCAGACCCAGATTCTGCCAGTGCGGGCGATATAAACGAAGGTCTCGTTCACAGCCCTCTTGTTCTTCCCCTTCTCTTCCCTTGCAAATACAACCCCACTCCACCACACGTCCCTTAACGCGTTTTTAATGCCGAACCGTTTATATCCTGCTCTACTTCTTTCTTGCCTAAGCTGATGGTACGGCGCCCCATGATAGATCCAATGTCGTTCGAGCTAGACTCGAAGCTAGCCATCCTGGACCTCCTCCTCGACAAATATCCTACCCATGTGCATCAGACAAACGCGCGCGGACAAACCGCTCTACACCTGGCGAGCCGGGCAATGCGCTCGGATATTGTCGCGCGCCTCTGTCAGATAGGTCTGCGCCCCGACGCGGCCGATTCGTCCGCGGCCACCCCTATCGATCTGTGTCGCTGCCGGAGGGATATCTTGGGCAGCTTGGACACCAAGTACCTGCTTATCAAGGCCAGGACTCTGGAGGAGTTGCAGAAGACCGAGGCCATCCTGCTCGGTGCTCTAAAAGGAACCCTACACCAGGAGTGACCACAGCTGCCACAGCTCTATATCCCATTGCTCCCACTGGTTAAAGCCACGGGCTCGTCCCGTTGCTTTCTAGCTCGAATGCACGCAGGCGTGGCAAGGGAAAAGCTGGGATGAGGAGGAGGGGGGAAGGGTGTTTTCTCTTTTTCTTTAATTATAAAATTGAAATTATTATCTGTATCAATGAGCCGTCTGCAAGCCACATTGGCACCCCCCTAATTGTTTCACCACTCCAAAGTAAAATGCCATGAGCTCCTCCTCGGCATCCTCGTCGTCAACAGCGGGCAAGCCCAGCCGGTCCGTCTCGCTCGTGCCTAAGCACCCTATAACCACATCTCGGTACGCAGCACCCATCCTGTGGCCCAGATGCTGGGCAGCGATCCTGCGTAACCGGGCTGCGAAGGCGTGCGGATCATCGCGGTCGCTTGCGCGCTCGAATGTGGCAATTCTGTCCCACAGACCAATCTCCAGTAGGATAAGCCCGAAGCTATAGACGTCGAAGCGGCGCCGGAAGCGCGGGATAGCTTGGCCCTCCTGTTCGGGCGCGCTGTGGGGCCGCCGCACCGAAGGGTGGCGGAACAAATCATTCGGATCCAACGCACCGCCGGTCGGGACCGAAATTACCTTTTCCGTGTCGGGGCGGGCATATCCGAACCCTGTGATGTAAGGCTGCGCCAGATCGGGAGACGGCGGTTGGTGTGTCTCTGACGATGGCAACGGCCTTGCGGTAGGAAGCAGGAACACAATGTTGGCGCTGCTGAGCTCCTTGTGCAGCCAGCCGACGCGGTGAAGCTCGTGCAGAGCCGTGGCGAGGACATACGCCAGTCTGAACCGCGCACTCAACAGCGGCTCGCCCAGCGGTGACAGGCCCTCGGCATTGACGGGTAAAAGATCTTGGAGCGACACGGGCGACACCGCCGTCGAAATGCCTGGCGGCAGCTCGTAGATGATGCCGAGCCGCTTGTTGCGCTCGTCACGGAAGTCCTCCACCAGCGCAACCGCGCGCAGCACTCGCACCGTCGCGGGCTTGCTTCGGATGCCGAGCTGCCGCACGAGCTTCTCGATGCGAGACCGGCACAGCTCTACGTGGAGCAGCTTCCACTGCCGACTGATGACTGTCCATTCGACTAGGACACGTCGCGCGTCGTCGGGGTGAGCGCGCACTACTAAAAGGTTAGGACCCAAAAAATAATAATAAGGGGGGGAAAAAAAACGAAAGAGAGAAAAATAAACCGGCGACTTGGATGAAATCGGTCGTGATCACGAACCTAACCCCGAAGATGTACCCACTGCTGCCATGACGGAGGCTTTTGCACGGTTCTCGGAATACGTGGCCAACACTAGCGACTTGGCTGCACTCGTGCTTCGGCCTAGCTTGCTGGCAACGATGCACTCGAGTGGCTTCCAAAGAGAAGAAGAAGCCGCAGCAGACACGCGCGCCTGCCGCAGCTCCAGCTTCATCCGAGCGCTTTCGAGGAGAGGCTCCGGCAGGCCGATGTCAGCGTCATCCAGCTTGCGCAGCATTTCTGGGTCGTCCAACGTGGCGAGCGTAGCCGCCGAGGCCTGGCTTAGCAGGCTCCACGCGCGCCCCGGCGCGATGAGATTCGGTAGCTGGTCGATGCACGCTTTGAAGTTTCGAGTCAGGTCGGCGAGTCGAGCCTCGGCCGCCTGGCCGTCTACTACGAGGATCCGACGTCAGGGCTTTGCCACTTTTCCAGTGAGGAAAAAGGAAAAGGGGTGGGGATGTATCACGGTTTTGTAAGTCTGCCATCTCGAACGAGCCATACGTCTGCTTGAATTTGACGGCATCCGCCATGGTATCCACAGCGCGTCGGATGATGTCGGCTAGAACCCCTCCCAGCACGCTGACTGCTGGCGCCAGGGCGTCGGACCGGCCAATGTTGGATGTGCACGAGCTTTGCCACGACGCCTTTAGCGTTTCCAGCCAGGACACAAACATCCAACACTGGAATCTAAAGATGCCAAATTGCTTGTGCGTGTCTGGCGTCTCCCAGTATGCCGCTATGACGGTTCGGAACTCGTCAAGGAACTTGTTGGCTCGGTTGACGGCACCCGATAGACCAAATGCCAGGCCGAACAAATCGGGCTCTGACACAGTGGACCTTTTTTTGTTTTCACATAGTCGTTAACCAAGGGAAGCGGGGTAGAGATTTTGCTTTACGGACCTTTGGCTCTTCGCTCTTTGTTCCACCACGAGATCAAAAATCCTAGAAGGATATTCATCATCAGCGTCTATTTCCCCACCGTCCAGCCAAGGTGGGTGTAACAAGTTACCGCTGGTTGAGAGAGCCTCGGCCATCCCGCCGACGAGAACTCGATTTCGAGATGATCTCCAGCACGTGGTTTCTGATGGCAGCGTAGTTGCTGTCCCGGTGAGAGAACTTGATCATGGTGTTGTGGTTACCCGTTGTTGGGATCTGGATCTCGTTTGGCACGCGGAGGAGTGCCGATCGCTCGTCTACCATCATGACTGATTTCCCTGTGCGACTCCATCCCCCATCAGGTTTCTAGAAAGGTAGCAGTAACTGTTAGCGACTCCAGGCAAACGCGCGAGACAGGAGAGAGGCGGTGGATGCACTAACCTTGATAGGAGTAGGCGTCTCAGCTTCTTCGTAGCAGCTAACAAATTGAACATCAAGACACAGAGATGTGAGAAACTCAGATAGTTGTCTGAGAGTCTCCGAGTCCTTCTCGAGGTCAACCAGCAGTTTGGTCTTGGAATCCTCGGCTCGCTCGCGTGTCATGTTTTGCAGTTCTGTTGTTCTCAGACCCCCATGCGGTACACCGAAGAAGAAAATGCCAATGGCACTTTTCAAAAAGTCCGCCATGGCCGGCTTCTCGACCTGGAGCTTCGCGGTTTGCAAAGCCTACCCAGATTTGTCAGTTCCAAAAGCTTCATACCTAGGTAGGCCAAGTGGTTTTGTTTTTACCTGTGCAATCACAGTGCCGCCAAAACTATGCCCCATAAGGATGAGAGGTCGTCCCGGCTAGGTGCGTCAGTCAATGGTGGGTTCAATTATGCTGAACCCAGCGGCAGCTTTCGAGTGCGGACTTCACACTCACCTCCCTGCCTAGCTCCAAGTAGCTTGAAATGTCCCGTAGAAACGCCCTTCGGTAGTCTACTAGTCTGCTCACGGTCGTAGTTTTGTCCAGGCGCGATTCGTACCCGTATGTTAGGACGCGGACATTGGGTACATCTTGGGCTAGAAAATCGCTCAGCCAGCACACATACTCCTCTTTTCTCTCCACAAATGTCGCCCAAGACCCAAACGCGTGGCCGGAGAGACCATGAATCGCAATCACGCTGTAATTTTTTAGTACGCAAATCCCCTCGTCGGAATTTGGGCTCTATGTTTTGCATTAAAGTAGATTGGCTTACTCGGCTGTGGTGCTGCTATCAGTGTCCGGGGCCGCCAGCGTCGTTAGCCCGGAAAAGTGCTGGTCGACGACGAGATTTCCATCTTCGTATGGAAAGATGTCTGACTGGAGAGGGTTTTTGATAATTTTCTCGAGTGCGCTGGCGGTCGAGTCGATCGCAGCTGTAGTAGTGAATTTGTCGGCGTTCACACAGGATGGCAGCAATCGGAGCGCCGTAGAGAGTATCTCCACGCCGTAATGATTCATGGCTTGGCGAACTTTTGCGCCTGACCAGTGCTGCGGTATCTCCGATATTCGAAAGATTCTAGCGCGAGTAGCCATCATGAAATAGACGGTATCTTGCGATGGCTTTGTTGCGTGAATTTCTGTTGGTGATATTTTTGGCGAATGGAAATCTTGATTAGTTATGCCCCGCCCACGTGACATTGCTCGCCCAAGCCCAGGCCGAGCTCAGTCTTTGTTCAGGATTTGCGCTCACCTTTGCTCACCCTAACTACCATTTTTGGCAGTTGCGCCGCAGCATGCTGAATTGCTTTAACCCTAGCCGGATGGGCACAGAATTGGTCCTATATATAAAGATAGCCAAAATGGGTCCCATTTTCGAAAATAAACAGTTGCCTTACCTCTTGTATTTTTTGTGTTACTTACCCGACCGTGTCACGACCAAGAAAGGACCCAGGGTCAAGCCACAGCAACAAAAAGGGCCAATCAGGATGGACCCGAGGGATAGGACGCGGGTTTCGCGTCCTTATCATCGGCCGAGTATCATAACGCGAGCCTCGTGTTACACTGCTCCGGTCGTCTGGTGTTTCGCTTCAGGGTGCACGAACTTACATGTGGTTCTTGGGGGTGGGAGCAATTCCGCGAGCAATAGAATGGCCTGGTTATATGAGGCGATCTGGGCACTCAAAATTGGCATTTCCGTTCTTAGTCCTGAACCACAGTGAGCTGCGGCTGATTTGCCGTCCCTTGAGCTAAGGCAATCCCGTACTCCGCCGTTGCATAGCCCTAGAGGCCCATTTTTAGCCCCTCCGGCTAAAGTCTTACAATGATCTCACTAGTGCCGCCGAGGGTCCAGGGCTAGCATTATCAAGAAGCACCACCTTCCGAGAGACTCATAGAATATAATAGTATGTTAAATACCAACCCAGTTTTGGTGCCAGGGTAGACTGTCCAAGGGATTAGAATAGGATGTCATGTACTATCCCATAACCTGTACCAGTATATGCCAGGACCAGAACATGGACTCCGCGGGGGGAAATAGGGAGCGGTTCTCTACAACTTCCGTTGTGCTCTGTTGTCAGTGATTCCATCAACAACTTGGTTATGTCCCACGCCGGTAAAACGTAGCATATTGACGCTATAGGTCTGGAATCTCCAGCAGAACGTGGATGATGCTTCTGAGGCTATTGTCCAAAATCTTTCGAGAACGTCGAGAGGGACGAACTCGACGCCGTCAGGGGATGGGTTGCCATCATAGGCTCTATATCTGTAGCAGCGGTAGTCCGTGATGTGCTTTTCCAAGTATTTTCTTTTTTGGAGAATGGACCACAGGAGCGTGCTGCTGTGCGCCGCGGCAAGAGGTCACAGAGGTTGGCAGGCTCCTGCCAGACAAGAATGCGGGGCACTGCGCAAATCGGTGGGGTGCGGGAGGGGGGTAGGTAAATGACTCTCCCAATGTTGGCTTTTTGCTTTGGAGCCTTGCGCCAGGAAAGAGGGCCGGCCGCCTTGGTACCTACCAGCTCACAGTTGCATCCCCGCGACAAGTGCACCACTCGACACAGACAGAAGCAGGCAGTTGGAACACATGAAATCCACCGGCGCAGGGCTCTCCGCACCGACCATGCCTCGGCTGAATCTTTGGGGAAACATCTTGATAGAGGGGCCAAAGATACTCGCATTCACCATACGTAAGTTTTATCTAAGCTCAGAGTAACACGCGTACCAGCAACATGAGTTGATATCATCTACCTACAGTTTTGTCGAATCTCCGGACTCCCGCTCCCCGCTGAACTGCCCCTCCGGGATATTCAAGACGGTGTGCACTTACCAGCAGGTCGATGCCCCCTTTTTCGAGGCTGCCCAGGCCTTTGGCGAGCAGGACGAGCGAAAAGATCTCTGTCTCGCAAATCTCAATGTCGCCCACACCCTCTATTCGCCGAAGGAGGGCTTGGTGGAGCTCCCAGAACTGGGGTGTTCCGGTCGGAAGATTCGCATTTCTATCTTATAAGGTCTGTCGAGGCGAAGGAAGACCGCGCGTGGCCATGGCAGCTCCGACAGGCCGCTGTCTACCACTGGTTTGATGTTGAAACCGGGAGGAGCTAAAAGTTTTATTCGGTTTACCAATATTCTGTAGGTGTTTTGACACTTGGGTCGCCCCTTGAAAAGTAGCCCGGTGTTGCCTGATGGTAGACAATTTGCAGACAAGCGATGTTGTACACATGATACTGATGCCCTCATAGGTTGACACGCAGCTTTAGGTCCTTTTATCATACAATACTACCTACCTAGGTACCTATGATACATGCTCGGTACTAAACCCTACTCAAAAAACTTAAAGCTATACCCCGTATTGGTATTATCCCCCGGCACATTCGCCCGACTATACGTCGTCTTGCTCCACCACACAAAACTCCCCGTATACCACGCGCGATTCCCCCAGCTATACGGCGTGCCCTTGTCCACACCATGAAACATGAACGGAATCCTTTCCGTCCCGCTCGGACTCTTATTCACCTCGCCATCCACCAGCGCAAACGTATGGTGTCCCGGTCCATCAATAAACAGCGTCTGGTCCCACCCGCGCATCATCCGGTCCTGGTGCGACCCGAATAAACACCCGTTCGACTTGTACCAATCCCACACATACGTCGGGTCCCCGCCCTGCTTGAGCCGCAGGTCCGCAAGGCAGTACTTGTTGTCCCAGCTGCCATTAGCAGAGTAGACGATATGCAGCTGTCCGTCCGGGTCGACGATGGCCTGCGGCCCCTCGTTGATGCGCGGGTTGTCGCCCTGCTCCCACGGCTCGCGCGGCTGCGAGATGACGAACCGCTTGCCGATGGGTTTGGAAGGGCTGTCCATACGGCAGATGTACAGCGTCTGCTCGGAGTTCTTGGACTCGCTCTCCCACCCCGACCAGACGAACCACCCGCGCCCCTGGTAGACAAAAAACGTCCCGTCGATCGCCCACTGATCATCCGGCAACGCCAGCTTCGTCTCGGCAGAGTACTTCCCCAGCGGCGAGTCCGCGCTGATGACGTACATGCGATGCGCGGCGTCGCGCCCAGACGAGAAGTGGATGAAGGTACGCCCCAGGTCGGTAGTCATGTCGGGCGCCCAGACATCGCCGCGCCCAGCGGTGTCGGACCAGACGCGCTCGCGCCGGACGCCGGACGCGCCGAGGCCTTCGAGGGTGGATGCGGAGCGCACCCAGACGGCGCCGCCGTCGGATTCGGCACTGTAGAAGACGTTGTTGACTTTGATGACGGTGGGGTCGGCGGCGTTGCTGCGGACTTTGGTCGCGGAGGCGGGGAAGGCGAGGAGGCAGAGGAGGAGGGCGAGCGCTGCTAGCACCCGTGCCAGAGAGGCGATGGGCCGGTGGCGGTATTCCATAGTTGCGTTGTGGATGGGTGAAGGGGGGGGGGGTTAGGTTCCGAGCGATGAGGAGGACTCGGACGTGATGGATAGTGGGAAGGGAGGATTGAGACGAGTGTGGAAGCTCAATTCATGCTCAACTTAGGAGGCCCCTTTTGCGCCCCAATAGAAATTCAAAAGGCCGTGAGGCCAGGTATAGGTGAGTTTTCTGGTGTATTTTTGGTCGAACCTGGATCCACAAAAGTCTGGGTGCGAGGGTGGAGAGCGTACGTGGAGAAGTCAATTGACAGAGTTTTGCGCAAGGTTTCCATCATCGCTGGTAGAAAAGGGGGAAGAGGGGCGTCATCGCCAAGCCAAGGCAGAAAGGTACGTCAAAGTTGGGTACAAGGCTGATTTTCAGGGGTAGGCTGGCCAAATAATGAAGGATTGAAGGCTTGGGCCCCTGAAATGGAAGATTACTCCGGCGATCGTGTAAGCAGCGTCGGCATCGGAAGCCGCTTCGGCGTGGTACCGTACCTGTGTGTTCAAAAAAGCTTGACCTCAAGTTTCGACCCGCTTTCTGAATACGCCGAAGCGCAGGAGTATGCGGGCAAGTGCGAGCAAGTGCGAGAGCCGCTAGATTGATTGCATGAGCATTGAGACCTGTCCAACACGGCCACCGGCCGACGCCCTTCATAGGTGTTTAATGGTCCAATGGCGATGCATACCGCTTCGGGCGGCTAAAGCCCGCTTCGGGACTCAATCAACGGCACGCGACCATCACCTAGCAAAAGGCCATTCAGCTCTCGCCTACGCCAGGCAGCTGAATTAGGGAAAACTGGACGTATGGACGACAGCATCAGACCCCACAATAGGATTCAGATTATACTATGGTGTGGAGTTTTGCGGCTGGTCGATCGTTCGACTTCCTGGCACTTCCTTCCTGCATCCTTCGCAGGGGACTCTAGATGTCGCGTCCAGTTCTTCCGATATTACCATGTTTACTCGATACTTTGTAAACGAGCTATCTTTGTGGGGACCGCAGTGTGATGTCTCTGCTCTAAGTGTCTATGGCTGTTGCCATCGCCAGCCCCATCACAACATAGCGGTACATGTTTCACCCTGTGCCTCTTATGACCGCACAGCCCCACACGACCGAACTCAATGGATAGTGAATAGGATCTCGTATGTATAGACCTGGCTACCAGACTCCACCACGGTAGAGTCGAGGCCGAGATGGCATCTCCTCGTCCTTGCGAACGGTCCAGCCTATGACGCCCAAGGCCGAGATTGAAGCATCAGCAATTAGAGTCTTATCAAAGAAATTGCGCGAGAAAGGCCCTTCATGCCATGTAGACAGTGGCAACAAAAAGATATAAAACCCCTCCAACCACTACCTCTTCCCATCTTCCATCCTCACCCTCATCACCACATCTCACACTCACATTCACATCCGAACCAACCAACCCACCAACCCAGCCCCCAAAACCCAACACATTCAAAATGCAGTTCTCAACCCTCCCCCTCCTGGCCCTCTTCGCCCTCGGCGCCATGGCCGCCCCCGCCGATGACCTCAGCGCCATCGAGGCCCGCGACGGAACCATCGAGGCCCGCGTCAACTGCAACCAGATCCTCCCCGCCTGCAACGGCGGCCACGTCGTCGGCCAGACCAACTGCCGCTGCAAGGGCCAGCACGAGCGCTGCGACTTGTGGACCTGCCCTGGGTCGGGACCTAATACTGTGAGTTTTCCTACTGAAGAGACCTAAAGGGATGGGTGAATGTGAAAGACACTAATCGTTCGGGATAGATGGTCTGTGGCCAGGACAGCACTGGGTGTGTCTGGATTTGAGAGGGAGATATGGACTCGGACTCGGACTGGAAGTTGGAGTGTGAAAACTTGAGATTGGAGTTTGAGAAGTAGAAAAGGGCGAGTGGGTATTAGCAACTGCTGCTGCTGCTGCTTTGCCGACTTGGAAAATTGAGCTTGTTCTGATAACCTTGCCATGGTTCTGTGATATTCGGTGGTACTAGTGACTGTTGGGGGTGCAGACCTCCATGGCAGTGTATGCGACGGCTGGGAGCAGGACGTCATCGAAATTACTGTTGGACAGCTTGATTTCAGGGAAAGGATAATCCAAATATGTGTCGTTGAAACCGCCGAGCCCCTTCGGAGTGAAGAATTAGAATCCTGACATCATGTCAGCAGTTTTGACGCTGGTCGGCGAGACCCAACATGAAAACAGCCCTGCTTCGGCTGCCTCAGGCTCCCCTAGCGGACCCAGGGATTGGTGCCTTATGCGAGTGTGCTTTGGATTAGAAAGTAATTGGTCGCTGGGTGCAGAAGGATTCACGCTTCCTCAGAGGCGTTTTTTTTTTACAAGTTCTCAAACCCGTGGTAGCCACCCAATCATGCCATGCCCCGTCATGACCAAAATTCAGCTTAGAGAATTTGTCAAGCGGCGCCCCGCGCCCGCCGAATCCCATTGGAGTCCGTCTATGCTTTGCCGATGCCAGGCAGCGATTTTGACGAAACAGCCGCCCAACAACGTTTTGAATTGTTACCCTGTTGTAAATTCCGCGGCCGGTCAGCTTGAGATGACAACATTTCCGAATCCTCCCAATTTAGTCTTCTGGCCACAGATTTTCCTTGGATTAAGCGCGCTGCTGGGAAAGCCAATGCAACGTCGTCTGTGGAGTTCATCGTTGTGTGAGACACAGTCTGTTGCCATATCCGGCCCTCTCACAACATCGAGGCACATGCCTCAGGGCCTGCAATCCCTGATTCACCGCCGCACATGGCCAGGACCTGTGACAAAAAGGACCTTGTATGGACCAAATTGTTTGCATCGAATCGCCCGAAACGGCATCTCGTAAAGATGTCAAGGTAAACCGCCTAGTATGCCTCAATGATGGTTAGCCGCCACCAAGTTCATTGGCCATGACGAAAAGGGGCAGCAAGATCATGGTGGAAGACAGACAAACTGACGGGTATATAAACACCCAAGAGGACGACGAGCATCCTCTTCTTCCCTCTCATCATCAACCCGCACACTCACACACTTCAACCACCACATCAACTCACCACCTTGACCATCAACACTTCAACCACCACAGCCACGACAACAACCACCCAAAACACCAACCCAACCCCCTCCTCGGCTCAAAATGCAGTTCTCCACCCTCCCCATGCTCGCCCTCTTCGCCATCGGCGCCCTCGCCGCTCCCTCTCCCGCCCCGGTCCAAGCCAGCCTCGAGGCCCGCGTCGACTGCAGCGTGATCCTACCGGCCTGCTTCGGCGGCTCCGTCGTCGGCCAGACCAACTGTCGCTGCAGCGGCCAGAAGGAGACTTGTGATCTCTGGTCTTGCCCTGGTGAATTCAACAATGTGGTAAGTGCAGGGGTGAAGAAGAACAAGCAATAGGAAGAGGAATATGCTAATCGTTTTTGGGTAGATGGTCTGCGGACAGGCTGGGACTGGGTGTGTCTTCGTTTGAGGGGTATTTGAGTGAGGACGTGGGTCGATGATGGCCTTGAGTTTCCACCGATTTCACTGCTTTCGTGAGAGAGTTTGTCTAGATGGATGGGCGGAAAAGTGGTGCGCTGGAAGGAGGTGTCATTCAACAAATTTGAGGGTTCGAGGGGATTTGTGCGAGACAAAAACTTGAAAATTGAGCCGATTCTCTAGGTTCTTGAATAGCCACATTACTTGAATTTGTGATCGAGTGAGCTTTGGCATGGGGTGTGAATAGGCAGCTACCTACTTGGACTAACGGCCGGAACTGGACTTACATTGACCCCTCACCATTCGTGACGATTGGGCATCCATCTGCATAGCTACCACACGACTCAACGGTGCTTCTTCCCCCAGATACCTCCACAAAAGCCAGCCAACAATCTCCCACCATGAGCAACACCACTCCCACGCCAACTCTTTGTCAGGAATGTCTGGGGATTGTATTCGACGATATAGCGGGCGATGCCTACGGCGCACCAACCTCCGCCACACCGTTCAAACGGACAGACACGTACCCCGACCTGCCAGCACTTAGTGCCTCAGCAAACGCAAGCTGCACTTTCTGTCAATATCTCTGCTTTCTCATCCGTGAAAAACTCCCACCGCGGCTTAGTAGCGCGTTGAAACCGGCAACGAATAGGCGTATCACTATAGAGCTTGCATCGCCGGCCTATGTGAGGCGATCAGAAGTTTCAGACTACTCACCTGACCTGGTCCCGGAGGTAGGCAATCATGAGGCGGATGGGCTTTACTGGCTTGAGCTAGTCTTGACATCGCCAGCCTGGCCTGGGATGTGGCGTGCTAGAGCAATGGTTTATCAGCATGAAGGCAACGGTAAGCTGCGTCAAAGTCCGGGACAGCACTTACTAACCGCAGCGAGGGGTAGAATCCGTTTCAAACTCGCTGGGAATCTCCCTACGGATACCCGCCAGCGATGTGCTTGACGAAGACTGCATCGGACGCCTCCAGGGATGGCTGCAAGCTTGCACCAGCGAGCACCCCAAATGCCGCGTTTCTGGTGCGAGAAAACTCCCTACAAGGCTAATCGACGTCGGGACGAGCAACAACTCGATCCCCCGGCTGGTCACAAGTTCATCTTTGCCGACGTCAACACCCTACATTGCACTCAGCTACTGCTGGGGCCCTCCGTCCGCAACCCAGCCCCAGCTCACCACCACCACCACTACTCTCGCCACCCACCAAGCAGGCATACCAACCACCATCATGCCAGCGACGCACCGCGACCTCGCCATGCTTGCGCGGCGTCTGGCCATACGTTATGTCTGGATCGATGCGCTGTGCATCATCCAAGACGATGCCGTCGATTGGGAGAACGAGGCAGCTTCCATGTTCGCCGTGTACCGCAACGCAGACCTCACTGTCGTCGCAGCCGCAGGGGACTCATGCCGCTCTGGTTTCCTTTCTCGATCTGCCATTGCCGTCGGCCCCTGTGCTATCGTTCCGTTCCGGCCGAAGAGAAACACGCATCAAGGGGGCGATGCTCCAGAGTCGGGCTCGTACCTCCTTTCGCACCTCGCTGAGCACCGCACCTGGGATGCCAACAACCCCGCGCACATGCATGGTTGTGCGTGGGCGAGCCGTGCGTGGACATTCCAAGAGGATATCATGTCCACTCGGGTGCTGTACTTCAGCGATGCGACGTCTTTCTTCCGGTGCCAGACGGAGCGGCGTCTCGAGCACAGCACGGCGGTGTACAGTAACGTGTACGGCTGGCACGATATGATCTCAAAGGGCAACCCCTTGACAACAACTGAGCGAAACAGCGGCCACTACACCCTCTGGCGAGCCCTGGTGAACGAATACGCGCGGCGCAGCCTGACAGTTGGCAATGACAAATTCCCAGCCATGTCTAGCCTCGCCCGCAGCTTTGCAAATGCGATTGGGGACGACGGCGAGTACTTCGCGGGGCTCTGGAAGGGCGATCTCGTGCGGGGGATGTTGTGGGCGTCGACGCACGATGTGTCCCCGCCTTCCGCGTGGCGGGCGCCGTCTTGGAGCTGGGCCTCGTGGCAGGGGGAACTCGGATGGGGCGAGGTGTATTCGCAGCCTGTCGTGTGCCGGTGCACCGTCCACGAGGTTGAGGTTGTACCCGCTGGGGCTGATCCGTTCGGGAGGCTCAAGGCGGGGCATATCATTCTTTCTGCGGCTTTGAATCCGGTGACGCTCCGCCCGGCGGATAGGTCGGATCAAGACGATGGTGATAGTTTCGCCGCAGATGTCATTATTGGCGATGCGGTTGCGGCTCAGGCATCAATAGATTCCATCACTTCTTCAGGTCTGAAGATGGACGGAACATGGAAGCCAATTGACATGGGACCGGTTGTTGGCATGGTGGGTGTCTCGGCACTTTTTCTTGCGCTCACCTGCGCTTATTTGGGGGACGACGATGAGACCGGGGAGCTCAGGTACTCGGCACCGCTGTTCCCGGCGGGGATCCTCGTTGCTGAAGTTGAGGGCCAAACTGAAGGAACCGGCGTGCAAGTGTACAGGAGGGTCGGGGTTTTTTCGACTGAGACGTCAGAACAGGCGAGCTTGTGGATTGGCCGTTCGCACGTCCGGCTGGAAATCATCTGAGGAACCCGGCCATTTATTATCGTTGCTGTTGTTGGTCGTTGCTGTGGGGGTAGCTGTGCCCAAAGATGATGCGGCGATCGCCCGAGGCCCCGCAGATTGGCTGCAGCTGCCAGGCAGCATCGTACTAGATAGCAAAGAAAGTGCAACTACGAAGTATCGGCATTGATCCCGTCGTCGCTGCCGTTCATTCTGACTTTCTCCAACTTCCTCCACTGTGCAACATGTGGCTCATCAACACCACCACTCTCCGCCTCCAGGGGTTTACGACGCCCTCAAAGAGAAAATACGCCATTCTGTCCCATATGTGGGAAGATGAAGAAGTCTCTTTCCAGGCGTTCGCGGACCTCGGGAATGCGGGGAAGCTGAAGGGCTTCGCCAAGATTGAACGCACCTGCGAGGAAGCGAAGAGCCGGGGGCTCGAGTTTGCCTGGGTTGACACCTGCTGCATCGACAAGTCCAGCAGCGCCGAATTGTCAGAAGTACGCAATTTCCTAACTCGTTCCATTGATTCCGCCGCTTACCCGGAACAAGGCGATCAACTCCATGTTCCAGTGGTACAAAGACTCCGCCGTGTGCTTCGCCTTCCTTTCGGACCTGTGGACTGGTGACGGGTTTCATGCCGGCCTCCAGCGGTGCCGTTGGCTGACGAGGGGATGGACATTACAAGAGCTCGTCGCCCCGCAACATATCGAGTTCTTCGACGAGAGCTGGGAGTGTTGCGGCTCCAAACTCAAACACGTTCGTGTCTTGGAAGCTGTCACTGGAATCGATGCCGACGTGCTGCTCAATAGCTCCCGCTTACCTTCGGTTTCCGTCGCGAAACGTATGTCCTGGGCGTCGAAGAGAGAAACAACACTTGTCGAGGACCTTGCCTACTCGCTCATGGGCCTGTTCGACATCCACATGCCTCTAATTTACGGCGAGGGGATCAAGGCTTTCTCCAGGCTCCAGGAGGAGATCGCGAGACAGAACACCGACCTTTCGCTGTTTCTCTGGCAAGCTAGCCCTGACACAAAGCTTCAAGAGTTTCGCGGTGCCTTTGCTCGCTCCCCATCTGAGTTTGCCAAGTGCGGGCAGATGGCGGTCCACCATCGGGCGGACTTTACAGAAAGAGAATTCACCGTTACCAACAAAGGGATACGAATCAAGGCCTCAAGAGCTCGCCACACTAAAGCGCCCCAATACTTCATTTTCAGGACGAACATCACCGACTCTACTCAACCGCCAGTGAAAACCACTATCAAGAACCCAAAACTGGTATACCCGGTCACAATGGAATTCGAAGGTGAGGCTTGGTTCGGTATCTACCTTACGAAAACCGCCCGTGGATTTGTACGCGCCCAACCAGAAAAACTCTATGTTTCTGATAAGGAAGGAGAGGAGTCTGTAGGACTCTCCGGTCCCCAAAATGAGACCATCTACATTCTTAAAGATATCAGCGAATCCGAATCAATGAATGTTCGCAACCAAGACATTGGTTCGATTGGTCTTGGCGGATATAGAGGTACCAGTCACTGCATTATCGAAATGATTCAGCCGCTCGAGGCCTGGGATAGCAGTCGGCAGTGCATACTCAACGTCAACACACAGAGAAAGGCGAAGATCTTCGAGGCAGCCCCCTGGGCAGACATCAACGACATGGAAACGGACCGCAATTACATGGACGCATTCATAGGTCTAAAATTCACCTCCGCCAGTGGTGATCACCGACCTTTTCGCGTCCTCATAGCTTGTCGGTCGGGCACCAAGTCTGTTGTCTGGACCCGGAGCGAGGCGGTGCAAGATGAAGATTTCAACTACTCAAACTCGTCAATCTACCGAACTGCATATATTTCCCAGTCTTACCTTAACTAGTCGTATCTTTCGAGTCAGGTCGTTGAGGTCATCAAAGACCCCATCACGCAAAAAACGGCTGTCGTGGAGATTAAACTGGCAGATGACATGGACGCCAGGGGTAACCAAAGTAGCATTCACGTCACTCAGTGGATGGTAGAGCAGATAGATGCCAGAATGGGTGGGACGCTGCAAGCTGAAGACCTCGCCATACGCCAGGGGTTTATCACACGCCTTCTCGACACTGATTAGTATCACGGTCACCAGCGCATCGAAGGAGAGCGGGCCAAGAACGTTTTTGGCCCAGTCACTCAACAGCCGGCGATCTCAACACAAAAAGCCGTGTAACGGTGACACACGCAACGGCCCAGGTGTCACTTCGTCAGAACCGTTCCGAACACAGTGCCGGGAAATGTATGTACACACACGAAAACGATTCCTCCGAAATATTGAGATCGAATCCGGTAACACGGCTTGCTGAAATAACCTAATACCGGTACCTGGCCATCACCAAAACAGTAACTCTCTAAAATACAGCCTCAGGCTTTTCGATGCCCACCCTGCGCGCCTCTACACCATCGATTTCAGAAAGCAGGGTCGATGCAGAAACAATCCAGGCTGACTGGCCACACCGTGAAGCCAACTGCCCAGATTACACGGCTTATCAGACATGGGGCTCTGTGGCATAGAATCGGGCCAATGGGGCGAAGTTCCCTGGATACAGCTGTGGTACTACTCGGCGACCGGGTCCGTAGGATGGCACCCCGATACCAAGGCAAAGCAAGAGAAAGGCTCCCTGTCCAGCCTCCAGCTCGTCCATTGCTTCTTCTCCTTCTCCATTTATCTGCCAGCTAATAGCGTCTGCGTCCAACATCCGATTCCACGCTATGAACCTCCCCAGAGAAGATGGAAGCGGAACCATAGGGGATCATGTACACCTCCCGGATCTCCGAACTCCGCAACGACGGGGACGACAACAACCTCAGCAGCAGCAACACCCACGACGGGGACGCACCCCCCAGCAGCAACAGTCACAGTAATCGGCCCTCCCCCCATAGGCACCACCGGCCACCTTGAACTCGACTGTCCCAGCCTCAACAACACTAAGAAACTCATCGGCCTCTCCTCCGGGTCGTCGACATTCACCATCATCTGCGGGGGTGACTACCTGGATCCCGAACTCGACATCCTCTCCATGGTTGCGTACTCGCTCGAGGATTGCCTCATGGCATGCGTGACGTATAATCTGAACCGGACGCATCATACGACCGGCCAGCGGTGTGCGGAGGTTGTTTTCAACTTGAGAATTTCTATGAAGGTGAAGGACAACTTTGGCACGTGCTTTCTGAAATATGACGCGTCGTCTTTCGCGGTAGGGAATGATATGGGCGTTGCTTCGGGGAGTTTGTGATGGCGAGGGGGCTGGGGGGTTTGTTTCGGGTAGGAGTTGGGGAGAGAGCTATGAGAGGTAATGTGTGGGCTAGAGGGAACCGGGAGGTTCATTGGCATCTGCCATGCAGAAGTGCTAGCAAGGAGGGGGACCACAGCTGCGGACGAAATGTGAGCGGGGCGCATTATGTGTTTATTTTCTGCGATGCTGAGGACCGATTCGTTTTTATGTCTGGAAATACTGAGAAACAGCTTGGTTTCCTGCGACGAATCTGGGCACACGAAATTTCCTTTTTCGAATGTAGTCCTTAGCTGGGGTGAGCTGTGGCTGATTTGTCCTGAGCTTCCCCTGATTCGTCCCTGAGCTAGGGTGATCCCCTACGCGGCTGCTGCACAGCGTCAGGCCCATTTTTCGTCCCCTAGGCTAAAGTTTCCTTTCGATGTCACCCGCAGTGTCCACATTTCTGGCATATACTGGTACATGTTAAGGGATAGCACGTGGCATCCTAGTCTAATCCCTAGGATAATACGTAGTATTCTAGTACCAAAATTGGGATAGTATTTAGTATACTAGTATATTAGGTAGGCTAGTACATAATAAACTCACACCTAGAATATACCAGTACATATGTACTGGCCTGGAGGATACTGGTACATGAAACACATATACGCGGATGCGGGGAAAGCACTGAGCAGTCAGGCAGGGCGTCTACTACACCAACATGAGAGACCAGATCGTCCACTGCGCGATGCTGTGGAAGCGCCAGTACAGGGCGTTCGCGGAGAACTGGAGGTACATCGACTCCGTCATTGCTAGCGAGGAGCACACATATCATTATGCAGACTACCTCATGGAGCTGACGGACGACCTGGACCATCCAGACTGGAGAACGGTGCCTATCAATGTCGATGTGAGATATGCGGCATATTATGATAGACAGGTGAGCATTGTGAAATGAAGGCAGCACAGTCTAGCCATGCATCCTACCGTTATTTTATAGTGGTACGCATGTAACTTAGTGCTAAGCAATCGCTTCCTCTAGTCCCAGATGCAGCACAGGCTCTCGATGTAGGAAGGAGTGCAACCATAATTCAGCGAGTGCAAGGTCCGGGGGACACGTTCTAGGACATCTTGGATCTTGTCTCAACTAGTACCGATAACACAACAACCCCCCCTCAGTGTCCATGACCTGATCCACCGCGACGTCCCCAGTGAAGCCGCCAAACATCAAGATATCCTCAAGGTTTGCCTCCCCTGACGAGTTGAACATGTGAGACCCCTAGTACTCCTGGGTTTTGGGCCGGTCTTGCTGCCACTTCCACCACAGGCTGTCGAGTTGTGCGTGATGGACAAAGAACAAGGGGTCTTGTGGGTAGCTGCGTTAGCTGTCATCCCCCATTTCAATTTCATCGATGATAGCGAAGAATAAGAAAGGACCCTTACCATTGGCGGCTGTCATGGCCATAAAATCCCCCTAATGGCCGGTGGAGGGTTTTATATAACACTAGCTCCACACCATGAATAAAAGTTCTCCTGTCGCACAATGCCACCTATCGTCTCGGGACGGTACGCTCGCCCGGGAAGAAGCCCCAAGGCATCTCCGCCCCGGAAGCCGCGGCAGAGGCAATGGCGAGCGAGAGTGTGGTTGCAGATGATGGGTCTCAGGTCGGCAAAGGGCCCGGTGGTGACGCATCGGCCGCCTCCAAGCCATTCGGGGCTGTTTGCGTCCCCATCGCCGCCGAATCCTGTGTCGTTGACGTCGAAGATGCCGGAGTTGGCCAGATTCATCCAGTCGAGCGTCCAGTCCCAGTACCTTGGTGCCTAGGTATTAGCGTCAATGTGCTTCGACTCTTGGCGTCATCGTCGGTGTGTGTGTTGCTGGGAAGACCTACGGGATTTGGCCGCGAAAAGCGCAGCGCTTCTTGAGCATCTTCTCAAAGGAGAAAAGCGTGTATCGGTGCCAGGGCAGAAAGCACGCCGAACGGTGACCTGTTGCATGCCACTATTAGTTAGGCGCCGGCACGCTAGACATGAAACCAGGCGATGAACACGCAGGGCATCCCTACACCACGCGCCAATGCCTCCATACAGGGATGCAAAGTCGTCAAAAACCGTCCTGTTCTGCGCCCACGAGGACGGCGTTCTGCTCGAATGAAGCCGCATCAAGAAGCCCTGACAGCGCGTCCAGCAACCCCGCTCCCATTTTGATTTGCTTTCCACACGACCTTTCCTCTAGTTTCCCACTCTCACGGGCGATTGTCACGATTCTCTTGCATCTTCCAGACGATAATCAGGACAGACTCCCTCGACACGCGAATTGGCACGCACTCCAACGGACGTGGGAGTCCTTTGTGGGGAACGCACTCATCGGGTTTCCGTAAGGTTTTTTGGTGGCGCGGGGTAAGGTTTGGCTGGTAAGGTTTAGTGGCAGGGGCAAGGTTTGCGTCGCGCGGGGCAAGCATAAACTTTCTGCTCTTTTAATTTTCGCCTCAATCCCAATCCATTCCTTCCCCAGTACCATCACAAACTGCAAAGATACTAGTTTCCGCTGTTCAAGTTGGTACGTATTGAAGCATTGCTTTTTTGCAACCAAGGCTTACCTACTTTGGCAGTCAGCTATCGCTCGCCATGGAGTCCGACCAGGCACCGCCCGCGGGCATCATCCAAGTCAACTTCGTCGGCAACTACTCCATCACTTGGGAGCCTCCGGTTGAACCGCAGCCATCGGGTTCTCAACTCTCTGAGTTGCAATCGGAAATGTTTGACTCGCAGCCCACCGTCTCTAATTCAGAGTTCCCATCGACAAATGCAGAGCTCAAGCGACAATTTATCGCTTATATCCAAGAGCGAATCCGCGGAGTGAATGGCGATTCCGACTCCGACGCCGATTTTTGCGACCCCAACATCGATCGGGGATGTTGGGTGAAAAACTACCACAGCTTGTTGGCTATCGTCCACGACCCAACTTCAGCCCTTGTCGCCACCGACATCACGCGACTTAGGTTCTACATGAAAGCTCAAAATGTCGAATTCCTTGAAGATGCCTTCAATCAACTCTGCATCGAGTACGGCCTCGCCATCGATAAGCTGGGAAAGCTCTGGAACGAGAAAAACAAGCGAGATGCTGCGTATGCTGAGGGAGGCAGCGGGGATGTTGATGATGCAGGCCAAAGCAATGAAGAGGAATCTTCGGGTCCCGCAAAGCGACGCAAGGTCGCAACCGCAACATCATCACGCAGCAAGGCAGATCGGGATGCCCAAAACATCGTCCCTGGCTGGTACAACAAGATGTGCGTTCTTACTGGCGGCACATTCCCTTTGGAAGCAGCTCACATCATTGATGTTCGCGTCACAAAGAAGCTAAAAGCGGATGGGGATGCTATTGAGATTTGGGATATGTTACGGAATTTCTGGTCTGTCGAGCGGCTCAAGTCTCTTATGGTCGCGGGGAATGAGAAGTGCAATATCCTCCCTCTGCGGATTGAGGTTTATAAACTTTGGGATGGCCACCGGTTTGCCCTTCGACCTCTAGAGCACCCCACAGACTCGACCCATCGGCTCTACCTGCAAGTAGTGTGGCTTAAAGACATTACCACGGACGGCAACCTCGTCCACAGTCCATGGGATCACCAAAAGGGCACCATCACCGATTTCCGACGTGGCAGTAACAACAGCCATGTCTTTCCCGCTATTCAACACGGGGATGTCTATGAGCTTGTCACAGCAAACGAGGCGACACACCCGTTGCCAAGCATGCACTTTCTGCGACTCCGATATGCCGTCCAAAAATTGCTCGCCGGTATGCTGGCTGGTGGGGCGCTGAAGGACATCTTCCGCGGCCCGCCACCGAGTGCCAAAGGCCCCGTTCGTGATGAAGTGCACATGCCTGGCGATTGGGACATGCTCATCCGGTCGGCACAAGAAGAAGGTGTGCTCAGTGTGGAGGCCGCGAAGCGATGGAGGCGTTATGTTTTAGAGGACGTTTACCAAGATTACCGGGCATGGGTAAAGCAGGACGCTGAGTGGAGAGCTGAAAGGAAGATTCTAGACCGGGGCAAAGAAGTAGAGGACAGAGGGTCAGGCAGTTAGGACCCCCCTGCTCCAACCCTCCTTCATCCCCCGGCTCAGACAAGCAGTGATGACCTCGGCAGCAAGGCTACGTGTGGAGCTCAATCTGCTACCACTGATGACAAAATTACTACCGGCGCTCCCCGGGCAGAACCTAGCGACGCAGATCCTAAGAAGCACCTACTGACATCCGAGAAAGAAGAAGAGATCGGGGAGATTCGGAATATCAGGAAGAAGCTGTCAAGGCTAAGCCTCGCATCAGCAAAAGTTGAGGAATGGGGGAAAAAGTCGATTAGAGGAACAGCCTCCATTGCCAAGAAGGGTGGTGAGAAGGTGAAAACTCTCTTTAAGAGCTGAAGAGAAGTAAAAGGTGTCATTTTGTAAGATGAGCAAGAGTTGGTAGTTATTATTGTAGTTATTATATATTTTTTCGCAAACAATAGCCTCTACGTCTCCTTGAGCACAGTCCTATCCATCTTAACGGGCGCTCTCCGACCATGTTGTGACACGAGGGCTAACCCGACGGTATGAAACTCGGTCTAAGAGTTATGGCTAGCCTGCATGACAAACTTCAAGCGCTATGTAATGGTCCATTCTGTTCTGTTTCCTCCTCTGCAGCGCCTATTGTAACACCCAGAAGGTGGTGTGGTCCGCGCAGCTGAGCCAGGATGGCTAGCGCCTGGCTAGTGGCAACTTTGAGCCACACCAGCTGAACTGACTACGGTCAGTTCATGTAATGAAATACCCCTGGCACTGTCAGAAACTACCTACTGCGCCAAAAAGCGGGGAACTCAATTACTATACCACGAGCACTCTATATTATACAAAATATAGACAGCGAAAGCACTCTATTTGTCTTTGTGCTACAAAATGCCCATCATCACCATTATTGTCAGAAATAAGGTGTGGCCAGGAGAGCTGAAAAGAAGCCCATGGAAGCTGAGCTGACGTAGTCAGTTCAGCTGGCCATGGACACCATTTGCCACCGACTTTGCCACCACGCAGTACTATAATAGGAGGTCTCTGGCGAAGCTAGAGAGCGAGAACAAGCAATTCAATTCAAGCAGTTGCAACCCCAATTCATTCCAGTGTGCAATGGTTTTCTGACAATTATGTCCACCCATGCATCCCACCTCCAAGTCGTCCCATGATTACTGGTTAACCTTGATATAAGCCTAGGAACTGCACCAGAGGTCCCCGAGCGGCGACTTCAGAAGTATGTCTAAAGGGATTCGAGCGGAAATCTGTCAATAAGAGCCGGTAGCAGGGAACCGAGGACGGAGGGGAGAGACAGTACGGAGTTGAGGATCAAGGATAGGATGCGAAAGAGAAACGTCGGTTGTTGAGAAGGGCTCGAAGACGGTCGGAGGACGGTTAGAATGCGGCTGGAGAACGGCTCGCAGAAGAGGATCAACATGGAGCTAATCCTGTGAAGCGAGTCAAGTGGAGCTGGGCCCTCTGGCGAGACGACGAAGCACGAGATCGAATGCAAGAAGGGGGACTCATAGAAGCAGTTCGTCTTGGCTCCCCCGGTCAAGGGTACTGAACCCCAGCACCACGGTAAGGTGCGAGCTGGTCGCTGGGGGGGCCTCTCTTGCGAGAGACCCCCACCACTCCTCGGGGTAGTGTCCTAGTTTTAGGCCTATCTATATGCTAGGGCCAAAGTTTGAACACTAAGGACCACATCGTTATCATGGTATTGCCACAAACAGACAGCGCCTATTTCTTGTTGGATAACCCTAGCTCTTCGTCCCCCCACTTCACAACGATGGCTAGTCATGGTCCCTAATATAGGCCATCAATGTCTTCAGCCTTCCGTACGAGTAAGCTCAGCAGCATCTCAGGGCCAACACATCTGGTGCACTACATTAGTTTCCAGTACACCCTATAAGATACACGCTAAGCGAATTGTAGGACGCGCCTTTTTTAGGCGCGATATTGTGGAGGATATCGTTATTATCTAGGTCTTAAGACTGTATGGTTCCTCACGTTAGTATTACATTGTTCATTTGTGTCCTACTGTTTAGATCCCCCTCTGTGCATTATAGTGACAGCGACCTACAGTGACAGTGTACCCTTGTCTAGGAGTGCTAGCTCAACAAGCCGTCTTTGGATCACCCTTCAAGGTTTGGCGTCCTGCCATACGCTCTGTCTTATCTTGTCCGGACCCCCCCTCGGGCCCTCGTCAAGAGCAGGTCGTAACACCTGCCTCCGCATCAGCTTGTCAGTAAGTGATCGACCCCGCTTCCCCTATATCTAGTGGCACACAAGGACATGGGACGAACCTTCTCAGCAACTGTATATACCGTGGCACTCAAATGCGCACTCGGCAGGATGGGAAACACCCCAGCGTTGACAATTCGCCTATACTCACATCACCAGTGTCAGCAATTCCATTTTACACCTCTTAATTTCCCCCATTAGGATGGCACTCACAACCCAACCCCCCCATAAACCCTCAAATCGCCACCCATAACCCCTCCCTATTCCCTAGGCATCATAACAGTCGTACAATAAGGATGTATATACGACTGTGTTATGTTACGGTCTGCTCCTGGTACACCGTGGTGACTAAGGTAAAGACAGATCGTAGTAGCGGACAAGATCCCAGACCAAGGCCAATTGCTATAAGTAATAGGGGTAAGATGACTGAATAAAGGCTAGCGTAACTCTCGGGGGCAGTACACTGTTAAGCAAGTCGTAGACTTAGAGGTTCTAAACAATAAGTCTCATTAAACATTGTAATTACTAGCGTGAGGAACTAAGAAGGTCCCTCACTTGTCGGGGGCACGACAATGGTATCTATATTATAAGAGTCCCCCTAGGGACCCGGGTTCTTTGGACCTAAAACCAGGTCCGTCCAAGCCGGGTCCTCCGTTACTGGTTCTTTCGTGGACCCGAGGCCCTAGGACCCGAAGCCGGGTCCTCGGAGACCGGGTCCGTCCTTATTAGTCCGACAGGGCTTTGTGGGTCGTTACACCCTGGGCCCAATGATTAGCTAAGTACAGTTGGTTCGTGCTCCCTCCTTAGGTCATGACACTCAGGTAAAATAACGAAGAATAACAACAACGAATTCTACTACTAATCTTTTTACTATCACGTGACCTCGCAACAGTAATAAGGGGTAAGATGACTGAACAAGGGCTAGTACAACTCTTAAGACGGTACACTATTAAGCAGGTCGTAGATCCAGAGGTCTCAGACAAATAAATCCCAAGTGCAAGTGATGCGGCTTGAACGATGTATTACTAATGTGAGGAACCACAAGGTCCCTCACTCCATCACAGGTACAATGATAGTATTTATACTGCTCCATGGTCCCGGTAACTTGGCACCTGGTCTTTTACTCTGTGTTCTTAGCAACCGAGCAACAGCAATTTGCTCTGTCGTTCCTTCTTGATCTGTCCAGAGCATGCCAAGCCCCACAGAGCATTCCGTGTCTCACCCTGTCGTCACACGCTCCCCACACTGTGCTTTCCAGTCCGGGCCGGCCTACTGGGCGACCTGCAGGTCGTCACAGCTAACCGTAAGCGCCCTGAACTGGTGAGAGGAACAACAAGCCTCTGCTGAAAAGACAAAAGGGGATTAGCGTCAGGGGCTGTGCAGAGGCCATGCAGCGGTTCTTGTTTCAGGCAGCAGCGGACTTCTCAGCTTCACGACAACGACAAAACAACAACGAAATCGAAAAACCATTACACCCATCGGCCAACGGTATTAGATCTGACACCAAGCTTTGCTGCAGAGGCTTTTCTTTCTTTCTTTCCCCTGTCTATCCTTGTCATCGCCTTAATTTATTGGGATGAACTTCACCATAAGCGCACCAGAGGGTACCACAAACCACGGCAACCCAAAGTTGATATGCACCCCTACACAATGGTACGACATTATTGTCTTCTTCCTCGCTAACTATGCCGCGCACGCCGCAACTGCTGTTCCCTTAGCTGGTCAGGGCCCGGTCAGCGCCAGTTACGCCGTTTTCCACGCCCTCATGTTCCCCAGCAACGCCATTTTGCGGGCCACCGAAGCCATCGCACGCCGCGCCGCAACTGAGACGGAGAACCCATTGAAACGTGCCGCCCGTGCTGGCGCGCTCTGCATGGTTATGAAGAAACCTGAAACGGACATCTGGGCAAAACGCCTGAGGAAAATTCGGAAACAGTACCAGCCCGTACAAGATGCGGAGTCCGGAAACAGCACCACTGCTCAGGAGGATCTGACCCCGGCTGATGGCTCCTCATCTCATCAACAAAAGACTCCCGGCGAGTACAAAGGAGATATCGTCTCTGCTGTCGAATGCATGGACGAGGGGAGCATCGGCTGCTGGTGGGAAGCACCACAAGGCTACCAACCCGTCACCGACGGCTCGCAGGTCCATGGTGAATACTGGTTGCACCAGAAATACTATCTGGCCGTAGTCCCTCCTAACGCCGAACTCAGCCTCCTCTCTGACACGGCGGACGGTGGAGCCGAGCTGACTGACGACCCTTCGCTTATCCACTCCGAGGCGATGCTCTCGTCGACACATAACCTCCTGAAGCTATGCATAAGTTTGGTCCAAGCCATGTGGGCTGTCGCCACTGTCTATCGCGCACGGGGGAACCAGATCGACCAGTACGGATATGCCGCCTTCGGGCTGACTGTGGTCCCTTACGCTCTTATGTCCATTCTCAACACGGTAGCCAACATGCTCACGCCAGAATATCCAGCCCTATTTGTCATTCGAACGCCGACGATGTTGGAGGCAGAGTGCGAAGGAAAGGCCTTATTTACTGGCGCCATTAGTGTAGAGCTGCAGGAAATCAACACCAATGCGCTTCCGTCCCGCGGGTTTTGGAACAGACTGGGCCAGAAGCTGGACCGCAAATTCCTCAACAAAGGCGATGCCGAGGTTGTACGTGGCTCTGTCACGGTTACGGGCTTCTTCATCAGCTCAATCCCGCTTATCGTTGTCGGATGCATCTCTGGCTTTCAGAAAGGGAACAGCACCGCGGTAGAGAGGGGCTTTACCATGTCCTGGCTCGTCACCGGCACGCTTTTGGCCATGGTCCCTGGACTGGCGGATTTGAGCGATGGTGTTGGCTTAATCATGAGTGACAGCAGCAAAGACGCAACGTTGCGGAAAAACTCTTGGGAAGCAGCTTTACGTACCGCATGGGCCTTTCTTTTCTTTTGCATTGGTGTTCTTCTTGTTACTGGCATTCCTGCCGTGGGTGGAATGGTCGTGGTAGGCAAAATGATTTCTAACTATGGGGTCTGTACCTTACTTTAGAGATAGTAGCCTTCACTTTGCCGTGCTTCTCCCTGCTTCTTTCCCTAAGGCAAATATATCACGGGGGCCTTTAAAGACTAGTTATTTTACTAGGCTTCAATTAACTGGCTCAGGCTCAATTTCGCTTTTTATCTTGGTTCCTGTAAGAACCAAGCGTCTAGAAGCTGTCACGGCACTGTGGTGGGTGCTGTGTGCACGCGTACCTTGATCCTTAAGAATGCATACGGTGCAGTTCTCCTGACTGCATAACGTTCTACTCTTAGTAGTGTAGCGGTATGAGCAATGCATTCTTCGTGCTGTCACAGAAGTTATTGAAAACACTACACACTAGAATTTTTGAAATAAAAGGGGCTTACAAGGTTGCAAAGGCTTATTAAATTAGTTTTTTTATAGTTCTAGCTTATAGCTAGAATCTTTTTTTTTTCTAATAACATTTGGTCAAATAAATCGATTTTACTATCGTGATATTATTCTTATCACAACCCAGGTCGTGACCCAGTGAAGGGAGCACGGACCACCAGGTAATAACCAATCCCAGACCTCAAGGTGGGGCGAACCCCGCCCCGACGCCTCGACTGGTCACGTCTGTCCCGGGCTGCTTGGCGACCCGGGACCAGCACGTCCCGGGCCGGGGAGGCTTCGGGACAGGAAGACCACTATATAGTATAAATACCATTATCGTGCCAATGATGGGTGAGGGACCTCTTAGTTCCTCACGTTAGTAATATATTATTCAGTGAGACTTATTATTTGGAACCTCTAAGTCTACGACTTGCTTAACCGTGTACTGCCCCCGAGAGTTACGCTAGCCTTTATTCAGCTATCTTGCCCCGATTACCTTATAGTAATTGGCCTTAGTCTAGGACCTTGTCCGCTACTACGATTTGTCTTTAAGCCTACCCCAAGCCCTCCACGAAGCCGTCGTCATGAGCCGAAGCCCCTGTGCCAGGCCCTACTCAGAACACCACGGAATCCGAACCGTTTATCTACAAGGCCCCATTCTGGCCAAAGGTGGCGCTCCGCTTGGCAAAAAAGCCCTTTAGCCCTTCTTTGTTGATTGCTACAGAGCCCAAGCCGCCAAAGAAGCGCGCTGCAGAGGCTGGTGCCGTTAAAGATTTGGTGGGAGAAGAGGGTTTAGTCTCTGAGCCGCCTGTGGAGAAGACTAGGGCCGCCCGCATCGTCCATTTGCCAAAGAGGTTCAGGGAGTAAGCAAGATGGGTATGGGGAGTTATTTTCTAGCTTTCTAGTCTTGAGGCTAGTTATTTCTTGCTCTCTAGGCCTCTCTTGTCATGGTAGATTGTGGAATACTATCCGTTTTACCTGTAGAGCTACCGCAAAGTCGGATTGCACGGTGGTGTTGAGAACGGTGGTTGTTTGTTGGACCTGGAGGCAATGCATGCATACAAGAATTTTCCTAACCCTGGTTCAGGGTGTAGGGGGTGCCCCGGTAACAACAGATGGAGTGCCCCTCGGTTGAAGCCGCAGCGAAAAAGCTGTGGATTATTCATAACTCTATTTATTTTCCTTCATGCCGCCTGCACCGCTGTAGTGCCGACAAATACTACCAAGACCGCCGCATAAGTTGCCGTCGAAACTAATGTCTCAATATTCGACACCTTCACCACCAGAGAAACAGCCAAGGCAAAGATCAAGACAGCAGACGACACTGTGATCAAGCTCTTATTCTGGGATGGCTCAATGCTCATAATGAGCATCGGTATAACCAAAAACAATCCGCCTATCAGTGCGATGATGAAACGGACGAGGCGATCCACGTGGCCAGATACTTCTTTCGGCTTTTGGCCCTCCGTGTACTCTTTTTTTCGTTCCTCTTTCTCGTGCTTTGAGAAAGCGAGACTCGAAGGGAGGCTGGTCATAAGGGATCTTCGCAGAGGATCAATACGCTCTTGGTTCTCTCTGAACCAACAGTAGTCTACCAATTGTTAGATTTAGCCCGCCGATAGGCTTTCGTTAGCGTTCGGCAGAGGCTAGTGACGAACTGAGCGAGATTTTTTTTATCACCATAATCTCTCAGAGTTTTGCTCAACTCATCCAATTGATCTTGCTCGGTTTTTCCATCTCGCTGGATCTGACTCTTCATATGTGATAGCTTGACCGTATATTGTGTTAGATTGAGTCGATGAAGAAATTCGAACCGCAAAAAGTGGAACTCCTCTTCGTCTTCGAGAGATCGATGGACGTATTGAATAATATTGTCGTCATCAGATTTCGAGGTCATTTTCTTCATCTCCATTCTTGTTGATCTTTGACAGAGTCAATGGTTCTTGGAGCGGGCCAAAGTCGGGGTCTGGACTTCTTGAAATGCATGTGAAAAAGCAAAGAAAAAGGCACCCTTGCGGTTTGGCGTCGGGCTGTGCACACTAATCTGGGTAACGAACACCGACTTTGTGCGTGGCATGCTTGTGCGGTGGTGTCCGTGCTACAAAAGCCTCTCATTCCCATTCGGTATGATGATGTGATGAGCAAAAATAAGGGACGATGGAGTTCTCGAGGTACGTACGAGCAGCTGATTTCCGTGATCCGGAAGCCAGCCAGAGTCTACACCCCTTCACTCCCCGATCAGCCTCTTCACGATCAGCTGCGCCAGCCCAAGCCACGAAGCACGTTTGCGTCCACGCCAATAATCAACCCCGGCACCCCCGAAGAAGTTCACCTGATAGCTGAGTACCTGGGAAAAGAAAAAACACGACGAGCGAACTTTCAGAATCGATCACTGGCTCTACCAGCAACCCTGGTCCCAATAAAACAACTTCCGCCACCATCGCCTAGCCGCCCCTCCACGGCACCTTTCCCAGGTTCAGCAAGATCTTCGCCCCCAGTCTCCTTCCACCGCCGAAGATCAAGCTACCACAACAACTGCCTTCCCAGTTCCCCGAGAAGGCCTCCCCAGTTACCACACACACCGACATCCCTCATCCCCTTACGCCACCGCCTTAGTGGCTCTACCGAGCGCTCCTGTGGAAATCGAAGCCTGAAACGAGTCCCCTCCTGTGTCTCAGCTAGCGCCGTATCAAGGCCTAGCTCGCGGGGATCGACGAAGCTCTCACGGCCCTCAACGGCATCAATGCGTGTCAGAAAGAAAGGGGTTCTGGCCAGAGGCCAGAACTGTCAGAAAGAAGAGTCTGGAAACCACCAGAACAATAGATTTGTAACCATTGCCACAGACGCGCAATTGTAGCCGCGCGGCTTTGCCACACGGCTTGCCACTA
>Ga0247758_1000177_pt1 | contig 54133 bp, 37 predicted proteins | sample UWRJL156409C4_FD_180950 | JGI IMG/M metagenome (GOLD analysis project Ga0247758, IMG submission 180950) | Plant litter microbial communities from Arlington Agricultural Research Station in Wisconsin, United States - UWRJ-L156-409C-4 | ecosystem: Environmental > Terrestrial > Plant litter >...
CGGTTCGGTGTGTGTTTTTTTTTGGGGGTGGGGGGGGGGGGGGGGGTGGGGTTTTCGTTTGCGCCGGGGTTTTTGTTAAGGGGGTTGGTTAGGGAGTTGGATAAGATGAATGCCAGTGAGAAGAGGGGGAAAGATTTGGACTTGTCGGGGTTGAGGTGTATCACGTTGGGAGGGGAGGCGCTGGTGGTGGAGACGGGGGTGAAGTTTGTTTTGGAGGTGCTAAAGGTGTATGAGTGTTCGTGGGATGTGTTGGTGCCGGGGTTTGGGATGACGGAGACATGTGCGGGATCACAGTGAGTCGTTTCCGGGGTATGATTTGAGGGAGGGGTTGATGTTTGCGTCGTTGGGGACTTGTCATGAGGGGATGGAGATGCGGGTTGTGCGGCCGGATGGAGACGGGGGGGTATGAGGCGGTGCCTGCGGGAGAGATAGGGCAGTTGCGTGTGAGGGGACCGGTGGTGTTTACGGAGTATTATAATGACCCGGTGAAAACGAAGAAGGCGTTTGCGGAGGGGGAGTGATTTGTTAGGGGGGATCTGGCGGTGATCGATGGGAACGGTATGACGACACCGAGGCTGTTTCGGTGGTTTATCTCCCTTCGTATGAGGAGGATGACGATCGGAGAAGAGCTGAGACAAACGACGCCATCGCGACGGCTGGGATGCTGCAATGCAGTGCGCGGCCGTACAGGATTATCCCTCTCGGCGAGCAGGATTTGCAGAATACGTCGCTACCTAGGGAAACTCTCGGCCGGCAAAATCCGGATGATGTTTGAGAGCGCGCGCTTCGCCGCGGAAGACGAACGCAGTGGGGCTCGTTTGGCGGCATACCATGCTGCTTTGCCCATCACTGCAACCGAAGCAACCCCTACCGAGCACACCATCCAGCAAGTCCTCTCCGAGGTAGTCAGCATGCCCACCGTCGACATCTCCCTAAAGGGGGGGGAGGGTGAACCTGGGATTCGAACTGTGATGGGAGGGAATGGGGATCACTGCCTTGGAAGGAAGTGAGTGAAGAATCCCGGCATCGTAAAAAATCGGAAGAATCACCAGTGGGTTGTCTGGAGGGTGAACGTGGAGGTTTGGGATGGTATGTTGGAGGCCGCCGGCGAGAGGCAAGGATTTAATGAATGTTTATTGAACGAAAGATGTGCCAATCAATGGCGAAAGCACATGGGCCTGAAACGTTAGCTTGATGGTTCCCAGGTTTGTGGCATTTGTAGGGCGGTTGACGAAGAAGCGGTCAATGGAATGGGCCAATCATGCATGGCCTGGAGAATGCCACCCAGAGCGGCTTCAAACTTTTGTGTCCACGCAATCTGTTCCTCCAAAAATAGAAGTCGACGAGCAATGGCGCTGCTTTTATGCAAGGTACAAGTACCTTTGCATTTCTCCGCTGGCACATGACAGAAGTACATGCTGAAGGATGTCCCGCCTACCAGATGAGATCCTTCCCTCCTTAACGAATTGCCCCAAAGTGAGCACCTACCTACCTAGGTACCTAGTAGGTACCCGACACTATTTTGCAAATAGTTGTAACCCATTTGCCGACTAAGTTTGCCTGCCTGTCAGTGTCATTTTGCACCAGATTTGTCTCTGCAATTAACGTACAGATACTCACAGACGACATACTCTGCCGATTTGGCTGCGTACCACCCAGGCGCTCTGCCTCAATTGAGCTCTATCGGATCGAACGCATCGTCATAGCCAGTTCTCAATAGGTACCTTACCTATCTTGTGTCCTGCGCAGAAACTACAGACCTTCAAGTTTCCGCATGGCTTTGTAATCTTCGATGCTTCTGGGTTCATCGGGTTGATCGCCATTGGCTGTACCTCACAGGTACTGTTCTAGAACGGCCAGGTGAATGGTGTGCCCTCCCCCATTTGTGCTGAAGCCCTGCCTGTGCTCTCTTGCCGTGCTGCTGTGGTCCAAGCTTTGGCACAGCAGCTGAAGCCCTTGGTGTCCACGAATCGGGTTGCTGCTGGAAACGCGTCGTTCCTGAAGGCCGCGCGCGGTCTTATTGGTTAACCATCGACGCTGTTCCTGGTCCCCCAATCGGGCCTCCCACATTCCCGTATTCGAAGCCCAGGGCAGCTGTCAGTGAAATGCGATAACTCAAGAATCCCGACCATGCACCTGGAAGCAAGCGCAAACCCTTGTTTATCGCAAGGTTGCGAGCGTGACATATGCTCCTGGCCGTAGCCGAGACGATAAAGTTGGAAGACGCGTAAATGGCGCAAATGGTCCAGACTGCCATCTTGGTAGGAAAATGATGGCACCGTGATGGCACCGTGAAGCGACTGCGTCAGACGACCACTGATTTTTCACATCAAAGCAAGAGAGGATGCGAGTAGCCGACGAACTGATCACAAATGTACCTACTTCAAGTTCTATAAGCCCATCTTCCTGACCCTGAATCCCAAGTTGTGGTTTTGCCAGCTCACTGCATCTGCCCCCTTCAATTTCCAAGATACTGCTTCAGAACAATGGCCGCCAACTCCCCAACCATTTACGGCCGCTTCGTGCATCCAGTGGTCAAACTTGTCGTGTCCTTCGCGGCCCGCCAATTCATGTCCCCGAAATTCAACCCCTTTTATCTGGGGAATTTGATCAATGTCGATCAAAAACACAACCAGTATTGCCTGCCGGACTTGAAGGCATCTCCAGCACTCAGTTCGCCTCCAGTAAGCCACCAGGTTATTCAGGGTCTTCTGTTTCCTTCCAGTTCTACTCCACCCCCGTTCCCTATCCCAAGTCCTCTGTCTCATCCCACCTAACATGAATCACTTGGCACATGTACTCCAACCTACCACTGACCAGACACTGGATACTAAGACTCACCCGTCAGGTTATGGTTACCCTAGGGTTTCTTTCCCTATTCTGCCTTGGCATCCCCATCTACCTGATTGGCCTCCGCCTCCGAAAACGACTCCTCAGAAGCAAAACCCACGAGAGGTTCCTGCAGGTTGCCCAAAACCTCAACGTCGGCCCGTTGATCAGTTCCTTCATCACACTCACCTGCATGATCCTACGAAACGATCTTGGATTCACCCACAATCGTCTAGGCCTCGACATCGCCTCCCTCGCCCAACGGGCTCCACAAGCCAAATAATCCAAATGCAAATCAAACAAAGGGGCCCAATGCAGTCAAGCAAAGGGCCTTTTTCGCGCAAACCAAGCCAAATGCGGAAGCATACTTGACTTGATTATTTATCCACCCTAGCAAATATTTTAGCCTGTTCAGGGCCTTTTTTCGGCTTGGCTAGACGGCCTGATTAGTCCTCAGTGTAAAGGGGCTCCGTTCCGATGGAAAACTCTACTCTCTGGGCTACTCCAGGGATAATCCTGTATTATAACACTGTTAACCGTTATTTAATTGACTGACCTTGCCGCCATACCTCCTGTTTACTGCTATACTTAGCTGTGCCGACTTACCAGATTCGCTTAACGCTAAATCTGCTGTTTCTAATACAAGTTCTCTAAAAACGACAGAATCCACTACTAGAAATAATATATTTTCTATATTTCATTAGGCTTGTAATATTACTAATCAATTACACATTATCACAAACGATAACCCCTAATCGTTACCCTTTATAACTATTAAAATACTAAAGATACAATTCGGTAAAACCTAATACCTGTTAAAGAGATAATTATACTGTAAAAGAAACAGGACCTTATAGATTTAAGATTATAATAAATAAGTAGTAAAGATCGATTCTAATAGATCAATTACCCTTAACGCGTTCTAGGTATATAAAGCCTTTATTAATTACTAACAGATCTTTATTGTTAAGGTGACCACCTTTACTAACAAATATTTTAATAATAAACATTAAGTTTATTTACTTAGTAATAAATAGCTGAAAAAGCGAGTAAAGATAGTAAAGATGTAATAGACTTGTAGTTTGATAATTATAGCTTTAAGAAGTGCTAAAAAGTGGTCTTTTTCGCAGTTATTAATCCTTATAACAGTTATTAATAACGTATATGATAAGCGAGTGCATGTGACGACCCTGCAGGCCGTCACTTGGGCCGGAGCGGCCCGACGAATCCCCCGCACAAGGAACAGTGCAGGAGGACAGTACGCACAGTACTGCGCACTGGGCCAGGGGTGCAAAGACCCGAAGCCCCTACGACTAACTAGCAGCTGCTCAGTCTTGGCAGGAGTGCTCACCTACTGAGCATCTGAGAAACCTCTGAGTAAGGAGTGCTCAGTAGCAGGTTGCTCAGTTCCTCACTGAGTAACAGGTTACTGAGTAAGGTATAAGGTACCTCTGGCTAGTTAGTATAGATAGTTATAGTTATGCCCATAACTACCGTAAGGGACTCTAGTTCCTTACGCTAGTATTCAATTATTCATTTATGTCCTACTGTTTAGACTTACCTCTGTGTATTATAGTGATAATAACCTATAGTGATATTAAACCCCCCCTGTTTAGGAGTATTAGTTTAATAAGCCGTCTTCGGAACGCCCTTTACCTGTTAGCGTCCTGCTATATGTTTTATCTTAACCTGCACTAGTCCTCTTAAGGCTTATGTTAGGTGTAGGTTGTAATACGATATTAACGTCTAATTCTAAACGCTATTTATTAAATTCCTAAACACTACCTCTCTCTTATTAATATATCAACCTCTAGAAAAGGTAAGGAGATCGAGAAGGCGTAAGCCCAGCCTTAGCTCCCTACTATTAATAAGTTAGCTGTACGCCTTAAAGACTTAAACCTTAACCAGTAAGGACTAGTTAAGGAACTTAACAAGGCCTTCCCCAGAGATATTAAAAGCCGTATCAGTCTTATTAAAAAACTTTAAGCCTAATTTAACACTGTCAAGTTAGAGAATAACGATTTTAAGGGCTTATAGAAGAAACGGGTAAAGCTCCCTCTACCGTTACGCTTTAAGGAAGACTCTACACAGTTAAAGTCTTAAATAGCTTAACTTTAAAGTTATGTTACTTATTACAATAAGCAGTTCTTTAAAGAAGAAGGAAAGGTTAAGTTCACTAGAGCTTTACTAGACGGAGTAGCTGCTTATTAATACAAACCCTATATAAAGATAATTAACAACCTCTTTATAAACAAAGCGCGTAAAGAGGCCCCCGAGACTTGGGCTCTTTTCGACAATTTCGACGTATTTATCAACTAACTCCAGATTAAGTTTAGAGAACTAAACGCCCCCTAGCAGGCTAAGTAACACTTTATAACTTTAAGGCAGATGTCTTTAATCTTTAAGTTCTTTATACACTTTAAACTGGAAGCAGTAAAAACTAAACTCGGCTAAAAGGCCTTAGTAATGCTATTCTGGAGTAGCTTAAAGGAATACGTTACTAAAGACCTTTATTAAGAAGATTGACTAGACCGTTTACAAGAACTAGTCGAAATGGCTATTAAGGCCGATAATCGGTATTATAACTACTATTATAGGAAGAACTTCTAGAAGGAACGGACCCCTTACTAGCTAAGTAAACTTAAGAAGGGGAATTAGTTAATTACGATAGGTTACTACCCCGGGCTAATAGATATTAGTATAGTGAACCGTCAGAACTAACCTAACTACGATAAGCTGTAATAACAGCAGCAGTAAAAGCAGCCTAAGGACCTGTTACAGGTCCAGTACTTTAATTACGATAAAAAAGGACATATAATACGGTAGTGCCCGTTATTAAAGTAAGTTAATTAAAAACCTGTTTTAAAAGAAGGAAAGCACGTTAAGTTTAACTTAAAGGATATCTATATTAGGATAATAAGTAATAAAGAAGACTGCACTTAGATAGATAAGTGTAACTTAAGAGATAAAGACAAAGAAAAAGAAGAACTTTAAAATGTAGTATATCTAGTCCTTAAGGGTGTCTTAGAAGAGTTAGTTATAAAGGTGCAGGTTGTTATAAACTGACTTTAAGGTGGAAACTTAGAACTGTTAAAGGTGCAGGTTACAAAAGACTAACTTTAAGAAGAGATGTTCTAATTAGCTATAACAAGCCTTAAAAACCTTACCCTGTAAGCTTAGGAATTAAGGAAATCTAGGAAAGACCTTAACTCAGACCTTATTAAGATAGTAAAGGAAGTTAAAAAACTAGCCCTTTAGGTTACCTAAGCGGTAAAGTAAGCCTTAAAAGGTAAAAGAGAATAAACTGAGAGAATTAAGCTAAAGAAACGAAAGTTCTTCTTAATAATACCTTTTAAGACTTTTAAACACTTTAAGCACGTTAAGTGGATCAGCACCCTTACCTCCTTAAAAGAAGGACAGCTTAGATGGCTACCTTATATTAAAGCTAATATGCTTTAGACTGGTACTTTAAAGGTCCCTTAAGAAGGTATAAAGTAAGTATACTAACGGAAGGTCCAGAAGTTGAAGGAGAAACACTAAAAGTTAGTAAATGAAATAAAGGACCTGTAAGTTAAAAGCTTTACCGTAACGTTTAAGGACAGAGCAGTAGAAATTAAGTTAAAACTCTATAATAAAGTTCGCTTTACTAATTAGCTTAAATATTAACTTATTAAGGAAGACCACTTTATAGAAGAATAAGTTAGGTTATTACTACCTAAGTTCTGGGAAGAGGTTTAGGAGAAATAACGTATATAGAGGTAAGTAAAAGAAGAGAAAAAATAAAGCATTACTTCTCCTGTTCTGTACTTTATAATTATAATACCTGCAGTTAATATCGACTACTTTAGTTATAAAGATATACTGTAAATCGATTACATGTATAATAACTACACCTTTAACTAGTATTATGGGTTAAAGGCCCTTTATAATTACTTCCCTAGCACATAAAGATAAGATTACACTACTGTAAGAGTAGAGTTAGAACCGGCTCACTACTAAGTTTCCTACTCCCTAATAAAAGAGCCTAGTAATAAGCGGAAAGTTACTATAGTTAACTAAGCTCTTATTACGTGCTAGTGAGGAGGAGTACTTAATAACTACCTAGTTGTAACGTGCTTATTATATCTTAATAGAAAAGCCAGAGAATGGTAGAAGTGGGAAGATTACTAACGGATCTAAGAGTAAAAAGATATTACTGCGATTTAAGCTTATAAAGCGTACTATTAACTTATTAAGGACTTTAGGAATATCGTACTGTTTAAAGTCGACTGGACGTTACAGCGTGAGAACTTAGGAAAGGTTAATTATTAGGTTTACTAGAGCTGCTTGTTTTTCCAGAAGGAATTGGGAAAAGGCTACGGGCCTTTTAAAAGGGCCGGAAACCAGTAGTTCGCTAGTTAGCAAAAACCCTAAGAAGAAGGAGAAACACTTAAAGGTTAAGTTAAATAAGACCTTAAAGACAGACGATTGTTATGACTTAAATGATAAAAGAGTATAAGCACTATTCCGTTAGTATTGATATAATAGACAGAAGAGGGAGGTTATTTAAGGTAAAAGTAGTGATTAATAGTGGGAGTGTTTCTAACTTAATATACCCTTTGCTAATTAACTGAAGGAAACTCCTTAATAAAGAGTATAAAGAGGCTATTCCCATTCGAAATGGAGAAAAAGGCCTATATAAATATAATAATAGTAAAGTTACTTACCACTTACTACTCCTAATTAAAGTAGACAGGGACGAACAACAAGTAAACTTTAACGTTACCTTAATAGCAAGGTATAACATAATCTTAAGTTTACCTTAACTGGAAAAGTATAACCTTATAATTAACTAGAAGAGTAGCTACCTTACCTTTAATAAGTCCCCTAACTGTAATTACTATTTAAAGAAAGCTAAAAAGGTACCAAACTGTTTTAAAGATATATAAAGCACTTAAAAGTACGCTAAACCCTTAAAACTAAGTACAGTTTAGGTTAGGTTTATTAAGACAGTTAAAGGACTAAAAGGTCTACCGTAATACCTAAATAACAATTTAAAAGGTAAAAAGAAGTAAGAAGCTAATTTACAGATAAGCAAAGAAGTTAACTTATTTAAAGTACCTGCAGAATATAGGAAGTTTACCCTGTTTTAAAAAAAGATACTACAATTACTAGATTATAAACTATAAGATTACGAAATTAAGCTGAAGCTAAGAGCGAAGCTCTGCAGTTTCCAGCTTTACTATCTAAACCCTTAACAGGCTAAGGCCTTAAGGGAGTACGTCGATAAGAACCTGAAGAACAGGTTTATCATAAAGTCCTAATCCCTAGTAAGGTACCTAGTGCTATTTATCTTAAGGAAGGGAGACAGTAAGTTATATATAGTTATTAATTACTAAACGTTAAACAAAGATACAATTAAGAATTATTACCTACTGCTACTTATTATAGAAATGCAAAAACGGATTATTAAGGTAAACTGGTTCTCCAGTCTCGATTTCCTTATAGGATTCAACTACGTTAAAGTAAAGGAAGAGGATAAGTATAAAATGGTTTTTCAGACTCGTAACAGGTATTACTAATACTGTATTATGCTGATAAAATTAACAAACGCCCCCACAACTTTCTAAGGCCTTATTAACAGTGTTCTCTACCCCTTCCTCAACAAGTTTATCTTTATGTATTTAAATAACGTTCTAATTTATTCCGAAACTTTAGAAAAATACCGAAAACATATACAACAGGTTCTAATAGCTCTCGAAAAGGTAAAGCTGATAATAAATCTAAAGAAGAGTTACTTTTACGTTTAAGAACTAAACTATTTAAGGTTTAAAGTAACCCTTAGAAGACTTAAAATGTAACTGGAGAAGATAAAGGTAATTAGGGATTAGCTTACTTTAAAGAACTAAAAAGAGTTGTAAACCTTTATTAACTTTACAAACTTTTATTATTACTTTATCAGGTACTTTACAAAGATTGTAAGACTACTTTACAAACTTACAGGTAAAGGAAAGCTGTTTAAGTGGACCGATAGATAATAGAAGGTATTTAAAGACCTTAAGTACGCTTTCATTACAGCGCTAGTCCTAGCCCTCCCTGATTTCTTAAAACCTTTCCGAGTTAAAACAGATTCCTTGGAGTTCGCAATCGGTGGAGAACTTAATTAAGTCCAGGACGATAGGAAATGTTACCTAGTTACCTTCCTATTAAAAAGAATCTACAGCTTAGCTTTACAATATTTAATTTACAATAAGGAACTGATAGCGATTATTTAATACTTTGCTAAGTAAGTACTGTATTTAAGCGGTACAGAAGAACTAGTCTAGGTCTTTTCTAATTATAATAACCTTTAATACTTCCTAATAAAGGAACTTAACTTACAATAAGTATAATAAGTAAAGTTAATAGCCCTGTTCTACTTCCAGATTTACTATGTTAAAGGAAAAGATAATAAGCAAGCTAATGCTTTTAGTTAGAGATAGGACTATAAGGATACTAATCCGGTCTTAGTCCCCGTTATTATATTTAACGAAGTTAAGAACGGTATACTGGAGCATACGTTATAAGTGTTAAATAACTAGATACCGGAATAAACTATTAACATCTATATAAACTTATAAATAAAGTATAATATCTATTAGTAATAACAGGACTTCTAAGCAAAAAGGTTAACGGAAGGAACTTATAAGTACAAGTGCCTTTTAAAAGACCTTTTAAGGTATATGTAAAACTATAGTAAGGAGTGCCTAAAGTATCTAAACTATAACGAAACTAATTATCAGCTAAAACTGCTGTTAAAAAGCGTAGATAACGTATCTAAATTAAAAGTAAGGCTTTAATATTAAGAGAAACTATACATTTACAACTTAGGAAAGCGGAAAGAGTATATCTAATAAGTTTACAAGTCTTAACTTAAAGGATATATAAGCTAAGCTAAAACTCTTATATAAGTTTAATAAACGTACACCTTCTTAGGAATAAAGAAGTTAGTTAAGGAAGTAGTTAATAACTACAATATCTACTACTAGAAGTAAAATCGACATTATAAGCCTTATAGGCTTCTTAAACCACTCCCTATACTACAGGCACTATAAAGTTTAATCTTACTTAATTTCGTTACTGGGATCTTAAAATCTAAAGACCCTATTACAAGAGTCACCTATAACCAGATCCTTATAATAATCGACAGATTAACGAAATAAACTTACTTTCTACTAACTTTAAAGGATATAACAGTAGAGTAACTTATTTACGTCTTTAAGAAAAAAGTAATTTTATAACACCTTTAGTTAGATAATATTATTACAGATTAAGATAAGCTAATTGTGTTAAAATTCTAATAAAGACTAATATAAAGGATAGGTATAAAGAGTAAGCTTTTAACAGTATTCTACTTATAGACAGATAGCTAAACGGAATAAGTTAATTAAATACTTATAACGTATCTTTAAACTTACGTTAACTTTAAATAAGATAATTAACTTAAGCTGTTACTAACAGCATAGATAGCTTATAACATAACGTTAATTAAGTTAACAGGTATATTACCGTTCTTTACTAATTACAGTAAGGAGCCTAAACTCTGTTAAGGCCCGCCTACAGGCGCCCCCTAAGCTGCAGTCCGCGTAGACTAGATGTAGGAGTTGCATAACTACTTATAAGCTAAACTTAAGTTTACACACGAACGAATAAAGAAGTTTGTTAATAAATATAGAACCGAATAATTAGCACTTAAAAAAAGACTCCATTATAATAGTAAGTAAGTTAAGGGACTAACTCTTTAAGAAGGGGATTACGTTTACCTTTTTTCACAAAACTTACATTCAAAGCGACTTAGTAAGAAACTTAACTTTAAAAGGTATAGACTGTTCCGAATTAAGAAAAAGGTTATTACTTCTAATTATAAACTAAACTTATCCGCTAATATAAAGGTGCGGATTAAGGTTTTTTATATCTTACTTTTAGAGCCTGCTTTAAAAGGAGTTCCTTTAGAAAAGAAGATTAAGATCGATACTGATAAGGATAAGTATAACATTAAGGAAGTTATAAATTTACGAAAGGGAAAAAACACGTTTAAGTATCTCGTTAAGTAGTTAGATTATAACCCTGAAAGTAACTCGTAAGAGCTAGTCAAAAATCTTAAGTGCCTAGATTTAATTGCAGAGTTCTACTAAAAAAATCCAGACTGACTAAAACTAACAATAAGAATTAAAAATAAGATAAGATCTAATATTTAAATTACTATATTAAAGAGTAAAATTACTGTAGGATTTAAAACCCGAGAAGTGGTAAGAAACTCCTTAGTAAGTACGGAAGGATATTTATTAAAACCTTAGCTAGGGTTATAAGGACCTTAAACCTAATAAGGAGGCTAGGCCTTTAAAACCCCTAAAGCTCCACTAACACTATTAAAAAGAAAGTCAGTAAAAGAAATAAACGTGTTATTACTACATTATAAAACTGTAAGAGGAAAGAAGCTACGAACTAAGTTAAGAAGAGGTTATCGGCTGTAACGATCCCCCAGAAAAAGAACTAACAGGTGTTCCTGCTAGAAAGCCTCCCTAATTAAAGGACTCACTAGCCTTAGGAGGAGTAGCCAGACGGGCCTCCTCCTATTCCTAGAAACGAAGGATCTTTACCTCCTGACTAAACGTAGAAAAAGCTTACTCCTTTATATAATAACGTTAGGTTTTAATCCGTTTAAGTTAAGCAGTAACTTCACAAAACTCTTAGGTTTTTAACTCTAAGTTCCGCATAGTAACGTTATACTCTATATTAAAATAGCGCTTCTTAGAAAGGAGCCACTAAAGGAAAGCGTCATTATAACCAAACGCGTCACACAAAGACGAAACTCCTATTAGTAAACATTTAAAGTAACTGTCTAATCGTGCTGTAACGAGACAGGAAAGCGATTTTAAAGAATAATAACTATAAGGCAACATTTACGATCCAAAAGTCGAAATAAAGTCCGTAAAGTTACGATAATAAAAGGTACTGTTCTTTAAAGTGCGCTTTTATATACGGTTAGTAGGTATAGTTGCGTTAAGAAAGAAGGAACGCTCTTACTAAGGTTCTTTATGGAAAAAGAACGTTAAAGAGGGGGAATTATGTGACGACCCTGCAGGCTGTTACTTAGGCCGGAGCGGCCTGATAAATCTCCCACATAAGGAACAGTGTAGGAGGACAGTACACACAGTACTGTACACTGGGCCAGGGGTGTAAAGACCTAAAGCCCCTACGACTAACTAGCAGCTGCTCAGTCTTAACAGGAGTGCTCACCTACTAAGCATCTGAGAAACCTCTAAGCAAGGAGTGCTTAGTAGTAAGTTACTCAGTTCCTTACTAAGTAACAGGCCACTAAGTAAAGTATAAAGTACCTCTGGCTAGTTAGTATAAATAGTTATAGTTATACTTATAACTACTGTAAGGGATTCTAGTTCCTTACGCTAGTATTTAATTGTTCATTTATGTCCTATTATTCAGACTTACCTCTGTGTATTATAGTAACAACGACCTACAGTGACATTAAACCCCCCCCGTCTAGGAGTGTTAGCTTAACAAGCCGTCTTCGGAACGCCCCCTACCTGTTAGCGTCCTGCCATACGTTCTGTCTTAACCCGCGCCAGTCCTCTCGAGGCCTGTGTCGGGTGCAGGTCGTAATAGTGCACTACTTTCCACCACCCTACCGCAAAAATCCTTAATTACATAACTATAACATTAGGAAATAATAATAACTAAACTTAAAACAGATGAATCAGACGATTCTGCAGCCTCCTTGCAAGTGCGCGCATTATAGCCAGCCTTACCGCACATGCCATAACACTGAATCTTCATACAAGAGCCCCTTACGCGACTACCACTTTATCGTGTTTCCTAAGTTAACTGCTCCCTTACAGCCTTTTAATCTAGTAGATCTTATGCCTCTTGTACAGTAAGTGACCCTTTAAGCCGTATGTGTTTTCTTAACCCTCTGTCGCTTATTAAGCTCCTTATTGGCCTTTCGTAATGCAGAGACCTCTGTATAGAAAAGAGCTATCTTATACATTACAGTTATTATACCTTTAACTAGTCAATCCATAACCGTTAGCATTAGGGTTAAAGAGCTGCCCTAATGGTTAGAAATCCAAGTTTTAACAAGCCCTGACTCTAATGTGGCTTCTTAGGGGTTATGTAGCGTTTAGAAGACCTAAAGTGGTATAGTAGTTAGGCTTAGGGCTAAAGGTGTTAGTGTTTAAATATATATATTTAACTTTAATATTACCCTTTTTAGGTCGTATAGTATAAGGTTAGTGCTGGCAAAGCCCCCTTAGATATTCTTTTCTGTAATTACAGTAAAAAACGCTTTTTTAAACAAACAGAGAAATTCCAGCTTACTGATATATGTGATACTTATCTGTATTAACCGTTTAATCTAATAGCCGTACGCCTTTTTTAACAGCCTAAAACAACTAATATTTAAAGGCTGAAGTAAGTGTAAGGTGTATGGAGGTATACAGAGCGTAATAATCTTATACTCCTGGCAGTAAGCCTTAAATTCTTTAAAGTAGTGGCTTTTATGGCTGTTAAAGATTAGAAGCTAATATTTACCCTTTATACAAAACGCTATGTACAGATCGAAATACCAAATCTAATCCATACCTTTCTTATTCGTAGTTTAGCTATTATCAGTTATTATAATACATTAAGTAACTAGAAGGTTATATTCTTAATACTAATTAATAAAGTAGTATTACGTAGCTAAGATGATAAATAGTGGGATAGCTTAACCTTAAGAATTCACCCCTTAAATAACTGTAACCCACTCTCGATTACCAAGTTAGGCCTGTTTAACCTTATTACAGCTATCTGAGGTAATAATTACTATAATAGAAATGATAATGCCCATTATAAAGCTAGTCTCGTCGAAATTATACATATCTTTATCTAAGATACCATATTTAGCTTTTATGTTATGTATAAGGGCAAACCACTTGCTAATAATCTTTAGATCTTCACATTTAGCTCTTTAATAATCTGTGACGACCCTACAGGCCGTCACTTGGGCCGGGGCGGCCCGACGAATCCCCCGCAGAAGGAACAGTGCGGGAGGACGGCGTACACCGTCCAGACACACTGGGCTAGGGGTGCAAAGACCCAAAGCCCCTACAACTAGTAAGAAAGTGCTTGGTGGTCCACAAGGACTGACAACACCAAGCACCATTCAGTTAGCTGCTTGGCCGCAATTGCGTGGTGCACCACCAAGCATAACGGACTAAGCAAGGTACGAAGTACCTCTTAGTTAATTAATATAAATAGCTATAGTTATGCCTATAACCACTGTAAAGGACTCTGGTTCCTCACGCTAATATTTAATTATTCATTTATATCCTACTATTCAGACTCACCTTTATATATTATAATAACAGTAACCTATAGTAACATTAAACCCCCTATCTAGGAGTGCTAACTTAATAAGCTGTCTTTAAAACGCCCCTTACCTGTTAGTGTCCTATTATACGTTCTGTTTTAACCTACACCAGTCCTCTTAAGGCCTATATCGGGTACAGGTTGTAATATAATACTAACGTTACAGTTCTAAACGCTGTTTATTAAATTCCCAGACACCACCTTTTTCCCACTAACATGTTAACCTTTAGAAAAGGTAAGAAGATTAAGGAGGCGTAAGCTTAACCTTAGCTCCTTATTATTAACGAATTAGCTACACGCTTTAAAGACTTAAACCTTAACTAGTAGGGACTAATTAAAGAACTTAATAAAGCTTTCCCCAGAGATATTAAAAGCTGTATCAGTCTTATTAAAAAACTCCAGGCCTAACTTAACACTATTAAGCTGGAGAATAATAACCTTAAGGGTTTATAGAAGAAACGAGTAAAGCTCCCCCCACTGTTGCGCTTTAAAGGAGACTTTATACAGCTAAAGTCCTGGATAGCCCAGCTTTAAAGCTATATCACCTACTATAATAAGCAGTTCTTTAAGGAAGAAGGAAAGGTCAGGTTTATTAGAGCCTTATTAGATAGAGTAACCACTTACTAATATAAACCTTATATAAAGATAATTAATAACCTCTCTGTAAATAAAGTGTGAAAAGAAGCCCTTAAGACTTAGGCCCTTTTTAATAACTTTAACGTTTTTATTAATTAACTCTAGACTAAGTTTAAAAAACTAAACGCTCTTAGGCAGGCTGAATAGCGCCTTATAGCCTTAAGGCAGACGTCTTTAGTCCTTAAGTTCTCTACCCGTTTTAAGTTAAAGGCAGTAAAGACTAAGCTTAGTTAAAAAGCCCTAGTAATACTGTTCTAAAGTGGTTTAAAAGAGTATGTCACTAGAGATCTTTACTAGGAAGACCGCCCAGATTGCCTTTAGGAGCTAATTAAGATAGCTATTAAGGCTGATAACTAGTATTATAATCACTATTATTAGAAGAATTATTAAAAGGAACAGACCCCTTACTAATTAAGTAAACTAAAGAAGGGGAATTAGTCGACCGTGACAGGTTACCACCCTGGGTTAATAGATATTAATATGGTAAACTGTTAGAACCGACTTAACTGTGATAAGCCCTAGCGGTAGCTATAGAGGCAGTCTAAGGACTTATCCCAGGTCTAGTGCTTTAACTGTGATAAGAAAAGTTATATAATGTGGCAGTACCTGTTATTAAAATAAGTTAGTTAGAAACTAGTTCTAAAAGGAGGAAAGTATGTTAGGTTTAACTTAAAAGACGTCTATGTTAAGATAGTAAGTAATAAAGAAGATTACACTTAAATAGATAAGTGTAACTTAAGAAACGAGGAAAAAAAGGAAGAACCTTAAGACGTGGTATACTTAGTCCTTAAGGGTGTCTTAGAAGAGTTAGTTATAAAGGTGTAGGTTATAGAAGACTAACTTTAAGGTGGAAACTTAAAACCATTAAAGGTGTAGGTTACAGAAGACTAACTTTAGGAAAAGATATTCCGGCTGGCTGTTACAAGCCTTAAAAACCTTACTCTGTAAGCTTAGGAACTAAGGAAGTTTAGGAAAGACCCTAACTTAAAAATTACTAAGATAGTAAAAGGAGTTAAAAAACTAGCCCTCCAGGCCACCTAAACGGTAAAGTAAGCCTTAAAAGGTAAGAGGGAATAAACTAAGAGAATTAAATTGGAGAAATAAAAGTTCTTCTTAATTATACCCCTTAAGACTTTTAAACACTTTAAATATATTAAATAGATTAATACCCTTACCTCTTTAAAAGAAGGACAGCTCAGATAGCTACCTTACACTAAAGGTAGTGTGCCTTAAACCGGTACCTTAAAGGTCCCCTAAGAAGGTATAAAATAAGTATATTAATAAAAAGTCTAGGAATTAAAAGAAAAACATTAAGAGTTAGTAAATAAAGTGGAGGACCTGTAAATTAAAGGCCTTACTATAATATCTAAGGATAAAATAGTAAAAATTAAGTTATAACTCCGTAATAGAGTTCACTTCACTAACTAACTTAAGCACTAACTTATTAAGGAAGGCCACTTTATAAAAGAATAAGCTGGGTTATTATTACTTAAGTTTTAAGAAAAGGTTTAGGAGAAATAATAAACCTAAAGGCAAGTGGAAGAAGAGGAGAAACAGGGTAACACCCTTCCTATTCTGTACTTTATAACTGTAGCACTTACAGTTAACGTTAACTATCTTAACTATAAGGATATATTATAGATTAATTACATATATAATAACTACACTCTTAATTAGTATTATAAACTTAAGACCTTTTATAACTATTTCCCCAGCGTATAAAAACGGGACTACACTGTTATAAGGGTAAAGTTAGAACTAGCTTACTATTAAGTCTCCTACTCCCTAATAAGAGAATCTGGAAATAAGTAAAAGGTTACTGTAGTTAACCAGGCTCTTACTACGTACTGGTAAAGAGGGGTATTTAATAACTGCCTAATCGTAATATATTCGTTACATCTTAATAGAAAAGCTAAAGAGTGGTAAAAGTGAGAGGATTACTAACAGATCTAAGAGTAAAAGGATATTACTACAATCCAGTCTTATAAAGTGTATTATTATCTTATTAAAGATTTTAGAAATATTAAACCATTTAAAGTTAACTAGATGTTAAAGTGTAAAAACCTAAAAAGGGTTAATTATCAGGTTTATTAAAGCTGCCTGTTTTTCTAAAAGGAGTTAAGAAAAGGCTACAGGCTTTTTAAAAGGGCTGGAAACTAATAGTTTACTAGTTAGTAAAAACCCTAAGAAGAAGAAGAGGCGTTTAAAGGTTAGGTTAGATAAGACCTCAAGGATAGATAGTTACTATAACTTAAATGTTAAAAGAGTATAAGTATTATTTTATTAGTATTAACTTAATAAATGGAAAAGGGAGGCCGTTTAAAGTAAAAGTAATAATTAATAACAGGAGTGCTTCTAACCTAATACACCCCTTATTAGTTAACTAAAGGAAACTCCCTAATAAAAAGTATAAAAAGGCTATTCCTATTTAGAATAGAGAAGGAGGCCTGTACTAGTATAATAATAGTAAAGTTACCCATTACTTACCACTCTTAATTAAAATAAATAGGGACGAATAATAAGTAAACTTTAATGTTACATTAATTACAGGTTATAACATAATCTTAAGTTTACCCTGGCTGGAAAAGTATAACCTTATAATTAACTGGAGGAGTAGCTACCTCACCTTTAGTAAGTCCCCTAGCTATAATTACTATTTAGAGAAAGTTAAGAAGATACTAAATTGTTTTAGAAATGTATAAAGCACTTAGAAACACACTAAACCCTTAGAACTAAATATGGTTTAAGTTAGGTTTATTAAGACGGTTAAAGGACTAGAAGGTCTACTGTATTACCTAAATAACGATTTAAAAGGTGGAAAAAAGCAAAAAGCTAATCTACAGATAAGTAAAGAAGTCGACTTATTTAAGGTACTAGTAAAGTATAGGAAGTTTACCCTGTTTTAAAAAAAGATATTATAATTACCAGACTATAGATTATAAGACCACGAAATTAAGCTGAAACTAGGAGCAAAGCTCCGTAACTTCCAGCCTTACTACTTAAACCCCTAATAAGCTGAAACCTTAAAGGAGTATATCGATAAGAACCTAAAGAGTAGATTTATTATAAAGTCCCAGTCCCTAGCAGGGTACCTAGTACTGTTCGTCCTAAAGAAGGGAGATGGTAAGTTATATATAGATATTAATTATTAAATGTTAAACGAAAATATAATTAAAAACTATTACTTATTACTACTTATTACAGAAATGTAAGAACAGATTATTAAAATAAATTAATTCTTTAACCTTAATATCCTTATAAGGTTTAACTATATTAGAGTGAAGGAAAAGGATAAATATAAGACAGCTTTTCAGACTTATAACAGGTATTACCAGTACTATGTTATATTAATAGGATTAATAAACACCCTTATAACTTTCTAAGGCCTTATTAACAGTGTTCTTTACCCCTTCCTTAATAAATGTATCTTTATATATTTAAATAACGTTTTAATCTATTCTAAAACTTTAAAAGAACATTAAAAGTATATATAACAGGTTTTAACAGCTTTTAAAAAAGCGAAGCTAATAGTAAACTTAGAAAAAAGCCATTTTTATATTTAAAAACTAAATTATCTAGGGTTTAAAGTAACCTTTAGGAAACTTAAAATGTAAGTGGAGAAGGTAAAGGTAATTAGGGATTAGCTTACTTTAAAGAATTAAAAAGAGTTATAAGCTTTTATCAGCTTTATAAACTTTTACTAGTACTTTATCAGGTATTTTATAAAGATTGTAAAACTACTATATAAGCTTATAAGAGAGGGTAAACTGTTTAAGTAGATTAATAGATAGTAAAAGGCATTTAAGGACCTTAAGTACACCTTTATTACAGCGCCAGTTCTAGCTCTCCCTAACTTCTTAAAACCCTTTTAAATTAAGACAGACTCCTTAAAATTCGTAATCAGTAGAGAACTTAATTAAATCCAGGATAATGGAAAACGCTACCCAGTTACCTTCTTATTAAAAGGGATCTATAACTTAACCTTATAATACCTAATTTATAATAAGGAATTAATAGTAATTATTTAATATTTTACTAAGTGGGCACTGTATTTAAGCGGTATAGAAGAACCAGTTTAGGTCTTTTTAAATTATAATAACCTCTAGTACTTCCTAATAAAGGAACTTAATTTATAATAAGTATAATAGGTAGAATTAATAACCCTGTTCCACTTCTAAATTCACTATATTAAAGGAAAAGATAATAAGTAAGCTAATACTCTTAGTCAGAGACAGGACTATAAGGATGCTAATCCAGTCTTAATCCTTATCACTATATTTAATAAAGTAGAGAACGGCACGTTAGAACATACATTATAAATGTCAGATAATTAAACACCAGAATAAACTATTAACGTTTATATAAACTTATAAACAGAGTATAATATTTATTAGTAATAACAGGACTTTTAAGTAAAAAGGTTAGTAAAAGGTACCTATAAGTATAAATACCCCTTAGGAGACTTCTTAAGGCACTTGTAAAATTATAGTAAAGAGTGCCTAAAGTACCTAAACTATAACAAAACTGGCTGTCAGTTAGAATAATTATTAAAAGGCGTAAGCGGTGTGTTTAAACTAGAAGTAAGGCTTTAATATTAAGAGAAACCGTACATTTATAACCTAGGTAAATAAAAAGAATACGTCCAGCAGATCTATAAGTCTTAACTTAAAGGATATATAAGCTGGGTTAAGACTCTTACACAGGCCTAATAAACGTACACTTTCCCAAGAATGAAAAAGCTGGTTAAGGAAGTGGTTAATAACTGTAACATCTGTTATTAAAAGTAAAATTAACGTTATAAACCCTATAAACTTCTTAAACCACTCCCTATATTACAGGTGCCATAAAGTTCAATCTCGCTCAACTTCGTCACTAGAATCCTAGAGTTTAAGGACCCTATTATAGGGGTCACTTATAACTAGATCCTTATAATGGTTAACAGATTAATAAAGTGGGCCTACTTCTTACTAACCTTAAAGGATATAATAGCGGAGTAACTCGCTTATATTTTCGAGAAAAAGGTGGTTTTATAACACCTTTAACTAGATAATATCGTTATAGATTAAGATAAACTAATTATATTAAAGTTTTAATAAAGACTAATATAAAAGATAGGTGTGAAAAGTAAGCTTTTAACAGCCTTCCACCTATAAACAGACGGTTAGATAAAGTAAGTTAATCAGATACTTATAATATACCTCTAGGCTTATATTAACTTTAAATAAGATAATTAGCTTAAGCTGTTATTAACAGTACAGATAGCTTATAATATAACACTAGTTAAGTTAACAGGTATATTACTATTCTTTACTAATTACAGCAAAGAGCTTAAGCTCCGTCAAGGCCTACCTACCGGTACCCCTTAAGCCACAGTCTACGTAGACTAAATATAAGAACTGTATAACCACTTATAAGCCAAACTTAAGTTTATATGTAAATAAATAAAGAAGTTTATTAACAAATATTAAATTAAGTAACCAGTGCTTAAAAAAGGACTCTACTATAATAATAAGTAAGTTAAGGGACTAACTCTTTAGGAGGGGGACTACGTCTACCTTTTTTCACAAAACCTACATTTAAAACAACCCAGTAAGAAGCTTAACTTTAAAAGGTACAGACCGTTCTAAATTAAGAAAAAGGTCACCACCTTTAATTATAAACTAGACTTACCCACTAGTATAAAGGTGCAGACTAAGGTTTTTCACATCTTACTTTTAAAACCTGCCTTAAAAGGAGTTCCTCTGGAAAAGAAGATTAAGATTAACGCTAATAAGGACAAATATAACGTTAAAAAAGTTATAAATTTAAGAAAAGGAAAGAATATACTTAAATATCTTATTAAGTGGCTAAACTACAGCCCTAAAAGTAACTTATAAGAACCAGTTAAAAATCTTAAGTGCTTAGACCTAATTGTAAAGTTCCATTAGAAGAATCTAGATTAACTAAAACTAATAATAAAAACTAGAAATAAAATAAGATCTGACATTTAAATTACTATACTAAAGAGTAAGACCACTATAGGACCTAAAGCCTGAGAAGTGGTAGGAAACTCCTTAATAAGTATGGAAGGACATTTATCAAAACCTTTAACTAGGGTTGTAAAAACCTTAGACCTAATAAGAAGGCCGGGCCTCTAGAGCCCCCAGTAAAACTCTAAACGAGAACAAGTGCTATTAAGAAAAAGAAGTTAGTAAAGAAAAATAAAGAAAAGTTACCCTAAACCCTCCAGCCCTAAAGGGTAAGGATCTAAAGCGACAGAAGACCCTTATAGGACTTAAACCCATAACCTCTTATTAAAGGAAGTAAACGTGCTACCATTACATTAAAGGACCGTTTTCGTTTATTAAAGGAAAAGAACTATAAACTAGGTTAAAAAGACGTTACAGGTTATAGCAAACCCTTAAGAGGAAAGCCTGTAAGAAAAGAGTCCCAGTCCCAGGAGACCGGCTTAACCCAGACTGGGTCCACTACCTTTACCTATTCCTAAAAGGATAAAACCTTAACCTTACAGGAAAACACTTTTATTACTTTCACTTTAACAGCACACCGCTAGGTTTTAACACATTATAACTTTATAAGAGAGTTACAGTGCTTAATAACCACCTGATTATATAAGGTGTCTAACTCCTTTTTCTTATCTACTAAACTTTTAATAAACTTATTAAAGTGATTAAATACGTCACATAAAAAAAGCATACTAGCAGACTAGCACTCACTATAACTGTCAGATTACGTAACAACTTAATATAATAAGGACTTAGTTTAGTAATAAGTGTAGGGAGATATCTGCAAATTAAAAGCGTTAAGGGATTTTATAAGATAAATATAACAGTTATAAGGAGCCTTTTCCTGCTTTCTCTATCTTTTACACTTTTTAACGTAGTTAAAAGATATAACGAAGGTGGAGGAAAAAGGGAAACTAACTTAACGATTCTTTATAGAAAAAGAATATTAAAAAGGGGGAATTATATAATAACCTTACAGGCTGTCACTTAAGCCGGGGTGGCCCGACAAATCCCCTATAGAAGGAACAGTGTGGGAGGACGGTATACACCGTCCAGACACATTAGGCTAGGGGTGTAAAGACCCAAAGCCCTTACGACTAGTAAGAAAGTGCTTAATGGTCTATAAGGACTAATAACACTAAGCACTATTTAATTAGCTACTTAGCTGTAATTACGTAATGCACCACTAAGCATAACAGATTAAGTAAGGTATAAAGTACCTTTTAGTTAATTAGTATAGATAGCTATAGTTATGCCTATAACTACTGTAAGGGACTTTAATTCCTTACACTAGTATTTAATTATTCATTTATATCTTACTGTTCAGACTTACCTCTATGTATTATAATGACAGCAACTTACAGTAATATTAAACCCCTTATTTAAGAGTGTTAGTTTAATAAGCTGTTTTCAGAACGCCCCTTACCTGTTAGCGTCCTGTTATACGTTCTGTCTTAACCTGCATTAGTCCTCTTAAGGCCTGTGTTGGGTACAGGTTGTAATAGGAGCTAAGGCTAAGCTTATACCTCCTTAATCTCCTTACCTTTTCTGGAGGTTGATATGTTAGTGGGAGAGAGGTGGTGTTTAGGAATTTAATAAATAGCATTTAGAACTGTGACGTTAATATTATATTATAACCTACACCTAACACAGGCCTTAAGAGGACTAGTATAAGTTAAGACAGAACGTATGGCAGGACGCTAACAGGTAAAGGGCGTTCTAAAGACGGCTTATTAAGCTAGCACTCTTAGATAGGGGGTTTAATGTCACTGTAGGTCGCTATTACTATAATACACAGAGGTGAGTCTGAATAGTAAGACATAAATGAATAATTAAATATTAATATAAGGAATTAGAGTCCCTTACAGTGGTTATAGGCATAACTATAGCTATTTATACTAATTAACTAAGAGGTACTTTGTACTTTACTTAGTCCGTTATGCTTAATGGTGCATTACGTAACTGCAGCTAAGCAGCTAACTAAACAGTGCTTGGTGTTATCAGTCCTTATAGACCATTAAGCACTTTCTTACTGGTTGTAGGGGCTTTAGGTCTTTACACCCCTGGCCCAGTGTGTCTGGACGGTGTACACCGTCCTCCCGTACTGTTCCTTCTGCAGGGGATTCGTCAGGCCGCCCCGGCTTAAGTGACGGCCTGCAGGGTCGTCACAAAAGACCCAAAGCCCTTACGACTAATTGTTAGTTGATTACTTTAATCTTGCTAAGATACAGTGATTAAGGTAAGCAATTAGGAAGCGTTAATTACTCTACTCCTCCCTTAAGGGAGTGAATATAGTAAGTAAGGTACGAAGTACCTTTTAAATAGTTAGTATAGATAGACATTATTATGCCCATAATAGCCGTAAGGGACTTCTAATTCCTCACGTTAGTATTTAATTATTCATTTATGTCTTACTATTCAGACTTACCTCTGTGTATTATAATGATAACGACTTACAGTGAAATTGAACCCCTGTCTAGGAGTGCTAGCTTAATAAGCCGTCTTCAGAACACCTACCTAGTCTTTGGCATCCTGCTATACGTTCTGTCTTAACCTGTGCCAGTCCTCTTAAGGCCTGTGTCAGGTACAGGTTGTAATATGAATTCGCCATTAGAATAATAGGTTCACTTATTGTTTATAAGCCTTTATAATATAGTTTACAGTTGTGAATAGGAATAGTATCATTTTCTACCATCTATACACCCTATAGGCTAAAGTTAGAGACTTATACGCCAGTTGGAGCTCATTTGGTAGGTAGCGAATTCTGCAAAACTATTTACTATGGAAAATTTTAAAAATCAAATAGGCGTCCAGCCGCATCGGCTCCTTACAAGTTAAAACCAGCGCTGCAGGGTACGCGACAGCCCTAACTCTAAAAACTAAATTTCAACTACAGTTTGACAGTAAAACTTCCTATAGTAGATAGTTTTACAGAATTTAACACCTATAAAATTAGCTACAAAGGCGATACACTTCATAATTCTATTATAAAACTGTCTGAAAAAGCAATTAATCGTGCCTTAAGCGTTTAAACTAACCCTTATAATTTGTTACGCAGTAGGTTTCCAAAGGCCTGTAATATAGGGCTGTTGCTCAGAGGAAGTAGAGCGGTACTGTTCCAAGCCCGCTACAGCGCTGTAACCGCTTTAGAAAGTAAAAGAAGGCCTGATTTTGTCAGAAAGAATGGGGTTCTGGCCAGAGCCAGAACGCCAGGAAGGTGTGGATAACCAAGCTGAACGGAGCTCAGCAGAGCTGAGCTCTGGTGTGGATGTCTGAGCTGAATGGAGCTTAACGGAGCTGAACTAACTAGCTGGTGTAGGCCGCCATTTACCACCATTTACCATTACACCTTACCACCATTCACAACTATAATAGAGGCTCTCTAGCTTTACCAGAGAGCCATAGAAGAGCGATTCAGACAAGTAATACAATCACGCAGTTGCAACCCTTTCAAATCAACCAGAATCCAATGTGCAGTGCTTCACACTTGATTCGGTGAAATTGATGGGGTTGCAACTGCGTGATTGAATTGCTCGTGTGTGGTTCTGGCTTCCAACCAGAACCTCCTTCTTTATATCCCTTTTCGCAGGACTCACCCCTCATCACCACTGTGGCTCGGGCGTACCCGCCTTTTGGCAGTTCTAGGCATCTAGTCAGCGAAGCTGACTAGATGCCCAGGGCCCCGGAACTACTTTCTTTCTGGCATAAACTTTCATAGTGCTGACTAAGACTCTGGGAAATCGACTTGTTATTACACAAAGGAGGAAGGTGTGGCAGCAAAGCTGTCCCTTCCTAGAGCTACGATATAAGGTGGACGCGGCAGGCGACCGTGGGCGTTCCAAGGGCTGTCCGACTAGAGTCCACCCTAGCGCCGTGATAAATATAATATGATTACATGACTATACCACAAGGTGCCGCGTTTCTAACAGTGTGTAATTACGTTGGTGACCGATTAGTCTGTGAAACAGTCCTACAGTGGAGACTTGAAAGAATATCGGTGGTCTTAATGTTGAGATCCTACTTAGAATCGCCGGGTAGATAGACCTTCTATTGTTAACTTAGTTGCCAGCTAAGAATACCAAGTATTTTTCTTGTAAACACCCAGAGTGCGATGCCATTGCAATGAATTTGTACAGAGAATGAGTAAAGGCAGGCATCTACCGTCAAGTGTGAGATCCCTTCTTTCATCGAAATCGCGACAAATGAAACCGTGACGGGCTTTCTTCTCGCCCTTTGCGTACACACAATCATATGTCGACCATTTATTCAAATTCAATCCGACAAGTGCTGGCCCCAAGAGGCTGTCCACCTTGATGAAGAGGAAGCCGCCTGCAGCCATGGCCTTATTATCCAGGGGTTTGTCGACGGCCAATCCGTCACTAGAATTAGATTGTCGACCCTCGTTGAATATTGTGTTGTATGGCGCTTTCGTCTGTAGGGACAGGGTTGGTCGCATCCGCAGCAATAGTGTGAGGAGGCGCTGGTCGTTGATGCCACTGACGCCGGCGATCTCCGAGACCGAGTGGCACACGATCCTCCCCAGAATGAAATCTCTCCAGTCCCACTGGGCAACTCTGAATGACTTCAGAAACAAGACGAGGAAGGCGGCAAACCCCCAGAAGAATATGGTCACGTTGAAGGGGTCCACGGGATGGATACGGTTGCCGATGAGGAATCCGAAGAGTACACCGCCGATGACGATGGTGGCAGCCAGAACAAGAGTTCCCCACGCATAGAGCTTGAAGGGAACTGTGATGGAGTTCTCGTCGATGGCCCATTTCTGCAGTTTAACACGGTCGCTCTCAATCTCTTCGTTTTCCACCTTCCACTTCCTGACGATCTCGTCCATCTGCTCGTCCGAAATAAGCTGTGGCTCCAAAAGTCCGGGCCGCGGTGCCAGTCCTCTTTCTTGGGCCAGGTGAGTCTCCCAGACGCTGTGGGTGTCATTTCCCGCTTCCTGGTATGACTTCTGTCTCATCTCCTGGAAGCCGCTCGTCTGGATGATACTGGTCCCGACGAATTTACGTTCGTCAAACATTTCAACCCGGTCCCGCGTGGGAGCAATCGTAGAAATTTCGATGAATTTCTCTTCCAGAGCCGATGAAAAGCTGCCGAATAGCATCTGGATCGGCACAAGGACGTCTATAACGTCTTTCATTTGATAGAACCTCTTTCGCCCCTTGTAAAGTATGCGCCTGGAAAGCATATTTGTGCTGCCATTGACTCCCAGTTGTGTACCCTTTTCACCGAGCTCGTCCCATTGGAAGTAGAGAGTCGCCCTTGATAGCTCATTCGTTGGTGGTGGTAATTCCTGGTCTTCCTTTTCCATAAACAATTCACCGCATACTTGAACAGCGGCCTGCGTCGCGCGAAGCGTGGTGACGTTCCCGAGACCGCCGATCCCGCCGTCTCTCAGACCGCAAATCATCGCCCTACGGTCCAAGTATCCAGTGTCGTATATGACGACACTAGTCTCAAACACGTCCGAGGCAATACCTGCTTCCTCGCTGGATGCAAGTTGATCTAGGAGAGTTTCGCAGAGGTGAGATAGCAAGTTGTGGAAAGCCATCTGAACAACGAAATATCGGTTGCCTTTTCCGGGAATATTTTCGTCAGACAATCCTTTCTTTTCATCCTCATGATGTGTATGATCTTCACCCTCGTCATCAGACCTCTCCTTCCCGCCAGCTTTTGGGTCTGGAAGTAGTGGAGATCGACCCTCGGCTTTCAGTTTCTGGATTGTCTCCTTCTTCGTAGATATCACCGTTGTGACAGCCCGGGGTAAGTCGTGCCTCAATACCAGCCACTTAAGTTTGGCTGAAAGCTTGGCAACCGTGATGATGAAATTCTCTTCCCAAAATTTTCCACTTGCTAGCCTAGCCAACAGCTGAGCCAAGTTCGCTGTTATGTGGTCGACAAGGGCGTAGTAACATCGTTCGTTAAAGGACTCCAGGCTGAGAGGCCGCTTGTATCGTATCTTCCCCGTGCTAACGTCATAGTCCTGCTGTAGGGCTCGTTCGATCAGCGTTATTTTTCGGGTACTTGCGAGATCTGGGGCAAGGTCTAATGCGATCAATTCGTTATCCAGACTGCAGATCATGTAGGCGTGTTGGATTTGCGTTGTAATCCGGTCGAGTCGCGAATAGCCAGCAGCGTCAGCTTTACCGAACCATTCATCCTCCCCTTTGATGTGATGCGGCGACCCGGAATTGACGACCTTCACAAGACGACTGATCTCCTTCTTCCACAGGAGAGTCTCTTCGACCTCACCTGCCCCGTATGGTTCTAAGCTATAGAACTTGGGTAAGTTACCGAGGTCGTAGCCAGGTCTCACTTGGAAGGACTCATGCGAGGTGGCGAGCTTGGCGATTTCGTCGTATTCATAGTTGAAGGAGATCGCAAGGCTTGGTTTGGCAGCCGTCATCCCGGTTGTTGTTGAGTTATCATAGATGTGAGCTTTGGTTTTCCGTCCTCTTGACCGGAGATTGCGGTGCTTCGCGGCTTGACCAGGATCCCTTGGCTGTATTGGCTGTATTGGCTGCATCTCAATGGACGAAGTCCGTGGAGGTAGTGCCATGCGAAATGATTAACATGAGCGGCAAGGGCGGGTATTATGACGGCTTGTCAGATATGAAACGTATTCAAGTAAGGATGGCTCAACATAACCGGTGAATGTCTGCTGTAGATAAGATGAGAGCGAGCAAACTTTGTCTGTGCATAAATATTTTGCGAATGTATGGATCGATCACAAGGCCAGAGGCTGGGCAGATAGCCAGGCAGGTAGGCAGATTTCCCGGACACTAGGCAAACCTCTAGGCTTTTTCTACGCCTCTGAAAGTCTGCGCATATGTGATAATCGGACGATGCATTCATGCATGCGCAAGGAGCTAAGGTCGATTAGTCTGTCTTGGCATGCAAACTTTGAGGAATCCGGAGTCATCTATTGGGTGCTGTACGGTGCCTAGACAATTAGCCACCGCCTTCCTAGTAGCTGCAGATAGACCTTGCGCATATGTACTGAGTGGTAGTTAGGTTGTTGGGCATACCGGGCAGGCGCAGTCTTCACTCCACGATATGGAAGAAAGCCATCAGTTCCGCACTTGAGAGGCAAGGTGTTCTAGAGCTTGGCAGGCAGACATATTGTACAATGTATACACACTAGTGCCTTAAGTCTCCTAACTTCAGTACCCTGCCCAAAATTGTCATGAAGGATATGTTGTACCAGATAAGATACATATGGTTGTCTCGCCCCTGTCCAAATTCCCTCGATCCAACCCGGCGTCATGTCATGCGCCCTTCCCAGACTTCAGTCAACTTTTGTCGTCTAACCAAACCTGCTGATTCAAACAAATTCTATCATAACTTGATCCTCTAGAGGAATTAAAGCGACATATTTTTACCAGAAAATCTTCTCCATGATGTCGGCAGAGATGCTCGCCGGAGACTTTGGTACCTCGGAAGATCTCTTCCACTGCTACTTGGGAAATCACAACGTCAACCCAAACATGTCAATATCTGCTGCTCCCCAGGAAACCCCTGCAGCTGCATATCATGGGAAAACCCAGATTCCAGACATTACGGAAATTGAACAGATGGGAAAGCCGACCCTCACTTATCCAACACCCGAAGGGGCGAAGTACGAAAACCAGACCAAGATCGAAGGCAAATACTCCGAATACCCTATCATGGTTCGGCGTGTCCATCCTCTTGACGACGATAAACCGCAAGTAAAATTAAGAATACAGTCGCAGTCTCTGAAAGATTTCCTCAAGCAACTCCCACACTCGGCACTGGCGCTGCCAGTCCACAAGTTCCCCATGGAACTCGACGAGCCGTACCAGGGCATTTTCCACCTGAAAGACGAAATAGCGCAGGCCCAATCCCACTCGCAGAGTTTGGACTTGAGTAAAGGCATTGCCTTTCTGAAGAAGTTCCAGGATGACTACATGCACACAACGATCAGCGAGATCAACGAGCTACTCGACAAGGGGCAGATTTCCTTCGCCTATTTGTGGGCCTTATACAAACCCGGAGAACTGGTTGCTCTCTGGAGGTTGACCGACACAGGGCCACCTAATTACTGGTTGGCCCATGTCCAAAGATTTACGAGATTCGAGCAAAATGAGGAGGTGGTCTGGAAGGTCGAAGTACTTTCAACAGCAATACGTGGCGATCGTGTGGGAAGCGAGCGGAATACCTTTGAGTTTCCCCAGTTCCCGGGCACTGTGAACATCACCGAGCTCCCAGTCATCCCACTACGCTGCCTTAAGAATCGCAAAGAAATTCAAGAGGTCGCTTTGAAGAGGGCGACATTATATCAGGGCCTCATGCTACCACTCGCTATGAATACGACCGCCGGACATAGAGAGCCGCCGGCTCACTGGCGTTACAAAGGACCTGTTTGGGTGCCCCAAAAGGACCCAACCCACAGGCAGCCCGACAATTTCAGTTGGATATTCGGAAGGAGGAAGGGCCAGGAAGGCTGCCGGTTCTTTGATCCTGCATCTTGCAACGTAAGCCTACCCCGTTTTAAATAATCATCAGCAAGCTATATGTTAACTTTGGAGACACAATAAGGTTGAAAGTGAGGTCGTTATAGATCCTGAGCTCTTCGTCAAGGAAGAGCCCCAGTTTGAAGTGCATCTGGTCAACAGCGTGCCGTGGGCGTTTTCAGGTCTCTCGAACCCAAGTAGTGTCTCAATACCCTCTGGTTCGGGGATCCTTAGCTCAGGCACCAGGTCCTCTGCGTCAACGACACCTTTAACAGGAGGACTTACAACGGACCAGTTGCTCACGCTGCCACCATGGATCCCCGCGTTTTGCCTCAATATCAACAAATGGGGCTTCGTGTTGATTGGGCACTGGCTCCAAGAGATCAAGTGGATCCCGAACACAGTATCTCAACTCGGACTCCCAGATTCAAAAAAAGCGCAGCTGGTACAGATACTAGAGGGAATGAAGACGCTGGGTACCGCTCCGCGATTCAATCATCAAGTCGTTCGCGGGAAGGGTCGGGGTTTGAATATTCTTCTCTATGGCGACCCTGGGGTTGGTAAAACTACAACTGCTGGTACGTGAGCGAACATTCATGGGTATTTCCTTGCAGCCCGGCTAACTCCATATCTAGAGTGTGTCGCTCAAGATTTACGTCGACCGCTCTATCGCCTAAACGGAGGCGATCTTGGCTCCAAGGTTTCCGAATTGGAAGATGCCCTAGAGAAAGCCTTTCACTGGTCCAAAACATGGCAGGCAGTCATGCTTATTGATGAGGCCGACGCGTTTATGATGAAGCGAGACGAGGCGGACCTCATTGAGCAAAAAGCAATGGTATCCGGTGAGTTTGGACTGGGCGAATTTCCCAAGCTTGTTAATATATAATGCTAATACGCACGCTTCCCCGTGAAAGCAATTCTTCGCAAACTGGAGTACCAGGAGGGCGTCGTATTCATGACGACAAATCGGTACCACTCGATCGATGATGCAATTCTCTCCCGAATGCACATCAAGATCCATTATCCCGCTCTCAACGCATCTGCAAGAGAAAAGATATGGAACTCACACCTGGAGAAGGTAGAATGCATACTTCCCGAGAAGCAGATTGCTGCTCTGGGTGAGCACGCGCTGAACGGAAGAGCGATAGCCAACACCATCCACTTAGCATCGCTCATGGCTGGCGAAAGCCCAGTTGCCTGGCACCATTTGCAGCAAGCCCTACCTCTGTCATACAATACCTGAAGCCCATCAAATAAATGGGGATTGTAAGAAGTCTGTACCGCTGTATCTGGAATACAAAGATTCTCTTACGAGTATATTAGCATTGAACCCTCTGATCTGCCCTCATGTAACTGAAGGGACGATGCCGGGCCCTCTTTCTCCGCAATTACTGCCGGCGTTACCGAAGGCGGCTACACTTTCCACGGTATCACTTACACCCCGACCGAAGCTATCACAGGTCTAATCGGTGCTGATAGTTTGGTGGATATTGCGTGGTGTTGGTCAGTGCTGTATGCGATTTTTATGGATTTTGGTGCTGGAGGGTTTGTTAGTGGGGGAAGGGATTTGAAGGGTTTGGGGTTGGGGTTGAAAGGGGTGGTAAGGGAGTGTTGCGGGGCCAGGCCCCACTTGCTCTAGCGCCTATGGCCTATTTGCGGGCCACCACAGTTTGGGGGCAGATAGTTCATTTTCTAGCAATCAACATCACCAATTTCCCCGTGCCTCTGAATTGCTTCGTTCCCTTGCAGCAGTTGGCCTCGGAAAGTTCAACAGGGAGGGAGAGAGGGCGGGTGTATATGAATGAGGGTGATCTAATAGAGGTGGAGTGGCAGGCTAGTTTTTATGAGTTGAAGCAGTATGGGAGGCTTTTGGTGGTCAAGAAGAGGAAGAATCCGTGGGGGAGTGTTTTAGGCGGTGACGGCGCCTGAGAATGAGGAGGGAAGGTTAAGACGTTGGATGTGTATCCAAGGAGTCAAGAATGAGCGGTTGTGTAATAACGAAGGGTATCTGTGTTAGGGTACCGATCAGAGGTTTAAGGTGCTTGTTATTTTGGTTTGGGAGTGGGCTGTTCTGGATTGGCCTAATTGTTTTTTATAAGCTCGGGCAACCTTGCTAGCTCGTCCCACTTTGCCCCTGCAATATTGGCTAACCCCTTACCTTAATTGAGCTTGTCAGCCCCACCTGGGTTCCGAGGTATCTATAGATAACTGTTGTTTATTGTACATTTCTACCCCCTATCTAGTAATGTCCTTACAGTATGACATAACGCTTCTGGAGCATTTTCCCTCGCTATATGAATCTCTACGGATTTGAGGCTTATACTGTTGCCAAATTCAGTGTCTGCCAAGACATCTGTTAAATTCTAGCACTGAGTGCCCTGGAGGCACCTGTCAGAAAGATGGGGGTTCTGCTAGAGGTTAGAATAGCATGGAGGTATGGCTAACTGGCTGAACGGAGCTGAACTGTGGTGTGGGCATCAGCGCTGAAAGGGGCTCAAAGAAGCTGAACTGACGTAGTCAGTTCAGCTCAGTTAGTCACACCTCTAAGGTGTTCTAGCCTCTAGCCAGAACCCTCTTCTTTCTGACATAGGCCTGCTCTGCAGGCCTATCGTTTTGATCTTAATACCCTACTATAGATTAGCACCCCAGTAACCTACAGTGACTGCCACATCCCCCATATTATAAGGCGTTCCGAGGCGTTCCAACAAAGGGGGGTCTGCCAAGCATGGCTGTACGGAAGCATGTGAATTTGGCTGTCAAAAATTACAAAATACATGTTTTTAGGATGGCGCAGTCCCTCTTGCCCTAATAGGCTAATATACTAGGAATAGGGCGCTAGAAGGTCTACAAATAGTCGGCCTCGTCTGATACAGCCTTGCATATCGCTCTCATCCTCGCTTCTAAAAAACCATAATCCGCTCGCAACCTAGGCGCTACGGTACGGATTAAACTGGCAATATTAACCGTTCTTAGGCTTTTTTCCAGTGGAAAGGGCGAAACCGATTTTACAGGTGACTAAAGCTATTTTTAAAGTGGATTATTTTCAAAAAATAAAGTCTTTATTCAAGGTGTGGGTGGAGTAAAGGGGAATCGCCGCAAAATTTTCCATATGAGACGGTGAATAAACGGAAGGTATGAGTAAGCATAAATGTTAGCCGCCTTAGATTGCAGAAGATGGTGGAGTTTTGCTTTTTGAGTCAGGGCTACCATATATGGCGATGTGGACTTCCAATTCTGGACGCCTCAGCGCCGTACTCTATGACTTTAAGGAAATTTCGTGTGCCCAGATTCGTCGCAGGAAACCAGGCTGTATCCACTCCCTCCGCATGCATGCATTCTGACTAGCACCTACCTATTACAGGCCCTTCAGAAGATCAGAATGACGGGCAGTTCAGGGGTGTGCACCGATTGAACACAGTTTGGCCCAGATCTTCTACCCAAAGGTAACCGTGCCGGGATCATAAAGTGACAGCCAAAACCCGACATCTAAGTTCCATCGCCGCAACCATCTCAACCAGAACCAAGTGACCCAGTTCAAGGTTCAAGAGTGATGGAAGTACCAAACAACCCCACTAGTTGGCAACATTCACATGACATATGATGCGTACCATTCGTGGGTCCGTTGACGATTAGTTCTACGCTCCACTCCTTCGCGCTTTGCTGGCAGCGATGTTTCAGTCCATCCGGATGTGAGCATTAGCGCACCGGGCAAAACCCATTGACAGAGAAGCACCAATTTCTCGCAAGTGATCTACCACAAATATGTGCAGAGAGGTCATCCTGGGCAGGCATTACGCCTGTTGGGGCAACAGAAACCGGCTCGTCTGCCGGTGTTGAGCAACACCCCAAATGCTACCTTCATGGGTAGACGGTACATTCGGGAAGGGGGCGGGGCTGCTCGGTTGGGATGTCAGGCCGATGGTGGGCAACCAGTAATTTAATGGGCGGGGCGGCTCACAAATCGCTCCGGCTCGGTTCCTGCATTTGCCGCCCTCCAACTTCTCCGTTCCGCCTCTCAGGCTCCCAGCGGTAAAAACCGTACCTGCACAGTACAGATTGACCCCGTCCGTCCTTGTGCGTTGACTGGAGCCCAGTTGAGCTGAATGTAAGTTTCCAAAAGTAAACGAGATACGTATCCCAGCACTGATGAAACCGCTGGCCTTTCTCATAATTGTTTGCTAATGGTAATTATAGCCTGTCCTGACGACTGACTGCTCTGCACACTCTTTTGCGTTCTTTTCCATGTCATGATGGCAGTTTGACCAGACGTGCGGCAGGCCTCCCTTGTGGGGAGCTAAGCCTCTTCCGGAAGTTTCGGTGGTTAATATCCGCGACCAGGTCTTGGCCCTCTTGGCCCGGGACGGGGCTCGAAGCGCGATGCTACGCAGATTGGGGCAAATGGCGAGCCGGAGACTCGGGTCGGTGCATTCGACTAGAGGGGCTTGGCCCCTGCGGGATTCTATGGGGATTCTATGGGGAACCACGGCCGCTCAGATGCCGCCAATCGTTTGGAGAAGGTAAAGCTGTTCCCGTGCTTCCGGGTCGATGTAAGGACGGGTCAGGGAGGGGATGGATAGATGACGGCAAGACCAGAGAGTGCAAAAAGTGGCTCACTTGGGTCGGCATCATGCTCCCGCAGCGCCTGGGGGATCCGCTCGTCGTGACTTATTTAAACAAACGCGGCCGCAGCATCTGTGGTTGGGTGTTGGGACCACCTTGCTAGACCACTCGTTCACTACCTCGCAAGATACCGACACACAGGTACAGACAGACGCAGCGATGGCCTCAAGACTCGCGCTCGCCGGCCTGACCGCCCTCCTTGTGGGCCTCGTCAGCGCCCAGAAGCCCGGCACAAGCGCCGAAGTGCACCCCAAGCTCATCACGCAGCGGTGCACCAAGGCGGGCGGCTGCAAGGACCAGACCAACTACTTGGTCCTCGACGCGCTTTCGCACCCCGTCCACCAGGCGACCAACGCGTTCAACTGCGGCGACTGGGGCAGCAAGCCCAACGCTACGGCCTGCCCTACGGTCGAGGCTTGCGCCGAGAATTGCATCATGGATGGTATCCCCGACTACAGCCAGTACGGCGTGACAACCAATGGCAATAGTCTCCGGATGCAGCAGGTCCGCAACGGCCGCGTTGTGACGCCGCGCGTCTACCTTCTCGACTCGACCGAGCAGAAGTACGAGATGCCCGACCTCACCGGGAACGAGTTCACATTCGATGTCGACGCCACAAAGCTGCCATGCGGCATGAACAGCGCGCTCTACCTTTCCGAGATGGCCCCCGATGGCGCCAAGAGCAAGCTGAACCCAGGAGGCGCCTTCTACGGCACTGGCTACTGCGACGCACAGTGCTTCGTGACCCCATTCATCGACGGGGTTGTAAGTATACCTACCTAGCACCCAAGTTACTCGGGTCGTTTCCGAACATTATCGCTAACGTGGTGTTACGATAGGGCAATGTCGGCGGTAAGGGCGCTTGCTGCAACGAGATGGACATCTGGGAGGCCAACGGGCGCTCCACCCACATTGCGCCGCACACCTGCAACGTGACGGGCATGTATCTGTGCGAGGGGGCCGAGTGCGGATCCAACGGCGTGTGCGACAAGGGCGGCTGCGGGTGGAACCCGTACCGAGTGAACATCACCGACTACTACGGCAAGGGGCCCCAGTTCAAGGTCGACACAACGAGGAAGTTCACCGTCATCACTCAGTTCCCGGCCGTGAACGGCAAGCTCCAGGCCATCAAGCGCATGTACGTGCAGGATGGCAAGCTGATTGAGTCGCACGTTGTCGACGCCCCTGGCCTCCCCAAGGTCGACTCCATGACCACCGAGTTCTGCCAGGCAACCAAAGCTACCAAGTACCTGGAGCTCGGCGGCAACCCCGGAATGGGTGACGCTCTGACCCGTGGCATGACACTGGTAAGTCCAAATCCCTTCGGCTGCCATTTAACAACGAGCTAACACCAGCAAAAGGTCTTCTCTATCTGGTTTGACGACGGAGGCAACATGCTGTGGCTTGATGCCGCCTCAAAGAATGCAGGCCCTTGCAATGACACGGAGGGAAACCCCAAGAACATCCTGCAGATCGAGCCGGAGCCAGAGGTCACATTTTCGAACGTGAAGTGGGGAGAGATTGGTTCGACTTACAAGGTCGGTGAGAAGTGCCACAAGAAGGCCAGGTAGTGGGTCTCAACGAACAAGAGAATAGCCATCTATCTGTCTTCCTTCCATTTCATGTAAACCATAATCAATTCAGTCACCAGTAACCGCCCCTCAAAAGTGAAAACTCGGGTGCGGCGGAGGATCGGATCAGTGAAGCCGGAAGCTGTGAAGTCTGAGGACGAAGGACCTTGAAACGGAAATCCCCGGACTCGCGGACTCCTTAGACTCGTGCATCGATAGTTACTAACGGTCTTGTACTACACAGAGCGCCCTGAACTGGGCCGTTTTGAAGCCCTGTAATGCAAAGAAAGTCCTTGTTACATCCAACCCTTTCCACCCGCACATGATTGTAGGCCTGCCTTCGATCTGTCCAGCTCTGCTCTACCATCTTCCAATCTCTCCACCCGGTTCAGTACAGGCCTTGCCTTTTCAATAACCTTTGCTCATTGAAGTTCGAAGTTGGTTAATCTACCACTGTCCTGGCTAGATCGAGGGCAATGGAGCACAGCCCGCCTCTCGATTGAGGAAGGATGGCTGGTCAGTTTGATGTAGAACAGGGAAAATGAAATATTTGATCAATCTGTTCGGTGAGTAATGTCCTTAATTGGAACTTGTAGGTGCAGCACAGGTTTCGTTTAAACAAGGTGAGAGAGAAGTAGTGTAGTTTATCTTAAAACGTAGGTAAATAGTCAGTGCCTTGGAAGACTTCTCGCTGTCAAGATGCACACAGGTTACGGATTAGTAGCTTATTTCCTTTCCCTTGGAGGTCTTTTGGGCAGGAACAAGGCGGCAAGGCAACTAACTAATTCTCCCATCATATTTGGTGCATATGAGGCTCATACCTCATGTACGCAAAAAGGCACGTGATACGTACCTACCCACAGCAGTCTTCACTCGCGCGAGGGACTGGAGTATGGGTCGTCTCTTGAGTTCATAAGCTGTCGAACAGAAATTCGGTCCTGTCTGGAAGAAATCATAAAACATAATAGTTAACAGAGACTATTGTACAGCCGGCTCACCCCTTACATGGTAGAGGTTGTAACAGACACGATCCTGGTATAATGGAACGGGCTAAATGGCGGTGAGTTGCGGCTCGGCAGAGGATTCGACCCTCGCCAAGCGCCTGAACAAGGGCAAGAACGTCAACACGGTGCTGGCGGAGGAGCTGCCCAAATGGGTCCACGGCAGCGGGGAGGTCCTCCCGGGTCTCGTGCGCAGACGCGACGCCGAGGTCGCGTAGGCCAAGCGATGGTTATAGGAGCCAGATCAATGTCGCATCCGGTCGCAAGCAGACTACCCGCTTTGCAGTGTACTGCAGCATTCCTTCGACCTAGGGTTGTAACATGTCACTTCTCTTGTCGCCAAATGGAGCTTAGATACTATACTTGGCAAATAACGATTCCCCATAGCTGCTGGGACATTACTACGCTCAGTCCCTCCTCTTTCCGTGAATCAGGGATCTAAAAAAGCCCCCTTCTTTATTCGCCAGCTCACTTGGCGGACCGACCTCCACCAGCTTCCCACCGTCAAGCACTAACACGACATCGCTATCCATGATCGTCTCTAAGCGGTGCGCAACCGTAATGACTGTGTGGTCGCTGAATTCGTTGCGGATGAGGGTTTGCATCAGCTTGTCCGTCTCACCGTCGACGTTGCTTGTCGCCTCGTCTAGTAAGACGAGACGTCCGCGGGATGTACGCATGAGGAGGGCTCGCGCTAGTGAGAAAAGTTGTTGTTGGCCTTGGGAGAGCGGCAGGGACTTCATTTTCACGTCGAGGGGGTTAGAGAGGGTGGAATTATCGGACTCGTCACCAGAGTTGTCGTCATTCATTTTGCTGTCTTTAGGCTCATCGTCGTCTTCTCCTTCGGGGAGGGGGGGCTTCTTGCCATCATCGGGAGATGTCCTTTCGTTTTTAGGTGTGGTATTGGCGATTGTGTTGCTACTCGTACTGGCTTCGGATACCGGGACGACAAGGCCCATGGCGGCATCGAGATCACGCGCTTCACGCTCCGCAGCTTTGGTGTTTTTTCCTCGGGCCTGGATAACACTCCACAGACGGACGCGCTTGAGTACGCGGATCATGTCATCGTCGGAAATATCTCCGGTGCCGGCGACGTTGAGGTTTTCTCGGACTGTGTCTGTCATGACGAGCATGGGATCCTGCGGGACGGTAATGATGCGCGATCGCACAGTGTTGCGCGGAAGGTCGCGCACATCGAGTCCGTCGATGCACACCGTGCTTTGATCTCCTTCCAGTTCGACGAGGCGCAGGATGCTGAGCAGCAGCGAGGACTTGCCGCTGCCGGTGCGACCCACCACGCCGACCTTGGTTCCAGGGGCGATGGAATAATTGACGTCGTTGAGCACGACCGTCGGCGCTTTGTAGGATGCCGAGAGATGGACGAGCTCGACGGCACCGTGGGTCGGCCATGCGGATGGCGGGTTAAGCTGTGTTCTTCCATTTGGCTTCTCCTCGGGCGGGACTTCCTTCTCAAAGGTGCGCAGGCGTGAGATGGCCCCCAGGGATGTCTCCAGTCTCGTCCAGGAATCGACCAGACGGAAGAGGTACTGGTTGAGCTGGAGAATGACATTGAGCGCGATGCCGATCTGCCCGCCCGTCGTGGTGCCTTTGAGGGCGATGGCGATTACGATGGTGCAGATGGCGAGAGCTGGGACCATCAGGTCGAGCACTACGTCGAGCCAGCGCTGGATGCACATGAGGAGGTAGTCCGGGCGCATAGATAGGTCGAGCTTTCTGACATTATCTTTGATGAAAGCCCGCTGCCAGCAAAAGGCGCGGATAGTCGGGACACCCTCAAGTGTCTCGAGAAAGCTCGCGTTGACGAGGGCGCGGGCTTCTAGGTCGAGGAAACGCAGTTGCCGTGATGTCGCGAGGTATACCTTTTGGATAAGATAGAGAACAAGAATGGTGAGAGGCAACGCGATCATGATGAGGGGCTGCGTGACGCCCAGCAGGACGCACTGCGAAATCATGCGAAAGAGGTTCTGCGAGACCTGAAAGAGCGCACCGGGAAGCTGGCGGTCGATCATCATCATGTCGGCACTGAAGCGGTTGAGCGTCGTGCCCGTGTCCGTCGACGCGAAATACGACTGGGGTGCGTACATGACAGTACGTAGAAGCCGGCTGTGGAGCTTAGTACCTGCGTGCGGCGCGATGACGAGGAAAATGTTGGCGACAGTCGTTATCACTGAGATGAAGGCCCCTAGAGTGAGCGCAAAATAGATGCCCGAGTAAAACCAGACGCGCTCGCCATTGCTCTCGGCCAACCACCGGAGCCAGTACGGTATTAATCCCAAGAAGGTGGCGTAGGACGATACCGAACAAATCAGGACGGAAAGACGAGCTGGCCCAATGGCGCCGAAGTAATAGGTGTAAAGAGTCATATCGCCGGTCTTGCGGGTGCGTTCCTGTAAGTCGTCCGCGTCCCCGGGCGACTTGGTGGGCATCTGCGGTTTGTCCTGGGACTCGGCGCGATCCCGTGGCTTGCCCTCTCTTCCCTCCTTCTCCTTTAATACAACCTTGCTGATGTAGCCCACATCGGATCGAAGATCCTGCCAAGTCCCTTGTTCCGCGATTTTTCCGTTTTCGTCGAGAATGATGATGTGATCAGCCAAGGGCAAATGCTGGGCTAATGAGACGCGTTAACAGAGATCAGGGGTTCAAAAAGCGTATATGGGACGGGACTTACCCGCGTGAGTGATGAGGAGGACTGTGGTTCCGAGCTCCTTAAATAGTCCATCGGGGCCGATAAGGTTGTCGATTATGTGCCGCTCGGTCGTTGCGTCGAGAGCCGATAGAACATCGTCGAGAATAATCAAATTACGACGGGCATAAACAGCTCGCGCCACGGCCTAGTGATAAGTTGTCAGCGCCAACAGAATCACGGCTACTGAGTAGCAGGTAACTGCTTACAACTCTCTGCTTTTGTCCACCGGAAAGGGTGATGCCACGGCTACCGATGACTGTCTGGTCACCATCCGGCAGCTGGTTGAGATCTTCCTCGAGATCGCAGGCATGCACGACTCTCTTGTACCATTCTTCATCTAGTGTGGTGTCATCACCGGGTGGCCCACGGATAGCCTCTTGGATTGTACCGTTGATCAGCCATGCGATCTGAGAACAATATGCTATGGACCCGTAAGCTGTCTGTATGGCGCCCGAGTCGGGTGGGAGGTCTCCCAGAAGGGCCTTTGCGAGAGTCGTCTTCCCAGTTCCCACGGCCCCGGAAACAATCACAAGATGGCCCTTCTTCAAGGCCGTGCTAATATCTCTCAGTACAGGGTCTGCTGTTGAAGCGGGACGGATGGTGACATGATCGATGTTAATAGCAACAGGGTCACCCGGCAACGCAGTTCCTCCGTTAGTGTATTGCTTGCTAAGAAATTCTCGTCTGTCCTCTCGATCCGGGCTGAGAAGGTACTTTTGGATGCGGTCTAAGGCTGCGAGGATGGAGGCGGCTTGGGTGGCTGTATCGACGAGCATGGAAGCAGGCGAAGAAACCAGGTTGATAATAGCGAGAGAGGTGAAGGCCATGTTCACGTCGATGGACTTGGCACCACGAACTTGGGCTTGAATGGCGTAAGCAACAAGCGTGATGGAGGGACTAAAGAGATATAACGCCAAGTCTGTCAAGGTCAACTGTCAGTCTGGGCGTCCAAGGATGGCTCCAAGGAGAGAAGAAGCCGAAGTTCGCCCACTTACAGCCCACAATAAAGGCCAGCCGGAGTCGATAAGCAGAGACATATTGCTTGATCTCGCGGTCCCTGGCAGCTTGAATATTCGCTTCCATTCTACCAACGAGACCCATCATTTTGATATTCTTCATGGAGTCGAGAATAGACTTGGTTGTTGAGATGCGCATCTGAGTGGCGACGCCAAACGCCCGGAACCGATCCGCCAGATTTCCGGTAATGATTTTGACCCCCTGAGTGGTGACTACGCGTGGGGAGATTGAGTAAGCAGAAGACCAAACGCCATGAACTGGAGAGGGAGAGGGCTTACCAAGCACTACCACTAGCGGAGATATACAGACCCAGCCCAGCTCGTCAGCCAACATGTACATTCCGATGCAAAGTTCCACGCAACTGGCCCACACTTCATGCGTAAGATGGGCAGCGTACACCACTTCAGAGGTGTCATTGCTCATAAGTGTCACGGCAGCCGCCTCGTCGAAAATTCCGTCTTTGATGGTAAGGCAGCGATTGTGGATGATACCAACAATCGCCATTTCCACCAGACATTGGAGGCGGTTAAGTAGGCGCTCATACATGGCATTGCAGACGGCCATACCAGTGTAGATAACAAAAGTGAACAATATGAGACGGAAGGCTTCGTTCCTGTTTTCGACAGCCGGCAGGTCTTCGCTGACAAAGGTGATCGCCCATCGGATAAGTACAGGTTGGCAGCAGCGCAGCAAGACACCGATGAAGCGGGGGACGACTATGTAGAGATTTGGTCGCCACAGACACCGTAATATTGCCATTCCAAGGGAGAAACGACCCTCTGGCTTTTCTAGGCCCCATTAGCACGCAGCATGAAGATTGGTAGGAGCGGGGTATTTACTTCTCTTTTCCCACGACTGCTGCATCATTTCGCGTGATTTCATGGCGTCGAGGGCCTCGTCCAAGGGCGGTATATCGTCAAGGGAGAACACTTTAGAATAGCCCGTTTTGAGAATGTCGTTGACCCACCAGAAGAAGGCCACGCCGAGGAAGCCGGCGGTCTGCTCTGGCGATAACCTTGCAAAAGGCTCACGGAGGATAGACCTCTTGGTCTGGCTTTCCAGAGCAAGGAGCACAACCTTGATGGCAAAGATAGCCGACGTGAGACCCCATAGGTTGCACAGATTCCAAGCAACGGCCAGCAGGCCGGCCTGGATGACATCGCTGAAAGTTGCCAACAGAAGGTAGGTGGTCAAGAGAGTCGAAGGCCCGACATTTCGGCCGTGTTCAAGTGGTGAGAGCACAACAACGACCACTGCGGCGACCAGGGAGAGAAGTTGGGGTGCCAGCGTATGCCAGGGGCCGTGCCCACGCATCCCGGAGACGAGATGCGCCAACTGTAAGCCGAAGAGAGTCAGAGTGGCCACCACCTTGAGAATTCCCCGACGGTTGGGCAGTACAACGGGCCTGGCGCTGCGTAACTGGACAATCCGGACGGCGGCACCGAAGATGAGCCAGACCGCTGGCGCAAAAACCAAGAGGCTTTGGAGAAGTGTTTCTACCCGGGAGTCATCTGAAAGATGGCCGCGACGGGGCGCTGACGTACCCTTCCGAATACATAGCTGGAGGAACTCGGGCCATTCGAGGGACCTCCAGGTAGATGTTTGGGGCCGTATAATGTGCTGCGAGAGTTCCATCCTTCCGTCTTGAATTCCTAGTCAGGCTTGTTCTTGACAGGCAAGGGTGGCGATGGGCTAGCCAAGGTGTTAAGCCCTCTGCTGGTGTCGACTGAAGAGGGCGCCGAGAACGGCTACCTCGAAGTTTTGCTGCTTTTGCTCTCGAGGGAGCGACCTGCCTATCCAGGCTTCCGCCGTAACATTCACCCGGTCGCGTTACACGAGCTGTGCCACACTTCCCGTCTATATACTGATTCGCTGGGGGGGATTGGCAGGATTTGTGGGTAATAGTGGCAAAATCCCACGCACCCAGCATTGACCAACCCGTCGCGCCGACACACATTACAGAGCGCACACCAGGTCTGGCGTCCTGGCAGAAATACAACCGAATACTTTAATGGCTGAGACACGCCGATAATTTCCGAGGGTCGCAACCTGCGCTAGCTAGAGTCGTGTTAAGTTGACACTTGCCAAGATGACGGACTAGGCCAGCATTGTTCTTGGGCCGGAGGGCTCACCACGATGAGGTATCCGAATTTTGCTGCCTTGATTCCACAACGATGATTCCAGGGATTTCAGGGTTTACATCCTTAAACGAATAAGACGGTAGGTGAGCGATTGCGTGCTGTATGCAAGATTCACGACGTTGTCGCATATAGTGGATGGAGCGGAATAAATGCTAACGATGTCTTGTAAAGACAACGAGTGCCAATTATGGCCGCAGGCCAGCAGAACCATCCATATGCGTCATAGCAGGTGGGGGCGGCAGCATGGGCCAGAAAACCGGTTCGACATGGCGGGGGAAAAGAGCAGGGTGAAGAGGCCGATTTTTGAATGACTTGCGCCAGAGGATAGTGGAGCGACCTGATATGACCAGCTGTAGTGTTATTGTTGTAGTCGCCTTTACAGGGACCAGTTTTGTTTGGGCCTGAGCATCTCTAGCTTTAAAGTTAATTTTAAAGTGGATATTTCGAAATACAATTCTTAGGTAGCCGCCGCCTTTGTTTAAGGTGTAAGTGGGGCGAAGGGAAACTGCTGCAAAAATTGCCACATGAGACACGGCGAAGAAACGGAAGGTGTGAGTAGGCATAAACGGTTAACTGCCAAACAAAGTGGCGAGACGGAGGCGAGTTAGTGCTAAAGATAAAAATGAGTGGCGAAGAAATGGAAGGTTTTCAGAAAATAAACTGTGGACGCTATGGCGCAGGCGAGGGTGGAGTGTAGATTTGAAGTTATTTAATCGTACACCTTGGAGACGGCCGAAACCGGTAGACAATTTGCAGGGAAACGATATTACCACGCCAAGCGTCAGTCAGAAATTCCTCGGCTCCAGTGAACTTATACTCAGGCAGCAGTTTGTTCCACTCGTCCGAAACATCAAAAGCACCTTCCGAAAAGCCTAGGAGAACTCCACCCAGAAGGATCTTTTCCATTGCTGCTGTCCTCAGGTGTATCTCTGAATGTCGGGTGGTCAATCTTGGGTCGCCACGAGCTGTTGACGGTGCCCGCTTGGAGGTCGGCAGCTTTGAGTTTCTCAACGTCAAAGGGGTTACCTGATTCGCCACGGACCGTCAGATTTTCTCGCTATTGAGGGCAAGCAATCAGAGTAAGACGTACCGCGGATTTTCTCGCCAAGGGTGATAAGTTCCGGAATCGTAAGGTTGCTGCCTTGGATTCCTCCCACAAGCGGCCATTCACCCTCATACTCGACGGCCTTAGCTACGACATTGGCGAAGTCATGGGGCGTGGTAAGTGTGATGTAAGCGTCCTCGCTTCTTTCCACCAGGAGGACTCGGCGGTTGGCGAAATCAATTGGGGTCTGGCTTATCGGAATATGTTTGGTTATCTTGAGCAGGTGGGCGAGGTAGTTCATCAGCATCCCGGGCTGAAACAGGCAGTACTCGAGTACCTTCTTGTCCTTGTTCAAGGTCTTGAGAAGCTCCCGAATCTCAATCTTGCCGGCATACCACGCCATATGATCGAAGCTGGACGAAGTCCACTCGCTCGGCGCGAACCGCTGCACCCCGGCGCGAACTGCGGCATTCGATGAGATTCTTCTGTGACACATTTCCGGGGTCCATGTGCACGACGATAAACGAAAGCAAAGTATTGACGCCCTGCACCGCCTCGGTCAACTCATCCACGCTCTCGTAGTTCACCTTCACCCAGGTCACGCCCGGCGGCGCGCCGTCGGAAGGAGGATCCTGAAATTGTCAACACGGCCAAGGTAGACACGGAGTGGGAAATGTGTACGAACACTTCGTGATAGGAGCAAGATCTCATGCTTTCCCGCAAAGACAAGCGCGTCGGCAATTTTCGGAAACCAGACAAAATGCCTCTCACTGTCCAGTTAATGAACTCGGGTTCGAATGACGTGGCTTGCAGCTGCGCGTGGATTGGGGTTAGCTTCAGAGGTGCTGCACATTAGATTTGGTGATCTTGATGGGGTTACAGCTGCGTGATTGTATTGCTTGTGTGATCTGTGCTATGGTTTTGACTTCTTTTATAGACCTGTCTGCAAGATTCAGATTGTGTCCTCTCAGTGTCTCAGCCCTGCTGGTGCCCTGGCAGTGCGAAACATCCAGCCAGCTTCGCTAGCTAGATGCCCAAGGCCTCTGAATCCCATTGTTTCTAATAGGTTCCCTTTGGTGGATTGGATCAGAGAAGTGATACATAGGCTGGGTTTGGGACGGATGCCCGTCCTGCCGCCGCGGGGCTGGCAGCGGCAAGGATGGTGAAGGGGCCGGCAGAGGACCCGGTGTAGCTGGCAGCGGTTGGACTAGGCCGTAGCGGTGATGGTAGAGACCAACGCCAGAGGAGAGGGTCGGACCGTACTGGGTTTGGCCGACCCTCTGAAGTTGGTTCTGTGCTTGCACAATGGCTGGTAGGATCGGCATTTGTTGGCCTGCTGCATGCACCATCGTACCCCCCTGATCGAGTTGATAATGGGTTGTCAGGGGCAGTGCGCCCGTGGGAAGCGTTGACGGTGGAGCTCGTCTTGACTCTTCGGGTGTCCTCTTCACCTCTGTAGCACCTAGTGAGTAGCCCGGGGTCCATGGTAAACTGAAGGGCTCTTCAAGTTCTTCGTTGGATTGCAATGCCATGTTCAAAGACAATGCCCGTTGTGCAATCTCGAGGGCGTTTGATGCTTCTGCACCCGGCAAATCGTCGAGGCTATCGAGAAGGTCATCCTCATCAGCGCCAAGCGAACTTGCAGGCTTTGAGATATCACGGCTAACTTGTTCTCTGCCCGCGACCTGGAGTGGTGCATCTTTACCGACAGGACCGCCGGCCTTCAATCTTCTGGACTCGGACAACAAGCCTTCAGCGACGGGAAGGAAATCCAAAAAAAACTGATGATCAGACACAGCACGCAAACCATCTTGATCCGTGTCCTCTCGAACAGAGGCCGCCGAATCCGACTGCTCCTCGTCTGTGACCTCGGGATTTTGTGTGTCCATGGGTCCATCCTGCCTGGCTTGCTCGTCCTGGTTACGCATCTCGTGGGTGAAGTCTTGTTGAGATGTGACCGCTTCCCCAGGGCCTGGATCACCCGGGCAAGGGTCGCCGTCTACCGGGGCTGGCATGTTCAACTCTCTGCGTGAGCTGTGCGAGTAAACCCCAGGCAGTGCCGCTGCGGTGACAGACACTCCTTGCATCTGCGCTTCCGAGGCTAGGGGGGAGACCTGGCTCCGCGATTGTCTGGTGAGAACTCTGTCCGGTATCTCGTCCTCGGTTATCTCGTCCTCGGTTCCTTGGTAATCTTTCTGCGCACCTGGGCCATGCTTGCTGCCGCCACCCCCTGCATCCTCGTCAATTACCACCATGCCATCGTCGTCCTTGTCATCTTCATCTTCGGTCTCGTCATCCATGCTCTCCTCGTCGTCTTCGTACTGGTTGTCTTCGTCCGTCTGATCGTCTTGATCCGTCCCTGGGGTGGCATCGTGGGGCGGCGGACTGGTGGATGCGGACACGCGTCTATTCTGAATCCTGCTCTGTATTTCGTCGTCGGTTTCTGTGTCGTCTTCCTGTGTATTCTCGTCCGGGCCATCTCTGTCCTGGTTGGCTCGGTTTAGTTCCGGAGCGTTGCTGCGACCTGAGTTTGTTGCCTGGGTGTCTGGTCATCGCCATCCCGTCAGTTCAGGCAAGAAGGATGACGGTAGTAGTAACTAGGTAAGAAACTAACCGCTGCCTTTGTCGCTTTCTTCTCCTGCACTAGTCCCTCCCAGCATTGTGGCGCTTAATATCCTCGCTCTTCCGAGCCAAATCTGGGCATTCTTAAAACCCCTAGTGCGCTGACATTCAGGATCGACAACATCGAACGGGCGCAGATTCTTGGCCGCCACCCAGCCCAGACTAGGAGGAATGACCAGGTTATCTTCGAACGATAGATCCACCGAATCTTCAAAGTACATCATTGGAAATTTCCTCCCGCGGAACTTCGGGCCACCGTCCTCATAACCACTTGCCCAGCGGAGGATGCGCTCTCCGGACCTGCGGTAGCATATCGGTGCCTTGTCTTGTTGATCTATGTTGGATATGTCGCCCACAACACCCACGGTTCCGAAGCTGCCGAGCGGTAGCATCAGGGCTGCATAGAAGCCCTTTCCACGGTACCATACGCGGTACAATCTGCCTACGGTGGGGTCAGTGATGCCCTCAAACGGCTTCCCCCTTTGGCGTCGCCCTTGCAGATCGGTTTTGATTATAGGGGGATCCTGGTCAGTCTCGCGCTGCTGATCATGATCTTCATCCCAGGGTTCGATCGATTCCTGGTGTTGACCTTGCGCCTGATCGATGTGTCGCTTACGGGGAACATATCCCGCCTCAATAGCCCGATCAAATGCATCGTTGTTGCGTTTTGCCTTTTCCTTGTCACAACCCAGAACGCGAAACCCGAATTCTTGGACGGCCAAGGCCCGATCTCTGGGAAGCCAACCGTGGTTCGCGCCGTTGAGATGCTTCGCGCCCCCCTGAAGCGCGTTCCGTTTGAAGTGAAGACCGCACTCGTCGCAGCGAAGGATAAACCAGTTGCCGCTGTCCTGGGGGTATTCGACAATTGCGTGCCTGTACTCGGGACGTCCATTACCGTAGACCTCTTCAAACGAGACTGTCGGACTGTCGTGCCTGGACCGTTTAGGTGGCCGGCGGCTGGCGTCCCCATCATCTTCACCATCGTCGCCAGCGCTTCGCCCCCGCTTGCCCTGTCCGTCTGTGGCGGGAGGAGCCGATAGATCATGGGATCTTGTTTGTCGGGGTGGAGAACTCGTTCGCTGCAACGGAAGAGATGGAGCTACGGCGGCGAACCCTATGCCAGATTCTATGCACGTGCTTGCGGCTTGTGCCCTGGCAGTCGACCGCCTCGCCCGGTTCGATCGCCTCCGCTGCGCATCCTGAACGTTCTGCGCTTGCTCGTCCTCGGGCTCACGCAATGTGCGACAGATCGATGCAGCAACGACACTCGAAGGCTCAACGACAGGACTAGGCGGCTCCTACTAGAGGTTAGACACCCTGCTCGAGATGAAGACCGGCACATGGGCAAAGGGAAACCCGCTCACCTCACCTGGCGCAGACCGTTGAAACTCAACAGAACCTTCTAGCAACCGATTCAACTTGCCCATCGCAGCGTCGTAGTTGGCCTCCAGCAATCTCGTCTTGTCGGCGTCTGCGGCGTTTTCGCGCTCGAGCCCTCGCAGCTTCTGCTCGAGTTCTTGCATCGCCTGCTCCAGCTTTCGCATCGCCTGCTGAGTGTCCCGGATGTCCTCTTCTCGCGCCTTTACCGTGTCCGCGAGCGCCTGCTTCTCCTGCTCGAACACAAGCTGCCTGTCGCGCTGCTGTACGGATACGCGGTCCTTGAGTTGGCGCTGTAGGAACCGACGCATGTCCTCCTCAATGTCATCCGGGGATGCGCCCCGAGACCCGGCGGCATTATTGACGTTCATCTTTGTCGGGCTTTTCGACCATGGGGCCGCAGGAGGGTCCGGTTTGCGGTTGCGCGGTTGCGCGACTGCGGAGTGCTAAAAAGTTGCGGCTCTCAAGACAAGGCAGCACGATCACGTGTTGACGCCTCCATCACACCGGTCCGGCGAGCGGTCATTACATCGGGCTCCAGCTCAGCAGCGCCTCGTCCGATTGGCCGGTGCAAACGAGGAGTGCTGATCGCGTCGGAAAATGCCGTTGCTATCCGGAGCCTGCCCCGCCTGCTTTCCCACTCCCGCCACCTGCCAAAGAGATCCGCTGAGAAACTAGAGTGGTCCGTGCAGAAATAGGTGCTTCGGAACTTTTTTTCTCGCTTTCATTGCAATTTTAGCCCTAGGACAACCACTACGTCTCTCACCCAGGACAGAGAAGTAAGTGAAACACCCGTCGCGGATGAAGAGTTGTCAGGTAGGCACTTCTTCTAACATGAAAGACACCCGCGCAACAATTTGGTGCTGGCCGCTTTCCAGCAATGCAGCCGAGCCGCCGTTCTCACGTCACTCCGCTCCCCCCTTGCCCCCTCCCTCGCTTGAGTGCAAAAGGAAAAAGAAAAAAGGAAGAAGAAAACACGGATGCTCATCACACCAAACATGTCGCGCCTGTTCTGATCCCAGATGAAAATCCAGGTGACTTGTCACCATGGCGCCATCAATGGCTGTTTAGCCCTGGGAGTCGTCTCACCTTTCGCCGATTTTTTATGGAGAGAGTTAGATCGAGATGCTTAGGGATGGATTGGCGCCACCAGTTGACGTCAATTGCACCCACGGATGTTAGGCTAGCCCACGGGGATAAGCTTGATCGGTGGCCGTGGAATTTGGTTGACGCGAAAAGCAAATTGGAGAGCGCTATAGGTCTGTCCGGCGAAATACAAGAGCCTTGGCTGGCCGACGGTGAGTGGCAACCCGCAGCAACTAGTCTAGAACAGTGAGGAGGTGCCGCATGCATGGACGCCAACAGACGCTATGCCCACGATCGGCGCGCCTCCGCCGAGTTCCTCGGATCGGAATCCAGTCGCCGTCTAAGGGCCAAGCCCCCATTGCAGAGGGGAGAGACATGCAGGTAGGTAAACCGGCCCAGCTGTACGAGATGAATCTAGGCACTCACAGTTTCCAATTCAGTTCTTAGTCATGAGCCTCGCTCAACCGCACCCTCGGAGGATTAACACACGCATGACCGTGCCTCTCGGGATTCATAAAGGTAGCGTTCGTCAGGTTACTTGCAAGCAGCTCGACCAGCGCTTCCCCGGCCAGATCGCAAACCGGCCATCCCGGCTCCAACTGCAACCCCGCTGCCGAGTTACGGACGAATGCGGCAATCGCTTTCTGCAGGTCCTCGCTTGCGGCATGCTCGTGAGGCGACACGGCACCATCTGGATGCCTGATCCTGCTGCAAAGGTTTTGTCCAACACCAGCGACTCGGTGACATGATATGTGCCCCAGACATACGTAATTGCTGTGTTGGTCTTTAAAGTGATGTACTGGTTGTGCTTCCGTGTTTACATATATCAGAGGAAGATGAAGGCAGGTGAAGCGGATTCCTATTTTCTGGCAGAGCCCTGCTGGCGAGCTGCTGCAGCTGTATGAGATTATCAAGGTCAGGTGGACTCGGTGCATTCCAAGGAGAGAAGAGAGAGTCTACTGTTATCCGGCTCACAGAGTTTGGTGCTCGTGAATAAGATTGACTTTTTCAAGCTGAAGTGGCGCGCTTGGAAGCTTAGCGAGCAATCGGAGTTTGGATACGATCCGGAGGCTGGGCTGTTCAGCACAGACGACGACAACTGGAAGAAATACCTACGTGTGAGTCAGGAGCTTGACACAGCTCTTTGCCCTGGAATTGTACTAACTGGAGTGTTTTGTTCCCTGATGTAGGAGAACGAGGATGTGAGGCCGTTGCGCTTTAAGCCGCTGCCGTATAAGGAGCTGATGGAACGGGCTTTTGATATGCGCGCGCGTGCGAAGTGTGCAGGGTTAGGTTTTGTGTGGCGGGTGGGGCTGGAACATTGTGCGACGAGACATCCTCTTAATAATTAATGCTAATAAGCGCCAGCCGGTGTAATTGACGACGTTCAAGACGCGTATCCATCACACGGAGTGGGCTGTCGGTGTTTAGAACAGCAATCAATTCATAGTATAACGTTATGTGGTGACGACGATTTCCACTTGCTCGGCCGCTTCCATCACAACCAACCCCACAGCCAATCGTTTCAAGGGCCTAGGGCATGCATGCGGGAACATTTTGTGGCTGCGCCGCTGGCTGTCACCTAAACCCAACTAGAAGCTTCTCCTCTCTACCCCGCAAAACTGTCCCAGAACTACGCCCTGTCGCACCGGAACCATCTTTGCAGATCCGACTGCACCCAACAGTGTCCAGTAATCTAGTATACCTTTCGAATCATTATAGCTCGTCCCGGCCCACCCAGAATCTTGACAGGGAGCACGTTAAGCCGCGTGATTTCGGCATGGAAGCGTCACAGCAGCTGGAGCAAAAGCCCCCGGCATGCTCGGTCTGTAGAATGTTGAGACCAGCCCGGCATTACAGGTCCTACGGAAACTCGGATTTCCCGACCCTATACAGCCGGAACTACAAACGACGACCATTATCCTTGCTTCTCGATTCGCAGCGCCTGGGTTGTCGCGGATGTGGCTTGGCCGTGGACGCTATTGAAGCGTGGCAAACCGGGTGGGCAGCAGACCACACCCTCAGTGCCGTGGTGGGCATCAAGTTAGATGATAGTCGCCTGTTTCTACGGCTATACCTGCCTCCCATTCGCAAGACTATACAGAAGTTGACGGTGTTCCGGTTTCATGGTTAGTGGCACCCTCACGTGCCTCATCTCGCAGCACCTTCGACTCTTATCTTTGATACTGACCCCCTTCATAACGAAGTAGATGATGTGCCGGCACCCCCGTCGGCCAAACCCTTCTACTCGACATCGGGAGTCGTAGCCGACACCACCACAAGTGTGGCGTTCGAGCGAGCCACGTCCTGGCTACGCAACTGCCTGGACAATCACCAAGGCTGCGCGCCTAGCAACTCTGTCGAGTATGTTCCCAGTCGGCTCCTCGACGTGGGGGTTAGCAACGCCGAGAAACGGGACGAGATTCGTCTGCTGGAGGATCCTCCCGAAATTGCCCCTTACGCCGCCCTGAGCTACTGCTGGGGGAGCGACCTGACCAACGTACTGCGAACCCTGAAGGACAACAAGGCGGCTCACATGCGCGAGATTGCGATGGGCTCGCTGCCGAAAACCGTCCAGGACGCCGTGACAGTCTGCCGCGGCTTGGGCCTGCGGTACTTGTGGGTAGATGCCCTCTGCATCGTCCAGGATGACGGGCAGGACTGGGCGCGCGAGGCCACACAGATGAAGAACGTGTACAGCGGCTCGCGGGTCACCGTAGCCGCCCACGCGGCAGCCTCGTGCAAAGACGGCTTCCTCGGCCCGCAGCGCTACGGCCAGTCGAGCTGGCAGCGCGCCTTCCCAACCCGCTTCGGGTCGGTAGGGGAGGAGCTCCAGCACGCGTTTGTGAGGATCGGTGAAGCGCCGAGCTCTTCCAACGACATACCGCCTTCCCCGCTCGCCGCTCGCGGCTGGACGCTGCAGGAAGCACTCCTGCCGCATCGCACGCTGCACTTTACGGGAGACGAAATGGTTTGGGAGTGTGACGCGGCGCACTTTTGCGAGTGCGGCCACGTCACGTATCAGCCCATGCTCAGGACGGAGATCAGTTTCGCCCATCGCGCGAAGGAGGAGGCGTGGTACCAACAGACGCTGGGCTGGATGTGGCTGATCGAGCAGTACTCGCGGCGGAACCTGACATGCAAGTCGGACAAGCTAATGGCCATCGCTGGGCTCGCAGAGCTGGTGGCTGCCCGGAACCGGTCGGATAGCCAGCCCTTCTCGATGGACAGCGTGTACTTCTCCGGCGTGTTCCGCTCAACGCTTCCCACGCAACTCCTCTGGGCCGTCGGCGATCCCGACGATGTTGCTGAGGGAAGCATCCAGCCGCCTTGCCGCCGCCGTCCGTCCTCGTATCTAGCCCCCACGTGGTCTTGGGCCTCAGTCGATGGGCCTGTGAGCTTTCCTGTAGAGGTGTGGGGCGTTGACTCCGATAGCATTATCAAAGACCCGGCCGAATCCCGCAGTCAACCGGCCAAGGGGTCGTTCGAATCTCTCATCCGATTCCATGGTTCCGAGGAGGTCTCTGCAGCCAGCACTACTACTGACAATTCTACGACGGGCGGAAATCTTTCTTTCAGGAACTTGAGGCTAGAGGGGATTGTCGTTCCTATCGTTCTCATCACCTTAGAGCGTCCATTCAATTCCTCTCGCCACGGGGAGTTGACCGACCATCGAAAGGGCCGATCTAGCGTTGTCAGGCCCCGCAGCGGGAAGCTCCACGAAGTGTCGTGCGACGACATACGGGGCTTAGACGTCAGGATTGATGACCCTGTGGCTAAATGCCTGACTTTGGAACACGTGGTTGACAATGACGGCGAGGATGGTGAACCCCGGGAAGATGGGGAGAGTCAGGGAAGTATGAGTCGGCGCTCGTACATGGACTCCTCGTTTACTTCGGACTTTTCCGACGGGAGCGAGGAATTTGGGAGCGAGGGAAGATCTTCGTTAGCCGGTGGAGCCAGGAAAGATGATTGTGAGGAAGATCTAGAGGGGGATTACGAGGAGGATTGTGAGGAGAAAGACGACGGGGGCGAGGAGGGGATAGGGAAGGAGGAGGGCGACGACAAGAGCGACGACGGCCGTACTTCGTGGGAGAGGTCGGGATTAGAGAATGAGAGAGTCAATACGAAAGGCGAATGGTGCGCAATGTGCCAAGTGGGAGACGAATACTGGAACGAGCCGCAGTTCTGTTGCTTGAAGATGGCTCGAGTCTACGGGCACTATACGACAGCAGTCTTCTTCCTAGTTCTGCGTCGTTCTTCGATGGCTCCGGGGGCTTGGGAGAGAGTCGGAGTTGGAAGGACCGAGGTGTACGATGACGAGAACCCCGCGGTCTCTTTGTTTGATGGTGGAGAGGCTCGGAGAATAACGCTCGTTTGATCAAAGGTACATTGGCAATAAAATTTTGTGGTGTTTTGGGACTGTCACGTGCCTGAACCCAGCCATTCATTTAGTCTGTACGCCCACTCCCTTCTCCTCTTAGAGCTATATCTTCCTCATACAACTAATTTTATACCGCTTGGCCTTGCGTTGAACCAAGCCCTCGGAAAGCACGATAATGTTTCACCACTCAACAGAAACATACCGATTTCATGCCCAATTGTCGCCCTTCTTTTAGCCCGTTCGGGATTTAGAAGAGCCCCTCGAGAAAAACCCGGTGGCAGACTTGAATGGTCTAACCGCCCCCACCTGCGACGTTCACGGCGATGCAAACGCCCCCATCACCCCCGGGGCACCCCGATAATGCTAATGCGTACGGGGTGGGGGATGTATGGGTGCTAAAGTATCATCCCGATGAGCTTGACAATGGGCACCGTCCCGACACGAAGGCGCATTTGGATACGCATTTGACCGGGCAGTCGCTCAACGGACAAGATGTGGATCTTTGGTATGCGGCGCATTTCCTGCATGACGAGACCCACGCGCACGGTATGGCCGGGGGGCATGTCATGGGCCCAACATTCCAGCCTTTTAATTGGTAGTTCTTGTAGCCCCTGGCGGGTTGGCGTGTTGCCAGTGTCTTACCCCAAACTGGCAGTATTTTGTTACGAAACGAAACGGCGCTGACAAAGGAAAAGGGGTGTGTTACATCCCGATGAGTTGGTAAATGCTAAATGGTTGCGCAGTCAATGATGATTGCTTACTGATCCACATCTGAGCTTATCGCAATCTTAAATATTACGTCAGATTATGGCCACTCGTGTTCCGGGTGAAGGGTAAAATGCCATGAGATCAGTGACTATATACTCTCAAATGCCCAGAGCCTAATTACACAAAAATATCGAAAGTTTGCGGCAACCTTTCAGCCATCGAGCCAACAATTGTGCTTATTAATACTTACCATGAGGTACTCGGTTCTCTCTGTGGGCCTCCTTGCCGGCGCGGCCGACGCTTGGCTTCCCCACGAACGGGAACTACCAGCCTTCAACATGAGTGCTCGTTACGACCAGCTGGGCAAGCGGTGGGATCCCAAATTGCCGTCGGGAATTACCAAGATCCGCGGCGTCAACTTTGGCGGCTGGCTCATCTCGGAGCCGTGGATGATGTGTCACGAGTGGACTGCCGTAAGGGTTTTTTTTTTTTTTTCCTTCCTCTTCT
>Ga0247758_1000178_pt1 | contig 54099 bp, 53 predicted proteins | sample UWRJL156409C4_FD_180950 | JGI IMG/M metagenome (GOLD analysis project Ga0247758, IMG submission 180950) | Plant litter microbial communities from Arlington Agricultural Research Station in Wisconsin, United States - UWRJ-L156-409C-4 | ecosystem: Environmental > Terrestrial > Plant litter >...
CCCAAATTAGTGAAAGTGGAGGATGGAACAGATGGCTTTTCTTGTTGGGCCCCTCCGAGAGATTGGTCGGATCCGAAGTTCGTTGCGCAGAGCAGTTCTATTCACAGTGCGCAATAGGATGCCGTATGGAGCTTGTGGTTTGCGTTGGTGAACTTAAAATCGCGTCGCGAGTTGAAGCTGCGGCTCCAGAATGATGCAAGTCATCAAGGTTTGTGGAGAAGTCGGCAGGGTGCCGGCACATTTTGTGGGCCACCAGCCGAGCTGCCTTTAAACAACCTCTGGTTGGTGGTTCTGGCGCTCTGACCCACTCAACAGAGGTTCTCAATCCGCCCCGCAAAGTCACAATTCACTTGAAGGTGTCCAGACTCACTGACGCCGCTCTACTCTCAAAAGCAGTCGAGACTACTTTCTCACCGGGGCTGAGGAGAGCTAGGAACTGACACCACGGCTATGGGGAGACTTGCCGATTTACGATAACACGTAGGAAGGAGACCTTAGCAAAGCCCCTTCCAACTTTCTTCCCTTCCAGACACACCTCATTCACAGGCCCGGGTCTCACCAACCCACCTCCAAATTCGCCCTTCCAAGGCGGCAAGCGGCCTTCTCACCAACTCCCAACCAAGCCGCGAAGCGCCGTGCAGTATTCGCAATGACACCACCCCACACTCTTTTCCACTCGCTTCTGCGACCAGCAGTTCTCCAGATCCTGCGCGCCACGGGCTACCACAGCGCAAAGACCTCCGTCCTAGACTCGATAACGGACCTGGCAGCCCGGTATTTCTTTAACCTTTGCCAGCTCACAGCTACAAATGCAGCAAACAACGGCTCCCAGTCCGACACGGCAGACCTAGCGCCTACCATTGTCGATGTCCGTATGGCATTGCAGCGCATGGGCGCGCTGCTGCCGGAATGCACCGAGGAAGAGCAAGCATTCTTAAACACTGAAGATATGCGCGGTGTTGAGGAGTTCATCGCATGGGCTCAGGGACCGCAAAACCGTGAGATCAAGAGGATAGCGCTAGATGGAAATGACGAGGCGGTGGACTACCTTGATGGTGAGTTTGGCACGATGGAGGGGCGGGGGGGGCTCTGGATGCAAGATGAATGACCAGGTGAGGGCTAACAAACTTCACAGCGCTGAAGCAAAAGCACAGCAAGAATGAAGAAGATACCAAATTTACGGGGACAGTCCTTGGCAAATGCAATGAGCACGGGGACGTCCAGGTTGAAGGCGGAGAGTATCCAAGCATCCTTAACTGGGAGGAGCAACTGAAACTTGCTGCCCAGCGCCCGGAAGCCAGAGAGGATGTGGACATGAACGGCGACGGTGGAGAGTCAAGACCTCAGAGCTCGGGGCTGAGCTCGCTTGGGGATGAGCTAGACATGGACCTGTTGTGATTATGTGTTTTGATCATGTGGGAAAGGGAGCGATGTTTAGCGAAGCAAAGCATAGCGAAGGCGTTTTTGAGTTAGGAGAAGGTATGTCAGGCGACAGTGGCGTTGCTCTCGCTACTCGCTGGCTAGGTTTTCCGACGGGATGGACTTACTCCGAGGAAACAAGAGAGGCCGTGTTGAACAGGATGGTGTGCTGAAGATCACCGGCAAGAGCTTTTCTCATGTATCAATAGCTGTAAATATGTTGTTGGAGAAAGGTCAAAAACAGGGAGTTCAGAATCTAGATAGCCACCATCTTTTGTATTGGATTTCTCGACAAATAGGCTGACATAGCCATAATAAGCAACCCCGAGAAGCCACCAAAGCACCTTACTATCTCCTCGTATCACTCGTCTACTTTTTGAATTCAGACACCCGGTCGAGATTGAACGCAGCGCTAATCAGAGCCAGATGAGAGAACGCCTGAGGCGTATTGCCCAACTGCTCACCCGACCTAGTGAGAAATGTCAGTCAATTAAGTACTCACATGAGACATCCAGGGAGGCGACAGAAGACCAAAAGGGTGTTAAAAGGCGGTGGGTTTACATACCGGGAAATTTCCTCTGAAAACATCATCAGGTGGTTGGAGAAACTCAGCATGTTCTCGACTAATGGAAAATGACCGTTAGTTATTCCTCTTTCAAGGTTATTCCGGGGAGGGAGAATGTCTCAGGCGTAGTTGCTCACCCCTGAGACATCCAGGGCAGCAAAAAAAAAAAAAAAGGACCAAAATGGGTGTTTAAAGACGGTGATTTGACATACACAAGTTGATCGCCCTGACTAGGTATTTCGGCTCGTAGACACTAGCACGTGTCATGGCCTCTACCAACCAGAAGGTGCACATGCTGAAGGCGCCCTCGCGACCGCCAACGCCTACGTTTCTGTTAGCAAGCTGTGTCGATTTCCCGAAGGAGGGAAGGCGAGGTGGCTTACCATCCTCAGATAGCTCCGTATCGTAGCGATAGACCAGCCCGGTGCTAGTTAAGCCGCCCTTGTCAGGTGGCAGCATGATGCGGTCCATCTGTAACAAACATCAATTGGTGTTTTCCGACCAAGCGGTGGCATGACGTCTCAGGTGCTTGAGAGCCCGAGAACACAGCCGGAAAAGATCAGATGGGCACTTACAGTGTTGAGGAAGCGCGGATCGTTGGGGGCGATGAAGAAAACGAGTGGCGCGATGAGAATGGACGAGTCCAGCATTGTGTTGTTTTCGTAGCTCTGTACAAAACACTTCATGTCCTTGTTGTATCCCTTCTCCATGATCTCCTCGTACAGGGAGTCGCGCGCCTCGAGCCACTTGGCTCGGTTCGGGCAGGGGAAGTTACGCTTCTCGGATAGGCGTAGGCCTCGATCAAAGGCGACCCAGAGCATAATCTTGCTATAGACGAAGTTCTGTTTGTGATTCCGTACCTCCCATATGGACCTGTGCTTGTGTCAGCATTTTTCAACCATCTTCGGCTCAGCACATAGGGGTTAGTCAGTCGTACATATCCGGATCGTCCTTGATTGTGAGTACATAGTCGAGCATCTTCCGCACAGTGCACCAGAGATCCCAGTGGATCGGCTTGCCGTATTTGTTGCTATGGAAAATATCAGCTTATATTCTCCATTATAGGAAATTTCTCTGTCTCGGGAGCAGAAAGTCCCTCTTGACCCCTGAGACAACATGAAATGGACAGAAAGGGGAGAAAAACCACTCCGATTTGCACATACTAGAGGTATATGGCGTCCATCAGTTCCTGTTGGATGATGTTGTTAGCACTGGTACTTTGCCCAGAGTATCAGGTGCATCTATTTTACCCCGTAAATGTCAAACTGTTGGTGGAAGGCAGCGCCGTTACCTATCCGGACTGGTCGGCTTCCCTTGTAACCATCCAGGTGAGTCAGCTCTTTCTCGGGAATGTCTGTCTCACCCCGGATGGTGAACATGATGGGCAGGCCGCCATCGGCCACGCGAGATGTGAGAAAGCGCTCGCTGATAAAGTCCATGTAGGCATCTGCTTCTTCGGTGAACCCAAGTCGGAGAAGGATGTAGATGGTGAAGCTGGAGTCGCGGACCCAAGAGAACCGATAGTCCCAGTTCCGGACACCGCCAATGTCTTCCGGGATGGAGAATGTCGGGGCCGCGATGATAGCACCAGTGGGTTCATAGGTCATCAACTTCAGGATCATGAGACTGCGCGATATGACTTCGCGCCACCGGCCCTTGTACTTGCTCTTGGAGATCCAGTTGTACCAAAAAGACTGGGTGTCGTGCTGTTGCATGTCAAGAACAGCATTTGTTATGACTGGCGTGAGGTGGTTTGGGGAATCGTTACGGAGAACAAACGACACACCCTGTCCTTCGGATACGTCGATGATGGCAACTACGCCCTCACCAAGCATACCAGGCCGCATGACCTTCTTGAATGAGACGGTTGGGGGTGTTTTCGCATCATCGTCGTCGCCATTGTCAATATTAACGTCAAGTTGCAACTTAACTGTCTTTGAGTGAAACGTAACAGTCTTGCTCTGCGACGAATGCGAGCAGCTGTGATTCTCTTCCAGCACAGTTGTTGTGTGGGGCTCAGTTGCATATTCGAACGCAGGAAACACTTCAACCTCGAGCTGAAGCCGGCCCCTGATGCACTCGACACGGCGAACGAGCCTATGCTTCACGCATCAGCGTCACTTCTCAACATCAAACATGGCAACTAAAAGGGGCTTACCATTTTTTCAACTCGTTGAGTTGGGTTGTCGTCTCACGGTATGCACTCTGCTTGGGGCCCCGGAATATGACCTTTGAATTCTTGGGCCGGGGGAAGAAGTCCACGAGATCGACGACACCATCTTCATGAATGTAGCGTGTCTGCAGAATATTGGATGACGGCAAATACTGTTGCTTGGTCGTGCAAGATAAATGTTCAGCGGGATGGATGCTGAAGTAGCCTCCTTTGTCTTTGTCTAGCAGCCGGCAGAAGACCGAGGGAGAATCAAACTCAGGCCTGGGATGACTAGTCAGCGCATTTCTGTTGAAATGCCCCATGGTTCAAGCTTAGAGGCACGGGCTCACCAGCACATAAAGTCAACACTGCCATCCATGCCCACGAGGGCACAGGTTCTCATGTTGCCAATCAAGCCATAGTTCTCGATGGGGAGATAATCTCCGCCCGTCCTTCCTACGGTGCATATCAGCGCACATTCTCCATTTATCTCCGTTTACAGCAGGCGGGTACTCACTCATTTGACCATCCGGCGCGTGTGTTGACCCATGCGCCGCCATTTCCTCCCAATTGTAAAATTTCAGAACCAAGTGTACTTGGACTGGGTGAAGATGATATCTGAGCGAATTCTCGGGAGTGCAGATGAGGTGAGTGAGGCAAGTTGCGAGGGAGGTAAGGTATGTTGTAGCAGCAATACCCAAGTGGAGAGCTAGCGGGGAAGGAAGCAAGGTGCTGGACGATGACGACAACAGACATCAGAGTGAATGCTTAGCACCTAGGACGATAGCTAAAAGAAAAAAACCGCAAACCTCGAAGCCTGGGAGGCTGTTATTTGTAAATAAAAGACTCGAGGTCTCCCCGCACTTGCAGGACGAATGAGGATGATCCATGGCGCCGACCGTCCCAGCTGCAGCCTTTGCCCGATCAAAGAGATTGACAGGAGCTGTAAAGAAGGGTCTCGACGGATCGAGGGGCGGGATGCAGCACTCATTCGATGCAGGAGACGTCCCCTGAGTCAGCAACCATCTCCCTGTAACTACAGGCTACTGCAAAAAGAAACGGCCGCTTTGCTTCGCGCGGCAAGTCATTGAATGGTCCTCCGCACGGGTTACGACTCGGGCACCAGCATGGCCTCGAGGTCTTAATGTGAGGATGATGTGGACAGTGGTTCGGGCGCTGCACATGTATGGCAACAAGTCTTGACCGAGTATGGTAGGTCGTCGGTGCACAGTTGCAGCTTCTGCTTGCGAGACACCTCAGGTACCTCAGGTAAAGTTAGGTAGTATGTTGATGGGCCCGGGAATGGCGGATGCACCCAGCTCGGTATGACTTTTCTCTCTCTCTTGGCAACCCTTGAAAGTGTTCTACGAGGCACCTCATTCAGCATGCGAAGGTATGCGATGTCTGCAAAGAGTGGGAGAAACCATGGGATGTCCCTCGGCTGACATCCAGATAGCGTTCACCTCCCCCCTTGAGCTGATACCTATATCGGATGTGGGAGCAAGGTACGAAGCCTCGGGCTAAAAGAAAGGGTCCCCTTTGGTACCTAGCTAGTGCGAAAAATGTTTGTTACAGTAAGGACCGCCTATAGCTGTCGTTATTGCAGGCCATCTCCTATTCTGAAAACACCTACATCAATACTGAGAAGGTCTTCCTGCATGCTAAAAAGGCCTGTGATGTGACAAGCCAAGGCCTTACCATCCAGAACAAGACTGTGTGAGGATTCCAAGAACACATTTTCGCACGGAGATAAGAGACCCTTTTATTTGGCCCGAGCCTTCGTTCCTCGGTATCGATGGGTACGTCAAGTTAGATATTCTTTCTTCAGATGCATGTCGTGAAACTGGACAATCCTACGTCGAACGAGAGAAACGAACGCATGGTCCTCTTTGCAGCGGTTTCACTTTGGTTGAATTCAGGTGCCGCAGGACGCTCCCTTCACCTGGGCACTGCTGGGCATTACCTAACGTCCTGGGGCACTCATTTCGATATTAGGTACTCACGTACTCCGTCCGATGTGTATACCTAACTTTTGGTTAAGAAACGCTAATAGGAATTGGAAAGCATTTTTGGGGGGTTTACAGATGTAGCTGCTGTCCATCAGCTAATGAACTTCACATTCGGATTCCATTCTGATCGAGAAACAAAGTGGATGGATGGAAGGCGAGGGCACCTGAAGCACCCCGGCTTCTCAACCGGGCTGCCGCTGGCGGGACCACTGGTATTCGCCGCCAAGGCAGCCCCGTTGATGGGGGACCCCTGAAAGTCCAATCAGCCGCGTCTTTGCGCTCGACCATCTCCACAAAGTTGTCGATGGTACGGCTTAGCATCGCCCAGGACAGAATCGTCTTGGTGGCTTTTGGCAGTTGGACAATGATGGCGCCGCGCGATCCAACTCGCGGTGTCTCCACCTAAACAATGTCTCTTCCCAAACCAACGTCCGCATCCCAGGTCAATTCAATTGCGAATCCGCTGCAACCCGACTCCGAGACACCGTCCGCATTGGAGTCTTCTTCAGGACACGCGACCAGGACCGCTGACAGGTCAGATTCCCTGGTGTATGCAGCAGGAACAGCAACGACAGACATAGACACACGCTTGGACGCCGATAACGAGTTGTTTGAAATGGAGCCCGTGGACCCTGAAGGCCGTCGCCAACGACAAAGCAGCCTTGATCCGGTTCAGGCCTCGGGCAGTAGCAGGAGGCGATCACCCCGACCAGCATCGTCGCCTCTTCGGAAACAGGGGACCGGCGAGGAACAAACAAGGAAATACGACGAAGACAGCGAGATGGTCGCCATTGAGGGGGAAGGCGCAGACTCAAGCAGTGTGTCGGACGAAGATCTTCACGATGACGAGGAGGCCGGGTTGACGGGGAAAGACAAGCGGAGGAAGAAGCGAAGGAGAGCCCGCAACACACACCTTGATCAGAGGATAGCTCCGGACACAATTACTGCAGAAGAGAGAAAGGAGGCCGACCGCAGTGTTTTCAGAAGGTTGCTGATAAACGTTACTCTGATCGGTCTCTGGTACATCTTCTCCCTCAGTATTTCACTTGTAAGGAGTCTCCGTCGCCTCAAATTATCTTGGATGACTTGCTAACCACCGTGGCTTCCCAGTACAACAAATGGATGTTTGACAAATCGAAACTCAACTTCCCGTTTCCCTTGTTCACCACATCTATGCACATGCTGGTGCAATTTACTTTGGCATCTCTGGTGCTGTTCCTGTTCCCCTCGCTCCGCCCACACAATGGCTACAAGTCAGATTTAGGGCAGTCGAGGCACGAGACCGAGAGACCGCTCATGACCAAGATGTTCTATCTGACGAGGATCGGCCCGTGTGGCATTGCCACGGGTTTAGATATTGGACTTGGAAACACCTCCTTGCAGTTCATTACCCTCACATTTTACAGTGAGTTGTTCAACAACTATCTATTCCACAGGACCACGCTAACAGACAATAGCCATGTGCAAGTCATCCTCCCTTGCATTCGTGCTCCTTTTCGCCTTTGCCTTCCGTCTTGAGTCGCCCACGTGGAAACTGGTAGCTATCATCGCTACTATGACTTTCGGCGTGGTGATGATGGTCGCTGGCGAAGTTGAGTTTCACCTCGGCGGCTTCGTTTTGGTGATCTCGGCCGCCTTCTTCTCCGGCTTCCGATGGGCCCTGACACAGATCCTGTTGCTTCGCAACCCTGCGACGTCGAACCCGTTTTCCAGCATCTTCTTTCTCGCCCCTATCATGTTCGTCATCCTCTTCTCTATCGCCATCCCAGTCGAGGGATTCCCCGGTCTCATCGCCGGCCTCGGCGCCATGGCCGAAGAACGCGGTGCCTTGATGACACCACTCTTACTCCTTTTCCCTGGCACCATCGCCTTCCTGATGACGGCTTCCGAATTTGCTCTGCTCAAACGCACGTCGGTTGTCACCCTTTCCATCGCCGGCATCTTCAAGGAGGCCGTCACCATCTCGGCTGCCGCCCTCGTCTTCGGCGACAGGATGACACCCATCAACATTGTCGGCCTCGTCATCACCCTCATCGCCATCGGGGCGTATAACTACATTAAGATCACCAATATGCGCCGCGAGGCTCAGACAGATGTTCACCGCTTGCACGTCCAGGCCGTGGCCCCTGAAAGCTTTTCCGGCAGTGGCAGCGGGGACAATAGTGATGTAGAAGGCGACGATGACGCAGAGGATATGGGTCTCTTGCGGACAAACGCCGCTGGAACCGATGGTGTACTCTTCTCGGCGGATGACAGAGCCGCGTCACCTGGATCAGTTGACAGGGGAAGAGGGCAGTGAGGAGGTGATGAAAGGTATTATATCTCAACACAAACACACTGTGATACCCAGCGTTGTGTACACTATACATTTTCAGCAAGTAGATCGGGGGCGTATTCTACCATTTCAGAATCAAGCGGTGGCTTTTTGGATACGGGGATTTTCTACTTACATTGGGATTATGCATTGCATCAGATAGCATTTGGGCGGTGAAGGTTATTATTGATTCTTGATTAAAGACAAACAAACACCTTGCACCATGTGGCGAGCGTATCCCTTCTTTCCACCGCTGAGGAAGCCTCTCATCATGATGCACATCATCTGCGCTGCCTATATGCATCACAGCCTCCCGGTCCACTAACCCCCAATAAATATTTGCAAAGCTCACGGAGGTTGGTGGAGAGAGGCGATTCCAGCCAACTCCAGTTCGGTAAGCCGGCATGCTGAGATATCGATGGTGAATAAGCAACTCTCAACCAAGCAGTTTCAGACCGCCTCGTGTCTTCTGTCCCGGCTTCGTTACGCCACCGCCACCCACCGGTCCGAGGTGAGGCTCGTAGGAGTTGTCTTCCTGATGACCCGCCCCGCTACCGCTCTTCTTCCCTTTACCGCCCTTCTTGTTGTGCTTTCCACCCTTGCGTTCATCCTTGAGTACAGCCGGCTTGACTTCGGTCTTGGCCTTGTGTACGACGACCGGGTGGCTCTGGATGTACTTTCCGTTCATCTCCTTGGCCGCCTGGAAAAAATCTTCGGGGTCGCTGAAGCTAACGAACCCGAATCCCTTGCTCTTTGTCGTCCGCTTGTCACGCACCACCTTTGCTTTTTGCACACTCTTCCACCGGGAGAAGGCTTTAAGCAACGACTCGTCCGTCGTCTCGCCCGCTAGATTTCCGACGAAAAGCCGCAAATGGGCGGGGTCCCACTCCAGGAGCGTGTCGTCCTGCCACTTCTTGCCGCCGCCTTCGCGGTAGACCGTCTTCTTCTTGTCCTCGCCGGTGGAGCCGGCATTGTGATCCGCTCCATCAGCAGCCGTTACGGTGCCAGCTGCGTGCCCAGCTGCGGATGAGCCGGTGGGGCCTGTACGACCGCTGACGCTAGGTCCCTTAGCTGTCGCGTCCGAGGGATCCTTCGGCATGTATGCGCTCTGCCACTGGGCGATCTGCGCTGCCATCTCCGGGTCAAAATCGGGGCCCTGGCCCTGGGCGGTGCCGGGGAGCGGAAAGGGGTTGCGGATTTGCGGAGGGGTGGAATAGCTATTATTGGCGGCGGCGCCATAGTAGCTGGGTTGCTGCGCATAGCTTTGCTGTTGTGGGTAGTTGTATGAACCACCACCTCCTATGGGGGAAGGCTGAGGGTTTGCGCCATATGAAGTTGGAGGCGCACCGTAGCCGCCGGGTGCACTGGCAGGGCCATAGCCCGGGACGCTCGAGTAGGATGGAGTGGCTGTCGTCGCCGGGTAGCCCGTGGGAGAGTGTGTAGCTGGGGTCGAATTGACTTGTGAGAAGGCAGGTTTGAATCCTCCCTGGAGCTTCGGCGGAGGTGGGCGAGGGGGCAGTGACGGGTGCGACGATGTGTTCTTGGATAGACCTGGAGGACCCGGGTATGACATGATGAATTTCTTGCGCCCGACAAGTTTCAACGGATTTTGTTGCTTTGCTTGCACGTACCTGTGAGCCCTTTCCGACGGCTATGCTCCTGCAACCTTTTCGGCGATGTTGGCTCACGGAGTGGTAGAGTGGAAGTTGGTTGTGGTTACGGGCAGGATATCTTGTCGCGTCGAAGTTGAGGCGCGGACAAATCTTGGGTCTTGGCTTCTGGGTCCCAAACACTGTGCTGTGGCGGTGCTCAAACCGCCCCACAAGCTCCAAAGGAAGGGGCTGGTGGCGCACTGTCCATGATAGCCTGGCAAGCGGTTGACAAAAAAACAGGGTCACATTACCTGTGCAGTACACAGGCTACCATAGTAGTTGCAGGCATAACAGAGGTATCTTTCTGTACTACCAGCCGGTCATCTGACCGTTCCCTGCTAACACTTGCTCCACCCATACTATCATAGAATCTACCTGTTTTTTGATGAGAATTGTTAGGGACACTGTTAGCGAGGTACCGCACAGGCCAGTTTGTGTGGCCCTGTTTTTTTGTCAACCGCTTGCCTGGATGGAGGGGCAGGATGGCCTGGCGATACCCCGCCTCTGTTTCCTAAACCCCCACTATGACCATCCAGCCCGACAGCTTCACTGGCTTGACCGTGAAAACTAAACCCATACAATTACGACTTGCGGGTCCTAACGGAATCCAGGCGTCAGAAGGATCCGTAGTCACCGCCATTGGTTTGAGAAACACACCTGGGTCCAAAACAAAGCTGAGCCTGGCTGAGGGTGCGGCAATTTAAGGAGTAAAATCATCAAACCCTGTGGGCGTCACTAGAGGAACGGGATGGGCTGATATTTGGATGTAACTGTTCCGATACTGTCGTCCGAGTGTGCTGGGCACAACCGTGGTGCAGAGGAGGATCCATGGCTGCCCGTCAGTTTTTGCTTGGCCAATTGCCTATCCCGGCACCCCCCCCCCAACGGACGTCAAGGCATATCATATCGAACCCCTCCAAGTTCTGCTGCCCGATCGAGAGTCCGAAACCTCGACAGATTCCCTGATATTCTATCTAGCAGGTGTTCCGTGATTGATACTATGTCTATTGGATAGTGTGGCGAGGATTGGGAGAGAAAAATGGACCCTCAAACTCTCTACCCGCAAGCTGGCGCCGGAGCCGGAAGCTTCGTCTGATGAGCCATGCTCCTCCTCCCCACCGCGGGGATGCGAAACCCGCCAGAGGTTCCAGGGTCCGACGAAAAGGGTTTGAGTTGTACAAAAAGGAAATCCAGACATGGACCCGGCGTGGGACAGCTTCTCACACCTTATGGCAGTGGGGCACACAGAGGCATTTGGTACCCCATGGAAGAAGTCCTTCGGGGGGGGATCGCACAGAGGGACTGACCTCGAGTACGGAGGAGGGAGGGAGACCCAGCCGAAGGTATCCAATACTGTAGCAATGCGTCCTACCTACCCAACTGTTGTTGGGACGACATTCGTGACTCGAGGTCCGGGACCGCATCAAAGCTGCTCCAGTCCCGCCCGGTCCGGAGCCTGTCCGGCTGCTCCACGCCAATGGAGGCAGCAAGAGGTCCCCTCGCATCCCTCGTCGCCTACCTACTAAGCACGGTGGTGCCTTGGTTTTATGGATATTGGATGGCCAGCGCGCTCTGAGTAAGCCCCACGTCTAATTATCCGCTCGCTGGGCACTGTGGGCTGTGGGTGCCGTTCATGGGTGTGCCATTTAGCTTTGCGTTGGTCCTGGGAACCTTTAAAAAGTTTCGTCATCTACCTCCCGCCTGCCCCTCCTCTTCCCCATTGAAATCCCTCGTCGAGATTTTGTTCAACAATCACCACCTCTCAATCGAGCCGAACTTCTTGAGCTCTTGAAAACTCGCAATCATCTAGCTGTCCCCCAATCAGCCACATATACACCGGAATAATTGCTGCGGCCGCATACGCCCTCTGCTTCCAAAATGTCTGGCGCAGTGTAAGTCCATTACCCCACCTCCCCGCCCGACGCAGCTTTGCCCGCCCAGCGCGTTCGAGTCAGCAGCTCTGCTGTGCGGACCGCCCCGGTGTTTGGTGTTTCTGAGCTCTTCTTTTTCGGACGATACTCTGCCGTCTCATGCCGAGCTGTCTAGGAGGAGGAGACCGTTCGCCGTCCCTGCGGCGACTGGCTATGGCGATGGCAATGGCGACAGCAATGCTTGCCCTATACATCTACTGAATGCCTCCAGCGCCCGCCTGGCGAACATCAACGTTGGCGGCAGAGCTGTGGAAGCTGGCTCCTTTTTGAAATCCCAGACCTTGAGAAATGCTAACGATGCTGAAAGCGCTGATCTCGGCCTCATCGGCCTGGCCGTCATGTAAGTTGGAAGCCCCTTACCCCGCCGGCGCACGATCGGATCGGAGGGACCATGGCTGACTGGAGCGCAAAGGGGCCAGAATATCATCCTCAACATGGCTGACAACGGCTTCACGGTCTGCGCTTTCAACCGCACCGTGTCCAAGGTCGATGCCTTCCTTGCCAACGAGGCCAAGGGGAAGTCGATTGTTGGTGCCCACTCCACCGAGGAGTTTGTCTCCAAGCTCAAGAAGCCCCGCCGTGTCATGCTCCTCGTCCAGGCCGGCAAGCCCGTCGACGACTGGATCGAGACCCTTTTGCCTCTCCTCGAGCGCGGCGATATCATCATCGATGGTGGCAACTCACACTTCCCCGACTCTAACCGGAGGACAAAGTACCTCGCATCTAAGGGCCTCCGCTTCGTCGGCTCTGGTGTCTCTGGTGGTGAGGAAGGCGCCCGCTACGGGCCCTCACTCATGCCCGGTGGTCAGGAGGAGGCTTGGCCCTTCATCAAGGACATCTTCCAGTCTATCACTGCCAAGAGCGACGGCGAGGCATGCTGCGAGTGGGTTGGTGACGAGGGTGCTGGCCACTACGTCAAGATGGTCCACAACGGTATCGAGTATGGTGACATGCAGCTTATCTGCGAGGTACGGGCTTCCTTTCACAAACCCGCCTTTTCCGGGACGGCCGCTTTTTGGACCCGGCTGACAACAATACCTTGCAGGCGTACGACATCATGAAGCGTGGCCTGGGTCTTTCCAATAAGGAGATCGGCGACGTTCTTACCAAGTGGAATAAGGGTGTCCTGGACTCCTTCCTCATTGAGATTACCCGCGACATCATGTACTTCAACGACGAGGATGGCACACCTCTGGTTGAGAAGATCCTCGACAAGGCCGGCCAGAAGGGAACTGGCAAGTGGACTGCGGTGAACGCCCTTGACCTGGGTATGCCCGTTACTCTTATTGCCGAGGCTGTTCTGGCTCGTTGCTTGTCCGGCATCAAGGAGGAGCGTGTTAAGGCATCCACCAAGCTTGAGTTTGTCGGCCGTGCCAGCACCTTCGAGGGTAACAAGGAGCAGTTCCTTGAGGACCTTGAACAGGCCCTCTATGCTTCCAAGATCATCTCGTATGCTCAGGGCTTCATGCTCATGCAGGAGGTATGTCAGACTCCCAATAAATGTACGAGTGCTTTAGCGCTAACACGAACAATCAATAGGCCGCCAAGGAGTACAACTGGAAGCTCAACAAGCCATCGATTGCCCTCATGTGGCGCGGTGGCTGCATCATCCGCTCCGTCTTCCTCAAGGACATCACGGCGGCGTATCGCAACAACCCCGACCTGGAGAACCTGCTCTTCGATGGTTTCTTCAACAAGGCCATCCACAAGGCGCAGCCCGGTTGGCGTGACGTTGTGTCGAAGACTGCTCTGCTCGGTATCCCGGCCCCTGCTTTCTCGACCGCCCTGTCGTGGTTCGACGGGTACCGCACCAAGGATCTTCCCGCCAACCTCCTCCAGGCGCAGCGCGACTACTTCGGCGCCCACACCTTCAGAATCAAGCCGGAGGCTGCCAACGCCAAGTATCCCGAGGGTAAGGATATCCACGTGAACTGGACCGGTCGTGGCGGAAACGTGTCGGCATCGACTTACTCTGCGTAAAAAAAAATGGTGATATGGGCTTTGATCTATTGTGGTTTGCGCAAATGGCAGCTTAAGCGAGAGGGACGTAGAATACACAGATAGAAACTGCGTCATCAGAGCTATTAAGGCCAGAATGGAAAGCTCAAGCTGTTTGATAATCCTTGGATGGGCCCCTGACCACCTAGAATGCTGCACATTATAAACTGACCGGATGGTTTCGAACTGTCTTTGCACATGAAAGTTGCCTGGTGTCAGGGCTCGGGGAAGGATGCGCAGTCATATCACGTGACCTATGTCTCCACCTTCACCCCAACGCGCGCGCGATCCGGCGCAAACTCAAAAGTTCCAGCTCGCGACGAGGCTGAACACCACAGGGCTAGCATCACTGATCCTAGCTCGCAATCGAACCACCACCCCAATCAACGCAGTGAAATGGTCGCGTCGCCATAAATTATCTCGGATTACCTTGACGACTGTCGTTTGCAAACGAGCACTTGTAGCAATGGCTGCCGCAGATCCCAGCCAGAATGTTCACGGCGACCTGGTAAGTTGCCATTCCGGTCCCCAGTGGTGGCAGGTTGGTGTCGCGTCGTCGCAAAGTCGCTAACCGGCTCCGCAAACAGCTCCCACACGTGCATTTACTCTCGACGTACCGATATGCCTTGATGCCGAGGGTTGAGCTTCAGGATGTTCAGAAATGGTTGATGGCAGCGCCTAAGATCGCGCGCGATACGGCACCTTTCTTTTGGACATACCTGGACGCCCCCCAGGATGGATCGATATTCCTTACATGGCAACCCTCAGCTCGCCGCAATAATGATTTCGCCAGCGATGGATATGTGTGGACGTCACCCGAAACCTTCTTCCGCAACGAGATTGGCAACGGCCTGGTACGAAACCTCAGCTCTTCTTAACGTTCTTGGATTCCCGCTTGCGCCGGGGCATACTGACGATTGAACCAGGCAATTGATATATGGTATCAACGGGCTGGATACCGCCCTGGTGAACAGTTCGCCATCCACTCCCGGAGACGGTTCCGTCTCGTTCCCAGTCAGGTGCAGGGCGGCAACATCCCCCAGGTCGACCCCAACCTATGGATTGTCCACTATGGGCCAAGCGAAAAGGGAGATAGGCTCCCGGTCACCATGCTGCCTGTTACTCCTCTGATGCAGCAGACAATGAACATTCGCGCGCAACTTTTCGTGATGGGTCAGATTGCCCGCAAGGAGTTCATGCTCTCGGATCGCATCAACTGGCCGCATGTCCCACTGCCTGCTCGCGGCCAATCCATCTACCCGCCGCCAATGCCAAACCGCAATGTCCCACAAGCCATGGCATACCCACCACATCCCGGGCACCCCACGCCCAGTGTTGGACCGACACCCAAGCGGAGGGGCGGTCACGGACAAGGTGCCGCTCACCCGCCTCAGATGATGGGTGCCCCATTTCCTGGCATGGACAGCATCTTTGACGACGATGAGGATATCTCACGCGGCGACATGTTTGACCATCTCACTCCTCAGGAGATGAGCATTCACCGCTACCGACAAAACCATGAATGGATGGAAGAGATACTGTCGTCGCCGTATCGCATTGGTCAGATCGAAGTGGCGGATCTTGGGCTCGGCCGCAAGGGCGAGCTCGCATCCCTCACGGATGGTGTTTTCGAGTCGCAGGGCACTGGGAACTGGGAACTGGGACCCAAGAAGCCTTATACTGGTCATCTGGACCCAGAAATTGCTGCGTTGTTCAAGGCCCGCGTCGAGGAACGGGCTGCGGCTCATAAAGCTGAGATTGCCCAGATGAAGGAGCAGCACGAGAAGATGCTGGAAGCTTTGGGTGGAGATGCTACCACAAAGCACGCAGAACAGGAGCTGCGATCTGCCACGGAGGAAACAGGCCCTGAATTTTGGCGGCTTGAGGGAAAACTTGAGGACAACGACGAAGGGCTGGGCCGTTTAAGCCAATATCAGTCCAAGAACATTGACGATATCATGTCACGTGTAGAGGAGGCAGTCGGCAGACGTGCAGCGGTCGTTCGCGATGTCTGCCGGGTCCAGGAGGGGGGCTACCAAGAGCCTGTCCCGGAACCTGAGCCGGAGCTCGTACAACAGCCACCGCAGTTGCAAGCAGAAGCTGCTGCTAACGCACACTCTGCTTCTATGTCACGACAACCATCACATACTGGCTCACAGAACAGCGGCGTTATGATTGGCGATTCCGATATTGACATGGGCGGTACAGCTGCTGGGTTGCTTGATCAGATGCATACGGGCTTCTCGTCCACTTCCACGCCTATCAACAACTTCCCGACGCCACAGCCTCACCTCTCAGCCATACCATCGAGCGCTGCTACACCGGCGAATCTCAACGTTCCATCTCCTCTTCCAGTGCAGGCACCTACATCGCAGCCACTAACGGCTATCGGTGATGATGTCAAAATGGATGATGCGGATCTCCCGAAGGCTAACACCACTGCTCCGGATCAGGGGACTGGTAGTGGCGACTGGGTGGTTGTGCCTAAGGGGGGCGGATCACCAGCATCCTTTGGCAATTTAGGCGCAGCTGCTGGGTCTGTCGAGCTAGCCAACGCAGCCGTCGGAGATGAATCTGGCGCCCAGGCTGCTGCATCGAGCAAGCCTACCTCGGCCGCGCAGACACCAGCCGATGGACTTGGGTTTGACGGCGATAATAACGACTTTAGCTCACTGGGCGATCTCGACACAGCGGGAGATGCTCTTGCAGGCTACGATCCGCCCAGTGTTGACGACGCAGGTGGCCTTGGCGACTTGAATATGGACCTTGAGGACTCAGCATTTGGCGACGCATTTCACGGTGTCGAACAATCTGGAGGGAACACGCCGGGGGATGTGATGTAGGTCAGCTTCCCCGATGATGATGACCAACATTCGGAGTACAGCCCTGAGTCAGAGGCGTCGTAGACTTAAACAAAGACCGAATTTTGTATGACTAGTATACTTGATGTTGAGGAGTGTAGTGGGGTGTTTTGCATGTACTTTGCTGGGACTTGTCGCTGTTGGGAACAAAATAAGAACATAGCTTTCCGCACATGGGCGTCATGGACTAAAGCTAACTGAAAGATTCTCTCATTCCAAAGTATTGGTACTAACACCTTCGACGGTCCTGAACTGGGGCCTCTAAGAGTTCAGCTATCGCAAGTCAGAACTGGAATGCTTCGGTATTGTGGACATATTAGACTCCCTCCGTATTGTGGATGTTAAAATCAACTAATCCGAGGAGCTTGAGGACGTAGACAGAGCTACAAGAGCATCAGCTGTGCTTGTCACCAAAAGATCACGATTGATTATTGCATCCGGCCTGGGTTTTGCTATGTCACCAATGCTATGTTCACAAGAATGTGCTTCCTATCACGGGTAACCTATCCCCAGCTAGCTCACAGTTTGCAAGCAGCAGCATTACCATGCTGTTTTTGCTCATAAAAGTTCACTTGGCGGATTTCATTCAGAACTGCCTCTATGACACATGTCGTGCTCGAGCAGCTTTTCCCTGCCGGCCGTCCCGTTTCTGATAAGCTCAAGCCCTCAAAGCAAACCACGCCAGAAATGCCCAATGAAACGCCCAACCCTTTAGAACTTGGTGAACGACTTCACCGTCTTGCCAGTCCGGGGTAGTACGCGGAGGACATTGAACCGAACCTATGAATCGCGTTAGTTTTAGATTCCCACCGCGTCGTCTCTAAGGAGCGCCTCGTGTGCATGGTCAACGTACAGTCTTGCTGAGGGGTCTGCACTGGCCAACGGTAACCTGGTCACCCTCCTCAACACGGAAAGCGGGGGAAACGTGGGCGGCAAGGTTCTTGTGGCGTTTCTCGTAACGGTTGTACTTGGGGATGAAGTGGAGGTATTCGCGGCGGATGATGATGGTTCTGTGCATCTTGGTCGAGACGACGGAGCCGGTGAGGATACGGCCACGGATCGAGACCTGACCGGTGAAGGGGCACTTCTTGTCTGCAAAGTCACCAATTAACCTCTGTTCGCACCACTTCTCCATTCCCTTCACTGCCCGCCCGAGTTGCCGGCAATCGCCATCGCGAGGCGGCTCGGAATCGGGCGGGTTGGAGAGAGCGATCCGCTATTCACGTACCGATGTACTGGCCCTCAATAGCGGTCTTGGGGGTGCGGAAGCCCAGGCCAACGTCCTTGTACCATCTCCGGCCACCCTTGCCCGGCCGAGCAGACTTGACCTTGGTCTTGCTGTTGAGGAAGACTGGTGATAGTGTCAGTGCCTTGTCGTCCCTGCCATCGGCTGCCGCGGCGAGTTGCGCACGCGGCAGCTGGCCTTGCTAATGCTCTCGAAGAGGCCAAACTCACTGTGAGGCTGCTTCTGGAAAGCGCGCTCGCTCTGCACGGTCAGTTCGGTGGCCATCTTGTCGGTTTATCGTTGCCGAAGATGTGATGTGTCGTCCAATCTGTGGTGTCGAAGCAAAATCCGCGAATTTTGCTAGTTGGGGATTGATTTTTTGGGGCTCACATCAAAAAGTGTGGAAGCGCATGCGCAAGCCACAGAAAGAGTCCGAGCTTTGGAAAGTTGGGGACCCACTCCGCCACAATGTGTTAGCGGCGGTGGCTAGTGCGCTGGAGCTTGGCTTTATTGACATCGTTCTTAATGCAACCAATCAGCAGCCCCGATGCCGTAAACAGCTGCCCCTCGATCGGCAATGAGCCCCTGGCACTAAGTCCCCTGTCACGTCGCGTCATCAAGTCGAGACTTGCACTTAGTTCACAATTCATCGCGTTCTCCATAGCAGCACCAAGTTTCACCGGTGCACGACACAATCGTGAAAATATGTCGTCGCAAGGTGAAGTCACGCTGCCCGCGACGCGCAGGACGCGCAAGTCGATTGGCGGTCCTTCATCATCACGAAAGCCAGCCGACAAGGAAAACGCAACGGTCGATCTCGGCAGCACCATGGCCGCTAGTCGAAAGAAGCTGAGAAGTAAAAGCATGGGACCTGGTGGCCTCGACATCCTCAAATCTGGCGCCGGCAATCGCAGAGTGGTATGTCCCAACTACCGACCAGCGCAGATGCGCTCTCGTCATTAACTCAGTAAACAGTCTCTCGCTGTCCCCTCACGACCGCCCCCGCGATCGATCCTGAAGCCGACGATGCCCCTCCTTCCAGACATCCCGCCCCATAAGCCCAAGAAGTCAACCACATCCTCGGGGCCAAGTAGTGGCGTCGACACAGCTGGCGAGGGGAGCGGGGCAGGGACCAAGGTAGCTCTGCGTACTGAGGAGGAGCAGCAAGCCACTGCCCGCGAGCGCGAAGAACGGGAGCGGGCCGAGATGGAGAAGGAAATCAAGGACCGCCGGGAGGCTCGTAGGAAGTCGTTAGCCAACCGCAGAGTGTCCTTCGCCGCCGAAGCCACGCTGCATACCTTCCATGAGGTTGAGTACATGCAGGACTCAACAACTTCCACCGACTCCACACGTCGCGCATCCTCTATTGCTGCGCCGTCTCCCGTGCCTCGGCCAGAGGAGCACCACGGGTCGGATGCCTCCGAGCCTCCATCTACCCCGCCAGAGCACGTTGATGAACCTGTCTCCGAGTCCCCGGCCAACCAAAGAGATTTGCACCAAAGGAAGCACCGGCGCAGCTCGGGCGCAGCTTCCATGTACGGCAACGACGAGGATGATACAATTGCCTCTACGGTCTACGATTCGGACCTTGAGCATGCTGACGGCGTCACTGAAATCCATGGAGAAGAAATGACCGACTCGAGCGACGAGGATGAAGAGGATGGTACTATGATGACAGTGGAAGCCGAGGAGATGACATCGGCATCGATAGCATCCCACTATACGTTCAGCGGCGAATCTACCGGAGATCTGGACGAAAACCTTCGGCTAGCAACCCAGAGGGCGGCCACACGTCGTGTCGATGATGACGAAGAGGAGGAAGTCATTGCCGGCTTTGCAGGATGGGGACGAAAGACACCCTCTACGGAGAATGCGACCCAGGAGATCAAGCAAGCAGCAGCCGATGACAACGATCAGGGATCAGATGTGGAGATGACCATGGAGATGGATATGGACATCACAAACGCTGTTGGCGGTATTCTTCGACCAAAGGAATCCCCGATAGATGAGGAGGAAGATGAAGGGGAGGAGATGGAAATAGACATGTCTATGGATGTGACCAAGGCGCTAGGTGGCATAATCTCAAAACCAAACCCGCAAACACGTCGAAAATCTATCAAGCAAGCCCCTCGACAAGCTGCTGACGATACTACCTCGTTTGGCGAGGAAACGATGGAGTTCACAACAGCTGTTGGTGGCATCAATCACGGCAGAATCTTTGATGTGAGCCACCTAACCAATGACAGCAACGAGGACATGTCTATGGAGCTGACAACCGCCGTTGGGAATGTTTTAGGGGCGGTTCTTGCCCCGAACGCAAGGCGGAGAACCGTTGCCCCTGAACATGGTGAGGACTCTGTGATGGATATGACGGTCGCTGTTGGGCGGATTTTACCCGCAGTAGACTCGACGGAGGAGGACGGCGACGAGACTATGGGAATGGATATGACCATGGCTGTTGGCGGCATTCTCAAGTCCTCATCCGTTTTCGACACACGGTCCGCAGCGAGGAAGGCTATGGAACTAGAGGCGGATGCTCCAGATCCCTCGGTGACAGTTTCAGCCGAGCTCCCACTCTCGCCTAGGCGGTGCCCATCTGCAAATGAGAATGGCAGCCCCGAGGTTGCCACATTTGAAGGGAAAGGTCTCCGCAGGAGCCCGTTGCGTTCTACTTCACCAACGGCAAAATCAGCAAACAGAGCAAGTAGCTCGCCAGCAAAAGAGTCAACCCCCAAAAGAGGCTCGGCAGCCAAGTCTCGGACTCCAACACAGACAAAAACTCCTCCAGCAATGATAGGCAGCCGATCCAGTTCGCCGGTCCGTTCGGCATCGCCCGTCAAAACCACGCCGCGGTCACCATCCAAGTCAAAGAAGCTCTTCCACCAAGATCCCAGCACCGGTGCCAGTACCCCACGTGTCGTTTTGACGCCCCAAGGTCGAAGATTCTCGGGGGTTGGGGCGGATCGGCCAGGACTAGGCTCGCCAAAGGTTGCCCAGATCTTCGACCGCAGGGGATCAATTGGAGACGCAGCCATCAGTTTTATCCCCGGGCAGACGAGCAACACCCGACGCGCAGTAGCCTTCGCTGACCCCCGAGCTATGGAGGCAGAGATCGATAAGGAGCGGCAAGATGAGGAGAAGAAAGAAAACAGCCGCCGTATATTACAGCGGGAGGCAGACGGAGCTCAGGAGGGCCAGGAGCTCACCCTGAGCCTGAAAGAAATGATTCAGGGCCTTAGCCCCAAAAAGAATCCCCTCCGCGGCCGTAAGAGCCTCCACGTAGGTAGTGCACGGGGTGTTTTGGGGAAACGGCCTGCGGAACTTGCAGACCTTGAGGACGAAGAGCACGAGGACAGTGGTGGCGTGAAGCGGCTTAAGGGCCATCAAGGCAGCCCTGTGAAGAGTGTCAAGCTGCCATCGCCACCTTCCAAGGCGGAAACCACCACCGGACGAAAGACCCGTGCTGGTCTTAGAAGTGCCGAAAGGCCAACAGCAGAGTCGGCTACTCCTACCATGATAACATCGCCACAGAAAGCCACCACACCGATGGGCCAGGGCCGATTCAAGTTTGTCGATGACCAGCCTACGAACACTATGGACTTTGATCACACAGTTTACGCAGATGGTCTGGATATGCAGCAGGACGACGATGGAGAGCGGATCCACCTTCAGGATTTTCTAAACATGACGAGCATTCGATTCATGGAGTTAACCACTACCAAGCGAAGGCACACCGTTGTGCCAAGTGCGCCCAGGGGTAGCTCGGCTTCCGATGACGACAAAGATGTCTCGTTTGAGAAGTGCGTGGTCGCTGGCGCATGCACAGTGCCCATGTTGGAGTTGTACCAGCATGTAAGTTGAGCGTGATCGCAACCCAAAGATGCTTTGCTGACTCGAGTCTAGTCGTGTCGCGAACTCAAAAAGTACATATCGGAAGGACGCCGAATTGTTCGGGAGATTGAAACCGAGACATTCGTGGAGAATCCCCCTCTGTTCCGAGAATACATGACTGCCTCTCCTGAGTTCAAAACTCTCATGGATAACCAGTTTAAGAATGTCAAGAGCCACGCAAGACTTCTCAGCAAAGCCATGTGGTATGAGTGGCGCATGAGGCTACAGGAAGGTCTTAGTGAGGGGCTTCTGCAGATTTCGGACGGTATGGAGAGCGACGGCAATGTCCTCCAGACGAAGCAGGATCTTCTGGACTCGATCCTTCCAGCTATGGCCAAGCAGCTAGAGGCTCTCGAGACAGAACAGGATGATCTCGAAGCTGTTGCACGAGAACTGGCTGACTGCGACCCGGAGGAGCTTCAAAGAGCCCGCAACGAGCTAGCGTCGATGGACGCGGGCATCGCCGAGAGGACAAAACGGATTGCAGAGCTGCGCAACTTGCTCGAGGAGTCAGAGGAAGGCATCAAGACTCTGACGGGGCAAAAACAGGAATGCCTCGAGGAGATCAAGGAGGCTGACAAGACTCGGGAAGAGTGCCGAGGTTGGAGTTCGACTGAGATCAGCGCAAGCAAGGGTAAGCTAGCAGGCACACCAGCCCTCGTTATCTGCAAGGCACAAACTAACATTTCCACAGCCCGAAACGACGAGTTAGAAAAGAAACATGGCTGGGCTGTCACGGGTATCTCGGGAACGACCATCTCTATGCGCTACAAGCGCGAGGTAGAGCTCGTCTTTGACATCTCTGCGTTTCAGCAGACAAGCCAAAAGAAGGGACAGCAAGCGTCGCACATTGATCTGTGGTATATCGCCGCCAACCGGGAGCAAAAGCCAGTGCCTTCAACGCCCGAAAAGGATTTCTTCCTCGAGTGCATCCGCGACCATGTGCGAGGGCTGCCACAGTCTACGACGCCGGTGAGCAGCTTGCTTAAGGCGGTGAGCGCCGGCTGGGACAAGGCCAACACGGTTGCTGATCAAGTACGGTTTCTCAACCTAACGTTTCCTACCAAGGTAGCAAAGACGTCGGATACCGCGATCAGCATCAAGTCGTCTGTCCTTCTCGTGCCGCTTCAGACGCGCGTCGAGGTCATGTTTGCACTGCAGAGCATTCCAAGCGTGGATGGTGTCGAAGTCTCGGTCACGTCGGCGGCTAGGGTCGTGTATGGTGAGCCGTTCAATGCTGCCAAGATGACAGATTTCTTGTCCGGCAAGCTGGGTGGGCGTGTCGTGGGTAGTGATGGGGAACAGGGTCGGGGCAAGATATCAGCATGGGGCGATGCAGTCTTGGAGCTCCATGGAAAGCTATTGGCTAGAGGCCAGAAGGCGGCCGCTACCCAGGGGCAGAAATAAGGCAGCAGGGAGCTGAAGCGAGCATTGCTTTATTTGGGTTAGGGTGGTGCTTTTTTGATTCTGGATGGGTGGATAGGCGGATGGAAATGGAGGAGTATGACTCGATACCCTTAATGACAGACCTGGATGAATGCGAGCACGATTTGATTGCGCTGAATATTGTGATTGTTTTGACTCTTTCTGACATGTTGATTGTGCAGTCTGCCATATATCATAGTAGGTACCACAGACGATGCACACCTGGTCTAGACATAGCCCTAAATGTTGAAAACAACTTGGCCCTCATTTTGCCGATTGGACAGATCACACTTTTTGGAGGCAGGATTAGTACCTTACGCCAAAATCATAGACATTTTGTATGCACGCGACCGCGCATGCAACCAAGTGTGTAAATATATTTCCAACTCCAGTTTCCAACAATCAACCAACGTCCGTCATTTGCTTCCCTTTGTGTTACGCGCACACGAGTCTCACCATGGCGAGTGGAGATGTGGTGCGTCACAGCTCCGGGTGTGGGGTTGCGGGTGCGGCTGAGGCGCTGCAGCAAAATGCGGAGATGAGGCGGGAGCTTATTTCGACGCCTGGCCTGCCAAGACCAATGTCAACAAACCCCCTTTTCTCCATGACTTGGCCTCAGTTGGTCAGTTGGGATGGGAATTTTGGACTTATTTTGGATGCAGAGGGTTTCTGAGGCAATATTCTAGGTCTGGGAAGACTGAAATGGAGGTGTTATGGTGGGGGATGATGGTGAGTCGAGTTGGGTTTGTAGAGTATGGCTTCTGGGCGCTGGGGGGGAGGGGACCTGCGGTGGCCGTTGGAAGGCGGTTTTGGTATGACCATGGCATTGATTTCTTTTCTGTGGAATTAATATCTGCGGCGTTTTGGGGTTGTATTGAAATATGTCTCGCTTGGAAATAACTTCATTTTGTTCATTCTCTTACTTCTGCCGCCTTTTGACGCTGACAAGACGTCCATGGCGTGACCAACTGCTACTGATGGATCTGAGGGCAAACTCTATGGGCTTCCATTCCAATGTGTTTGCCATGATAGACTGGACGACTATAGATAGTCGGAATGGACGGCTGCTGGGCAGGACTTGCTGAGCGTCTTTTCTTTCCTACATTCATGTGGGGATGTCACCGATATATACAATACGATAGTGATGACCATAATAGCAGCAATAGTAAGGACATTGATGGCAACCACAGCAAAGGCAGAACAATGGCGATGATATGAACGACCTTCAATTTCAAGGCAACTGGGGAAGAACCTGGCCCTCATGGAGGTCCCAGGGCGGGACATATTTGCGGAGCGAATTGGATCAACATCCCTAGCTTACGTCTAGAACTACGTGATACACACACAAAGACGCCGTCATCTTGCGTGGAGTCTTTGGAGATGGGGGCGGCCTTCTGAATTGTGGCAGGTCGGGAGGGCACCTCCAGTTAGGGCAGGGTTGGGCAGGGCACACGCTTCAATGATTACACGGTGAAATATTCCAGAGCTGGCGTGCCTTCCCCCACCAGCCATTTCGAGAAATAATAGGCAGCCCGCCAGAGTACAAATAGATCTCCTTACTGCCTTCTCTCGCCCACACTTTCCTTTCTTCTTTAACACACAGCGCAATTTCCGTGATCACATCACTCAGCAACCTCAACGAGCACAAGCATTTCGCCTAGCGACCGAGCCACCTGAACCAATTTCGACCTCTTTCCTCTGATCCTCCTCCCCTTCCTCCCATCGAAATTGGGATTGATTTGCGATGCATTCCGCTGTGTTGTGCTTTCTGGCGCTTGCCGCCCTCTTTCTCGCCGCGTCGTTGGTCGGCTTCCTCTTTGTTTTCAAAGAGCCGCCCCTCGATTGCACCTCCGCGCCCGTTGTCATAGCGCGCTCTTCCCTCCTCGCTGCTGGTCGCCTGTCACTCGCCGCAGCCACCGTCATCACCGCCGCCCTTCGGTACTTCGTCGCCCCGGTGACCGACGGTCTTGCCGACACTGGCGAGTTCATCCCGCAATTCTGCGCTGAGCTCTCGGGACTCTCCTCCGGAGATCATGTCCTCCTCGCCTTTCTCGCTCTGCTGGTCATCGCCCCAGTCGCCTTTTTCTGCTCGAAGGTCTAGAAGGCCATCAAGTGGTCTAAAGTGACGAGGCCCCGGCAAGCGTTGATTGGCTGGAGTGTCGCACCCGTTCGGCGGCAACTCATAGGCTTCGGCCTTTATATCGCCAATATCCTCTCTGTCGCCCTGGTCATCCCGGCAAAGAGGAACTTTGGCCTGCTCTCTTCCTGGTTCGAAAGCTGGGTAGATGTCTATACCGAGAACCCTGATCTCCGTCGGGCTCAAGAAAACGCGATGGCCGGACTCAGATCTCGGGACCGAGAGCTGTTTTCGACCATCGTTGATCTGAACTCTAAAGTCGACAGGCTGTTCAAGGATTCTCTCGCACAGTTCAAGCTCCTTCCGGATAACCCGACCCACCGGAAGCTTTGCCCGAGTCCGTACAGCGAACGTGAGGCGAAGCGTCAATCTAGCACGACGTACCCGCGGTCTTCTGTGTGGGAACGCCTATTATGGCGCACCGACTACGTTGCTGTTTGCAACAGCCGGACTCTTGAGTCGCTGAAGTATACCAACTTCGTGAACGCGGAGATCGTCAAGGAGCTCGAGGACCAAGTCGAAATTCGGGAGCACGAATACTGTGACATCAAATTTCGGTTTGCGCGCTTGGAACCGCCCAAATATGTCACGTTCAACCCGCAGCCTCGGCAGCCTCGTCCCCAGCCACAGGGTCGCTTGCCTCAACCTCGCCAAAGCTTTACCAGGTGCCCGCTGCTCGGCTTTCGCAGGCCCGGCTTTGCGGACGGAAATTTTGGTGTCTCCCCCGCGTACGCCCAGCCGGTTAACGACGTGAGTCTCCGAACCCCAGCTCGCAAGATTTTGGGCATCGACCCAAGACTCTCTCTTGGCCTGTCTCCCATGCCCCGCTTCCCCGACATAGATGATGATCCTATTATCATGGATCTTCATCCGGTTGGTGATATCGCCATGGCCAACACATCAGTTACGAACCCGACCGTATCGTTCCCTCCCCCGGCCCATCCCAAGGTCAACTGCAGGTCCAAGGCCATGAGCCGTGTGTCACAGGCGCAGCTTGGTGTCGAGGCCAAACGCAGGCGGCGGTTGAGGTTTAAGCTTTTACGGAGGAACAGGGAGAAAGCTGCGAGAGCGGTTGAAGTCCGTCGAAAGTTGCATGCCGCTGTCATGATACGTATTGGACTGGAGTATAACGGCCCTCACGATTACAACTTCGCCCAGTATATGTGGTGCCATGTCCAGGGCAGAGAGTCGTGGTTTCTCAATCTTGACCGCCGCTCGACGAGATTCTATGTTCTGGCCCGGAAATGCGCCTACGATGCGAACACGGAGAAGATGGTACTTCTACGAAAGCTCGCTCAGTATACGGGGTTCCAGTTCCATACCTGGCACGTCGATATATTCTCGAAGCTCCTTTCCCAGGACATCAAGAAACTCCTTACCCTTGACGTCAGTTCGATCACAAAGTTCTTGGCTGATATGGCCCAAAGTGTTATAGACTTGAGAGGCGTGTCACACACTGGTGCACCACAGGCAGCGGTGACCGACACCACAACGGCAACCTCTAAGGAGTCCAGCAGCACCCATGAAGTGGCGCCAAAGCAGGAACGCTCCTTGGAGGAGGAGGTTACTGACGAAGCAATGCCGACGGTGCAGGGTCACACAACTGTGGAAGACACGACCGTGGAGGACAACCGCACCCATGAAGTGGCGCCGGATCAGAAAACCCCCTTGGAGAAGGAGGTTACTGACGAAGCAATGCCGACGGTGCAGGGTCACACAACCGTGGAGGATAACCGCATCCATAAAGTGGCGCCAGATCAGAAAACCCCCTTGGAGGAGGAGGTTACTGACGAAGCAATGACGACGGTGCAAGATCACACATCTGTGGAGGACACGGCCGTGGAGGACGGGTGTGTTGATGAGTCCTCCGAGGTTAGCGGGTCCGACGGCAACGGCCTTGGGGCTGGCTTCGATGGAAAGGAGCAGTCCATCGACAAGGAGAAGCCCAAAGATAATGACGAGCATCTTCCCGGTTCGGATATCGACGACGACAGTGACGATGATAGCGACAGTATGGACAAGCCAGATGCCAGTGCTAAGCGAGTATCGGAAGCACCAGCGGCAACTGAGCAAGAAGACCTGGCGCTCAGGGTCTTCCGTGAGGATCAAGAACGTGTGACTCAAAAGAGTCAACCTTCCTCGACGCGCACTCAAACGCCTACTGTTTCCAACCGTCGTCCCTCAACTCCGTCGAATTCGGCTAGACCCCCTCGAAAGCTGAAGTCTGATGCTGCGATGTTTTTCAAAAAGCCCCCAAAACGGACTAAACAAGACTTGAGGCCAAGCGTCCGCTCTCAGCTCCAAAACAAAGCGAATAAACCCGATTCTCCCCAGCCCGTGAACGCCAATGGGAAGAAGGAGGCCGATACCGATAAGGCCGAGGAGGAGGCTCAGGCCGATGCAGATAGAGCAGCTTTGCAAGCCAATGCAGACAGGGCTAAGGCGAAAGCCGATGCTGAAGAAGCCGCGCGGCAGCGTTTCCAGTTCGGTGGAAACGTCTCCCCGTCGCCCGTTCAACAACCGCCGCCGCCCCAGGCCTCGGGCTTCGTATTTACACTGCAGAGTGGTCCATCTTGGCCAACGGTTTCCGCTTCCGCTGCAGCTCCGGTTTCCTCTTCTGGTCTGGGTCCCGCTTCTAGGCCGCAAAGGACTAATGCGGAGATTGAGGCGGAAGCTAATCCAAACGACGAGTGGATGGTTGAACCACGGGAAGAGTAGCGGCTCGAGTAGTGCCAACCTCGTTTGGTGAACTACTGTCTGGCAGGGTGGGTGGGGGGCATCCGCATGGCAAGCCTTATCGAGTTCGCGGATTTCATGTTATCGCCTTGACCTACGGCTGTTTGAGTATTTTGTGGGCAATAAGAAAGGGAGGGTGGGCCACAAAGTTGCAGTTGGATTTTGCTGCTCCGAAGCATTATTTGTATCGACTACCAGCTGTCTCGACCGTCTACCGGGTTTTCACCTTCGTCCAGCCGCTGTTACCGATTCCTCGTGTCGGATTACCGTTGTCAGAACCACCGGCACTCGTGCCAACTGTCTGCACAGTCATAATGCTGTCCGCACCAGCTCCAACCCGGGACCTGTCACTCCCATGTCCTCGAACCAAGACTCCATCTTCGAAACCGTCCTCGATCTCATGGCCCTCGATCTTCTCCCACTCCAGCATCGGGGCCTCGCTGGAAAGTCGTTTCTTAAGCCGATCAACCAGTTTCAGCGGCGACAGAATCTTGAAGTTTCGAGTCAACTCCGCGCCTTCTGCGCCTCCTAAGAAAGAATGCGTCGTTCCGTGTGACCAGCGACCGATCATCGTCTTTGGCTTCGCTATGTCGGGGTTCTCTTCATCTCTCGGACTGCTGCTCGAAGGATTGAGAGACACGGGGAACGTAGGCTCCACAGATCGCCGATGCACCTGGTCGCCAATCAGGAGTCGCCAAAGGTTTTGGCCCATGTTGGAGATGTCCTCATAAGAGTCTTTGTCGCCGAAAGAGACTCCTTGGGAGCAGCACGCCCAGGCAATGTCGTATGCTAGGAGAGCGACACCTTCAAGGAAGAGCGAATATGCGGGCGGATCTTCCTTTGCCAGCGAGGAAAGCGGCTTGTCGATGAACAAGGGTCGAGGCCGCGGAACATGTCCAGTATGGCCATCGCCTACGCTAGATGGGAGCTGAGGGCCATCAGCCGACCCCGGAAACGCAATATCGCCATGCCTATACGACGACACAAGGGAAAATACAGTCGGCCGCGGGTAATCACGATGAGGAAGAGTGATCTCTGCTGGTAGACGAATAGCCAAGTAATGAGATGCCAGAACCAGGATGTGGGCGATGTGGGCAAGTGACGTCGATACAAGCTCAGGGGAAACATCTGCAACGTCTATCAGCTTGTGAACCGTCTCCAAGTTATCGGGGGGCGAAGACTCACTGTTCATGGCATGGAGGTCAATGATTTCAATCCCGCCAATCTCATAACGTTTGGTGTTACCCTTTTTGACCTGGCGAAGTCCATAGAGTCTGGCGGCCTCTTCGCAAAGGAATGCCCTCGTCCCCGCCATGGTTTCAGCGCTGCGGTTCCACATGAACTTGATCCGCTGCGATGACCTCTCCGTCTCCTCAAGCTGCCGAGATCGTCTTGCTGCCGAGCCAGAGGATACGGATAGCAGATCGGATTTTCTGCGAGTGATCGCATCCTTTTTTGCATCAATTTCCTTCCGCGCGGAATCAACTTCGGCCCTGAGACGATCAGCCTGGGCGATGATCTGGCTTGTTCTGTCTCGCGCGGCCTGCTCTTCGCACACCGAAGCGGCGTGGGCATCCGAAACCCGCCCAGCCTGCCATTCAGCTTCTTCATTCTGAATCAGGGCTTGGGCAATCTCGACTCGGCTTTCGTACAGGCGATTCCTTGCATCGACGGCGCAAAGAAACGGGAGCTTCTTCGCTCCATGCGGTCTGTGACAAATGCTGCAATTCATCCTCGCCTCGGTATCTGGCGTTGTGTGTCTGGCGCGTGTTGATTTCAACTGCGAGACGCAAGATTCGAGAGGGTGTTTGATCAGTGGAGCTGACGGAATCGCCTCGAAGCCTGGCAGGCAGCACCTTCAAGTTCTGGGCTGTTCATTCACTTCCAGGAAGGTGCAAGTGAACTGCCGCCTGATGCACATTAGGGTATTTTGCAGCAAGCACGGAATATCCCAACCTGCGTTTGTTACGACGAGAGAAAAAGGTACGAAGGCGCGGATGGCAATCTCAATCTTTGTCACGAGGGTCAAAGGTCACGGTCGAGGTCACGCATCGAAGCTCCAAGATGAACAAGCTCTGGGGGCGCTTGGTAAAGCCGCTGCGGTGGCCCAGCCAGTCACGAGACCTCCCGCACCGCCCCGCCCTATTGCATCAGCCACCGAGAGCTGGTGCAAATCGCCACTACCTACCAACGGAATTCAGTCCCAAAGGTTGTGACTAAAGTTTGGGTTTCCACTCGAAGTTTGCGGTCTAGACGCGATGGAAATATTGATTAGAGGATCTTTTCTCAGTCGGACCTGGTATGAACAAGCTTTCTGTTGCTGCAACCTATGTTGATCCGACGAACTGTTTGACTGGTCCGCCAGTCAAACGACCTCGTAACCCCGTCACGATTCAATGGGGAAATTGTATGCCCAGAGAGTTCTAAATCTTCTTGACAGTCTGGGGGGCGTAAAAATACGCTGAGGTTTCGCACGTGGCATAGCAAGCCACGGCCCATTTGGGTGAGCGATGAACGTCTCGATGGACGACACTGGTGGTGGTGACGGCGGGTGCGTGAAGATTGGGGAAGGCTGAGTAAGTAAATCTGGTTGTTGGCTCCGTCGCCAAAGAACGCTGAACTACGGACAGGAATCCGAATCAAGTGACAACGCGCGGGACAACCCGTAGGTAGGTAAGGTAGTTTGCGCTAGCCACATCCATCCAATTATCAGGACGCGGATGCCATCTCATTGCGCGGACAGCTCATCAACCACAGAGACACACCAATCAGCCCGACTCCGACCTAAAAAAGAGACTCGGCATCTCTTGTCGCATCCAGTTCGCCCACGATGCGGGGTTTGGGCTAAGGACCTCTTCATCCACTCGGGCTTTGACTTTGACGTTCAAGCTGCGAAACCGGCAGTTCTCACCATCGCGCTTTCCTCCTCAACGTTGCCAAACAAAAATAGGCACGACTTTGCAAAGGCTACACCTGCTTTCAGCGACACCCGAAAAGGTTCAATTTCATTGCTGCGCCCATGGCAACTGTTTCAGCTCAATCCTCTCCCACGAAACACGGGCCATTCGATGAAAAGTCAGAGTCGCCCGTTTTGCCCCCGCAACAGGAGCAAAAAGCTATCTCGTCACTGAGTCTTGAGAAGATGGACCAGGGTAACCGCACGCTCAAGACACCCGAGCCCCGCGACTTCAAGGATCGCATCAACAGCCAAAAAGATCTGGCAGAGCGATCGCCCAGCACGCCCGGACACCTTGCTCCGTTCGACTGGGATGAGTTCGAGGCTCGGTTCGAAGAAGCGCTTGCCAAGGCCAACGACGACGAGCAGGAGCTCTTGGACGAGTTTGAGAACCTCATCAAGTATTTCAATGTCTGGGCCTCTGCTGCATCGGTCCACGACACCGAGCGAGGCGTCAAACGGTTGGTGCTCCCGATCTTTACAGAGTCAGGACTGGAAGATGCTAACCATGCTGCGCAGTCTCCAAACCAGGGAGCGATATGTTAGGATCGCGGAGCAGAGCTTGTCACAGAAGAAGAAGCACCGTATGTCACATATTACCACTTTGATATGCGCATGAGTGGCTAACATGCGTCTAGTCACCGAGGTTGTTCGAGCTTTCCAGAGCGCGTTGGCACTTCTCAGCCAGTCTTGATTGAACTGCGGCGCCTGAGCTTCGGGGTTTCAAAGCTAGGCTTCTTTTAAGACGGCGGGAGAAGCGTACAGCGAGTGGGTTTTTAGGTAAGTCGTTGGATCAGATCGTGCAGCGAGGGTTAAGCTGCTAGTAATTACGGATTGGTCGGTGAGGGTAAGGATTTAGCTGTTTTGGAAGTTGGGAGTTGGGGGGTTAAGGGTTTGGAATGGTTTTTAGGACGGCGTAATCCGTATTCGAAGGGGTGCCGCGTGAAATTGAACGCGTTTAAAATTGGGCCTCTTCCCCCACGTGATCTGTGACGTTCTTGCTCTACTTGGTCTCTTCCTCCAGATTTATTCCGGGAAAAAAAAAGAGAAGATTGAAACAAGGCGCTTGGCGCCAGCAAGGATGAAAGTGCCTCAGATCAGCGAGGTATGTGCAATGTTCTCATATGTTGTCTCGGTCCAGGCTAACAAGTTCCCAGGCGGAAATGAATTCTTTCCACAACGCTCATTTCCTTCAGCCTTCGACAGAGCATTTCACAATCCACTTCCTCCAGCCGGACAATGCCGCGCAGCAGCACGGCATGCTTGGCGGCGGAGGAGAAGACGGAAATACCGAAGCGTACGACGAAGAAGGCGACGCGCTGGGCTACTACCATGACGGCGTCAAGCGGACTTTGACAGACGAGCAAATCGCCATCTTTCGCCATTCAGAGCTCGAGGCGCTGCGTCGCGCGCGAGAATCGACAAAGATCAGAAAAGCGACAGCGCCCGACACCGAATTTGACGACGAGGGTCAATTGTCGGAAGGCGAGCTGTCTTCCTCGACGCCCTTGGCCGCCGCAAAGAAGAAGAAAAAGAGAAGACGGGGCAAGAACAAGGGCAACGAGGAGCCGGTCGATCTGCGCAAGCGAACCTGGGACGTTGTTGGGGCGGGCCTGTCCACGCTGGACTACGGAGAGGAAGAGAATGGGCTGCCCGAGCAAAGAAATGCCTCGGAGCGACGGCGGATATCCTACGATGATTGACGGGATCTGCTTTCGAGTTTTTAAGAAGAAGCCTTTGAATGGTAAGTCAATGAGCCAGCATTCCCCGTGCACCCACCCAATGCGATGATGAGATCCGTTTGTATCGTCATCCTTAGACGGAAATCCGGCCGAGGTGTGGCAGCTCTATGAGTATGCATCTTGAGTTGGAACATGTCGAGTCATAATCTTCTCTCTGAGCATCACGATCTTTACCAACTTCATTTGCCAACATCGGCCTTTAGAATGATGCTAACCGGTCTTCAGGCATCGATACTTTCTCCGGGACATTTGCACGGTTTTGGTTTTTGGCGCATAGCAGGATGGGCGCATGGGATTGCAGCTGGGGTGGGCATGACATTATGAGAAACGATCAGCATGAGAAGGAGTTTAGGGCATGTTGGTGCGTATTCGTTTGGTTGGCATGGCTGTAGCCTAGGCACAAATGAACTAAACGAGCAGGCACACTCTTTTTTCCTCGCCGTGACAGTTCTATCGAGATGTTTGGTGGTGCCTCTGAAAATGTCCCTTCGCATGGGAATTAGTCAGCCCGCCAAGCCACTGTGGCCAGTCCTACACCACTCGAAAGAGACTCATCAAACGTTCCGAGTCCAGCAGCTCCCGTGAGCCTTTCTGGCATTGAAATAAACACAAATTACAATATCTCTTGTTAGTGCTGGGGAAGCCCCCCTCTGCTGCACCGATGGCTTCTGCGCTCTCAAAGGCAAGCCAGGCTTGTGCCAGTTGCCGCAAGCATAAGTAAGTTCAGCGACTGTCTGTCACTGACGGATACGCAACTGACACTGCGATCCGTATCAAGACGAAAATGTGACAAGGCGCAACCCATCTGCGGGCTGTGCTCCCGGCTCGGAAGAGCGTGTGACTACGCTGCAATACCGGCGCAAACCGCCGAAGATACCGCCTCGCTCCAGGCACGGTTATCTGAGCTAGAACGCGAGCTCCGCGCCAGCAAGAAGAACCCAGGAAACGAGACGACTCCCCCGGCCGACAGCAGTGGCCACAGCAACAACAGCGCTGGATGGCAGCCCGCCAACCCCCTGTGGATGGGCCCCGCCTCGATGAACCGCTTCCCATCTGCAGTGTTCCTTGACATCGACTGCTTCAAGTGGGCGCAACTGCCCATCCCCAGGCCCAATGTCAACGTACCTCCAGAAGTCTTTGAGATTCTCAGCAACGGGAACGCCGTGCAGAGCGCGACGGCCGAGTTTTTCTCAACGATTCACTATTGGTTCCCCATCGTTTCTAGGAAGCGCATGACGATTGGGACATCCCTCTGGGAGGGCGGTCCTGATCTGGCGATGCTGTTTCTGGCCATGTTGCTTATCAATAGTCGTGAGCTGACGAGTGTTGAGGCCGCGATGACGAACCAGCTGTATACGGCTTCGAAGCGGTTTCTTGCTCTGCTTGAGGCGAGTGGGACCGTGTCGTTGCTGTATCTGCAGGCAATGATATTGGTGGCGATGTATGAGTATGGGCATGGCATTTACCCTTCGGCCTGGATGACCATTGCGCAGTGTGCGAGATATGTGGATGTGACTGGGATACCGTCGTTCAAGGACAGCTCGTTGATGCTGGGCTCTTGTGTAGGCCGTCCTTTGTTTGTGGCTCGTTGAGCTACCTAGGTATCTTGCGTTCGCTAACGATCAACCCCGGATAGGCAACCTGGACAGAAGTCGAGGAGCGAAGGAGGGCTTGGTGGGCCATTTACATTCTCGACCGGGCAATTTGTTTGGGGAATAAAAAACGGTATACGATGCCCGAGCCCGACGAGAACTGTCTCTTACCAGTTGACGACTCCGCCTGGGTAGGCCCTCACCCCTTTATCTCTCCCCCAGCGGAACAGCCGTACTAAACTAGGCAAACAGGACGACGGTGACCCGTCCCGGGGCAGGCAAATTCCCATCGACACCCCCCTTAGCCAGCCCCAAGGGGCATTCACTCGCCTAGCCCAAGCCGCCATGCTCATCAGCAAGACTACAAACCACTGCCGCACCGCCATCCGCAACACCCAACGCCTCGTCCCCGAACCCTTCAACCTCGCCCCTATCACAGACCTCATCGATACCCTCGTCTCCTTCACGCACATCCTCAAGTCCGAGCTCCCCAAAAGCAGTCCCGACTGCTTCCCCACCTCGCGCCCACACTCTCTAGGCCTAACCTCCCCTCCTCCAGTAACAACACCAACAACAATAACCACCACCGCCGCCATAAACACACCCTCCCCAAACCGACCAACCCTCTCGCCCCCTCAATTCCCTCCGCAACCTCCCGAAACCCCCTGCCACAAGGCATACTTCTCCCTCCTCCCTTGCAGGGCTCTCACCCTATCCTCGCTCATCCTCCTCCTGGACATCTACTCATGTCCCGAAAACCTCCGTGACGGGCCCGGTCCCTCCGGTCTCGACGCCCCCATGGCGTACAAGTCCGCCGACGAGCTCACAATGCAAGCGCGCGCCGTAACGGGGCTTCAAGAAACAGCACTCGCAGCGCGGGATCTCGCACTCGAGATCCTAGACTGCTCCCTGCTTCCTGGTGCCGTGGACAGAGTGAGTTCGCTGTGTTTGGACGCACTTTACGGGGCGATGGCGACGCTGCACTGGCTCTGGAAGGAAGGGGGGGATGCGGGGGTTCGGGAGCAGATGGAAGATATTCAGCGCTGTATGGGGAGGTTGGCGTGGAGGTGGAAAGTGGCGGGGGAGTATGTAGAGCTGTTGCATTATCATAATGTCACGACGGTGATGGCTTGGAAGGGGATAGGTCCTTCGTGAGGGCACCCCGGCGAGGGGCAGAGGGGAATATGAACCACTATTACACCGAGTTTCTAATTGCTCTAGCAGGGTCTAGAAATACACACGAAAGACTCTCTCCCTCTTCACCGGAAAGGAAATGCGGCTCTCGAGATAAAAGAGAAATCGACGTCATCTAAAACTTGTACACCTGCTCAGGGGTATATCCCAGCTCCTTGAGAACGCCCACCAGCTCGCCTTGATCCCGCGGGCTCTTCTTGTTGCCTGAGATGGCATTCATCATACCCGGGGGCCCACACACAAACACCTTGATGTTTTCCGTCTTGGGCTCTGGTAGGACCGTCTTGAGGAGCTCCTTGGTGATGACGCCCTTTCCGCCCTGCCACTCCTTGTTCTGAGGCGGGTTGTCCAGCACATAAAAGGCCCGGAATCGCTGCGGGTATGTGTTCTCGAGCTCTGCCAGCTCCTTTCTGAGGAGGATGTCCTCCTCGGTCAGGTTGCCGAACACGAGCGTCACCTTGGTCTTGTCCGAGGGGTCGTTGAAGATGGCCCTCACGAGCTGCCACATGGGCGTGATGCCTGTGCCGCCAGCGACGAGGCCAATGTGCTGGTGCTTGTTCGCCGCCCAAGGGTACTTGGGGAGGGGGCCCTTGACGTCCAATTTGGAGCCGGGGGTGAGGGAGTGGAGGTGGGTAGACATGGGGCCATTGGGGTACTGCTTGACCAGCAGGTCAACGTAGCCACGGGCGTCCTCATCGCTAACAGGGGTATATGGCCTGAGGACGGGCTTCTCGGCGCCCTCAGGTGTGAATTTGGTCAATATCGCGCTGGCGATGTGCAGGCCCGATACCATGTCGTCCTCGGGCAGCGCGAAGCGGAGGCGCTTGGTGTTGTGGTTGACCGTCTCGACGTCCTTGAGCTCCAGGCTGACGAAGCCCTGGTCGCCACCCGTGAGAGCCTTCTTGGCTGCGATGCCCGGCGCTACGGATGCGGCCTTGTCGGCTGTAGCCGTGGCGGCTTCCTTCACCTTGGCTTCGGCCTTCTTCGCAGCCGGCGTGCCTGACAGGAAGAAGTAGGATCCCGCACCGGCGACGCCTGCTGCGCCGGCGAGCAGGAGTAGGGTGCTGGCGCTGCCTGAGGATGGCCCGGACGCGGGTTCCGTGGCATACCGGCGGGTCTGAATGGACTGCAATTGGCTCTTCGTCAGCTTTCAGAGCCAGCGGGACCTAGACTTGGGGATTGGAACTCACCCGCTTGATGGGGGCTGCAGCCCGGAAGGCAGACCTGCTAGCGACAAATAGACTCATTGTGTCGGAGCAGTATTCGGCGATCAATTGGAGGTTGGGGTTGTTCGGCTAGTGAACTCAATTCGAGCAGTGAGGTGTTGTCGGATTTGTAAAGTTTATCCGTTGTCGCAGCTTCAGGGATGCTGCTTGGCTGTTTGCGCTACAGCTGGGGCGGGAGCTCCCCTGAAAACGCGGGGCTCGCTTTGATCATCCAGAGTCCGGGTTACGTCATATAAAGAAACACCTCTGCTCAACATCGATATCCGGACATTGATAGACTGCCATTATTCCGTTAGAATCCGTGATAGTCTTGGGGCCTTTGAGGTCCCATCATACCGTTCTTACATGGCGATGATGCTCACTCTGAAGCTGACGGTTACCGCTCTCATTCGAACTCTTCATGCCATGGTCGGGCTCGTTGTCAAGCAACGCGAGTTTTGATCGGAGCGGCCCGCAGCCAGGCGAAATACCTAATAAGACCTACTCCATCTAAACCTCCTTATCTGTGTATTTAAGCATGGATTTTGAGAGTCAGTCGGTTCCAGCAACGGTTGGTTTCACCAGGTTCATAGGTCTGACCCAACATCACGTTACTAAAGAAATGATAAATACGTTATAAATCTAAGCAAAGCTATTAGCCTGAGGTGTTGGGCAATAGGAGGCAGGAGTGAAAAGCACAGATGGAACTCGAACCATGAATATCTGGGTATATAAATGTATCTACCTCAGCCCAGACCTTATTCACTTTCTCGCTTCTTAATCGTACGGAACTCGCTAACCCCTATTTGTGAACCCAACCCTTCTCAATCTTCAGATTTATCGCGATGCAGAGCTGAAGGGACAGACTGTGGGCCGCACTGGACATTGGGAGGCAACACAATCCGAAAATTAACAACCAAAACCCATTTTCCGTTATGCAGCGTGACGAAAGTCTTATCACCGCGACCTCGTCTCCCTTTTGAACTTAGCCGACCGTGACAACAAAAGCCAAGAGAAAAGCAAGCCCCCGTTGAGAACACCTCGCATTGCAACAAGCACCTCCAAGTCCAGGGTAAAGTCAATGTTTGCCCCATCGCCTCGCCGGCTCCAGATCATGCCAGCACCAGAAAACCCCCCGTATCTTATGCGAAGGTGCCTGGGGTATGTAGGGAGCGAAAAGAGGTCAGGTAGTTAGATTCCATCAAACAACTTTGAAAAGCAGGCAAAGGCGCTTCCTCCTGGTAATAGTACATGTCCCATCCAGCCTTCCCGGATCCTTCTGGGGAGGAATCAACCGCTCCAAACCAGATGCCTCATGCCAAGGATATCTTGGCTCACTCTCCCCTCTTAGGCCGCAACCGAGGTTTTGTTATCATCGTTGTATCGTCATCATCATCCTCTTCGTCACCTTTCTGCATTCATCTTTGTTTCCTCCTCCAAACTCGGCTCCAACCTTCCGTGGGGTAGCGTCTCGCCGCTCCCCCCCTTTGCGCCTCCATCTTGGCTGCCCCGGCGCATTAAACCTACGTCCTGGTGGATAAGGAGGGTCGGGGTGTTCGCTTGGCTCCCTCCCCGTTGTCCGTGGTAATGAACAACTTGCGGCGGAGCTTGCCCAGCCTGTGTGCCCAAAAGATGTTGGGGGTAGAGGTCGAGATCTTTGCTAGAGGTCGAGAAGGTTGAGACCACTGGCTGATGGTAGCCGTTTGTCGCGTTACTCGGGGTAGGTGTGTGCCCGAAATGATGTTCTGCTTGCGTCGGCGTTCCGACGTCATTGGGACTGGCCGGGCTCTCTGCGAGATGCCCAGCAAGGCTGCTAATTCCACCTTCGATATCCCGGAGCAGGCGGACATAACCTTCTGGTACGAGACCGCTCTCATGCGTCTTAGGATCTTCGGCAACCAGCCACCCAAGCCCATGTCGATAAGACACCCAGATTATCTGGCCCTCTACAAGCGGAAGCTCGTTTTCGTTCTCGCGCTCAAAGTCAAAGAGAGCAACGGCCTTGCCGTGCATCTCCTCGTCCGGAGAGGTGATCGTGAACTGGTAATCCCTCGAGTATCTGGACTCATCAACTTCCTGCATCCCTGGAGAGGAGCCGGTACTTTCGTCTTCCGAGTCCGAGTTGGTAACGGTATCGTGATTTGCGTATTGGCGGGGCTGTTGGTCAGGGATTTGATACGCGTCGCCATGGTGCCTCGCCTCGTCCGCAGGGTACGTGACGTACTCTCCGCCGGGCCCATTGGCTTCGCTTCCCTGATTGACATAGTATCTCTCGCTGCCGTCACCAGTTGTGCCGACGTAATATCCCCTTTCGCGATCAAAGTTATCTTCACTCAAGACAGACTCGGGCTGACCACCAGATACCAGAGGGGCGCTCCGATGCCTTCCATGACTATAGGCCCCTGACGACTTATGTTTTCTGTGCCGGGAGCTGACGACAGGGCTTTGGAGATCCTCGTCTTCGCTCCACGGAGGGCCGTCGGCAAACTGCATTGGGGGGAGATCGTGGATTTTGGACCAGCCGTCGCCCCACGGGTGGCTGTCCCACGATGTAGGCGGGTCGGACAATCGCCGCTGCTCGCTTGCTGGGGTTGTCATTCCCGACGGCGGCCGGGAAGGCTCGGGGGGTGGTCCATAGTGCAGGGGGTGACCCGACGGGTAGGCAAAGTCTCGCACCAGCGCATAGGGGAGACTCGAGGGGTAGATCGGAAAGATGTGCGACGGCGGCCGTGATCGAGACGGAATCGAGCTCGTCGAGTACTGCGACAAGCGGTTCTTGGATGCGTGGGACATCGGGCGCGGCAAGGTGCTTCTCCGAGATGGCGGCGAGGTTATTAACGGAGGGAGCGGGGGGTGCGATGCGCTCGGCGTCTGCGACGAGATAGCGGGCGGTGAAGTCGCCGGGGAGGAGCCAGGCGACATTATCGCCGTCATGGCTGGAGATGCAGAGGTGTTGAGGGCGGGTCCAAGGCCGGGCAGTGAAGGGCTGATTGCGGTGGACTGCGCCGGGGCTGGGAGGGGAACGGGGCTGTCCAGGCGCCGCCGCCCTTGAAGCACAAAGCCGGGGGCTTGTTCGACCGAGGCTTGGGGACTCGAACTCGTCTGATTTGCCCAGCTGTGGGTGAGCTGTAGAGCGTTCCTGGCTCGGCCGGCCGTAATTTTGTCGCAAAGAAAGCAGTTTGCACAGTTGTCGAGAACGGCTAGGTTGTGCGGTCGGACAGGGTGTTGAGGTGGTGCGTGGGTTCGTAAATTCGCGGCGTGGCTCGCCGCCTTGGGGCGCTCGCCGCAGGCTGTTCACGATCGGTACTCGGCGCCGGAAGGCCGCAACATTCAAATACGGTGGCAGAGGACTTGCAAAACAACGTGTAAAACGGAATGATGGCAGAGTGAGACCAGCTAGATGGAGGCCGGGCAATTGGCCGAGAAAAAGACTGGGCGGATTTGGGTTCGATTTCGAGTTGAAGATGACCCAGCCAAGGCGAGGTGGAGGGACGTAAGCGGGGGGAGGAACAACCAGACAGGCCAAGCAAACACCCAAAAGATGGTTGGGCAGCTGGAGAGCTCTAAGCGCGCTGCGCAGACTCAAGACGCCAACGTGCGGATTCTAGGCACGACAGCACGGCCGAATAGACAGCCGAAGCGCTAGCACTTGCAAAACATTCTCCATCTGTCAACCCCATTGCATGTTGTATCCTGCTTACTTAACTGTCCGCTACCTGCCTGGCGGTAACAGCTTAACTACTTCGGATGCCGTTCTTTGGTGGTTTAACGAACCCACAGCCGCAAGAGAACCCCACGCACGCAGCCGGCTCCTGAGACCGTCTGAGCACGGCGCCCTCTGATTGGGTAGGGGGGAAGCTGTTGGCTGTTCTGCTGCAAGGTGCGAGCGGATCAGAAAACAGCCCCTAAAATGCTGAGATAGATAGCCCCCAAGTCTCATCCTTGTTCTCAGAAATGCGGATACTGGACGAGTTGTGAAGGGGGTGCTATCTTCGCCGAAAGGTTGTCTATCGACTCCCGTGGCCCTTCATTCATCATGCACCGAAAACTACCTACCAAATGATGTTCCCTGTTGTCGCACAGCTAAAACTAGCCCAAACAGGAAGGCGGTGTGGGGGGCAATTAACTACTTCCGGCTCCACTACAGCAAACCCCATAAAGCTTGAGCGAGAACTTGATTCTTTGGTCACTTCAACAAAACCGTCAGCTCCTTGCGATCAGCTTCTCCAAGACGACGAGGAGGGCACCTTTCTCTCGCTTGTCACAAGCAGGTAATTACTACACTCCCATCCTTCCCATGTCCGTTCATATGATGAATATCTTATTGGAGCTGTCTTACGCCTGCTTTGCCTGGCTGTGGTGATAAACTTTTAAACGCTTTTCTGATTGCAAAACACAAACAACTTGAAATATGGCAATCTTATGGCTTTCGGTGGGCATGATAGCTAACGGCTGGCATATAGCAAGACTGCCTTTAAAGCACCAATGCTGGGGCATTTGAGGTGAAGTTGAGCTCTCCCTGAGTTTGATTTTGCCAAACGCCTACGATGGACCATGCGAATGAAGCTGGGAGCTCGTCGGGCGCGCCACAAACTGGCCAGACCGAAGACGCGACCGGATTCAAGCTGAAGTTCTGCACGGTTTGTGCTAGCAATCAGAACAGGTACGCTCTTTCATTTTACCTTGCTTTCGCGGCACGCCTGACAGTTAAACCACGTAGATCCATGGAGGGCCACCTACGTCTTGCGCAGGCGCAGTACCCGGTGATCTCGTTCGGCACAGGATCTCTGGTCCGGCTACCTGGGCCGAGCATTACGCAGCCTAATGTGTACAAGTTCAACGAAACGTCATACGACAGCATATATCGGGAACTAGAAGCGAAGGACCCACGGCTTTATCGAGCGAACGGTCTCCTCAACATGCTGGGCCGTAATCGTGTCATCAAGTGGGGCCCCGAGAGGTGGCAAGACTGGCAGATCGGAATGCCTAGACTGAAGCACGAGAAGGATCAAGGGAGCGAGGGTATGGAGGGCGGTATCGCAGATGTAGTCATTACCTGCGAGGAGCGATGCTGGGATGCGGTGATTGACGACCTTCTCAGCCGGGGGTCGCCGCTCAATAGACCCGTTCACGTCATCAACATCGACATCAAGGACAACCATGAAGAAGCCACGGTCGGAGGCGGTGCCATGGTCGACCTGGCCGACTCCCTAAACAAAATCGCCCTCGAAGAGCGTGATAAGATCGGGGCCATGTCCTTCGATTCGGGAAGCGCAGCAAGTCGATCAGGCTTCGATGAGAGAGTCCCTGAAGTTTTGGCTGATTGGCAGGAAAGGTGGCCAAATCTGCCCTCTACGTGGACTCTGGCGTGGTTTTAGCGACGGTGACGTTCAGCGTGAATGGTTGTGCTACGAAATGGGTTGGTGGATTTGTGTTTCAGGCGCTCAGGAGTTTGGGGGTAAAGATACCAGAGTTTATTTACCAAATAGCGCGGCGAAACTAGAGAAGACAGAACGCTTGTGTCTACTCCCAGGTGGCACTCGCGGGAACAGCTACCGGGCCAGAATAGCTCGGACGGGGTTTGTTATTGTGTTGCCAGCTTTCCTGACAGCAGGACAGCTGTCCCATCATGCAAACGCGGGCATGGTGATGGGGGTGCCAAACGATATGTTTGCCAGGAAACCCGTTCATTGAACGGGACACACTGGATGGATGGATGCACGTAGTTTCGACTCGCAGCGAAACAAAGTCGGCTTCTTCTAGAATTAACACAGCAACGCGGAGTCCTTGGTCGCCACTCGGAGTCCAACTCTTGGAGGTCCATCCCAACCCAGGGCAATTTATCCGTGAGCCCGGCAAACGGTGTATCAAACAACCACTTCTGGAAAATATGCGGATGGTAGAAGTTCATGCAAATGCTACTTTTCTTTGTGGGCAGGCAATCAATCGGGCTTCGCACAGACGAACTGGACGGCGAACGAAAAAAGGGGGGTGAGCTAAGTCCAGATAACCGGGCGTGGGAAATGTGTTTCGGTCCTTTGCAATCGAAATTGCGTAGGTAATCACAGACGCATCGACATGGCTCCAGTCAAGCGAGTGCTTTTGGTCTTGCGTTTTGCTAGTCGGGGTGGAATAGGAAACCTCAGAGGCATCCCGTTATCCCTTGTATCCCGTCGACGCTCTGTGAAGACGCTGGTTATACGGAGCCACCTGATAGTTCAAGCTGAAGAGGAACAAAGGCATCCATCGCGGCTCCAGTAGTCCAATTTGACTCGCTGGCAGACCGCTGTGATCGTTTCCTGTTCCTGCCTCTAGCGCGCGACAACGAAATTGCTGCAGCGGCAACCAATCGCCACCCGGGCGCCCTCGATCTTGCCCCTGGAAAGCCCCCTTTTCTCAATTCCCTCGACCAAGCAATCCGTTCAAAAATCTACCAGAGCGCAGAGATAAGCAACAACTTCCACTTCTCTCACAGGCCGGACCTTACATTTACACATCCATATCGTAACCACTGCCGTCACTGCTCGCCGTTTGCCGTCACTGGCCAAGATCTCGGCCATCTGATTCAAACATCGACTTGGCAGTCTCGGGTGCGAGTGTGCGCAGACTAAAAGTGCCGCCACAGAAGCCACTGGGACCTATCCCTGCAGCGGCGTCCCAGCTCGCGGTGTTCCGACTGGCCCTGCCGTGCTGCGCGGGACCCTAAGTCTGCCCACCCTTCCCACCCTAGCCGCCAGTCGAAGGGACCGTTGTTGGCTGACCACGGACGCGTTTCATGCTGTGACAGCAGAGCGCCGACCTTCTACGCCGCACAAGATTGTTCCCCGTCTTCAGTGAATGCGCGGCCCGCCCAGCACCACGCCGTCATTCCCACGACTTTATCGCAACTTGGAAAACCCTCTCTACATCAACATCGCGACTCCACCGCTTACCCTTGCGCTCGGGGGCGGATCTTCCCGTCGCGCCGCTGCCACTGCATTGACTCGCTCAACCCGACTGCTGTGCATCGAATACCATGAATGGCCGAAATGCACCGCTGTCACCGGTGTCTCTAGGCGGAAGCGAATGGTCGTACCCGCCCATCGATAAAGACGCGTCATATTCCAACACTCGAGGACAGCTCATCACACCACCCGATTCGGCCGGGTCCGCCACGGCGATGAATGGTGGTTTCCCACCGGGGCCTAGGAGCGCCGGCGGCGCCCCATCCCCACCGCCCTCCATCGGCCGGTCCAGTGCCGGAGCGACAACTTTGTACGCGAGGAGCGAGAGCGGGAGGCAGAGCCAGCAAGGGGATAATCAGGAACTCGTGCTTGCCGAGCACTATGTCTCCCTCAAACGATATCTATCGGCGACATCACGGGACGGCAACCCCAAGCCTCCACCAAACAAGGCTCGCGACAAGCTTCAGCGCCTGACTGGCGTACAATTCCTTGAACTCAGTACTGATGTATACGACGAGCTCAAGAGACGGGAGCAGGCTGCTCGGAGACCCAGCAACGCTCCTCCACCTCCCGATTACCTCGTTCCCGAAGGCGGCTTCCACCCGAAACGGAACCAAGCGCGCCAAAAACTATCCTCCCTCGGCTCACCCCGATTTCGAGATCTTGCCACCGATGTGTTCTGCGAACTAGAACGGCGATATCCCCGTTTCGCAGCCGGAGATGCCCCGCGCGTTGGCAGCCCAATGTCGATCCGAAGACCACCAAGCCGGTCGCAGACTCCCGTCAGCATCAACGGCAATGGCATGAATGGCGGCTTTCCGCCTAGAGGTCAGAGTCGCAGGCGCCCTTCTGAAGCTAGCTCAATACGGAGTGGCCGTGGTGCCCCAACTCCTGTGAGCGGCGGGGGTTACGGTATTCCCCCATCTCCAGGTATGCCGAACGGCGACTACAACCGGCCGATGGCGAAGCAATTCCAGAGCAACACAATTGTCCCCAACAAAAGCACAATGGTGGAAGAGGACGACGAGCCCATCAGCCCGTTGAGCCCTGATCCCCGTGATGGGGACACATACGGTGGCTTGGGGAGGATCTCAGCGGACGAAGAAAACAAGCGAAGCGCCGCTGCATCAGAGGTTTGTCGTTTGGTACTGGCAGGGGGTTGGGCATTGGCTAATTTGATGTACAGAATGACAAAAAACTCATCGAGGAGTATGAGCAACAGGTCAATGATCTCCGGGAAAAACTTGATGGCTTGGAGGATATCATCAAAAAGAAAGATGATGAGCTGAATGATGTGCTAGACGGAGAACGTTCACGAGCCAGCGCTGCAAATATGAAAAAAAAAGAATGGACCGACGCGCGTACGGATCTGGAAAACCGGCTTGCGGATGCTCAAGATCTGAACGACTCCCTGCAACGCGAGCTGGAACGGATCAAGGACGATCACGCAAGCGAAGTTCGCGACCTCAGGGAGCAGCTGAAAGAAGCTCGCCAATCCAACAACAGCAAGGCGCCAAGCGGGGTCGCAGACGAGGAGCTCGAGAGAGAGAACGAGGAGCTGCGCATATCATTGCAGGAACAACAGCAGGTCACAGAGCAGGTCCGGCGTGAAGCACAAGAATTCCTCCGTGAGATGAGGATGCTCTCCCAGCAGAGCGGAGCTACCTGGGAACGACAGGCAGAAATGGAAAAAACGGTTGAGTCTCTCGAAGCGGAAGTACGCGATTGGAGGAATCGCTACGCGCGCACTAAGACACAGCTGCGCAACATGCGTGCGTCGTCGCTCGGCCTGACGATTGATCAGGATGCCGCCAAGTACGTGCGCGAGAAGGGCTTCACGGAGGAGAATGGGCTTGTTAAGGATGTCAACGTCACCAAATTCCAAATCGCCATCGACGAGCTTCTCCAGCGAGCGCGTGTGGATAACCCGGAACGAGTGATTGACTCTATGAAGGCAGTTGTGGTCAGTGTCCGACGCATTACTAAGGATATCGACGAATCAGCACCGAACAGCGAAGACGTGCTCCAGCAGCAGTCCAAACTCAAGTCCCGCGTATCGTCCACTGCCAACAATCTCATTACGGCATCCAAAAATTTCGCCAGTGCGGCCGGCATTTCCCCAGTATCCCTTCTTGACGCTGCGGCCTCTCACCTCGTTGCGGCGGTTGTGGAGCTTCTGCGGACTGTCAAAATCCGATCCACCCCCGCGGGTGAGCTGGAGGACGACGACGACGGGACTATCACCCCCGTCGACTCAACAGGTTTCTTCTCGCCCAGGAGCAATGGACAGAGCCAGGTGTCCAGCGCCACCAGTGCACCTTCTCTCCAAGGGTCCCTCCAGGGATCTCTGCCGCCCCCTCCCCCATTCCAAGGCCTGGGAAGCAACGGGCGGGCGAGTATGGATTCGTCCACCTATAGCCCGGTCGGGTCACCCCGTGAATCGTATTCGACAAAACGCCCAATGTCCCGCAGTGGGGGGTTCGGCAACAGCGCATCAAACGGCAACGGCAACGGATTGGGCTACGCGGCAATGGGCAAAAGCCTCCCGGTTATCCCCAACGGCCTCTACGGCGGGCATCGGCAAGACAACAGAACCGAGGATCTCAAGATCTATCTCGAAGATCAAACTGCTGTCCTAGTCCAGACAATCCAGAACTTGGTGCAACTGATCCGCAACGACGCCGATATTGACCAGGTGACGGAGGAGATCAGCACTATTTCTGACGTGGTCGGTCAAGTAGTGTCGGAGACGGAAGCGCTTGGATCTAGCGGTGTGGAGCTAGTCAGACGGCTCTCGTCCTGCCGCGAGCGGTTGATAGAAGCCGGCAAGAGAGGCACCGATCTCGCTGCGGAGGGTAAGGATACTAAGAGTCGCGAGTGGCGAATGTGGACGCAGACGCTGCCGCCCATCGCCTTCGAAATTGCCCGGGAGACTAAGGAGCTTGTCCAGCGGGTGGACCAGTTGGTCATGAATGACGGCGACGACGACGAATTTGCATGATGACGAAGGCGAATAGAGAGTCGGACACTGGGTTCAACCATACCCACGAGTACAATATTTTCTTTCAGCACTACCAGAGTGTTATTTCGCTTCGCTTTGATACCCATCATAGCCCCTGTTTTGGCTCCTGCCTTTTGACTCTTTCGGTCTGCATAGCCGGCCTCTAGGGAAAGCCCTGTTTGTTTCTTGGGGACACAGTTATCTGGAAGTCTATGCATAGGGGCAAAGGTCGCTATAAACGGAGGAAGAATCCCCTTCTGTGTTTCTTCAATGCGGTGCGACTTAGATGGATACGGCATAGGACACCTTCATAACGGGTTGGCCGACATGACTGGCGTTGGCGCGGAGACGTCGGATACAGGCAGGAAGGACGTGTTGTTGTAGTGTTTATAATGTCTTCACTGCCGCGATTGGCTCGGGGTGTTGCACCTTGCTACCCCTGAGTCGATGTGAGCGAGAATACGCAAAACTATTTCCTAAAGCACCTCTTGTCCAACGTGAAGGATGAGCATGTATTCCACTGGAGTGCTTCATATTCACTTGGGGCACCCAGTGATCACGAATGCCAACCCAAACTATTCGGCCGTTCGCATGCCGGAACGAGAACATATCCACATCCATCCCAAGGGCTTCATCGCCATCCGAATCGTCCAGCTAGTCCTCGCTGTGGCCGTGCTCGACCTCTCTGCCTGCGGATGTGCCGTGTTCTTCTCGCCAGGGAATATCCACATGACCGTTGTGGTATATACACCTACCTACCTCTGGTAAAACTCTGCATGAGATCCACCACACGATGCTCACCACTCGATCCTACATATCTAGTTTCTTATGACGGCAGGAATAGAAATATACCAACAACAAGGCCCAGACTCAGCAAGAGCAGCAGTAGCAGCTAGTGCCGCCGCCGCCGCAACAGTGATACAGATGAAGCTCAGAAGAGGGGAGCGGAGTCGACTGCTCCCTAATGGTTTGCTTGTCTTGGTATACCATATTGTCTATTCTATTGTTTTATGCGCTGTAATAGATGGAATGAGACAGCACAAAGCGAGGGAGCACATGGGAACTACTAATGAGGTGTCTTGCAGAAATCGATATGACGGCAACATACCTCAAATCTTTATCAATTGTAACTGCATCACTTAATTGGTACACAAAACCATTATATTGCTGTGTTTCTTTCCAGTATTTCCCAGCATCGCTTATTTCAAACCAGATTCTGTTAACGGTGGGCTGAACTATTCCATACCACACCAAACCGTTACTCATCCAGCTTGAAAATAAGTTGCCTACAAAGTAGCGGCAGCGGTAAGGAGACGGCCCTCGATGATGTCAACCCACCTCCTCGCGTTCGTCCAGTCTTCTGTGTCAATGCTCTCCATCAAACCAGGAAACACAGCTGTAGTTAAACGAGCGATTAGCTGGACGAACTGGAAAGGACGGAGAATAGGATGGGTTCGGAGGAGATGAACTTACCACCAGCATAACCAGTCCAAAGACCCGGAGCAAACACCACGTGCTTAAACCAAGGCCTTGAATCCAGCCCCTCTGCGTGCAAAAAGTCTCGCTCCAGGTACTTATACTTCGTGTTGACCTTTCGGATTTCGAGTGCAAGCCTGAGCCACGAGGGCCATCTCCACCAAGGTATATGCTGCTTAGTCCGCGACTCTAACTCTTTAGCCCGTTCGTCGAGCTCAAGTGCCGATTGCTTCAGCTTCCATACTGCTTTATGTAGCTTCCCAAGTGCTTTCTTGAAGGCCAGGGCGTCGGGGGATGTGGCTTTGTGTTTGTGGTTGCCGCCAAGTTTGCGGCGACTGGCCCGCACTTCAGTGATGGCTTCATCGCTCATGGTAGACACCTGCACATCGCTGGATGGTGAAAGTGCCTCGTCTAGTTTATCTTCGACCTTTTTGACATAGTTCCCGAGAGCGTCGGCGTAGTCTTTCGCCTTGAAAGAAATCAATGGGAGGTCCGCCAGCTGAGCTGTGATCAAGGACATAACCTGTGCCATGGCCCTATGATAATGGAACCCCTGATCACCGAACTTTTTCATCCAGTGGAAGCTGTCATAGTTGCTGTGGTAGTGATACACCGCGTCGCCAGCAACAGGAGCAAAGCCAACGTCGAGTGATGGGACTCCAGCGAAATCTTGGAAAGCGGTGAAATCACTTCCGCTACCCATTGTGCTTATTTTTCGATTCCAAACATCGTAAACGGTCTGGCCGGGGATCGTCTGGTTTGGGGATAAAACCGACTTTGTGGCTGCGTAAATGACGTTATCGAGCAGAGGCGAAGCAGCTGCCTTGAAGTTTGGCCCAGATGTTCCGACGTCAACATTGAGGTATGCGACATTCGCTTTGTTGATCCAAGGTAGATACTCCTCAACCCACTCGGTAGATCCAACAAGGCCATATTCCTCGCCATCCCAACTGGCAAAGACGATGGTTCGAAGGGGTTTCCAACCAAGACGCAGAGCTTCTCCGTAGGACCGAATCACTTCATTAATAACAGCCGATCCAGAATTTGGGTCTCCTGACCCCCCAGCAATCCAGGCATCGCGGTGGTTTCCAACAACTTAAGTGGTTGCGAATGTCAGTAGACTGCCACCAAAAGAACACTACACCGAGCAGTATCTGCGCCGTTCCAAGGTCAAAAAAGGAAAATTTATGGGGTTTCTTACTGATGACTTCGTCCGGAATGGTGCCATTGATCACGCCAATAACATTCCATATGGGCGTTGTTACATAGTCTTGCTGGTTATAGAGGTTCACGACCACATCATCTGGTGTTGGGCCAATGTTATACTCGACTCCTTTGTAGCGAAGCCCTCTGTTGCGGGTCCAATATTGGTTGAAATATTCAGCCTTTGGGCCATGGCCATTGAGGGCCTTCAGGATTGGCAGGGCATCCAGATAGGAGATGGGGATTGAGGGAATGCTTGGAATGGCCCCATCGACTGGTTGACGAGGAACTCCTGGTTTGGAAGGATAGCCAGGGGTCGTCCTGGTTTACACACTATCAGGACGATCGACACTGCTAGTCGTGGAAAAGTGCACTTACGGATCACCTGGCGCAATACTCAGGAACTGAGTACTACCGCGCTGGACACTTGATGGCTGACGAGCGGGGCCATTGGGATAACTAGCCACCCCTTTTTCTTCTGTGTTGTCTCCATCATCGCCGGGATCGCCTGTGGTGAAGATCAGCTAATGTTCTCCGTTTGGGGGGAATAGGTACTTGACGGCGAAGGCAGCATAGAAGGGGCAAACCAAGAATAAGCCGAAACTCACTGTACATAATAACCCCAAGCATGCCAAGCTCTTGCGCACGTTTGACCTTAAGGCCACGAAAGATTCCTCCATAGCGTGCGATAGCAATCTTTCCAGAAAGGCTGACATTAGCCTTGAGTAGGTCTTCGTAGTCTTGAAATGTTCCCACGTTGACGTATACAACAGGAGCAGTCACGTTCCCCGAGGCCGAATAGCCGTGGAAGGTAGGAATGCGATCATCGAGGCCGCTTGTCGGATCCTCATCAATAACATCCTCCGTCAGCGACGCCTCGAAGGTAACCTCCCAAGCCGACGCGCCATCCTCCTTCTCCTGCTTCTGAAGGAGAGCAAGGCGGTGATCAACAGGGTAGTTGATATAGACGTCATAGGACACAATCTCCGACTTGACACCAAACTCCTCCCACTTCTCTTTTGTCCAAACAGCCTGTAATAGGTTAGCTAGTTACGATACAACAGCCAAGATACCGAATACTCGCCTGGGAGTAGTTCTTCCCAGCTAAATGGGGGCCGCTGGTGTAGTATCTGCTCCATTCCTCTGCTTTCGCGCTGCTAGGGGTATCGAGGAGAATCTGACGCAGCTGGTCATAGGTGACGTTCCTCTGTTTGCAGCCAGGCCAAGACCAGGAGTCGTCCGGGTTGTGGCGCCTTGGGACCCGCTCACGGGGAAAGACAATCACAGTGACAAGAAACGAGAGGAAGAGCCACACTAGCGTTGACGACAGTGCAATGGTACAGAACCGGCGCAAAACATTATGCCGGTAACGGTGCCGCTGACGGCGAACCCGCACGGTGGTTATAAGGGGGGTGTGCTCTGAAGCCATGTGTGACATCCAAAAGTGAGCTGTGCCAAGAGAGGTGGTGGCTGGGCCAAGTTCTTCCAGGAGGAGCACTTTAGAGCGCCAACACCTGACCAATACTGGAATAACTGAGGGGTGGATTAGAGGCACTCAGGTCTGCATCGCGTTTGTGGTACAGGGCTCGCAATAAAAGCAGTCAATGGTTTTAGCTACGCAACCATCGGTGTTGCGTAAGTGAAGTTAAACTAATGATATGATGATAAACGGGAAAGAGGCGATTGAGAAATGGGGGTTCATTTGCCACTGACGCAAGCAAACCACGGGAGCTTCTGAGCCAGTGGCACCACCTGCCTTTGGCAGCGAAGCCTCTTCCACTTTAGGCTTAGCGGCCGATATAGTGGGCTTGCTGTCAAGGCTGAAAGGCGCAGACAAGAAGGCTGGGTAACCCCTCTTTCGCCGAGCCGCGACCGTTCGTGTTGTGTCCGATCCACGCCGACCTCGCGAGCTCGCATGCATATGCGCTGTGGGAGCAGCCTTCACACCACCAGACCGACCACACTGCAGAGCGCGGTAGCATGGGGGAATGATGCAGGCCCCCCCATTCGAAGCCCTCGTGACTGTTCTGAGACAGCTATCTGTAAGTACAGAGCCCCCGGCCCGGATCTGCTCCCCGCCGGATGCGTCCCCCCTAAGTTTCTCAGCCCGTTGGAACATGTTGTTTTGAGCCGCTCTGGAGTCCGAACTTCCTACTAAGGCGTGCTAGGGGGACGACGAGTAGGTGGGGACAAAGCACGCAATCATACATGGCCTTCATTCCCGCAAGAGGTCGGCTGGCAGACGAAGCGATGGGTGGAGACATCCGGCCGATTTCGTAATCAAGGTGGCAAGTCGAAGTTCTTTGTCGTCCAGATGACAGCCGATCGCGGACCCGGCTTTCATATTGGTGAAAAGAGATGGCTACAGCCAGGCAGTACAGGTGCCCTGCACAAGCTCCAGCTCGGTTTACCTTAAACGCACCTGGCAGCATGACATGCATGGCTCACTCTTATCCCCGATCCCCACGGCAAGGCTCAAGGTGCTTCTTCCGATCCATGCAGCAGCCAGCTTCCTGCACGGCTCCTTTTCCTCGAGTATGCCTGAGCACCGGCTGGACCAATCAAAGCAGTTCCCCTTTGTGTTAGTGGGAGTCCCGCTTGTGAGTCGTCAATCTGGGCTCTGGTTTTTCTTTCTTGGCCCGCCGCTCTCCGTTTGTAACCCATTCGTATATATTTTGCCTCCGCAAGCTAAGCCTCCATCACAAACATTCTTACAAGTACACACGATCGATACCTGCCCGCGCACGCCGTGCTACTTGCCCTCTTGCCGTCTCATGTGCATGTGTGCTTTGCCTGGATTTCTTGGCTGCTGGATTTTGCTCCCATCGCAACACCTTGGATTATATCCCTATTGCAGACACAACAGACCAAAATAAGAAGTTTTTTGACTTGTTGGCCGCGCCTCTGCTGTGTATTGTTTGCCCTACAGACGTCATGGTAAATCCCAAGCAACACAAACGCCAGCATGGCCCAACGCTCCCCGTGAAGCAGCTCGCCATCCTAGGTAAGCAGCCAGTTTACTTTCGTTGCCAGCCCCCGCTCGCTTTCCGAGCTACCTCCCGGAGACTATCTACTCGAGACCAAGAGGGACGAGATTGCTTGTTGGTGCTTTTCTCACATAGAGCACGGCCAGGGCGGGATACAGGCCTCACGCCTAGCAGCTAGCTACCTACGTGCCTAGCAAGATTTTATCACCAATGATGCCTCTCTGGTACCACCCCCTATTTCGTCCTCCTATGACTAATTCCGCCCAGCTGTTGCTAGGTTTGCCGAGCCCCTGGCGCTCACATCGGTATTCCCCTACCTCCCTGAGATGATCTCTAGCTTTGGCATTGAAAAGAACGAGGTCGCCAGGTGGGCAGGTATTACAGGGGCTGTGTTCTCAATCTCCCAAAGCCTTACAGCGGTCCCGTGGGGAAAGGCCTCGGACAAAGTGGGCCGAAAACCAATCATTCTCATCGGCCTCGCTAGTACCATGTGCTGTTTCTTGATATGGGGAATGTCAACAAGTCTGCCCATGGCCATCGCCATAAGAGCAATCATGGGCTCTGGGAATGGAAACGGTAGGGCCCAAACCGCCTTTGCTGCCTACCCATGTACTTGCTAACCGTCTTTCTACCTAGTGGGGATTATTAGGACAATGGTAGCTGAGTTGGTTCCCGAGAGAGAACTGCAGCCGCGAGCCTTTTCTATCATGCCTTTAGTCTGGAGTCTTGGCAGTGTTTTTGGACCGGCATTCGGCGGATTCTTCGCTCGCCCGGTCGAACGGCGTTTATTTGGCGGCATGTTTGAGAACATGGAATACTTCAAGAGATACCCCTTCGCACTGCCGAATTTGGTGGCATGCTTTGTTTTCTTTATTTCTTTCATGACTGGCCTGCTCTTCCTCAAGGTATGTTGGTACTTCAAACTTTGCCCCCGTCCCAGACCGGCAGGCCGTTGCAGAGGGCTGACAGCACACGGCACAGGAAACTCTCGAGTCTAAACGTCACGAACCGGACTGGGGCCTGGCCCTGGGAGAGAAGTTGACAAGACCCTTCAAACACCAACACCACAGGAACCGCAGACGCTCGTTTGTTGACGCTGAAGCATCGGCTCCCCTATTGGCGACGAGCACGCGTAGCTCCTCACGATCTATTGCGAAGCTTAGCCCCCCAACCTATGGGGAAATATTCTCAAACCAGACCATCATCAACCTTGTGTCGTATACGTTCCTAGCGTTACACTCTGTGGCTTACGATCAAGTCCTCCCGGTGTTTTTGAACTATCCGAACCAAATCCCCGACGAGACGAATACTCACCTTCCGTTCAAATTTTCCGGTGGCTTTGGCCTGACCTCTGACAAAATTGGGACTATCTATACCGTCTATGGCGTGGCATGCGGGATTATCCAGTTCTTCCTATTCCCTATACTTTGTGCCCGCTTCGGCGTCCTCAATTGCTATAAGGCAGCGAGTACGTTCTCTCAAAC
>Ga0247758_1000180_pt1 | contig 53622 bp, 42 predicted proteins | sample UWRJL156409C4_FD_180950 | JGI IMG/M metagenome (GOLD analysis project Ga0247758, IMG submission 180950) | Plant litter microbial communities from Arlington Agricultural Research Station in Wisconsin, United States - UWRJ-L156-409C-4 | ecosystem: Environmental > Terrestrial > Plant litter >...
GATGACCGGGGCATGGCAAAGGTGGCAGAAATGAGGGGAGGCGGCCGCCCCGTTTTTTTTTTTTTCGTTTTCTGCCCCGGCCTTCTGCTTCACCTGCCATTGCCATTGTGCTCCTCCTCCCACAGACGACGACTGACAGACACCGGCTGTAGTCGATTGACCCAGTTTCCCAGCCATGGCGCCCTCCGCGACACAAACAACGACGGCCGTCAAGCGCCGCGAGCCTCTCTCCTCTGGAGCGGGCGAGGCCAAGCTGGCCCTCGAGGCGCCCTCGGAGCCCGTCTACCCTGACATTCAGACCATCCGGGACGCCATCCCGCCGTACTGCTTCCAGCCGACGGTGCTGCGCTCCATGTCGTATGTGTTCCGCGACCTGACGCTGATCGGCTCGCTCGCCTGGGCTGGCCTCACATGCATTCCCGGCATCGAGAACACGCCGCTGCGCTGGGCCGCCTGGATCGCCTATGGCTACGTCCAGGGCCTCTTCTGTACCGGCCTGTGGATTCTCGCGCACGAGTGCGGCCACGGCGCCTTCTCGCTGCACCAGCGCTTCAACGACGTGGTCGGCTGGGCCGCCCACTCGGCGCTCATGGTGCCCTACTTCAGCTGGAAGTTCTCGCACCACCGCCACCACCGCTTCACCGGCAACATGGAGAAGGACATGGCCTTCGTGCCCCAGACCAAGGAGGACCGCGACAAGCCGCGTCTCGCCAACCTGTACATGGACCCGGAGCTCTTCGAGGACGTGCCGATCATCCAGCTCGCCAAGCTCATCGCCCACCAGCTTGCCGGCTGGCAGATGTACCTGCTCTTCAACGTCTCCGCCGGCCCTGCCTCCAAGCAGCGCGACGCCGCCGGCTGGATGCGCGTGAGCCACTTCGAGCCCACCAGCGCCGTCTTCCGCCCCAACGAGGCCTTCTTCATCTTCCTCTCGGATCTCGGTCTCGCCATCACCGCCACCGGTCTCTACTTTGCCGCCCAGGTCGTCGGCTGGCAGACCATCTTCCTCATGTACGTCGTGCCGTACATGTGGGTGCACCACTGGCTCGTCGCCATCACCTACCTGCACCACAACCACCCCGACGTGCACCACTTCGACGCCAAGCACTGGACCTTCGTCAAGGGCGCCCTGGCCACCGTCGATCGCGACTTTGGCTTCGTCGGCCGCCACCTCTTCCACGGCATCATCGACACCCACGTCGTGCACCACCTGTTCCCGTAAGTCTTACAATCCACCCTCTTTCCCCTCATACCAATTGCTAACCCCCAATCCACAGCCGCATTCCCTTCTACTACGCCGAGGCCGCCACCGAGGCCATCAAGCCCGTCGTCGGCAGCCACTACCACAAGGAGTCCCGCTCCTTCATCGGCCAGCTGTGGAACACTTGGAACACCTGCAAATACGTCGAGGCCGACCCTATCATCCCGGGCGCCCTGATCTGGGGCAAGAACGGCAAGAAATAGAGGAGCTCTAAAGGAAGGAGAGGAAGAAGCAAAGTTTTTTTTTCGTTCCCTTATTAGAGAAAGGGAGATACGAGTCCGATGCTCTTGACGACGGCGCACTGCACACAAACCACCAAAAAAAATCCAAAAATTGGGTGGGGGAAATGTACATAATCATCATGCACACGAGACACGCCTGCATACTACGGACCAGACATACGGATGCACCCAGGGGTTGGGTTGGTTGGTCCAGTCAGTTATTGGTGGCTAGACGGCGCATGGATTGAGCGGTATCATGGACGCCAAGAGACCTAGACTCGAACATCTTAGACACGATAGACTTATAGACTGGGGGTTGGGATGGGAGAGGAGGAGGCAAAAATTGGTTGTCAAATATACACAGCAGATTTGAGAGCTTTGCTTTGCTTTGCTTTGCTTTGCTTTGCCTGTTTGGTCTGGTGCTACGCTGCGCCGTGGGTGACTAAAGATGTACCCTGTATGACCAATGCTCGGTGCGTTTTTTAGGCGAGACGGCTGACCGCTACATCGTAAATGGGGCTGGTGTCACGGCTTTTTATGGGCAAAACATCCCATGTGTGGTGCCATCGCTCGGCTGGTAACATTTGTTGGTATCTATCTAGCTAATCGCTCTCATCTTATCGTTATCTTTTTTATTTTTTATTTTTATCTCATGTCAGACGTTCACAGGCCGGGCCGTGGCCAGAGTTGAGAGTCCCCTGAGCGAGCGTGGACGATGCCTTCTTACCGTCAGAGCAGCCCATGGTTTTTGTCATTGCAGGCTTTCTGCACTCAAAGGAGGGACTTGATATTCCGGAGCAAATTGTATCAAGACTTCGAAATGCCTTTTCACACGAGAAGAGGGAGCCTTCCTTTAGACCGGTGCCTCGGTAGTGACATTCGGTGTAATCTACCGCCCTTGTCTTCATCATTACATTTTGTATCTCATCTCATATCAGACATCTACAGCCGAGGTCCCATCTCCTCCCAGATAGACACCCACCCCAGATCCGATCGAAATCCACCAACAAGCGCCAACAAATCCCAACAAATCCCAAGTCAACATCATCAGTCCACCTTCCCCTTCCCCTTCCTATCGCCACCACCCCCCGACCAAAGCGTCGAGTCGCTCCCTCCAACCCGAATGCTAAAATCCACCACCCCAACCAGCCCACTAACCGTCTTGACCAGCCCCTCAAGATCATCGCAGACCAGCGTCGTACATACCTGCAGCACAGTAAACTCGGCATACCCAGGCTGCTCCATAAGCTGCGGGTCGAAGATGTACGCGCTCGATCCGAGCCTGTTTCTGTCCCTGCCTCTGTGTTTGCTGCTGCTGCTGCTGCCACTGCTTCTCTCGCCATCTTCAGCCTCGTCGGTCTTGTTCGTGGGAACGAGCTCTACTACTGGGGCCTCGTCGCAGACGAGCTCAGAGGTAGAAGAGGAGGCGGAGCGGGTGTTGTGTGCTCGTGTGTTTCGAAGGTGGCGCGTGGCTTCGTATGGTCTTGGCAGGGGGACATAAGGCGGGAGGCTTTGTCCTGACAGGAGAGAGTTAGAGAGGAGGGTTAGTGTGGAGAGGATGGCGTTGTGGGTTGGTTTGAGGGCGTGGAGGGCCTCGTGGAGGGCTTTCACCCAGTCGTGGTCGTGCTCGTAATCGAGAGCACATTTGTGGTCTTTGGGTGGTTCTGATGCGGGCGTCTGTTGGCTCTCATCGCCGTCGTCCGGCAAGGGGCATTTCTTCTCGTCGGTAGGGCGTTTCGGCGGCAGTGGATGCGTGGGGTGCGTGAGTGTGTAGCTTACGAGCGTTAGGTATTTCATGATACGGGTGCTCCGGAAGATGATATCGTCGTAGGCCTCGCGAGGGAACTTCCCGCCGATGGTAGGTTCCCATTTCTGCCACTCCGAGTGTTGCGACATGGACGGGATCAGCAACATGACCTTGCTGAAGATCTTGCGGCCAGCTTTATGCAATTGGTGGGCTGGCGTGTGTGGTACGTTCAAGTCCCCCGCCGTGTTGTTGACGCTCGCCTCAAGCGTAGAGTTGATGACGCCAAAGTAGTTGGCCATCAGGTACAACGTCGCTGAGAGGTCGCGTCGCAACCAGGTTCGGTCCGTCAAGGGCTTTGGGAAGATAGTCCAGAAGAAGGCAACCACACTCCCGCCTGCAATACAGGCGAGCCGATATGGCCCCAGGAGATATATTCTAGGAAGAGTAAGCAGCCAACCCTGTGGGGGAAAGATGTGGTAACATACGGATAATATGGCTGGCCTGTCCGTTCAGAAACCGCTTCCCCAAGAGTGAGCACCTGCAGCTCATAGCCGATGATGAGAACCTGGGTAACAATAACGATCATGATGGCCGGGAGGAATTGCCGATACTTGAGGAAGAAATAATACTCGATGAAGATAAACAACCACAAGAACACAACGACGCCAGCCCTATGCTCCACGACGATGTACCATATGATGAGTGACGTGAACATAGCAAAGATAGTGCCTAAGATTCGGCAGAGAAAGCCAAAGAAGGACTGGCCGGACGCTGTTGGGAGTCGGGTCGTTAGAATCAGCCATTTCGGAGCAAAGGGGAGGGTGGTAGGGCCTCACTCGTTGTCATGCCAATAGCAATAATGATCATAGCCCAAAGAAGTCTCTGCTCCAAAAAGAAGAGCTGTGTACGCTCTAAAAAGGCAACAATCCCGATCGTCATGGTGGCACACGCAACCCGGAGGCCGAAGGCAGACTCTTCAGACCCGAAAAAGGCTGATATTCCTTGCAGTCGGCTGCCAAAACGCTCCCAGGCCGTGACAGGTTCCAAATGCTCAGGGTCCTTTTTCTGGTTGTACCCATCCCCAAAGTACATCATGTTGGCGTGCGACTCCATGAGATTAGGGGACTGTTCGGCCGACGAGTCCTCGTTCTTCAGAGTTGACAGGAACCACTTGCGCAAACGGCGGAATGTAGGGACGATAAGACGTTTCTTCGACATGGTTCCATCCGCAACTTTTTCATCGGCGAAGGCCATGAGATCTTGGACTGCGCGACCCGCTGCATGCATCAAGTTTTCCATGTATAGGACGACGTGGAGTTGTGCTTGTTGCCGCTCGCGTCGCTCCGAGTGCTCGGGCTCGATGCCATCCATTTCGTACTCTTCGTTCGCAAGAGCGGTCTCTCGAAGCCAAGCTTTTAAAAGCTCGCCTTTCTTCAAGTTAAATTGCCGGATCTTCTCATCCACGACCGCCGCAAACCCAGGCTCTCCGGGTTTGATGTTGCCAGCCTTGGCCTCGACATCAGCCTCAGCCTTCTTTGCAGACTTGGGTCGAGGAATAAGCTCAAGTAAGATCCCGGCATGTTCGAGGCCTTGGTCAACAGCCTCTGCCAGGATCTCGAACGGCTCATGCATCTGTTTTATCACCTGGTTCCAGATGTGCTTCTCCCTTTTCTTCTCGATGATGATCTCATCAAGCGTCTCTTCATCGACGTCCCAGCCACGGCGTTCTGAGACGCGCTTGAAGATATCAACGATTGTCGTCATGCCCATACTACAAATCTTGGTCAGAAACATCCACCATATATTAATGCGGAGGGGACGGTGTACGTGGGAACATAGACGCCTCGGAAATACTTGAACAAATCGCCGAGATCCTTCGCGTCCAACTTGCCCCAGGCAACGTCGCGCTTGGCGAATGATAAATCGGCGTTCAATTTCCCAGCCAGCGCCGACAAGGCCTCAACTGTCTCCTTCAGTGCCTTTGCCGCCTTGGCCTCCTTAGTGAGATTTGTCCTGCCGGCAGGGTCCGCGTCCGGGAATCCCGGGTTGGTGTCTGTCCGGGTAGCCACGGCGAACATATCATCTGATTCAAGGCGAACCAGGTACGCCTTCTGGAGCTGGACCGTCTTCCTGAGCAACCCGATGCAGCCGGCCAATTCCTTGAAGGCAACGAGTCGGCTACTGACTGGGAAGACGAGAAGGTTGGCACCTAGAGCGAGGGCGAGGGCAAGCAGCATGGCGCTGAGTAGCTGTTTGATAAAGTACTCGGCCTCTTGGGTGCTTGTCATCCATGGGCCGTAGGTTGCGGCTACGTTGATCAGAATGCTAAATATGATGACGGGCAGGTTGAAGGTCGGCAGCTTGGCACGGACAACGTTACCAAGCCAGATGTTGACGAAGAGCCACACGGCGCATACAGCCGACTGACTGGCGTTATACGGGGCACCCGTCAAGGTTGCTGTTGGTCGTGAACCTCCTGACATTGTGTTTTCACGTGCTTTGACGCCGGACCACATCATCAGCATCCCTATAGCAGACCCGACACACACTGCCACGGTACTCAGCATCAGATTGATCATGAAACTCCCTCTCGGGAGGATAGGCAGTGCCAGGACGGTGATGATAGGGATAAGGTACCCCAGCGTCGCGTAATAGGTTGACACAGCAGGGGATTGATACATGGCGATAGCAACCGTTGGTGCGACAGAGCCCCTGGAAAACTGTCAGTATGACAAGAACTCAGAGCCAAGAGTGAGCAGCAAACACGGGTCTCACTTGAACATCATTTTCAGGGTAGGAACGTCGACGTCAATCTTCGCCCAGAGCCTCCGCAGGAAGCCCGGCTTCTTTTCTTCCTTAAAATCGTTTCCATCCCCATCCTCCACCTGTGGTTGCTGCTGGTTGGCGGCTACTTCCTGGATTTTCTGGCCGTGGTCCTGGCCCAAATTGAGCCCGGCTCTGTCGGCACTCTCCATCGCGCATGGGCCCAGCCGGGTTGTCACGCAGCGCCTGTGGGTTCAAAATATGAGGTAAAGGGCATTCAGCTGACGGGAATACCAAGTCGGGGTATATACGACGAGGGGATTCCTCTTGTCCGTTTCCAGAATCAGGCGTGGCAGGGATGGCGATTGTCAGCGCAACGGACTGCGTCGCTGATGCCCGGAGCCGTCCCGGCGACAAGGCCTTGGCTTCGCTTCCAACCAGAAGGTCCTCAAAGAAGAGCAACTCTTAGTCTTGTGGGGCTCTGCGCATCGTGGACTGATGTCTCGAATCCCTCTGCATTAATAAGGTTTCTCATGGTCCCTAACAATCTTCTCTAGGCTGCAGAGATCGGGTACGCCGTCCAATGCCGTCGCGACTCTTCGCCCTGAATTGTCCAATGACGGGATTGCTGACTCGAGCCCCACGGAACTTGAGAATAGCGGGGTCTCAAGAGTGGGGCCTGGGCTGCAGCGCCCGTCTCGCCCGTTTGCGTCATAACTGATGACTCAGCCGGCCGCCCCATTTTCGTTGCTTTGGTCGTGACGCAGCCAGTGTTTCTGGTGTTTTCGTGATCTTGAGCGTTTCAACGAGGCTGGCGATGCGTCGGTGATGGTTGGAGTATGACGGTGGCCGCCATAACCAGGCTCTCTTATCTGAAGCTTGTACGTGTATGCAGTGGCTCTTTCTATGAATTCTTATCTCACGAGACACCAAATCAGCCGACCTGTTGGAAGCTGCTCCTTCCCCGCAACAGCTGGGAGCTCGGGCACACTGCACTGCCATGCATTCCCACACCTGCGGCTCAGAGCCTCGCCTCTCTCTCGGTCGGTGAATCTGGAACATCAGGCGTCCGCCGCAGCCGCGGGAACCGCGAACCAACTCCCGTTGTCTCCGGTGTTGCTGGCATAACGCAATTTCGTGACATCCTGCTCACACAAGTTCCCCGCATAGGACCCGGCCAGATGGTCTCATCGGCTGCTGCTGTTCTGTTTTTAGCAGCCTCATTCTGATCGTGTTGTTTGGCCATGGGCCCTCCACGCCAAGTTTCAGATCGATGCGAAGCCGCATCGGCTTGGGGGCAACACCCACCCAACTGGGCAGTTCCGTCGTGCATTGTATGGAAGGAGCCTCACCCCTCACCTTCCCTGCCCCCCTCCCGAGCCCAGCAGCCTGTTTTGCAGTGATAACAAGCTTCGCGCCCCCGCATCCTCGCCGATCCTGTTTGGTTATCCTTTTCCTTCCTCTTGGTACAAATTATTTGTTCTTGGCAGCGTACTCCCCCCTTGCCACTATTCACAATGCTTAGGCGCTTCACGATCTCTCATATCCATTTCTACTCACGCAAACAGAGGTAGGACATTCGGAACCGCAGGCAGCCGTTCGCTCCACCTTTGGCGGCCATCTCGGGATCCTCGCTACATCGGGAATCACCACGAGCTTGGCAAGCGTTTAACATCACAACCCCCACTTGAACAACCGCCAAGATGCCCTCCTCCCGGACATCGTCGCCTTCACCCACTCACCGTGCAAGGACACGGACACGCTCCGCTTCATCCTCCCGCTCCAACTCCATCGCCGCATCTTCCCGTTCCAACTCGCGCGCCCGATCTGCGGCCTCCAGCCGTCGACCTTCCAGACCGTCTTCAAGGGCACCCTCCAAGGGACCCTCGAAGCGCAGCAAGTCCAAGCGCCGCAGCCACTCCAGCTCCAGCTCCGGCAGCAACTCGGACTCGGACTCCAAGAACTACAAAAAGGGCGTCAAGGGCTCGATCCTATTCCTCGGCACCATCGCAGCCGCAGGATACGCCGCCCACAAGTATTGGCCCAAGGGCGTCCTTTACGGCGACAAGGAGGAGTGGGAGCACGACGCGGAACACGGACACGGACACGGTGCTAGCCATCCCGATAAGCCGGGCAGAGGGGGCAAGGAGCCTTTGCCGCCTGCGAGCCTTCCGAGGCGGGTCTCTTCATCCTATCAGTCAGAGAGAGAGAGGCTCGATCGCGGTGAAGGATCTGTATCCACCTCCAGCTATGTCGGTCGCGAGGACGGCCGACCTCGTTATCGCGAAGATGGCCGCGGAGTTCCTCCCATGAGAGACGAGCCACCCATGCGTTTCGACCAAGGCCCATCCGGCCGTGAGAGACCATATCCCCCGATTCAAGCCAGTCACGGTCCCCATTTGAGAGACGAACTGCCGCCCCGCTTCGACCAAGGTCCGCCCGGCCGAGACTGGGATCGAGATCAAGATCGGGACCGGGACCGATCTGATCGCTCGAGTCAGAGCAGCCGAAATATCCCCTTGCGAGACGACCCACCTCTCCGCCTTGAACCGGGCCCGCCCGGCCGTGACCCCCTTCGGGAGCGAGACCGACGGGATCGCCCAAGCCAAGCCTCTCGCGGTCCCCCCATGAGGGACGAACTCCCCGTGCGCGTCACCCAAGCTCCCCCCGCCCGCGACCTAGACCGCGACGCGGACCGACTTGGCAGCGACTCGGACAGATTTTACACCGTCGCCCCCGCTCAATCCAGTGACAGCCGCCGTGACCGCGGCCAAACCGGCTCCGGCTCCGCTCCGGTCCCTGCCGAGCGCGAGCGACAGGGCATCTCCACGTCGTACTACCCGCCCGCATCGCGACGGAAGTATTACAAGGAGGAGCCCTCGTACGTCTCGCGCGAGCCGCCGGCGTATGCCTCGCGTGAGCAACCGGCGTATGCCTCTAGGGAGCAGCCTGTTTATGCCTCCCGCGAGCAGCCGGTCTACGCTTCACAGAGCTCCTCAGTGGTCTACACCTCTCGGGAGGCGCCTGTTTATGCCTCCCGTGGTCAGGCTGCGGAGGTCCGGCGAGGATCTGGCAACCCTGATAGACGGGGATATGAGGATGATTCCGGCGGTGTGTACTACAGCAGGTGATGCGTCTAGACAGGCAGGTAGACGTACGGTAAGATTTTCCAGGACAGGTAATTTGGTTAAGAGTCGTGGTGTCATTGGTATCTTCATAACTTATCGGAAGACTGTCCTCCAGGCTGAGAGTTGGCTGCAGCACGATTATTCCCTTCATTATTTCCCAACTTTTGGAAAGTCAGCACGTATCACACGGTAGCAAGGAAAGGAGCAGGTTATTATGATATGGTTCATTCATCTCCAAGGATTTTCCAGAGCTGTGTCTATCTGTGCGCCAAAATAAAGCCATCTAACGCTTGCTTGCTCATATTGCATGCAGACCAGCACTGCTAAAGTATCATGCCAAGGTATCATCTGCGAAATCGCTCATGCTGTAAAATCGCTATGTGCAAAGGGCGGCATCATCGCCACCAAGTTCGTCATCGCTGTCATCTCTGACGACCTTCCGGGGCCTGCCCCTGCCTTTGGCCTTGCGAGCCGGCTTCTTGGCTGGCTCCGCCGGGGAACTAGCGGGGGAAGATGCTGGGGAAGGCTTTGAGGACGGAGATAGTTTCGAGGATGGCGAGACAGGCATGAGAGGGGCGTCGGTTCCCTCGGGCCACATGTTTGCCCATCCCTTCCCACCGGTCTTCATGACCAGGTAGGGGTTGACTTCTGCTTTGAACCATCGCTCTCCTCTGGTGGTGCTCCTTGAGCCACCCTCTAGAGCAGAGAGTGCAGCTCGCGTAGTACGCATGCGTTTAGACCCTTGGGCAGCCTTTCCACCTTCGCTGACCAAGCTGCTGAGCTGAAGTCTCTGCTTCTGGAGGCTCAGATCATAGGCAACGATACCGCGCAGGTAGGGTGCTACATCGAGAGCGATCATCTTGAAGGTCCGGTCGAGGACGGAGGGGTCCAGGTACGAGACTGCCGTCACAGACTCCGAGGCAGCGATCGGGTCAAAGGCAAAGGCAAAATCGATGCGTGAGACCACAGTTGTACCGGTGATCGGCGTTGTGAAGCTTTTTTGGATGCAGTCGGCGACCGTAGACTCAGTTGAGGGCTGAAGCTCCAAGGTAGAGCGGGCGGAAAGATGCTCGGTCTTGGCCCGCAACACGGATTTTGCGAGCGATTTAATCGTTGTTGTCATCGAGGCTGGGGAAATGTGGTGATGGATAACAGATGGCGTATCAAGATGTGCGAGTCCGAGAATGAAGTCATCGCGCATCTTTAACGAAGGATCAGGGGCAGTTGTGTCGGGCAGCTCCTGTAGAGAGCCGGTTAGCTTGGTTCACTCTTTGCTCTGTTGATGGGGGAGGACTTACTTCTTTGAAGGTGGCAAACGATCGGCAAGCGCCCATGTCTGCTATGCTCATGGAATCTGCGAGCTGATCGAATGCACTGAGCGTCTCAAGTCGGCTTTGAGGCGTAGTTGCAACGGTGCTCACTTCTTCCGCCCACGATGCAAGGCCAATGGAATCCTGCCACTGTCCGATGTCAAGGGCCCAGAACTCCCAGGATTGTAGCAATAGCTCCTCTTCGATAAGTCTCGGGGAGACTTTCGGGTCCACGATGCTGTCACGCCCCAGCCAGTTCATACCTTTACTGTACGTCCCCTCGCTCACCACTCTTACCACCTCATTCTCTTCGTCAAGATCGACGCCCTTGGGCCAACGGGGGTAGAACCAGTCGAAACCACCCCTGCGATCACCAACACCAATTTGACACCAGTACTGTAGGTCTGTGGTGGCAGCACGCAGGTCTTCGGATCGAGACTCATAAAGCGACTCAACGGCCTGACGCTGCAGAGCATGACCCTCGTTTGCTGCAACCAAGATAAGTCGGTCAATTGCAAGCTCGCAAGGTGGTGGAGTGAGACGGAAAATGCCGTGAAGTTTCATGGACATCAGAGGCAACAAAGTCTCATCGTTGCAAGTGATGATAAATGGCCGCTTCGACTGTGCGATGAGGCCCGTGACTGTCGCCCAGAACTGTTTATCCTCCTCGTAGAGGATATCAGCCTCTTCCAACAGAATCAGCGATTGTCTTTGACCCTTTGAGGCATCCTTCTTCGTATCTTTCGACTGCCCAGAAGAGGGCTCGGCTGGCTTCGCAAGCTTTGCCGCCCCAGCTTTGAGCTTGAAAAAGGCGTTCATTATTGACTGCTTCCCGGATTTGATGGCCTTCTCCACCTCATCTTTTGCAGCTTCCTGTGCTTCCGCCTGGGGGGCAGATGACTGCTGTTGGACCAGGTGATTCCGTGTCATGTCGCCAATCTTCTCGAGAACGTCCTTTCCGCTCCTTCGGCTGCATGAGTTGATCTCAAAGACTTCGAAGCCCAACTCCTTTGCAACGGCATAGACAAGCGCCGTTTTGCCACATCCGGTTGGGCCGCTTATGACCAGCGTGTTGGCAATCTTGTCGCCATCCCTGCCCTTTGACAAGCTGCTTGATCTGACCACAGTCTTTTTGACGATGCCTCGGCTTCCACTAGGAGTCCAATCGGCCTCATCATCCGAGAGGGCGTAAAGCTCGTAGTCCTCGTCGTCACTAGAGATGATGAACCCATCTAGCCTCTTTCTTCTCTTCTTCTTCCCACCTATAGCTTTCCCTTTGGCTTTCGATTTGTCCCCTTCTGTAGCGCCGGTATCTACTGACTGGACCATCAAAGCCTGCAGCCAATCGCGCAAGAGGAAGGGCTCCCGGCCTTGTTGGAGGACCTCGATTGTGGACGTTGGTGCGTATTTCTGAGCCCAGTTCACTGTCTCGCATTCGGACCTGTCAAATGCAGACAGACCGGAGGAGACCGAGTCGAAAAGGCGGGCCAGCTGCGCTGGTGGACAGAGTTTGTTGTTCTTGCCATTGACCAACTGCTTTGCTCCATTGGTTTTCTTCACAGGTGCCGGTGCCTTAAAGGTCTTAAGCTCAGAGAGAATCCTGGCCTGCAATTTCCGGCCACTCTCAAAATGTTTTTCTGGGAGGCGAAGTTGGACGGGAGGCGGGAGGAATTCGTCTGTGTTGACGTTTCGGACGGCTTCGGCGATTTCCGATACGCCAAGCTCGTGAGCGATGAACTCCATAATCGACTCTGAGAAGGGGACCTTCACTGCGTGCCCTTTCGACTTGCGGAGAGGGAGAGGTAGCAAAACATCACCACCGGCGCCAGTGTAGCCAAGGCCCTCTCCGCGCACATGGGCTATGTCTTTGGCGGGCCATGCTGGCAGTTTTGCTCCCGGAAACTTGAGGCCCGAGTTCTTCACGCCAAACTGGGGCAACCGAATATTCGAGGAGTCGACGCGAGGCTTCTTGGGCGAGCAGGGTGTAGAGCTGAACTCCTTCATCCTCACTTTCGGAGGAGACTGCACAGCTTGCTTGGTCTTCGTTTCCTCGGATGCGGCTGCTACGTCTGGCTTTTTAGCCTTCCCCAAGAAGAATGGATGTGTCGATTTCTTTGAGCGTTTGGGCGTCACTGCCTTCGCCATGGTGAGACCCTCGGTGCCTTTTTTGGCAGATCGTGGAGAAGATTTGGGTGTGGGCGTGGAGGGGCGCTTTGAGCCGCTGAGAATTGTATTGATCTTGCTGCCGAGAGAAACGCGAGACTCGCCATCCGTACCGTATGGAATGGCGACAATCCTTGAGCTTCTTCTGGTAGGCTGAGGAACATCCTTGCTCCCTTTGGCACCAGTCTTTCCGCCAACGGGTTGGGGTTTTTGACGGGGAGGCGAGCCAATTGTGCCGGTCTTCGCGTTCAATTGAAGCAACTTCTTCGGCTTTGTGACATTCCCACTCGAGGTTGAAGACAGGACTTGCAGAGCAGCAGAGGGGCTGTTGTCAGGATTCTCAGATTGTGTTTTTGGCGAACTAGGGCCTTCGGGGTGCGTTGTGGAAATTCTCGCTTCCTCGCTTTCTTTTGTTGAAACTTCGAATTTGGAAAGGGCTGGGACCGTGTGAGCCTCAGTGTTGCCCGGCTGGCTGGCGGTGGGGTCGACATTCTCGGCGTTGGACTTTTTGAAGTGATTTGCAATGCCCCCGCTAGTTGAAGCTCTGGCTCTCTTCTTGGTGCGTTCGTTTTTGGGCTCCTCATTCTCGTCCTGGTCGGCGACAGCCTTCCGCCGTTTCTTTTGTGGCTTGCCCGATTTTTCCGGATTGTCATTAGCTGACTTCTCGTCCCTAGCCCCGCTGGGTGCTCCGGATTTCTCGAATTCTTGGGTAGTTTCATTCACTTCGCGTGTTTCGGCCGTTGGGGGAGCAAGTCGGGCTGGTGTGAAGAAAGGGTGCACCGGCTTGTGCCCAGAGCATTCTGGACCGGTGACATCGTCCGCCATTGTGAGAACAGCCACGGACCCCATAGATCCTGCCGAAGCCTGGAACAGGAACCAGAGGTTAGTTATAGCCCTCAAAGCAGAAAGTGTAGCGAAACACACCTCGCCTTGGCGTTTAGCGTTCGGCCGTGAGTTTATCGAGTCGCAGGGGTATCATGTCCTGGCGTGGAGATGCAAATTGGAGGAAAGAATAAATAGGGGGTTCAGATGTGTATGGATAGCTTCCTGTCGAAGTGCGGAGCAAATAACTCGCAGGATAAATCGTTGGTGTTGCGTGAGCTCCGCGGTCCTTTCGAAATTGCAGTTTGGAGTTTGGTGATGCACTTTAGCAGACCGCGACGGAAGGCGCGTCTTGCCGAGGACCGTGTTCGCGCGACTGAGCTGCCCCGCTGCAAAGCAATCGACCAACCGTGTGCCGAGAAATCGGCTGCCGCATTCCGGCAGGGATCAAAGATGCGCCGGCCCTCCAATTGGGGCTGTCTTCAGTGGCTGCAGCCCAACCAAACTTTTAGTTCCCCACTTTTCTTTTTCGGCAGGAACTTTTTTGCAGCATCGCAAGTGGGCTGGTTGGAAGTCCTCGATTTTCGACTTGGAGGTTACTTCAACGACAGACAGCGACGGCAACACCACGATGGCCTCCAAGTTGCATATTCACAAGCCCTATGTGCTAAAGGCACTCTCCCAGCCCCTGGACCGTCCAGATGGGCCAGGCCGACACACAATCGGCGAGGTGCTCGGTCAGAAACAGGGCTCCAAGAGGCGCAAGCGGTCGGAGCTCTCTGTTGCCATTGACGGCGATGCAATTCACCTCTACGATGTCAGACAGCCCTTTTGCTTTCTGTGCTGGTTTGCATACTAATGTCCCGGCAGATACTCTCGTCCCAGGCTCTTACCTCCTACCTCGTCTCGCCGCAATCCTTCTTCACCTGTGCGCCGTACTCCTTGCGATGGAGGCAGGCCACCACGAACAGCGCCACGCGCTACACCTATGCCTCAATCCGGGACTCGCTCTCTAAGAAGGAGATCAAGCTTTTCAAGGATACGCAGGACGAGTCGGGTGGCAGCACAGCGACATCCGTGTCCCACACCCATCGCTGCGACCAGCCGATTGTCTTTCTGGCCGCCACATCCCCCAAGGTCGCCTCGCAATCGCTCGAAACGGGGCTGCCCAACCACGACGTCATTGCGGTGGCGGCCGACGGCACTGTCCTGGCCTTGAACGGGGAGACGCTGGAGAACAAGTGGACTTCGTCCCCGACGGTGTTCACACAGGAATTTTCCTCGAATGTGGGGGTCGAGGGGTTCCAGGTCGACTTCGTCCAGTTCGCATTAGCAGCGGACATTGTCGATGGGCTGTTTGGCGGCAGCAACGAGCTCTTCGGCGTTTTCCAGGAGAAGGTACACCGAGACGGCTTCAACCCAGACATCCTTGTTGTCATTACGTCGGTGCAGGAGGAACAGGACGTCAGGCGGCGGCACTTGCACATCCTTGCGCTACCAGAGGATAGGCCTTCGCGACAATCGAATGGGCAAAACATCATTTCTGTCTTTGTCTCCCCCCTTCCGACCCAGGCCAACTCAACCAAATTCCAGCTAGATGTTCGATCAGGCACGCTACAGGAGCTCTCTGACGAAGTTCTACTCACTTACAGCTTCAAATCTGGCATCCCTCGGCTTGACCACAAGTTGCCAGTTCCCGGGATGACCTCTTTCCTTCGGCTATCGAAGACTTCGGTGCTGGCTGCGACCGAAACATCCCTCTCGGTCTACAACCCTGTATTCCGATCTCTACAGACAACAACCCCAATCGGCAACGAGGATGAGAGGGCACCAGAGACTAACAGTCACTGTGAGCTTTTAATGTACCTTGCCAGCCGGGAGGTTGCGGTGGGCCTTCGGGGGTCGTCACTCATTGCAATCCAGATCGAGGCGCCTGCAACTAGAAGCACCAAGCGCCGGGCCGACGGCTTGCTTGTCGATGCCATCCGACGGGGAATGACGAGAGAAGATGCTCGCGAGAAAGGAAGTCGTCAGGAGCATGCCAAGTCAGCCATCCTTGCAGAGCCTCATCCTGCCTTGTTTTCTGAGGCATCCCAGAAAGAGTGGCAGGAGAAGAGCGCCAAGGCCGACGAGCTTCTGCAAAACAATGATTTGCAGGAGCTTGAAGAGCTCCTAGCGGGTGTATTCAAGGTTCAGTTAGAGGAACAACAATCTGAAACAAACGGCGAGGAAACGGCGGCAACTACAGCTCTTCCAAAATGGGCATGGCTGGGGCCCGAGGCCGATTACCCTCAAGTTGACAGGCGCTGGGTTCTATACGCCATCCAGAAGGTATTTTTTTGGAACGATACAAGCAGTGAGGAGGCGGCGCTTCATCTCGACTGCAAAATGCCAGACAGCAATGTTCTTGGATATCTGGTGGCCGCTGGCCATTTGTCGGCGTCAAATTTGAAGTCTGCCTTCAAGGACCAGGTCCAGGAGCTGGACGAAATCGACAGAATTATTGGAGAGGAACTCCCTTCCGTTCTGGTCGAAGCCGACCCCACAATGGAGCTGCTGCTCGGATATCTCTCCGGAACTCAACTTGGCTCGACCGAACTCACTTCCGCCATCAAGCTTCTGCTGCGCAGTCTCGACCTGCTTGAAGATCCTTCCAAGTTGAAGGGCATGCGGCACGGCGCCTCGGATCCGGACAGCGCGGGCGATAACGACGCCATCACTATGGAGCTCGACCGAGCGGAGGAGGAGCTTCAGATCACAGAGTATTATCTCGGCACCGACTCTGGAAGTCGGGCAGGCGCTCTCAGCGTCGCATTCAGCAAATTAGCTATGTGCCCTTCGGCTGCGACCGTCCAGAGCTTGCGTAGGCTATTCAAGCCCGAAGAAACGATATGTCTGATGAATGTTCTTCGGATGGAGCTTATCAAAGACGGCTGGACCACACGCTACCTGGACCGACAAGCCGATGACGAAGAGGACAGCGAGGCTGCTCCTGACGGAAGCATTCAGCTCATTGCTGAGCTGATGTGCAGATGTCTGGACTCTGTAGGTTTGGGTGGATGGATGGCATTCGACGCTGTGCTTGCAAACGGAGGCGATCAGCAACAAGATTCGGTCGATTTCTTCGCACAGTTTCAAGCTGAGGTCAGCGTGGCTCTCGAGGGCATACTCGAGGCCGTCCGCCTACAAGGCACTTTGTCCGAGACTGTCAGCTTCGCGAAGAGATGCAAGGCTGCTGCGAAGGGATCCAAGCTCAGCAAGGGGTCGCGAGTGCAGACCCAGATGCTGCCGTATGGCTTGAAGACAGACACGAGGATATCGTTGGACAGGGTAAGGTCAGGAGGCGAAATCGTCCAGCGCAGCCGCAGGCAGATCGGCTACTTCCAGAGTAAGAAGCGGAAGTCGTACTCTGTGAATAGGATCTCAGAAGAGAGTTTGATGGGGCGGGCAGTGGCCCGTGTTGTCAAAGAGGAGGGCCAGTAAAGCACCAACTTTGTGGAAATCCAGATACCCAGTGTCATTGTTCACCGCTTGACCGGCAGATCCGCCTCGCAACTTTGTGTCTGACTTTCGAATCCCAATGCATGCTGTCGTGTTGGAAGAACGGCAAGGCTGGAAACGCGCTCCTTCGAGATGGAGGGCCCAGCGAGCAGAGCCGCATCTCTGCCGTCCGTGCCGGGGTAAGCGTGCTGGCGGTCATGAGGTGTGTGTCACGGTGTGTCGAATTACCCCGACCACGCCATCGATCCCGCCCGGTTGCACACGGTAGATGCCAGCAAACACCTTGTCCTCCCACATTGCGGCACGGCAGCTAACGATCTCGACCGCAACTTAGACGGCCATGCGATGATTAAGGTAAGGTGAGGGGGGCAATGGGCTGTATATTTCGCAGCGTGGCTGCAGTCGTGACACCCCCATCGGATAAACTGAAAGCGTCGGTGTCTACCTGCCTGGATATCGATCGGGCATCGGCTGTGGTTGACCATACTATTGAACGCCGTGCTTGAGGTCGCCGGAGGCTCCCATCCAATGGGCCGGAAACCGACAAGGTCCGGCAGCATGCAATCGTGCCGCGTTTTATCTTTTTGCTACACGACGCATCTCGGCCTGACTGCTCCCACGGGTTGGGATTGTCGCACTGCGTCTTCTGCCTGCAGAAACAAATTGATGCGGGTAAGCACGCCAGTCAATCACGCTGTCGGCTCCCTCGCCCAAATGCAACCACCGAGCCTTTGTCTGCTTCTTTTGCGCACCAAGAGCGGTCTGACTTCACGTCGCTTCGATAATTACCGATCGCCTGCGTTTCTTTCCTGGCGGTGGAGGCTGACTTCGAGTTCCCAGAGGCAAACACCAAGGACGGCGAGAGGGGTAACCTCTCGGCCGGACTTCTCGTGGACACCACGTGGGCGGGAAACGGGCTGGCTGCCACAGCCTCGCATTGCAACGGTACCGCGAGGTTTCCTTTACCTAACTGAACCCTACATTGGCTGGGGTGCTTTATCACCATCGTGTCCGTTTCTCGACTCCATTTGCCACCACGTTGGCCGAGCACAGCCAGCCTCTCGGCGAACGTCGTTTCCAAGGAGGGGCGCTTCTCGCTCCTGACTCCATCCTCGTACAGTATATCACCATTCCCATACTTTTCGGCGCTCGTAGTGCGTGCGTATTTGGTATCCGCACTTGCATCGGATCAGTTGATGCTCGCTTGGGAGCTCCTCCGTCGTGTTTGGTCGTCGGATTCAGGGTCTTCTTGGGCTAGAACATCAAGGCCGGGAGGCGCAGCCCGGGATCTCAACCAAGCCACCACTGTGGACTCTGCTGGCGCTTCTCGAAACCCCAGTTCGCTGGAACGTCATCGTTGGGGTTCACTGGCTCGGTTAGCTGGGGAAAACGTCGTCCTAGCACTACGCTATTGGCCAGCCCTGCCCCAAATGGCCCACCGGGTGTGGTGGGGTGTGAATGGCGTGTGGAGTCATGGCCCAAAAGACGTCACCGAGCTGGTTGTCTGCGCTGCGGGAAGGAACATCTCAAGCTCGGCGCGTGGTAGTCACGACACCTCGACCAGTAAAGCGAAGGGAGACCCAAGGTGCGAGGACGATCGCCCAGTGCCCATTCCAAGGCTTCTATTTACGCAGCGCAATCACCACTCGGTGTCTGGACGCGACCCAGCGCATCCCGTGTCCATTTGGCAACCTATCCTTCAACACGCTGCTCGTCGCCCCAGCGAGGCTCTGGTGCTCTCTTGTGCTCTCGTAGCCCAGCCTCCACGCAACACATCGACCTTGAGGCTCCCCGACCAGGTGCCGCGATTTTGGGGCACGCAAAGCGAGAAACTGGTACGACGTTTTCCCTGTCATTCCCTTTGTATCGCACGCCACACCACGTCGCAAGTGCACAGACGCAACACACACAGCCTTGTCGGGGCTTGAGCCCGTCGGCGATGGAAGTGAAGCCCCGCGGTGTGCGAGGAGCCGATGACATATCGCGGAGATCGGTTGGGCGCCCACGAAAGTTGATGGTACCTCCCAAGGGCATGGTCAGGCAAGCGTCCGGTCGCGTCATTCGCTGGTCGCCTCGAGCCCGACACTCGGGCTTCCATGTTGATGATAGCCTCTGATCTGAGCACCACCCCTCTTCTCACAGCCCCGGTGTCTTTCCACCTTTCCACCTCACTTTTTCTCTCGCCGCTGGTATATCCTGATGTAGCCCGGATTCTTGTCTCCTTATTCTCTGACTTAACTTTCCATCCCATCTCACCACGCGTCTAACAAACCGGTCTTAGCGCCATTGCAGATCCCGCGACCGCCGGATCCCACCTTGAGACGGACCCCCTCACACTGATTAAGCCCATGCCTCGTCAGCAACACCACCACCACCTTTTTTCTGCAAATCCACACGCAACTTTCGTCCATTGAGGACGCTGAACGCAGTAGATCGTTCCATTTGTGTGGCATCCGCATCGCGTGATCATATCGCCCCGATGACAGCTCCCAACAGCAACGACTTCCCTGAACCCAACACCAAGTCCGTCGACGATTTTGCCCTCCGAATTTACCGGCGTGCCTATGGCTCCGGCCCGGCCTTTGCCACCGTCGCTGCGGCGGTCCGTGGCTTGAAGAAGTCGCTCGGGCACCTCCATGCGGAGGCCGAAGACCCTGACTCCGTCTTGAATCAGCCGGGCTTCGCAGCTCAACAAGGTCGCAGCGCCGCGTTTGCCCGCCAGCTTACCTCCCTCGTCGAGGACAGTGACTTAGTGTTGACGCAAGCGGAAACAATTCTCAAGAAGTATAGCGACGACGACGGCAACGGTGTTGGGCCAAAGGGCCGCAGATCAGATGTGGAGCTGCAGGAACGAGATGGCCGAATCGAGGTTCTCCAGAAAGAAGTGACATCTCAGAAGATCAAAATCGACATGTTTCTCGACACAGTGCAACTGCACACACCTTCGAAGAACCAGCAGGTGTTGGAAAACACGGATGACGGCGAGCTAGATCGGATAAAAGACAAGGTTGATGTAGTCGCATCCCGATTATTCCGTAATAAACGTTCGCCAATCGAAGGACCCCAGGACGACATGTGGCAGGAGTTCAAGGAGGAACTTGAGAAGGAAGGCTTCTCAAAAGACGTCCTCCGTCAAAACAAGGTAAGCTATTTCCGCCAATGCTGTGGCACCAGCCAGAGTCTCGCCATCGCTTACACAGTACTCAGGAGGTCCTCCGTGCCTACATCAGGGAGCTCGAGTCTCATCAAAGATCCGTCAATGGTTCTCCGCCCTCCGTCCGCGGCTTGCTTTCCCATGGGCCCACCCCGTCAATGGCGCCGATGTCTACGCCATATCCAGTCTCCGACGGGGAATCTCCACCCAACGCAGGTCCCGGGTGGCACGACAGACGTCCGCAAGCTTCCACCGCGATCCCGCAATTAGACCCTGCCGTCCCGAGGGTGTTGCAGCCATATCATCACTCCCAGGTCCCTGCCATTGATGCCCGGTCTTCCACCCTCAGCTACGAGCCCTCCATCTCTGGCGACTCCGAGGATTTCGGGCCCAGCAGTGACAAGACTGCTCTAATATCAACCAGGGACTTGATGGCTTTCGATGAGGCCGACAGAATGGCAACACGCCTTGGTTCCGTTCACCTGATGCCTGGTCTCCCCCCACCAAACTATAGCATTGCCCCTGGAACTTCGCCAAGCACGCGATACTTGCCGACAGGGGCACAACCTCTTATGATCCCCGGGTCCCCGGGTCATGCAAATGACATGCAGCTATCTACCTCGCCACGCACCCAGCAATATGGAACCTCTCCTCGCTATGTTCCACCATACCCAAGTGGCGCGTCCCCGATCTCTTCTGTAATGACGCCGCCCCCACCTTACGCCAATAGCCCGCCGTATTCCACGGCGCCTAGCCATCCTTTGGCCATTTCAGCACCGCCAGCTGGGAGCGATTTGGTTCGACAAGGCTCTCTTCCCCGACAGTTCAGCCGGCTGGCCCCCGACAGCAAGGGGCAAGAGATCCCTGTCGAGGCCAAGTGGACCAAGATCAAGCGTTCATTGGTATCTCCTGAAGTGCTGGAGAAGGCTGGCGTGCGCTATGAGGCCAGGCCAGAGTTTGTGGCTATTCTTGGTGTCTTATCACGCGAGAAGATTGCCGAATATGCAAAACTGAGCTCTGAAGTACGGAATTCGAGACGGTCCACGGCCCGAGGCGGGAGAGAGAAGCCCGCCGAAACATACCGTGATCGTGAGATGAAGCGGAAGGGGTCTATAAGCGATGACGAGGACGTATTATGGGATGAAAGCGACACGTCGGACGATGACCGGAAGTCCCGAGGGAAACACTCTCGGCACAGCCGAGACAAACACGCTCCCAAAGGTGGCGCGCAGGAGAAGGAAAAGGAGAAAGAAAGAGAGAAGTCAGACCGGCACGGGGACAAGAGGGCAATCCCTGTCATCGTCTCGCCGCCGGCCAGTGTTAACGGCGACGACCCGTCTCCGGCAAGCACAGTCGGCCCCAAGCCCATCTTGAAGAACAAGAACCCCAACCACGTACGCTTCGACGGTGATGGCCCACGGGAGATCCTCCCTGGCGATTACACGGAGAAGGCTCGTCGTGAGCGAGACCGCAGTGGTCATCGCGGAGAACGAGAGAAGGACCGTGGTGAGCGGGACAAGGACCGGCCACGCGACAGAGACAACAGAGATAGAGATAAGGACAGAGACCGACGCCGTGATCGTGGTGACCGTGACCGCGACCGAGACCGCGAGCACCGTTCCTCCCACAGGGACCGGGATCGCGAGAGCGTAAGGGACAGAGAGCGCGGCGAGCGTGGCGATCGTGACCGCGATGACAAAAAGAAAAGCAGCACCCTCAAGGATTCGCTCGGCGCGGCAGGTATTGGCGGCGCAGCAGCTACCCTGTTGAGTGTACTGGCTGACGCAGCGGTCCATCTTTAATGGCTATGAGCATGATAATATAATGGAGGGAAGGGGGGATTAGGAGCACGAAAACGACCAACGAGACTTATTTTCTTCTTGCCTTTGCTTTCCATGACATGTACGACGACGGCGGATGCATCGATATACCCTTTCAGGTTTCCCATCTAGGGCATGCGGGAGATTGCAACATTTCTTTTTATATTTTCATTACAAATATTTTTGTTCTTCGGTGTCACAAGAGGCAAGGAAAGGAAACCCGGAGTACATGCTTAATCATTTCATGTACCATCTACCAAAACATCTTTCCACTGGGCATCAGTCTGTAGGCTAGGGAGGAAGCGTCATGATTTTTCCACGTTTCTCATTTGTATTGACGAACATGTATCTATCCATATCATCGTTTCCATACACGTGTATGCCAGTACACTAGATGAGCCAGAAAAAGAAACCAAGATGAAGCGTCCCCAGTCTTCCCTTGCGGACATTGCAGCAAGTTCAAGCATGTCATCAAATCGTATTCCTGGTAGCTAAGATATCGATCATATAAATTCCCTGCGCCAACGCTTCGATGCCTCATGTCATTAGAGTAAATATATGCATGCCCTCCGTCTACTTCCGCCTAGAACGGCGCCCTGTTCCCTCGAGCGCCTGCTGACCATCAAACCCCCCGATATCGCTGAACGTGAGTCTATCCGACTTTGGGGCCGCAGGTGCAGCGCCCTTCTTTCCCATGATCTTGTGCAGCAACTGATTCTTGGCCGTCTGCGCGTCTTTGTCCTCGTACTGGATCTGTGTCCCCGACGGGAGTTCGTTCTTCGTGGCCTGCGCCGCGGTCTCGGTGACTTTGCCTGCTGCAGCGATGGCAGCAGCAGATGTAGCAAAGGACACGGTAGCGGAGCCGGAGTTATCGCCGCCGCCGCCGCTGGCGCTGCTTGCTGCCGAGACGTTGCTCACCGCGCGACCGAGGACCTCGCGCTTTCGTCGTCTAGGGGGCATCCTTGAAGGAGCGGAGTCAGCGCTGCCGTCGGGGCCGGACGCTATTGGCTCAAGTGCTGCGGAGTTAAGGAGGGAAGATGTGAGTTTGCTCGAGATGGCGAGACGCTCGGCTGCTGCAAAGGCGGCTTTTTCAGCTTTGATGCGCTTTCTTGCTATCTCCGGATCTTCTGGTGCATTTTCTTGGGGTGCATCTTCCTCTGGTGGTGCTTCCTTCTCGGCAGGGGTTTCACTTTCCCGAGGCACGTCGGGCTCAAGAGGAAGGGGAGTTGGTGTAGCCGTGCCAAAATCGCCGTCTGTGGCCTCGGAGTCGGCGATTTCGCTTACAACCCGACTTATTGGCTTTCGAGCTGCTGTTTTCTGTGAGGGTTGTGGCGTCGGCTGTGGCGCCCTGTTGAGGGCGCTGGCTGAGGTTTCTGAGAGGGGTGCAGAGGCAACGCTTTTGTTGGCCGAGTTAGTGGAGCTGGCCCCGGCGCTGTCGCTGTCCATCTGGAGTTGGTGGGTAGGTGCCGTCTCAAAGTGCGTTGTTGTGGTGGCCATCGACTCGTCAGCCCGAGATGGGCGACGATCTGTGGCCGCAGATCTCCTTGATTCAGACAGATTCGAGCCCCCGAGGTTCATCGGAGAAAATCCAGAAGAGTCCATATCGCGACGGGTCTTTGCCTTGGCAACAGGCCTGGGGGCTGGCTTAGGAAGCAGGTCTTTGTCGATCATCTCCCTCCGCTTATCCTGCCGTCCCCCTGCTTCCTTCGGGCTCGAAACGTTTTGCTTCAATTCTGGAAACAGGAACGCTTTGATTGGAACGTTGAAACCGGCCGAGATGCACTCCCAAAGCCAGTCCGCGTTGACGACTGGCACCCTCCATGACCTTGCCATCTGGAGCTTCTCTGCCCTGACCGAAGACAAAGAGGAGCAGACCAACACTGAGGCACCTGGGGTGAACCTCTCCTCGTACTTGGCACCGAGCTGTCTAAGCGCCTTATCCATATGGTTCAGGTCAACCCCCGTAAAGCCGGCTGTACATATTGTGAGTTTCTCGAATCCGAGAATGGGATACACGGGAAAGGGTCGCCCAAAAACATGCTCGCACGGATCGAAGAAGTATTTCTTATGCATGCACCTCTCAATATAAAACTGCGTGATGATGTGGACATTTTCTGGCAGTGGGGGGTGGGTTTCGGCTGTGGAAACTTGCGGGACGACGAGAAATCGGTGAGCCAGCTGCGCACCCGAGGCCCCGGAGACCTCGTCGAGAGAGTTGCAAACCAGGCCCCCCAAAGAAGAAATTGCGTTCATGACGACGGCGGTCTTCTGGTCCGAGAAGCCATGGACGTAGAACCCGCAAGAAGCAAAAACCATGCCGTCTTCTGAGGCACCAAAGGAGGACAGCCGTGTCATTTGGGTGTCCATCGACTTGGTTCTCCCGGACTGCTCTGCCGGTTCCGCGGGCTTCGGCGCAGGAGCTGTTTCGGCAGCAGGTGGTGGCTCTGACGTCGCGGGCTTCCTGAGAATGTCGCCCCAGATATTTTCCCTCTGGCTGTTGAGCTTCATGCTCGCGGTCTTGCGCAGTTTCCTCTTGCCCTCCTCTTGTACAGAGTCGTCTCTAGCTCTCTTTCCCAGGGAAACCGTCCGCGTGATAGTCTTCTTATTCCAGGCCCCGACGCCTCTTTGTTCGACTGGAAGGATCGGATCGTAGCACTTCTCGTCCAGGATCATACCACGGGCGATACTGTCATTGATCCATTCGATAGAGACAGTGTTAACGCCCCACCCCCTCGCAGCTTGGTATTTCCGACCCTCGGCTTTGTAGACAACAAGGTGGGTGACCCTTCTGGTAAGGTCGCCCATGTAGACGCCGCCGTTCGACTCAATCTTGTCGACAATCTTCTGGCGCTCCTCAATGTCCTCGAAGCCGGTCATACAGCAGAAGAGGCGTCCTCGCTCGGGCTCGCTGCCGTCTTGTGTGGGGATGCCGCCGCCGGTCTCGAAGGTGCGCAGCTGCCACTTCTTCTCGAGGGCGTCGAAGTCGATCTCGGCGTCCTCGACCCAGAGGTCGCGCACTGCCTCAATCCAGCCGATGGCCATGGCCTTGACGTCGGGGCGTTCCTTCGCGACATGGCGATACTTGGGCGTGTCGTACTCTCCGACGACGAGATGTGTGCAGTCGGGTGTGAGATCGTACTTGTGCAGGCCGCCCAGCTCGGCTGTCTTGGCGGCGATGTCGGTCTAGTGGCGAAGGGCAGTCGGTCAGTCAGAGGCGACGAAGGCGGGGCAGATAAAGTGTCAAACTTACCCTCAATTCGGGCGGAATGCTGGTGCAGCAGATCACGACGCCGCGGAACGGATAGGAGGAGTCGAACTGTCCGTCATCGGAGCCTAGAAACGACGTCGAGGCCATTCTCGCGAGTTTTAATCGTGGACGTCGACATGGACGAGTTGCAGTGATTGTTGGCGATCGATTTTCCGCTGGGATCTTGGGGCCTTTGATGCTAGGCCAGGCGCGTCGCGTGGAAGTGACGCCAAGACGGCAAGAGGTGGGGCGAGCTGGCATTCTTCGCTTAGTCATCTGTTGACTTCCCCGATGCTCCACCCAGCTGAGCGGCCCCTGACGAAGTCGCACAGTGCACTTCGTCGAGGGGCTCGGACGAAAGTGTCAAGGAGAGTTGTTCGTTGGCCGGCTTCATGTCTTTCGCCTGAGTTTTAACTCAGATCTACGATGAAACAAGGCCTAAAACAATCACGAGGCTTGCAATCGAAAATCCAGAATACTCAGAAACTAAGTTCTTTGATACAGTGCGGGTGGACCCAGAGCATCGTCGAGTTCCCTTTGTTGTGCTGAGGCAATGTGTAATGGCTGGGTTTTTCTCTTAATTGTCTACTCCTGCTTTTGAAACTCAGGGATTCCTTGGTCGGCAGGGTTTGACTCACCATCTGAGACTTGATTGATTGTAACAACTCACTTGCAGTCAAAGGGCCACAACAACACTCGACCGACGTAGAATTTCCGACCCTGAAGTATGGTAGAACGAGCCAGGAACTGTAGTAACAGCAGCTTGTTTCATAGTTTAAGTTAGTATCTTGGAAACTTGACATACCTATCCTCGGGTTCACTTCATGTCGGATGCACCCATATCTCGATCTACCGTCTGACCCTACCACACCGTTCCGAGAAATTAGCTATCATGCCAAGACCCTATTTTCTGCAGTTTTGAGAACAATGGAAGATATGGACTTTCTCTTCTGGTACTTACTAGAGCCGACACCAACTGGCACCAGTACCACGTCCCCTAAATATTTATATGTTATCTAGACCAACCGATGAACTCCCCAGGACACTTCCACTCAATCTCTCCTACCGTCTCACAAAGCGCATAAACATAACTTGAAAAAGAAGCAAAATGGCATGCTTTATAAAGACCGCCCGACGCAAGACCCCCGCTCGTTCGATACCCAGACCCAAACGCGGGGGAACCGAGCCCGAAAGTCAACGCACCGGTCCGAAGACAGCCGAAGACACCGCCCCGGAAGAAATCATTCCTGACACAATATTTGTCAACCTCCTCGCGGATTCTTCCGCGCCCTACTACAGCCACCCTTCAGGGCACCCCCTGTGCACAAAAACCATCTTCACTTCAGTAGAGGTGGTGCCCTTTTCATGGGAGTGCTGCGCATGCGGGTTTCGCGAGTGGCTTACCCTTCCTGGGTACGGTACAGTGGCGGAGCCGAATATCGATACTTTCCCTTATCACCCGAGTGAGAATCGAGAAGGCAGCTCAGAACTGGGGGGTGACCCAGGTGACATTCCGGACGATAACCCGAATGTTAACCCTAACAATAACAACCCGAACAACCCCAACGACATCCCGACCCCAGCCCCTGATAGCACCCCTGCCCCCAAAGTCTCTGAAATCTGCCCCCGCTGCGACGCCCGAAGCTGCTATAACTGTAAGCTCATCTCGCAATGCGGAGCCGAAATCTGTAATTTCGGCGGTAAGAACTTGCTCAAGGACTGCCTTACACCTGCGGGATGGAAGTGTTGTCTCTGCGAGAATACGCATTATGGCGTCTCGCGGTATCGACCTGATTTGCATGTGCGCATGGAGGCTCTTTGCGAGGGGAGTGAAAACGAAGATATGAAGGGGAATGGAGGTGGAGAGGGAGGTGAGAAGGAGGGTGGGGCAAGGGAAAGGGAAAAGAGGTTGCGGTGTTGAAGGAGGGCGTGATGGATCCCGTGGAAGCAGAGGATGATGATAAAGACGATTCGGACGAGGAGAACGAAATAGAGGCGAAGGGACAAAATGGCAAGCATGGTGAAAAGAACGGAGTGTCCGGGAAATGCTTCATTGCCTACCGGTGCAAGCACATCAGGAAGCACATGGAAGCCCTCCAAAACGATAGCGACACCGATGACGACGGCAAACTCGAGGAGCACGAGGTCTGCCCAGACTGCGACCTTGTCAACCGATACGGAGAGCCCATCGCCCTCGTGGACACCAAACGCTTCATTCTCAGCGAAGTGTCGAGTCCACTGAAACAGAACCTCGAATGGTTCAAGAAGAAGCGAGCCTGGTTGACCATGGAGATGGGCCGGGGAGGGCATATGGCCGGGATGCGCACGCAACAGAAATTCGACGAGATGGACAAAGCCAAGAGAGACACCGACATTGCGCAGGGAATCGTTGGCAAGGCGGAGGTGTGGGCTGGGGAGATGATGAGGGCGGCTAAGGCGCAGAAGCGATAGCTAGCATCAAGTCTGACGACGGATGTTTGGTTTGATTAGTGTAGAATTAGACGTACGGTACAATAGACATTCTCCTAGATAATACAAAAAGTTTGTAGATCTGGTGTTGCGTTACTTTCTTCCTCACAGCTAACGGAAGAACATGTTTCTCCGTTCATGAAACCTAACAGAGTGCATCGCCCGACATTGAGATAGTGCTCCTCATCCACCCGCCGAAGGACAACCGGTATGATGTTACCGTACAGCACACACACCAGGTCCCCGGGCTGAGATCCACGAGGGCACATTCCAAGGTACCCGTCCTGGGTTTCGAATGGTGTCATGAGACCCAAGGATGAGAGCGTGCCTTCAATCACTAGCCCGGTCGACTCAAGTGCGAGATCATTGATCCAGCTTGAAACAAGCTGCCAAAGAGACGTCTTAGACGTATTTGCAGTGAAAATTTCGGGTGGCGTCCAGAAGTTATCAATAAGCCAATGTTTGAAGCCGTCGAGAGATGGGATGCTGAGTTCGCGGATGAAGAATTGCGCAAGGCTCAGTGGGCAGGGGTCCGTCGCTTCATGGTGCCGGTAGCCCAGCAACAAGATGTTTTGGAAGATCAATTTGCATGCCCTGAAGAAGAGGTTCGTAGATATTGGTGAGGCGAAATCATATAGGAGGATCCGAGTCAATGCGTGCAACGGAGCGATTCCCATGACGTGCTGAGGCTGACGCGAGACGAAGTTGGACATGAAGGGCAAAAGACAGGCCATGCACGCCATGTGTATATGCTCAGTTTCAGGTGTGGAAAACGCTGTGCCTTTGACTTTCCGCGGCAGTGGGACGACGTGGGCAATGCGCTGCACCAGAAGACCCCGAGTCCTGAGTTTGCTTCCGATGATTTCATTGACATCGTCGCGGTCCAAACGCAAACCTCTGTCTGCCGGATCAGTCATGGCCCAACAGGTTCTCTCTAACCCCAATGTGGGATTTTCAGCCATCGCAGAGAAATGTGGTACCCATGACGGGCAGCCAGTAGGATAGTCGAAAAGGCCAATACCCGCCATATGAAGAAAACCAAGCTCGCAGTGTGCCGCGTAGTTCATCATGCCACGCGGCAATCCAGTTTGTTTAGATTGCGCTGAAGCCCAAAAGCCTTGAGTTGAAACTGTCACTGGAGCATCCAGTGAGGCAGCCGACAGTGAGATCCAAGCCTTGACGTAGTCCACCCAGGCAATGTAAAAGGGTACGGCATCGCTGTAGTTCGGGACGACCTGTAGGCGATTGAGACCGAGTATACCGTATACGTAGTCTTTGGGGTTCGTAGCTTGGAGTCCGCACACAAAATGCGCCATCAGCTGAACTAACAAAGTTGCTTGGCCGGGCGGTAGCGGTACAAGGGGGTTTGGACAGAGGGCCCGCGCGATGTAAATGCCTTCGATAATTTCGCGGTTGTTGCTTTGGGCCACAGAGCGTATCGGCTGGACAACTTTTGCTATGAGGCTCGGATCCCAGCTTGAGCTCAGCGGAGCCAAGGCAACATCGCGCATTCCGGTCACTGCGTCGAGCAACAGGGAATAATCGACGCAGGCAGAGGGGCAGGCGAGGATCAGCCTCCGGGCGAGGACAACTTCCTGGAAGATCCAAATCCGTGTCCAATATGGCGAGTCGAGGAGGCCACGCAGCGCCGTCCACCTCTCGTCGGCAGCACTTGAATCAACACTATCTGGCTGGTAGATTTGCGGATGGTCTGCCAGCCATTCCAAGTCCCTACATGTCATTGAATCAGGCATCCTGTCCGTCCATCTCAGTGCGTTCCACTTCGAGAACCCTTTCCCGAGAATGTCGACTGTTTCGAACGCTTGTGCCATTCTTTCAGGCTCGGTAGCACCTAGCCACCCGATGACAAGCTCAGCCGACGAGTAGAGGGTTGACATCAACTGGACCTGTGAGCTTCTCTCGTGGCTATCGTTCTGGTTGATGCAGATGCCATCGACCTGATAGGAGTTGTTTGTTAGCCCACCGCTCGTTATGAGAAGTCCGAGAGGGTAGCACCGTATTCGAAGCAAACAGCGGACGCAAAACAAGATACAATCTTACATACCCATAACCAGAAGCTGGTCGCGTTTCTATCCGGGAAGACTTCGCTCCAGTGAGTTTGGATGGACTTCAGAGCCTCATAGAGGTTGGGTGTGACAAGAAACCTTTCGCCGTTGACGTGAATGGCCACGGTGAAGTCGGGTGCACCCCAAACATAAGACAGGGCTGTAAATGGTGGTGGTACGCTTCCGTCTGCCAGGGAAACGATATGCAGCTTGCACGCGATCCTCCCGCGGCGCTTGCTCGTCATGCTGAGTAGCCGTATCTGCCGCCGAGAGGCGTCAAGGGCAGTGTACGGTGACCGGAGAGGAGGATCCATCGCCACGTCGTCGTGGTCTCGAGGAACCGCGCAACGACCGGAGCATGGGGCGTGTGTCAAAGGCTTACAATTTGAACAGCTGAAAATGGAGGAGAAAACTGAAATGCGCAAAATGGAATTGTTGTTGACAGGTGCAAACTAGTGACGTGCAAACAGAACCAAACAGGCAAGCGGCAGCCGCCACCGGACACTGTTGATCTGGCGGTGTGGAAGGCACACCGCGAAATATTTGGCACTAGCTCAGCTCTGGGCCTGGAGACACATCGTAAATATCTAATCTGCTGACATCCGGGACAATAGCATCGAGAACTTGGAAGTGTTCAAGCTCCCTTGCGATCTCCCAGGTTGCTGTGAAAATGACCAAGCAGTGCAGGCCCGCAGGCAAACAAAGAGAATGTCGAGTCCAGCTACAGCGTTCCGCTCACAGCCACACTGGCACGAAACAAGCCGTGACCAAAAATCCAAATTCAAGAGCCGTTTCGAACTGGACACCTCTCATATACTTCCTCACAATACGATTGCGTCAAGCCCGTACCGCTGAGCCAAAACAACCCCTTCCCGCCACGCTCGCATCGCGCCGACAGCGAGGACGGCCGTCCCTCCGGCGTCTCCTCCGAATCAAATGCAAAAAAAAATAGAAAGCGAAGTATTTTTTTTGGCTTTGCATGGCGCTAAGAGGCAGGTTTAGGGTACCAGCCAAACCTGCCTGTTAGCGCCATGGGCAGCCCACACCCACGTCTCCAATTCTTTTTTGGTTTCAGCTACTTCGCTGAAAACACTGCTTGGTATTTTGACCTATATACCCCATTTCTGACTAGTAACACAAAGAAACCCATGGATGGGACCTGCTGGCCACGTGCGGCTCACTGCATGTGGCCTCAACCCCAGAGCAAACGATTACCTACCTACCTACTTCGTACCTCTCTCAGTATCTAGCCACTTAACAAAAACTATCTCTCACACTTTTGAATCATCTGCAATGAACACTGACTGCATTCTAATCAAGCCGAAACCTACCTTGGTTGTAAGAGGGCTTCTCCGCCTACCCATGGAAACGCCAAACCCACCACCACAACATAAATAGAACACCTTCCACCCAAACTAGTGGACTTAGGTACCTAAAGCTATTTAAACCTCATCTCCCTCCCCCTCACCTAGACGACCAATCCAACCTAACCCAACCCGCGTACCTTAAACCGTCCATGCACCCACCGCATTCGGTTGAAACCCCAACCCCCCTCCCGACCAATAGGACCGTACCCGGTCCTCCGCAGCGTGTGATCGCCGCCTTCAAGCCAGGCATAAAAGCTCGATGTTTTCCCGGATGTACTCTGCTTGCTGCGCCCCTGTCAACCAGGGAAACTCAGTTCTGGAACATACTCCCGCCAAGATCTCCTTTGCCTTTGCCTTAGGCTACTTTTTGGTTGCAATCGCCCGCCCACTTGTTCGTCTTGTGTTGGGGAGTTGGTGAGGAAGGAAACAACTTGCCAATGAGAGTTGGATTTGGAGTTGAGCTTGAGAATAGGCTCTCTTGGGGTTCTTGGTCTTGTTGCACCGCAGACACGCCAGACTCTCAGTCTTTTGGATGGTATTCATTAGTCGTAATTCAGGTGTCTATGTACAAGTAGGTATGATGCATCAAAGTGCTTTTCGCAAAGATATACACATCCGGCGTCCCTTTTCCATCGCGCCCCCAATAACATTACATGCAAGTAATTCGATACCTGATGCGTTCCCTAACTCAAAACCCCTACGGCCATCGCAGCCATGATGCCAAAACTCCCTATTAAACCAAAACCGCTGCGATGGATGCTCGCTCCACCTGTAACGGTCTGACTTCCACCTGCCGCTCCTGAACCTGCTCCTACGCCTGCACCAGCATTTCCGAACCCCGGTGCCGACGCAGAGCTTCCGCCCGAAACGGCCGACGCTGTGGTGCCGCAAATGCCGGTTATGGTGTTGAGATCTGTGGCTTTGTTGAGCGCCGCCGGCGTGGAGCCGCAGTTCGACGCTTGAGTCATGAAGATGGAGTGATTCTCGAGGTCAAAGACAACTATCCCCTCGTTAGCATTGCATCTTCGCCCTAGGAAAAGTATCACGTACCATATGCCGACCGGAGAAAGGTGTCTCCGAGCAACGTGAAGGTCGTGCTGGGCGTGATTCCCAGGAAGCAAGCCGGAGTCACTCCAGGGACCTCTCGGATGAGCTCCTTGTAGGGCACCTTTACGGTCACGCCGTTGAACTTGAAGTCGACGGTCCCGTTCACCTTCGTTAGAGCGCAGTCTAGACGGAAGAAGCCGTTGGCGTCGGGGTTCGTCACGCCAAAGTCGAATGCGATGGCTTGTGTGAGGTTTGGTGGGAGTAGCGTCATGGTGGATCCGCTGTCTAGGAACACGGGCATCTTGCTGTTCTCGTACACGCGGTTGGAGGCGCCTGGGGGGCTGATCGAGATGGACTCCATGTCGACCCAAAATCGCGGCACCTTGTCGGGGGCGTTCTCTGCAGGGATGACGGGGAGCTTCGTCAATGAGCCGCTGAACTTGGATGTGTCGACACCACCAAACACAATCACGCCCTCTTGTGCCTCCTTGGTCCCCAACGATAGCGTGTATGCCTTGACCTTAGTGGCGTTCTGGGCGGCCAGCTGGTCGACGAAGTTTGGATACCTCGTGGACTTGCCGATCCCGTACCCAATTCCGAGGATGCCCGAGAAGGTATCCACGCTTGACGAGGCCACGCCAAACTGAACCGTCTGCAGAGCGGTGGTGCTTCCCATGAGGGTGATAGTATCGGTGACATAGCTGATGTTGGCGGCCCCAATCCCGTATCGTAATGTTTTGGTCGTCCCCAAAGACTCTGATGTTGTCGACCTTGCTGAGTCGTATTTGCCCGCCCGCTCGCAGAATACCGCATCCCCTCCCGTCACCTTCGTGCAATCTGGATTCACCCACAACTCAAAAGACCCCGTATCGAGCTGAACATACACGGCCTGTGGTGGCGTACCTATGCTCACTAGGCAGCGTTAGCGCCGACTGCGGTATAACAGGAGAGGGTCATGTACGTTGAGCATAGTAGGCCACGTCTGACCGGTTAGCTAACTGAAGCTGTACGCCACGCTTCTCGGAGAAGTGGCCGACATTCGTCGAGTGGATGATGGGCATGTGAATGCATCCTGCGTCGTGTTGTATTACGTCCTGAGCTGCAGCGCGCCCGCAACCTATTGTGAGGAGCAGCGCGAGGCATCGGAGGACGGAGGGTGGTGCCATTTCTGGCAGTGAGGAACAAAGATGGGCTATCGTAATAGCGACTGCATGGGTGAAGGCAAAATGAGCAACCCCAAGGAGAGAAACGAAGTTGGAAAGGAGCGTCGAGCTCCGGCTGCCCAGGTGAAGAAGGGAGAACGAAAGGCTCGGAGGCTGGCAACGAGAGAGCACCAGGCTTGATCTGCCCAATGGGTCGGAAATAAAGACAAAAAGAAGAATAAAATGGCTAGAATGGTATTAGAGAAGAAAGCTGGTGGAGAAGCAGACCAGCTGGTGAAAACAAAAAAAACCTGACCTGGACGACGACAAGGTCTAGGCCAACCGGAAAGGAGAAAGGAAAGGAGAGAATGGGAAAACAAGACGACGAAACGATGGAGACAGATCAAAACCGCCAGTGGATCCCGAAGATCAATGTCATGTTGCTCTGGCGGTGGGAGGGCACGCGGACGGCATGCGTGGACGAGGGAGGTCCCAGGCGGCGCGGCCAGGGCAGTGTGAGAGGGGGCAGGGGTGCTCTGGGTGCGAGCTCGCTCTGTTCTACCACTGTCTCAGCCCAGCCGGCTGCAGCTCCACTTGGAACGCAGCCCCAGAGCCCAAGAGTCAGCACCTTGGCGGGCGAGCGAGGAGTAGCAAGGAGTAAGCATCGTGAGGCGGCAGTTTGAGCTGTCCTGGCGAATAGGGAGGGCAGGGGCGGGAGGAGCAGGCCGTCATTGAGATCGGGATCGTGTTTGCCGCCGCGTCCAAAGTCGCGCGGTGCCCTTTCGTCCCATCGTCTGCACGCTGGCGCCTAGCTCAATCCACGACGCCAATGGGTGCACAAATGCGAAAATGAGGCGCAGAGCCTACGAACCCGCCGATTGTCCCCAGGCGGCGTGAAATCGCAGCTGTTGCTGTCTCTTTCGTCTTGCGGACATGGGTTGAAGTCTGTGACAAGCGCGGACGGTGTTGGAAGTCGATCAAACGCGCTAGGAGTGCTGAATCGGCTGGGCAAAAGCTCCCCTGTCTCAGCTCAGTGGCCCAGCCAATCACATCGTGCCCCTCCTGCTCCCCACAGCGACTCAAAACCGGCAGCAATGGACCCTGGTGGGGCCACCCCCGCATTCAGTGGGCGGCAACGGCGGGCAGAAAAGCGACCAGTCTCAGATTGCCAACTCCATCGTCAATTGCAAACAAAACATCCCGATTGCCTTACTACCAGTAGCCCTACTTTGCGCGCCAAGACGATATTAACTTTCCACACCTCATGCCTCATCGCTTACTTTGATGACGATCTTGCCCTTGGCATGCCCCGACTCGAGCCGCGCGAACGCCTTCTTGAAATCGGCAAACTCCCACACGCTGTCGACCACCGGCCGCACCTTGCCCGCCTCGATCAGCTCCCCAATCTCGGCCAGATTGCTCCCCAGCGGCTCGACAATAAAGAAAAAACTCTTCTCCACCTTCTTCTCCAGCCCCGCCGGCTTCACTGCATCAGGCGGCGTGTTGATGCTGATAATAGCTCCTCCCTCGCGCACCGCCGTCCAGCATCCCGCTAGCGACTTCCCCCCGATCATATCAATGACGAGATCCACCTGCCGTGCCTCCGGGTCGGCCGCAATCCACTCCTCCGTGGAAATCTTCCGATAGTCGACCACCTCGGTGGCGCCGAGCTTCCGCACCGCCGCCTCCCCGTCCCCAGAGCACACCGCAACAACCCCTTTCGCACCGGCTAATGCCGCAAGCTGCACAACCCAGCTCCCCACCCCGCCGGACGCACCCGTCACCAACACACGGATATTGGCGTTGTGTGCGCGCGCCTTGGCATCTCCCTTCACGCCCGCCGCGTCGAGCGTGCCCTGCACAAAGATAGCCTGCCATGCCGTCAGTGCACTCAGCGGAGTGGCCGCCGCGTCGATCCAGTTGAGGCTCGGCGGGACTTTGGCGAGCTCGCTGACGCGCGCGAGGGCGTAGTCGCGCGCGGCGCCAGCCCGTCCGGCGTCAACACGGCAGTAGACGCGGTCGCCGGTGGCGAAGGAGCTGTCGGCTGGGGCTGTGACCACTGTGCCGGCGAGGTCTTGGCAGGGGACGAGAACCTTGGCCGCGGGAACGGAGTCGGGAAAGTCAACGGCCCATCGGAGCTCGCCGTTGCAGGGGCAGGTGGCGTGGACGCGGACGAGGACGTCTTGGGGGTGGGAGGGGGTTGGGACCGGCGCGGTGGTAAGGATCACTTCTGTTGACTGGCGGGAGGCCTGCAGCAGCGTCTTCATCGTCGCCGGGAGGGTCGTGGAGGCCATTCTTGCGGATATGAAGGTAGGCGTGACACGGAGGGAGCTTGAAACAGGACTCGTAAGTGTTCTGGATAGTAGACGTGCGTGGCGTGTAAACATTGGCCTGGCTGTGAGATATCTCACTGTATCTTGAGGTTTCCATGACAGCGGCGGATCCCCGCTGCTTTATACCATTGCGAACCTCATCGCGGTTGGACCCGGAGGCGTACGGAGATGTAGACATTGGGGCTTACGCAGGCGGGTCCCACAACAGCTGGGCCTGACTTCCCTGATGTGTAAATGCGAAAGAACGCGAAGGATGCGAGGGCGGCTAGTGTTGAGATGCGTTGGCGATTCCAGGGTCCGTCGCGATGCCAAGCGTCGGGATGAATAATCTTGTGGGGAAAAACGTCCCGATCCGGCCTCGCATCTGTATGCGAGCCCCTCGCGGACTTGGGTTTTCCGCGGCCAGATGTTGGTTTTTCGGTAGATGAGTGAGTGCTGGTGAGTTGACTGGAGTTGGCAGGGTCTGGTGATCATCGTTTGGCTGGATAGTCGCCATAGTCAGTTTTACTTGACGTTGCGATGCGATTTGAGCTGGACGTGGGCAATTCGAGAGCTGAGGGGTTCAAAGTGCCTCTGGTGCGGGAGCTCCTTCCTGTCACTAGCAGTGGAAACAGCAAGAGTACTCCTCAGTACTTTTCTTCCTCTTTCACAAATCACAACCTCGTTACGACTTGACAGACAACGGTATCTGAGCGATTGTTCGAGTGGCATTAGCTTTCTCAATCACTAAATGCGGTGAAGAGATACTTCGGCATTCGTTTTCCTTTCAGTTTATCCTACCCCATGCATTCACTGTCCAACGTCGAAAGCTCTAGGTAAGTTCCACACCTCAGCCCACAACGGTACCCTGAAACCACGGCCCTAACATCGAATGGAAGCTTCCATGCCTCGACACAACAGCGGCACCTTGAAACTCACAGCCCTACGGGCGCCAAGTTGCGCCTGGCGATCCAGTGCATTGGAAGAACTGCAACCTTGGCGGGATGCCTCTGCTGGCGGTCATTGGGTCATGTAAGTGCTGTGACTGGCGGCGTTTGGAGTTGAAGGGTCAGATGAGTTGGTGTTGTGTCGCGTTGGCGAATCTGGTTGCGACCTAGCAGACTTTAGCTCATGCAGCTCCTCCGGAAAGGGAATTCGATGGTTACCAGCATTGATGAATCTCTTGCTTATCTCCTGCGTTGTCTTTTTGCTTCCTTTCACTTCAATCAGAGACCAGAGTTGGTTTCTCACTGGGTACGGTGTCGGTGGCTTGATGTACTCTGTAGGTGGTCTGCTAGGCCATCACCTGGACGGTTAAGAGCTTCGCCAACAATGGCTGTCCTGCAGACTGTGGTTGGTTCAGATTGGACCGTAACCTCGCTTTCGAGCCAATATGGCGGGCCGGCCAAGTGTCGAGTGTGGTCTGAAAGGAACACCGAGCTGGGTGTCTTGAATAAACCAACTTTATTCCAGCTTATGAAATTACTCCCAGGAAGAAGTTGCGGGTTGTCTTATCTCTATTCTGTCTACAATCGCACACTGGAAGATGAGAAGAGTTCTTAGCCGAGTTCGGGGTCAGACAAGGCTCTGAAGGGCTCAAAGTTCAGCTCCGAAACTTTGCATACCCAGAGGAACATTCTTCCCGGTCGGGAAGTCCCGTCCCAATCACACGTAGTACCTACGATGCATGTCACGAATGTGGCTTGCTGGACACCACAGTGGCCTCTTAAAAGAGCACACATACCTTTATGACCGTAGTTCAGCAAGCCACTTTCTCTCTTCCAGGCTGGATGAACCACCGTTGAATATCTGTTGGAAGACGTGAGGATCTAGATTCAGAAACTCACGTTGTACGGGTGGTGGGAGGGTGGTATCAAGAGTTCCAACAGCCCTCGGTGTGTAGCACAACGAGCGGCCTTCATCAGTTATAAATACTCCCTTAAATGCCTCCTCCCCTTGTCATCCCTTAGGGTCCACATCCATCTGTAGACACCTTGCCCTCCCCTTATCCGATCTGTTCGCTCTTGATTCCCGTTCCTGTACATCAATCTCCAAATCCCGACGATGGCACCCATCAAGGTAAACCTGGACACTGTCTCCAGCCTCCCGGACTTCCCTGAGGAGGCCTCGACTGCCCTCAATGACACCTATGTGATTCGCTCCACCGAGGAGAAAGATTTCGTCAACACCGATGGAGGCTACCAGTTTGATACTTGGTTCCACACACCGGTATGATCCACTGCCAAATACCTCCCAAGATCCTACCATCTGGCTGAACCTGAGAAGGCCCTCACCCCCACGACCATCTCGCGCCTGAAGTCGTTACAGCTCTTCACCGAGTCACACGACCAAGGCGTACCAGATGACAAAACTGCCGGCAACTGGACGTGGTTCGAGCTAGCCATCATGGAGACCGAAGGCAAACTCGACACCCCATGGATCAAAGACAGCATCATCCTCACGTGGGAAAGCCACAGAAATCCCTTCATGTCTGGCCCTGTCTTCAAGTGGAAGGAGGGCCGCGTTCTCAACGGGACCCATGACATCTTCCGGCTGATTCAGGACGGAAATGTCATTGCCGTGAGGCTTTGCACCCGTTTCCCGGGCTGGCGCATCTCCGCAAAGACTGGTATCTGGCCATTGAGCTGGGTGACCCAGTTGATCGGCAGCCTGCTAAGTATGGGTCTTTTGCTGTGAATACCAAGGTCGTCAGCGAAGTTCTTAACAATCTCAACAAGGAGCTCTTCCCTGATAGGCAGCATCGCGAGGCTCCCGGTCTTCTCTTTCGAGCGCAGTCGTTGGCTACTCGACACGACAAGCCCTTGCGGGTTCTGTCTTTGGGTGCGTGTTCCTAACCGGTTCGGGATGACATGGCTTGTACTGACACTTGTCGTTCCTTTGCAGATGGCGGTGGTGTTCGCGGCTTGGCGGCTCTTGTTATTCTCCAAGATATCATGGACAAGATGTTCCCAGGGCAGAAGCCATGCGAGGCGTTTGACATGATTGCTGGCACAAGCACTGGCGGGTACATTCTGTTGATGTTGTCGGCGTTGACTCCGAGTCCCTAGGATTGACTGACACCTGACTGACATGATCAACACAGCTTTATCGCGATCATGCTCGGACGGTTCAAAATGACCGTCCAAGAATGCCGCGACGAATACGAAGCTTTTATGAACGAAGTCTTCCCCAAGCAGTCCGGCTTCAAGAACGCCTTCAACATGCTTGTCCACTCAGGGAAATGGGACGACGAGGTCCTAGAAAAAGTCATCAAGCGTCTCGTCAAGAAACGACTCGGCCAGGACGGTGACAAGGTCCTCCTGAAGGATCCCAGCGAGCCGAACCCCGCTTGCAAAGTGTTTGTCACGGCGACCAAGAGCGTCGGCGCAAACAACTCGGGGCCTGCCCTCTTCTGTTCGTACGATAACCCTGTCGAATTAAAGTCGTACGAGAACATCAAGCTCTGGCAAGCCGCGCGAGCAACCTCCGCGTCACCGACGTACTTCAAGCCCATGACGATTGGCGACGAGACCTTTGTCGACGGTGGTCTGCAGGCCAACAACCCTCTCGGCTAGTAAGTCCCCCTTCACTCATTTACCCCTTTCCGCCCCAGTAGGTACTAATAACGCCCCAGGCTCTGGTACGAACTCCTCGGCGTCTTCGGCCCCGCCCGCCCCACTGCGTGCTTCCTCTCCATCGGCACCGGTACCCCCACCAAATCCGCCCTCCCCCTCAACCTCGTGCTGCACCCCATCGCCTCCCCGCAGTCCCTCGGCTCGCTCGCCACCAACAGCGAGCTCCCCAACATCATATTCCGCACGCTCATCAACGCGTTTGCGCCCGACGGTGGGAGGAGGAAGTACTTCCGCTTCAGTGTGGGGGATGGGCTGCCGGACTTTGTGCAGGTTGAGGAGGGCGTGTGGAAGTGGGTGCTGAAAGGGGTGAGGAGGGAGGAGGATATTGGGGATCTGGATGATGTGGGGAAGATTGGGTTGACGGTGCGGAGGGCGAGGGAGTATATTGCGGGGAGGGAGGCGTAGGAGTTGGCGAGGGAGTGTGTTGAGGCGCTGAGGCGTTGATAACCTCAAAATGGGAAATAAAGATTGTTGGGATCTGGCGTTGGCAGTCTAGGACCTTGAAAACGCGATACAGCCTGCGAACAGTATCGAAAATCATGGCCTCAGGCTGCGAATCGTGTGGAAACAGAACGTGGAAAACAAACATAAGGGTCTGTTATGCCGTAGTTGGCGCGCCCGCCATAATCCCTGGGTAGATAGCAACTGTGGCTAAGGCTGTCGAAGTTGCAACCCGGGAGTATAATGGATTTGAACGTGCGATTTGGGGAGAGTAGTCTCAGTTACTGTACGTATCAAGTCCTCGAGATCCAATCAATGTAATTGGATCTCGGATTATTCCACATGCACATGTGGGGAGGTTGCACGTGAATGAGTTCTCGTCCGCCGAGTTCGTCCACCGACACTCCATGTCCGTTCCGACTCAAAACAGCGTATTAGTCCGTGTTTCGCTGACTGAAGGCTGTCACTATTGCGCTCTAAGTTCCTGCGATAGTTCCGCTATATCTCTTGCATTTTGGCCCTCCAGAAATCTCAGTGTATCCTTCATCATCAACTACCAACCTTTAAGTCATGGAGTCGATTAATTATCCAACAGGTCCGCAAGCTCGCGGAAACGGCAGACGAAGCTGGCCACCAGGAGCTGCTTCTCAGCCTCCGGAACGTGGCCTAGTCCATCAGGAAGCCCAGAGACACAGTAGCACGGAAGGTCTTTCCTGTACGTATCAGACCTATGTACCTACTTCTGCCCTGTTTTCTGACTAATAACATACCAAACCGCATCTGCAAATCGCCACTGCCCGCATCGCCTCCGACCTAAAGCTCTACAACCTCTTCGTAGACAGCCCCACTTTCCGAATGGCTCAAGGCGCATAACTACGCCGACGTCGGTAACCCCGATGACACGCCGCACCAGACGGGCCACAACACCAAGCTGCACACCTTCGACTGGGCCGCGACGCTGCCCGAACTGTACAACCACAGCCACCAGTATATGAAGGTACAGTTCCTGGGGCTGCCAACCTGGCTGGACGTGTACCTGTGGAAGCTGGCCGTGACAGAGCTTTCCGGGCCCGAGCAGGTGCTGCTCGTCGACCTCGGCGGCGGCATCGGCCACCAGTGCGTCGCGCTGCGCGAGCAGGGTGTTGCGTAGCCGCCGACGTAACCGGAAAAGGGTACTGGCAAGGGCAGCAGCGAGGACGAGCTTGTGATTCATGTTGGGTGGCTTGTTTCTCGGAAGGGCAGTTGATCAGGTACTATGCGTATGGCAGTATGGGTGGGGGAATGGAAAGGGCGGGTGCGCTCTTGGCACCGAGACCTGCCCCTTAATTATACTTGCCAATGTTGTCATCGTCGACCCTGCCCACAGCACCAACTCTCGCTGCTTTCACAGGCACCTACCAGGAGGATACTCGTGAGCTGGCTGAAATAGTGGGCAGGTGTGGTTGGCGGTTTTGTGGGGGCGCAATTTGGTAATTCGGGTGGGATTGGGGTGCTCCTAATTGTCGAAGTCAAGTTTCTGGCAGTCAGGACAGAGCTCCCGGCTATCTGTAGCTATTCCGCCACTGCCGCTAGCCTAGATCTAGCGCGTGGTAGAGGGAACTTGTGCTAGCGGATGAGGGTGGCTGTACAGCAAAGCCATCCTCAGAGCCGTAAGGAGCTCCTAGGATGCTGCACGACGCATCGAAGAGATTGTTATCCTCAAACTTCAAACCCGGGGAAGCGGTAAGCGGTACCCTAAACTAGGAGAACTTCATCGAATCTTCTTCATCGCAGCCACACTTGACTTGCTCGCCTCTTCAGTTCCGGCATGGTAACAGGGAACCCGCTGATGGAGATTCTTGTATCCCTCCGATGGAGCTTGACGCCCAACACCAACGGCCCCAAGCTCCCCTTCTGGACGACGATCGTGTAGGGCACCCGGAACTTGGGCACTGCACTATGTCCATCAACCGCCATCATCTCGATAGAACTTGCTCGTTTTGCCATATGCCCTTCTTTGAGTGTCGTGCGTATAGGCTCCCATCGAGATGTGGGAAGTTGGCGGACTTTCTCAACCAAGTTGGTGTCGCCAGGTGCCACGTCAAGCTGGGTAAATGCGAAATCTTCCACAAGCCCTAAAAGCCTCACCAGTTGCGGCGTTTGATAACCTAAGGGACATCTAATTGTTCCCTGAAGGACATCGTTGGTCTTGTCTGAGAGCAGGGACTTTGCAGATTGCGGCTGAATGCCATCGTCTGGCTCGAAGAAGAAAAGATTGGCGACCAGGGTATCGGCAATGAGCGCTATTTCCTTCTGGGCGGCGCTACCCGTCCAGTCACTAACCCGCTCTTGCAGGTCTGGAATCATCTTGTAGTCGTACAAACGGACGGGGTCATCGCCACCTCGGAGTGGCGGATCTAGCCGGTGAAGGCGTGGCCGAACATGTGGGGGGGCCGTCTCTGTAACAAAATTTAACCAGGTAGCCTTGGAGTCCATTTGCCGTTTAAACATTGCGCGAATGGCGGCGAGGAACCCCATGTTGACAAGCGCTGGCATCTCGAAAGGTTTGGCGTCTTGCATCCCCGTCCCTAGCGACACGAGCACATCAAGCGAGGCCGTGTCACCAGGCCAGAGCTTCTCCATTTCGGTGTACGCGACTTGTGCCGGGCAGTTGGCCCATACAGCTCCATCAACATAGCTTGTCCTCTGCTGTGGCTTCTCGAAACAAGGGAGATAGTACGGTGCCGCTGAAGTGGCCATGGCTGCTTCCCAAATCTTCATGTCCTTCTCGGCGTCTTCTTCCCGCTCCAGACAGGCGCTACCTTCGGTGGGTGAGGGGTGATTGTAACTTGCGATAAGGCAGGCCGTCCTGCCCCCATCCTTGGCAGATGTCACCGCAACGCGCGTTCCCGACGACATAAGCTGAGTGTGGAGCGCTGGGGCAAAGAGGGCTGTGTCCTTGGGCTGGAAGTAATCCTGCAGGGCCTGCCGGAGACCCTTGGCGTCGAAGGTACTGTCTCGCATCTGTGCAACGATCCTGCCGTACTGCAATATTTTCTTAAGTGCGCTTTGTGCAAACGTGTTCTCGGAGGCCTTGTTGAAGAAGGCCATCATCTCGGGAAGCGATTCGCTGCCTTTTGTCGACATTGCTAGAGCGAGTGCAATTATCCCTCCTGCAAGTTTCTTCGTCAGACATGGTTTGGCACAAAAGCTATTCCTGGTGCTTACCTGTAGAAGTGCCTACGATGAGGTCAAAGAGAGATTTCAAGGGCAATGGTTCTAGCCCCACTGCTTTGTGTAGCGCCTGGAGGACCAAAAGCTCAACGATGCCGCGTACTCCGCCCCCATCCAGCGCCAGTATACGAACCCCTGAACAGCGCGGTTTTAGCTGCACCAGGTGTGAGTTGCGCCCCTTCTCCTCATAGCACAACCAGCAGTGGATGTTCCAAGCGCATTCGAAATGCGGTGAGACATGGCCCAGCTCCTGAACGCAACGGGGGCAGTACGAGTGCCCGCAAGTGAGAACATGGTCAGGTATCTCTTGTAGACAGCTGAGACAGGTTTTGTTGCTCTTGATCATCTTCCACTTGTCGTGGTAGGTAAGGTGTATCCACTCGCGTCGCCCGCTGAGCCTCTGTTCGACGGTTGCAATATGATGATGGGGATCTGGTGGGATGAAGATATCTTGATATGATTGAATGAAACGTCGTTGAATATCGCGAATCCAATCGCCCTTGGAGTTCCCCGGATGCCACGGGCGAGAAGGAACAAAGGCTCCGGGCTCGATCTGTTCGTTCTGGGACCTGTGGCGATCGTGACCTGCCCCGTTGGCCGGCCGCATGGTGCACTGCTGACCATCGGGGAAGACGAAGCGGCACCTTTCGTATTGCGAGACGTACAGTTCAGCGGAACTCTTGCAAATAGCATATAGATCACGTTCGAAGATTTCGGCTGGGTTTGTCACTGCGATGGTCCGGATTGTATCAGTAGGATGACCTTGCTGTCAGACCAGTTGAGCAAATAGGCATCGAGCTTACCTTCGGAGAAGTTCCGATGCGTAAAAACCAAGAGAGCTATCGAGATTGCGTCATTTGTCATCTCAGCCATATCGCTGTTACCCTTGGCCTCAGTTTCGTGAACATGCCGTAGAAAATTGGCAACATGCTCCCCCATTGAGTGCGGGTTTGGGTTGTCTCTCCTTGCGGCGAGGTAAAAGTCAAAGGGTTGCTCAGAGGTAGTAAAGTGTTCGAATGCTCGGTTGAGAATATGCGTCAGCGCAGGAACGTTGTATTGCATCACGCTCTCAGCGCGAAGCTGCAAGCCCACTCGCACCGAGTCCTCGATGGTGCCACGCAACCGCCGGTACTGCAGAAATAGCTCCTGTGGATTACCCTTGACCTTGCCCCGGTGGGGGACATAGCAGCAGGTGATTTCGTTGAACAAAGCCTTATAGAATCGCTCGCTGGAGGTGATCCGGTCGATGAAGCTACGGTCCTTTTTCCCATTGTATTCGTTGACAAAGTCTCGCAGAATGGAAGACTCCTCCCAGAGCTTGGGGTAGTCATCGTTGTCGAGATATAGGCGTTTGAGTTCCTTGCTGTCGTAGAGGCGAGGGTCATGCAGATCGCTGGGCATGTTGCGGACGATGATGAGCATCTTCCGCGATGGGTGGTTGACGGACTTGTGTACGGCCTTGGATGCCCATTCTAAGACCCGAGTTAGTTCCGACTGAATCTTGGCGTCTTCTTTGGTCACGAACACGATGACGTCGCTAACGGCATACAGGAATCTTGCGTAAAAGAGATCGATGCCATCCTTGCCACCATCCGTGTAGCATGAGGCACGCACCGGATAGGTGACGTCAGCCTCGCGTCGACGTGAAGGAGAACGATGTCGAGGGTCGATGGAGAAATTGCGCCCCCTGCCCACTGGGTGCGGGTGCAGGGCTTCCGAGATGGGCGACTCCTCAGCGCGTTTGGCATTTGTCTTGGACCCAGTCTTGAAACCCTCGCAGTCGGCAAACAGGATAGGGTATTGGCCAGGTGTCAAGCTCGGGTTCGCGCGGATGCCCTCATCTCGGTAGAGGTGGACTCTGCAGGTGGCAGGGTAAGTGAGGTCGTCGAGGGAGCCCGACTTTGTACTTAACTCCATGACAGACGGCCGCAGCAAGGCGTTTTTGACACACCAATCACATTGTTTTGCTCTTATCGCAGCCAAACTGAGTTTACTATTTTTATGACACCGCTATCAGGCAAGGCTCTCAACCGCCCTTCCCTGCGGGTTTCACCACACCCGCCGACCGACTTGCATTATCCACGCCCTGTTGCTGCTTCAGGTACTTGGGGCCTATTAGGCTCAGTTTTTCCTTCTCCAATCATGCTGAGGTAGCGCCTCTAGCTCAAATCTTCCTTCCTTTTGCATCACATCGAATCCGGCGTCCCATTTCCCGCGGATAATAGAACGCATCGCCTTGAGCCCGTACAGAATCAGGATTGTCATCACGAACGTGTAACCGAAGCCAGCAAGAACAGCCTGGTTATCTGAGACGAATCTGGGCATACGAAATTTCCTTTTTCGTTCGCAATCCTGAGCTGGGGTGAGCTGGGGCTGATTTGTCCTAAGCTCTCCCTGATTCTTCCCTGAGCTAGGGTGATCCCGTACACCGCCGCCGTACAGCCTCAGAGGCCCCTTTTCAGTCCCCCCGGCTAAACTTTCCTATCGATGGAAAGCAGACGACGCGTTCCAATTACGGCGTATCACTCAGCCCGGAAGCCATAGAAGCTTGGACCCCCAAACGGATCGACTACTATATAGTTATAATTAGCGCCGGGCACCCGCCCCCCTTTTAAATGCACACAACATCTAGTTCTATAGTAATTTGTATACAAAAAAATGCCCACTACATCTCCTAGTCCTGAATATACCTATCCCAGCCGTGAACAATCACTTCTTAAACCTCTTCAAGATCTGGCACCGGATCCTCGCTGACGGCCCTCTTTCGCTTAGGGCCAGATCTTCTCGCGAAAAATGAACCAGTTTTGGCCGTTTTTTGCGAAAAGGGGTGACTTTGCAACCCCTGTTGCAAGCGCTTACGCTAAGATGTACTGCATGGAGCCAACTGCTGGCAGCCATAGGGGCCACACGTTGCCAGCCCAGCCCACACTCCGTAGTTTAGATTAGCTCTGGCGAGGATTCGAGATCCTCGACATCACCAATTGAACACTTCTAGCCACTATTTGCGTTGCCTCACCACTTCGTGCCCTACAACAGTGACTAAAACGCCGCTTAATAAGCTCCAGAAATAAAGTGCTACCCTGATAGGATTGTCCCCTACCACAGTGTGGATGGTGGGAAGGTATTATATATGAGATCGTCCCGAGGACTTCGTCCCTCACACTTTAGATAGTTCTCCTGCACTTCCACGTTTGGCTTTGTTTTGCTTTGGAGTGGCTGTTCAGTATTATGCTAGAGGGTGGACCAAATTCTGGACAGGGCCTAAATTTGGGACCGCGTAGGAATATACCAGTATATGCCCTAGGATACTACGAAATATCCCAGCTCAAATTTTGGGATAGTACTTCGTTTTCTAATTATTCCGGCTAAATCATCCCATGTATCAACGTCAAAATGAGCCGGGAAAGTCCCAACATTAGTAGCATTAGTTCATCTCCACAACTTCAAGTCACAATAATAAAATATTTCCATGTCAGTGTTGCCTCAAGGGGTTAAGTCTCGTGAAGTCGAGGTGGGGATGTGATAGATCCGGTGTATAACCACTAACAGCAAGTTTTATCAATCCTTCTAATATCTTCAACAACTGGGGCCTATATTTTGTGGCAATTTTAGTGACTATCAGAATACAACAGTGCCGTGAAGTGGGCACTCCCGCGGACGCTCTGGCTTCTCTCTTACGTCCGTAGACTGACAGCCAATCCCGACTCAGATACACATCGATATCAAAATTCTTTAACTACTCCCACTCGACTTCAGTGTATTCTATGCTAACGCTACAATGTCAGAATCCCGGACAATCCAGCTCACGTCAAAGCCTTGTCTCTTAGCCAAGAGCCTCATTTGTATTTTTTATTTCAGGTCAAATATCTATGGGTGCAGCCTAATGTATATCAACCCGGAAGATAATATACCGTCATAGCTCCTTATTGGGCGCGCGACATGTGATACGACGCAGCACGCACTTCAAGCACACCTTGAAGTTGTCGCCAAGGCAGCCGCAGCAGTCTGTCGCATCCAAATTAGTAAGAAGCAATTACTAGGTAGTATACACCCATAGAGATTCCCAGAACTGCGCCAAAGGAGACGTACGAAGGAAGGCTCCCTTAATCTCCTCGAAACAGCCATAGCATGTGAGTGGGCCCCCCACTGCAACGACCTTAGGAAGTCCGTCCGCCAGCAACCGTAATGGGTGAGGCTGTGACCTACAGGACACTTAGCGCCGCCCGCAGGACACGTCCGCAGATAATGACAAAGGCGTTGCCGAATTCAGGGTAGGGAGTGCCACACACTGGACAGAGTTAGCAGCTTCACAATAGCCAGCAGCTGTGTTTCAGCTTTCAGTAGATTCCAGCACCCACTATAGGAAAAAGCCTTGCCGGCCATAATCTCCAAACGGTAATCACAGAAGGCGGTGTTGTTGCCTGAAGCGGTTTAGTCAGTCTTCCATGCGTCTCCAAGCAGGTGATCGGGCGTGGCAGTCACTATGGTGTCCGCGTCTCGCTGGATATCTTGCCACCGCGACACGGACCAAAAGATGCGTAGCGGAGCGTTTCTCTCCAATCGCCAGTGGGCCTCCATGTTTCGACAACCCGTTGTAATGACGGAGCATCACTCGAAATGACGTTCGCCAGGAGCGGCTTGAGGGAAAAGTTGGGCAAGGAGATGGGGAGGACGCCACATTGCAGGTTGTGGCGCAACCTTTGCTATTCTGCCAGGTCCTACCAATTTTTAGAGGTGTGCGTTACCCCTGATTGCAGCTTCCACTTCGGGGCGAAATGCAGGAGCCTGTCATGTCCAGCCGCACCGGCGCGGAGATGAATCACGACGCCATGGCGTCAGGTCGCTGTGGAAGAACGCCTCTGTTGCCAGGGCTGCAGGGGGAACAAAACTTGATAAAGACACGATCTTCTGGCATCGTTTCAGTATTGCCCAGATTTCCCCCAGGCTCTGCCCTGATGTTCATGATGTCAAGCACTACCTCCTGCTTCAAATACGCGCCACTTCACGACCGCGAAATTCGACTCTTGACACTGCCGACACACTCGACTGCCTCATCCGCAGACTACACCCTCCTGCATTTCCCTCTCGACACAGCGGGACACTATGAGGCCATTTCTTACACGTGGGACGGCAACGACACAACATCAAAGATATCTCTCAATGGAGAACCATTCCCAACGACCGCCAAGGTCCAACAGCTGCTCCAAGCCCTAACCTCGGCCACAACTGCGAAGCGCGTCTGGATCGACTTCATCTGCATCAATCAAGCCGACGCCGACGAGAAGAGCCGACAGGTGCGCATGATGCGAGATATCTTCGCGAGCGCGCATCGTGTAACCGCCTGGCTTGGCCACCAACAAGACGCAGCCCTCGCCAAGGAGACGGTCGCCGACATTCTAACACGCAGCGCCGAAAAGTACCCGGGATTTGGCATCTACGCAACCTACACTCAGCAGTGCTACCGACCTCGTCTCCTCGCACTCAAAAGCCTCCTTCGAAATCGCTGGTTCCGCCGCATGTGGGTGATCCAAGAGGTTATTGTCGCCAAAGACCTCAACATCGTATGCGGCGGTGAGACATTTGTGTGGGCGGACTTAGTGCGGGTCTCGCAAGCTATCTCGTCGTCGCACGAATTCCTCGCCGCGCTTCAGGGCACAGCAGACGCCGGCATAATGGAATGCGGCACGGACCTAATGTTCAACTGCGAACTCACCAATAACATGAAGGCCTTCTACGAAGCATCCAACCCCTGGCCCTTGTCGTTGGCGTTGGACTCAGGGCGCCATTTTCAGGCTACCGACCCAAGGGACATGGTCTACGCTGCACTCGGCTTCACCCTCGAGGCGATAAACCCAGACCTCAAGCCGGACTACACCAAGTCGGCGGAGGACGTGTTTGTCAGCGCGGCCAAGTGCATGTATTCGTCAACGCGGGAAGACTTGCCATTCACCTTTCGACTGCTCTTCCCCTGTGCGGGCATAGGCCTCCCGAGAAATCTAACGCTGCCGTCTTGGGTCCCTGACTGGAGCGGACAGAGAAGTCTTGCGCACACCAGCGTCGATCATGTCGGCATCCAGACACTTGGGCCGATCGGCGCATACCGCGCAACTCTGGACTCCCAGCCCGCCGTCGAGATCATGTCTCACTCCAACGTCATGAAAATACAGGGATTTTGTGTTGACGAAATCGTCGAGGTTGGGACTGTCTACGATATCCCCTTCCGGCCCGACATGTCCATATCCCGCGTCGATTCAATCTTGTACACCGCCGCATGGCATCACAATGTCTTGGAAATTGCGCATCGAAGAGCTGGAAGTCCCTATTCGACTGACACGCAATTGGAAGATGCCATCTGGAAAACCCTGGTCTGTGACCTAGACCCAAAAGGTGGGTGGCGAAGTGCACCAGACGAGCTCAGGGTGGCGTACCGGTTTTGGAAGAGGTCGTTGGACAATTACTTTGAGCTGGAGAAGCAATACGACCGTGAGCGGATTGTTGCGGCGCTGGATATCCTGCATGAGATGAATGGCCGCCGAGTGCGAGGAGAGGCGACCTATCAGCCCCTTTTCGAGCTTGCGGGCTCGGTATGCCAACCTCCGGACAATAGAGCCGCGACAGAATCAGCGCAGCACAATGGGAATGGCACACCGAGCGACAACGATAGCTTTCAACATTACGACGACGGTTTGAGCGGCTGGGAGCGAGTCGAACGGATTATCAGTGCCCTCGCTCTACTCCAAAGTCTTGTCAAAGTTTTGGGATATGCAAGCATCAGCATGCAGGCGTCGGAGCTTGATCCCCTCCGCTCAGTGTCCGTCGCCCTAGCGTTGTTCCTCGTACACGATATCAAGACCCTGGAGCATACAGATGCCGCTGTTTACCGACTCCTCACAGGCATGGGCCTCGCGCCGTCGACTCCCGGCATCGCGGAGCCCACAGAGTCTCTGGGTCACTCGGATGCAGAGGATGAAGAGATAGATGTCAGCGACAACCATGAACCCAAACGACTGGAGAGGGTCATGAGTGTCTTGAGCACTCTTGCAGCTATCTACCGGAACTCACGCCAGTCCAGCTCGCAAGAGCATGTCGACTCTCTCCCCACAATGCAGAGTTACCCCGACCCGGAAATTCTCTTCTCAATGTATAGCGCAGCTATTAGGCCGAGCTATCTGCGGTCGTTCTTCGCCACGCGGGGAGGATATATCGGAATGGGTCCGGCGTATAGCGAGCCGGGCGACCGCGTCTGTCTCATTGCGGGGATCAACACCCCCTACATCATTCGCATGTCGCAGGGTGGAGACTTGGGTCCTCTCCGAGGAAAACTTGTGGGGGAGGCGTACGTGCATGGCATTATGGATGGGGAGATCATGGACGTTAGGAAGGTGAGGTCGATCTACCTGGAGTAATTTCCAGCCGGAGACACCCCGAGAATGGAGAGATTTGGGCAGTGTGAGAATACTTGTTGTTCGCTTACATAACGAGACCCAGCTTTCGTCCTTTGCGCCAGTTTTTGGTTCCGAAGAGCCTCGACTCGGGCGCCGGGAGGTTAGTACGGCACAGTAGTTACCTGATGTGCAAGCCAGTAATCTAGCCGTGCTTTATGTTCCCGGGGTATTCGAGCTAACTCTTGGACCCTGAGCAGCGTACCGGGATCTTTTAACTCGGGTACGGTGTTAGTGACGGAGCCGCATGCGAGCCCCCAGAAGGCTACTCCAGTGATAAGGGAGCACGCTGATGGAGGAAAAATAACAGGGGGGGGGGGACAATTATGGCCCAGTTCTTGTCACTTTGGCCAGCCAAGTTTTGGTCCACCGTTGCCGGCCCCACAGGTACGGCTTGACCGGCCAAGAATGGAAGGCCAACGAGTCTAGTCGACATTGTGACATTGCTGCAGGTCTTACAACGGGTTTCCCGAGTACGGCTTATACGCTGCTTCGGAGGGGTACCGCCCGGTGAGCGGGCAGCCGTAGTGTGACTGCTGTAGCACTTCATCCCTAAGCTGGAAACCCTTATCATGGAGTAGCTGAGTGGTACTTCTTAGTGCTTGGCGCTGCAGATTGGTCTCACGCCCTACTGACTCTGTTTGGGCAACAGATAACGCCACCACCGGTAAGTGCATAGGTCTGTCAACCCCACCCTTACACAAACCTTTTTGCTAGTAATTTTGCAGGCAAATCGATTTCTTTGAAGGCTTCCTACCACAACGATACCTCGCGCTTTGGAGATTCCGCTGCCCTTGAGGGCATTGATAGTTACCTTAAGTCCCCTCATTGTGGGAAGTCTTCTGCAGCTATTCACGAGCTTACCGGCGTATCTGTTTCACAGATCACGTAATACCCGCAGGAGGGCCGCAGGCCCTCCGATAATGGTTCGGTGCATTGACCTTGTTCTAGGCAGAGGGTGACTATTTCTGATAGCTAGTGCTAGTCACGTTGTGGCGGGCCAGCTGAACGTTCTGGTCTGACGCCTAAGTGTGACGGTTACGGTGATGGCGCCACTATGATCACAGGGACCATGGTCCCTGTGATGCGATAGACTGGCAGATAGCCATTGGTGGAGCTTGAGGGACATGACTCGTTGTAAGGGATCACACGATAGTTCCATGGCACTGGGAGCATTCTGATAAAGATGGCCTTCGGCCATCCAACGGATGGAGAAGGCCAGGCTTCAATTAACATTGATCATACACCCTAACCCTACATCCTCTTGTGCGCTCAGGTATCCCCGTCAACCCTCAACGCCTTCGGCGTGACAGATTAACAGGCTCTACGCTAAGGCTATCGAGCGTGGTTTCGAACCCAATATTATCCCTTTGGTTATCCTCGACGAGCATCTTGTCGATGCTCCCCGAACTAGCCGCCCTACGAAGCAGACCAAAGAGAATTGCCAACTTGTTATCTCCAAGGTAACTCTCGATTGATACGGCTGCGAGCGAACTTGTGCTGATATTGCTGCCGACTTCAGCCAAATCGGTATCAAGATCTCAGTGTCAATAATACGGAGGATTCTCAAAAATGCTGGGTTCAAGAAGACGAAGCCAACGAGGAAGCCTCGCTTAACGGCGAAGAGGAAGAAAGAACGGCTTGAGTTCTGTTTGGCACATAAAGACTAGACTCTTGAGGACTGGAAGAAGGTTATCTGGACTGACGAGACCGTTATTGTCTTGTATTGCCGTCGAGGTGGTTTCAGAATCTGGCGGCGCTTATATGAAGCTATTATCAAGTCCGTTATACGGGAATGGTAGAAGGGTTATAGCGAATTTATGTTCTACGGTTGTTTTAAAGCGTTGATGTCCTCACACACCACTTTACTAGAAATACACACCGGAATACTAGGAACACACACCATTGCCTAATACAGTTAGCTGGCAGTGCCAACAGCCCGTCACTCTGATCAGCGATGAAAGCCGCGCTGAGGCCCCCGAACAGAAAAGAGAAATTGCGGGTAACATCAGCCAGACCAGCCCCGACGATAGGAACATCTAGAGGATGTCGGAACCCTGGAAGAACTTTTGCGGTGCATCTTGTAGCTCCGAGAGAGTCGTCTCGACATTCTCGTTTGGCGAAGCAGGCGTGACCTCGAACACCAGCTTCCCGTCCATCCTGACCAAGTTCTGTACCAAAGTCGAGTGGAGTATCGTCGCGCTGAGGAAAGTTGCATGAAAAAAGACGCGGGAAGGAGTTGGCAGAGCTGAAGCAGAGAAAGAAAAAGACGATGGTGAGTCGGAGCCTTGCGAACGGTAAGTTCCGAAGCCAAAAAGCCTGGCCCCCGCGCGCAGCTGTCATGGAGGCCACGCCACTATTGACCATAATCAGCTGGGTGGCAAAGTATCGAGGCCACAGCACTAAGGCTAGATATCTCGATAATTATTGGGCGTTTTGCCCAATAGCACATTGGCAACAATTACAGCCGCCCTTGCCTTCGGTCATCGCTCCCCCTCCCAAACCTTCACCCCAACTTTGACCCCCGCGACCTACGCTCTGACCGAATTTCCACTTTTCCAATCTAGGCGAGCCCGGGCCATGGTGCATTGCATCCGATGCCTGACCCATCATTCACCGCCGCGGGCACCCGCCTTCAAGACTTGGCAGTCACACTTCTAGTGGCTTATCAGCAGACAATGACTGCGACTGCAGCAAGCGTTAGTCTGCGCCTTCGGGTTCTCTTTGGGGGAGGCCGCCTCCCGACGGCGCTCGCGGGACTTGAACCAAATCTTGTTTCTTCCCTTCTTTTTTTTTTCTGGGTTGAATACGCCTCGTCGGCACGGCTTCATCGCTTTCCATTTTCTCGCATCTTCAGTCATTTACAGCCGATGGAGGAAGACATGAGCCAGAACAACGCATGCGTGATGGAGTATTCGTTACAGAACACTTAGAAAGTTACACTATTTATTACAACAACGGTGACAGTCCCTCGACAACACTCGCGGCAATCAACCAACAATCGAGTCCCTAATGTCACACCGAATACAACCAACTCCACTGCCACCAGGAGGCCTACCACAACCCTCCCTTCAACCTCAATCGCAGCAACAATCACTCCCATTTGTCACGAAACAAGTAAGCGAACTTGAAAGCCTCACAGGCCGCTCCCTCGGCTTCCGCGAAATCGTCAAAAACGCGCACGAAAAACATCTAGTTGAAGTCCCTTTGAGCTATTCGCCTGATGTCGAACTGCAGCGGCAGTTCTTGGCGCTCAGGCGCGCAGGCGCCTTACCGCTCCAGGCTAGGCTGGAGCGCAGGAGCCTTTGGTCATGTGCTCTCCTCACACACAGGGAGCTTTCTTTTGTATTT